>Ga0156189_154_pt1 | contig 17536 bp, 14 predicted proteins | sample RifCSPlowO2_12_FD_107842 | JGI IMG/M metagenome (GOLD analysis project Ga0156189, IMG submission 107842) | Omnitrophica WOR_2 bacterium RIFCSPLOWO2_12_FULL_51_24 | reverse complement strand
CGCCTTCACCCTGTCATGGACAGGGATGACCGCGAGGTCAAAATCCCGCACATTGTATATGTTAGGTCTCATGATCACCAATGATTTCGCGCCGAGTTCATTTTTGAAAGCGAGGTTAACGCCGGCAAGCGATGCGCCGCATGATATCACGTAGTCGGCATAAGCGGCCTTCAGGTTATCGTAGACCTCTTTAGGGAAACAGAACGAAAGGCTATGAAGGTCGAGGCCCAATATCGATCCTATGTCGAATACCGCTCTTGCAACGTTGCTCTTGAATTTGACTTCGACCGTCTCTATTATGGTATCTTTATCTGAAAAACCCTTTTCCTCGCGCGCCCTCTTGATCATGTTAGCCAGGGCGCGAGCCTGTTTGAAGTGGCCTGCCCTGCCGTCATTTAATACAAGGATATATTTGGCCGGGGTGGACTTCCAGCGCTTATGAAGCCACAGCCACTGCCCGGGATATCTCTCGATATATTTTGCGAGGGAATCCGCGAACCTCTGGAGGATCTCATGTATGTCCTTCTTTATATCCTCGGATTGGAGTACGGATATATCGTCCCCGACCATTATCGTATGGTACGGGCCTTTTTCGCGGATTATAAAGACCGGGAATATCGGGGCCCCGGTCCTCAGGGAGAAATGGGCGACACCCTTAGGGGTGGAGGCGGGCCTCCCGAGGAAATTCACGAATTCGCCTTTCTTCCCGGCGTCCTGGTCGGACAAAATGCCGACGGCCTCCCTCCTCCTCAGGGCATCGATCACCTCTTCGATCGCATCGTCCTTGAATATGACGTTCGCGCCTTTCGAGCCGCGCATCTTATTCAGATAGCCGTTAAGCTTCTCCATCTTCTGGAACCGCGCCAGGACGTTCATCTTGTATCCGATCATCGAACCGGTCAAAGAGCATAATTCCCAGTTCCCGAAATGCGCGGTAAGGAAGATGACGCCTTTGTCTTCGTCTTTTATCGCCTTCCTTATCTTGTCGAGGCCTTCTATCCTGATGTACTTCCTGACGTAAGTCTCATCGAATTGCGGGAACTTTATGAGTTCCATATACGACTGGGCGAGGTTCTGGTATATTTCTTTTATGATGCCCTTTGACTGCGCGGGCGTATATTTACCCCTGAACGCAGCGCGCAGGTTCGCGTAAGCGACGGACTTGCGCCTGCCCATCGTGTAATAGATGAGGCTACCGAACCTCCTGGCTATCCACAGCGAAAACTTAAGCGGAAGCAGGCGGAATACGAACGCCTCAAATCTTACCAGCAAATACAGAATCAAGTCTGCCAAAAAACTTCTCCTCATTGTCTATCTTCATTTCTATGCCGACAGCCTCGAATTTGACTTCGCCGCCTTTGACCAGTCGAGAGAGTTTTACCATATCCTTCTCGGTAGTCACTATGGTATCCGAACCGGCCGTGACCGTCTCTGAGATCATCCTCGCGACGTCGGACGCGCTGTAGATGTGATGGTCCATGAAAATGAACTTACGTACTATATGCGCGCCGAGCGATAGCAGGGTATCCTCGAAAGAAGAAGGGTCTCCGATCGCGCAGACCATGGCCACCTTTTTGCCATTTATCCCTGCGGTATCGGCGGCCTCGTATGAAGAAAGGAATATTTCCGCCTTATCGTTTATCTTTCTTATCTCGTCCGGTATTGGCCCGCCTTTAGTTACGATTATTACATCCGCCCTGTACAGGGATGATTCCGGCTCACGCAATATACCTCTTGGTATAAGCTGACCGTTCCCAAAAGGATTTTTGCCGTTGATGGTGACGATATCGAGGTCCCTCTTGAGCCTCCAATGCTGAAAACCGTCGTCAAGCAATAATACATGGGGGACGAAGCGGGATTCCGCGTCTTTTGCGGTTGCGACCCTGTCCCTTCCAATAAAGACAGGGATATCCGGCAGGTGCTTCCTGAACAACTCGACCTCGTCAGAGGTCTTTGACCCTTTTTCGCCCCTGTAGCCGCGGCTCAATATCGCGACCTTCTTCCCTGAATCCCTTAAGTGCCGCGCTATCGCGATGACAAGAGGCGTTTTGCCTGTGCCGCCCAGCGTGATATTCCCAACGCTTATGACCTTGCATTTCGGCCTGTAACTTTTTAAGACGTTATACTTATAAAGTAAAAATGTCCCCTTCTCAACGCAGAGATATGCCATTGAAAAGAATCCCAATAAACATTTAATGAGATATGACAACAGTCCTCGGACTGCAGGCAGCCCCTGCGCCGCAGGCGCGTCCGTCATCAACGAATAAAAATATCGTCTTAAATTCTCGTTCATCTCTTCCCTGCCAATGGTCCAATAAATGCGAAATTTTTTTTCGCGGCGCCGGAGTTAGATTCGAGGACTCGCCTGGCGGCCTCGCCCATACGGCGGCGTTCGGGATCATCTTTCAGTAAAGCGCGCAGGGTAGCCGTAAGCATCGCCTCATCCTTTACCTGTATCGCTGCCTTAGCCGAGATGAGGTTAGAGGCTATCCCCTCAAAATTATGCATATACGGCCCGAATAATATCACCTTAGAATGATACGCCGCCTCGAGGGGATTCTGCCCGCCTTTATTTATGAGACTGCCTCCGATGAATACGATGTCGGCGGCGGCGTAAAGTTGAGCCAAAGTCCCCATCTCATCCAATATCGATATCTCATAGTTTCCTAACGGCTTATCCTCGCCGTTTGAGAGAAGGCGCGCCGTAAATCCGTATTTCCGAGACAGACCAGCGACGATCCCTGCCCTGTCTATATGCCTCGGCGCAACCAGAAGCCTCAACTGAGGAAATTCCACCGCCAGTTCTTTATAGCAGCGCAATACCTTCTCTTCCTCGCCGGGATTGGTCGAACCCGCTATTAATAATTTCTCTCCCGCTCCCAACCCGAGCCTTCTTACGGCCCCCACATCTTCGGACTTCGGCTTCATCATCGCAGCGTCATATTTGAGGTTGCCTGTAACCCGAACATTATCCTTCGGCGCTCCAAGAGAGATTATCTTATCGGCATCGGCCTGTGACTGCATAAGGAAAAGGTCGACTTTGGCCAGTACTCTCTTTAGCAACGGCTTGGCCATGCCGTAATTCTTGAACGAGTTCGGCGAGACCCTTCCGTTAAATATGGCGACCTTGGCGCCGCTCTTTTTCAAAGAGGTTATGAAATTCGGCCATATCTCGGTCTCGGCGATGAGCGCCACCTTGGGCTTTATCAACTCCACAACCTTATCCGTAATGCCGCTTAAGTCGAGCGGCAGATATATGACAGCCGCCGCATCCTTGAATCTTTCCCGCGCGATCCTGTTCCCTGTCGGCGTAACGGTCGATACTATTATCTTTTCGTCGGGCAGGTTCCTCCTTAGTTCCTCATAAAGGGGCGCGCTCGCCATGACTTCGCCCACCGAGACGGCATGCAGCCATATCGCGCGGGAGTCTTTTATTTTAGAAAGGATATCCTCGGAAAAGACTCCCATCCGCTGTCTGCTGAAACCCCGCCATTTGCTGGAGACAAAAAAATACGGCAGATAGAAGACAGAAAATATTATAAAAAACAGATCGTAGAGCATCTCTCTTGAATTTTAAGCCCGCGGATGAGACTTCTGGTACGCGGACTTGAGCCTTTCAGTCGTTATGTGGGTATATATCTGGGTCGTGGACAAATTAGCGTGGCCCAGAAGCTCCTGCACACTCCTGAGGTCCGCTCCATGGTCAAGCATGTGTGTCGCGAAAGAATGACGCAGGGTGTGCGGTGATATCTTCTGCTGTATGCTTGCTTTCGTTATATATTTATTTATTATCCTTCTTATAGACCTGTCGGTAAGCCTCCCGCCGTTCTTGTTAAAAAAAAGCGCCTTGGCGTCCCTTTTTTTCAGATAATCCCTTATCGCCTGAAGCGCCCTTCCGCCTATCGGCACTATCCTCTCCTTCTTGCCTTTGCCGTAGACCTTTATGACTCCGCCTATCTGGTCGATATGCTCCACGTTAAGTCCGACAAGCTCGCTTACCCTTATCCCGGTCGAATAGAGCGTTTCGAGTATCGCCCTGTCCCTTAAGCCCGCTTCGCTCTCTAAATCCGGAGACTCCAATAGAATGACGATCTCCTTCTCGTCCAGAAATTTCGGAAGGTGCTTATCGCGCTTAGGCGTCGAAAGAGACGATGCAGGATTGTTTTTTATTATCCCTTCCCTGAAAAGAAATTTAAAGAATGACCTTATCGATGCGATCTTGCGCGCGATAGAGACCTTCGACAGGTTCTGCTCCTTGATATGCGCGAGATATCTCCGCAGGGAGATATAATCGATCTTTTCTATCGGCTCTTCCTTGAGGAACTCGCTGAGCGACTTCAGGTCGACCGAGTAATTTATGAGCGTGTGCTTTGAGGCATTCCTCTCTATCTCAAGGTATCTTATGAACTTCTCGATGTATCTGTCTATCAAGCTGTCTGCTCCTTGTCCCCTGCGGGGGCCCTAGGCTTATTTTCCACATGGCGGCATGTCGGAAAACGCGAACATCCGTAAAACGCGCCCCGGCGCGACCTGCGCTCGACCAGTTCGCCGTCACATCCCGATTCCGGGCATTTTATACCGGTCGTGACCAAAGGTTTCGCGTTCTTACATTCGGGAAATCCCGAGCAGCTCTTAAATCTGCCGCGCCGTCCCCATTTTATTATCATCTTGCGGCCGCACTTCTCGCAGACTTCGTCAAGCTCTTCGACGTCTTTTTTTACGTCCTTCATTTCGACCTGCGCCTTCGAAAGCCATTTGGAGAACGGCTCATAGAAATCCTTGAGCGCCTGCGTCCACTCGACCTTGCCTTCCTCTATCTCATCGAGTTCCTCTTCCATCTTCGCGGTAAATTCTTCGTCTATTATCACCGGGAAGCTTTGTGTAAGGAGGCCATTCACTACCGTGCCCAATTCTGTGGGCCAAAGCGCCGCGCCTTCGCGCCTTACGTAATAGCGCGCCACGATCGTTTCGATGGTAGGCGCGTAAGTGGAAGGACGGCCGATCCCGTCTTCTTCAAGCGCCTTTACCAATGAAGCGTCGGTAAACCGTGGAGGCGGTTTCGTAAAATGCTGGGTCGGGTCGAGTTTTACAAGATCGACTGCCTCGCCTATAACGAGTTTCGGGATATATGCCTTCTTTTTATCTTTCTCTTCTTCATCGTCGTCATGCGCTGCCTTAAAACCAGGGAATATGAGCGTCGAGCCCGATGCCCTGAAAATATAGACCCCCGGACCTCCGGAAGAAGGACCCGCTTCTATGTCAATCGATACAACCGACATCACCGCAGGCTTCATCTGGCTCGCGATGAATTTCGCCCATATGAGCTTATATAATTTATATTGATCCTGCGTCAGATACTGCTTTATCGCCTCCGGCTCTCTCGCGACCGAGGACGGCCGTATGGCTTCATGCGCCTCCTGCGCGGCTTTCTTGGATTTATAAACGTTCGCTTCAGGAGGGAGATAATCCTTGCCGAACTTGTCCTTAATGTAGAACCTCGCTTCCTCGATCGCGGAGAACGCCACCTTTACCGAGTCGGTCCTCATATAAGTTATGAGTCCTACAGTGCCTTCGGTCCCGATATCGAGGCCCTCATACAACTGCTGCGCTATCCTCATCGTCTTGCCGGCCCTGAAGTGCAGCTTATTGAAAGCCTCCTGCTGCATCTTCGAAGTCGTGAAAGGCGCCTGCGGGTTTAGCTTCTTCTCGGATTCCTTTATATCCTTTACTTTATATTTAGCTCCCGACAGGTCCGCGACTATCTTATCGGAGGTCGCCTTATCCTTTACTTCGGCCTTTGCGTCGTTTATTTTATCCAGCTGGGCAAAGAAAGATTTTTTGCCCTCAGGGCAGGCCTTCCTATCCCCTGAAGGAAGGGCCTTGTCCTTCTTCTTTTTGAGCTCGGCCTCCAACTCCCAGTATTCCTGCGGGACGAACGCCTGTATCTCGCGCTCGCGGTCGACGATGAGTTTTACCGCCACCGACTGGACCCTTCCGGCGCTTAAGCCGCGCGTGATCTTCTTCCAGAGGAGCGGACTTAAGCTGTATCCTACTATCCTGTCGAGGACACGGCGCGCCTGTTGGGCATTTACGAGCTTGATATCTATCTCGGCAGGATTATCGAACGCTTCGAGTATCGCCTTTTTTGTTATCTCGTGGAATACTACCCTTTTTACCTCCTTATTTTTCCCGAGATGCCCGGCCAGGTGCCAGCCTATCGCCTCACCTTCGCGGTCAGGGTCTGTCGCGATATAGATGGTATCTTTGTCCTTCGCTTCGGCCTTTAATTCGCTGAGTAATTTTTTCTTTTTGGAGATGACTACATAGGTGGGCTTGAAATCGTTCTCTATATCCACGCCCATCTTCCTCATGGGCAGGTCGATGACGTGGCCCATGGACGAGCGGACGATGTAACCTTTGCCCAGGAACTTCTCTATCGTCTTGGCTTTGGCAGGCGACTCGACTATGACAAGAGACCCGCCTTGGCCGCCGCCTACGGGAAGGATTATCTCGACCTTGTCGCCTTCTTTTAATCCGACCGAATCATATTGCGATCTGTCGACTATATTAAGATTCAACTCGACAGCCGCATATCTGACGTTAGCTTTGAGGTTTGAGATGAGACTGGCAACTGTTATCCCATCTTCGATCTGCGTCTCTTTGCCGTTCACGTATACTTTTATCATCAATCTTTCCTTACGTATGATTTGCCGGGAAGCTGCGCGACGATGCCTTTGAGTTCGAGCCTGGTCAGGCAGCTCATCGCTTCGGTAACGGGAAGCCCTGTATCATCTACGATCTCATCGATAGAAACCGGCGCGTCACTTAATGTTTCGAAGATCTTCACCTCTGCCTCGTTCAACCCGCCCGGAGCTTTTGATATTTTTTCGTCTCTTCCTCCCGGTGCGGCGGCTTTCATGTGGCCTTTGATCACATCGCCCAATTCCTCAATGACATCATCGGCCGACTCGACCAGTTTAGCGCCCTGCCTTATCAGCATATTTGTGCCGGCCGCCGTAGCGGCTTGCGCCTGGCCCGGGACGGCAAAGAGCTCCCTTCCCTGCTCAAGCGCGAAATCGGTAGTGATAAGCGCGCCGGAATTTTTAGCGGCCTCGACTACTATGACGCCGAGCGAAAGCCCGCTTATTATCCTGTTCCTTCTCGGGAAATTATCCTTATACGGCTCCGTCGCCATCGGGAATTCCGAGACGACCGCGCCGGCCTTCGCGATCTCATCGGCCAATTTTATATGCTCTTCAGGATAGATATTCGCGAGGCCGCTCCCGAGGACAGCTATCGTCCTCCCCTTGGCTTTCAACGCGCCTTTATGGCCGGCCGCGTCTATGCCGCGCGCCAGTCCCGAAACGACCGTAAGCCCCATCGCCGCTAACTCGCAGCCCAACCGCTCAGCGGTCTGCAATCCGTAACGGCTCGCGTACCTAGAGCCGACTATCCCGATTGAATATTTATCCTCGGCCGTCAATTCCCCTTTTACGTAAAGGATAATCGGAGGGTCGTAGATATCCTTCAGATTCACCGGGTAATCTTTATCGAGATAAGAGATCACTTTGACGCTGCACCTCTCGATAAGTTTCATCTCGCACTTGAGCGTTTTATCTTTATCGCAACTTATTATCGCGCTTGAGACCTTCGGGCCTATCTGGTCTACTTTCTCCAATTCGGCCTTCGTGGCGGAAAATATCTTTTCAACTGCCCCAAAGTGCTTAATTAGATTGTTAAACCTGACAAAACCTATGTCGGGAATACAATTTAAAACCATCAAAAATTCTTTTTCGGTCATCAGGAGATCTCCCCGTCTTCTTTGAGCAGGGATATTATTTTATTCGCGACTTCATCAACACTCATGTTATTAGTATCTATCCTGTGGTCCGCCTGAGCATAGAATTCCGCGCGTTTCGCTAACAACTCGGAGATCTTTTCCTTTGGATCGCTTACGTTGAGCAAAGGCCGGTGGGTGTGGCCTTTCGTCCTTTCCAGGATTTTGGCCGGTGACGCGTCAAGATAGAACATGATCCCGTTCGATTTCAAATTAACGACATTTTCCTTGTCGATAACGGCGCCGCCACCGGTACCGGTAACGACGCCCGTAAACAAGGAGGCCTTTTCCACAATATCCTTCTCGGTCTTCCTGAAATATGGTTCGCCTCTTGTAGCGAATATCTCGGCTATGGGCATACCTTCGCGTTCTTCGATCATCTCGTCGAGGTCAACGAATTTCCTCTTGAGTAATCTGGCAAGGGTCTTTCCGACCACCGTCTTGCCTGCACCCATGAATCCTACTAAAATTACGTTCTTCATCTAGAATGCTTTGACTTGCCTTAGGTACCCGTCGAAGTTGCGCTTCATCTCGCGCAATGAGTCGCCGCCTAATTTTTCGGCCATCGCACCCGCCACTACAAATGCGAGCACCGCCTCGCCTACTACGGACGCCGCATGTACCGCGCAGACGTCGTGTCTTTCGACCTGTGCCTCGACTTTCTTCTTCGTCTTGATATCTATCGTGGACAAGGGTTTTCCGAGCGTGGCGATCGGTTTCATCGCGATCTTAACTACTACCGGCTCACCGTTAGTGATCCCGCCTTCGAGCCCGCCTGCATTATTCGTCTTATGCGAGAAGCCGCTCTTCTTATCGAAGGTGATCTCGTCGTGGACCTTGGAGCCGGGAAGGCGCGCCGCGGCGAAGCCGAGGCCTATCTCGACACCCTTTATCGCCTGTATTGACATCATAGCGCCGGCGATCTTCGCGTCGAGCCTCCTGTCTGATTGGACATGGCTTCCGAGGCCGATGGGTACGCCGGTAGCAGTTATCTCGCATATGCCGCCGAGGGTATTACCGATCCTCGCGCACTGCACGACCTTCTTTAACATTCCCCTCTCGTTCGTCGCGCCGCCTATTTCGATGACATGGCTCGCGATCCTTATCCCGAACTCGTCCAAAAACATTTTGCAGACCCCGCCGACCGCGACGCGCATCGCCGTCTCGCGCGCGCTCGCCCTTTCCAGTATATCGCGGATATCGCTCCTATCGTATTTTATCGCGCCTGCAAGGTCGGCATGACCGGGCCGCGGCCTTGTGACGGCCGGCAGGGAATCTATCGAAGAATCTTTATTCTCGATCAATAAAGCGATAGGGCCTCCGATAGTGACCCCTTTGCGCAACCCCGCAAGGATCTGGACGGTATCCGATTCTATAGCCATCCTGGCCCCGCGTCCAAAGCCGGACTGCCTGCGTTTGAGCTCAAGGTTTATCGCGCCCTTCTCGACCCTGAGCCCGGCCGGCATCCCCTCGAGGATACCGAGCAAGAATTTTCCGTGAGACTCCCCGGCGGTCAAATATCTTAACATTTTCGATCCCTCCTATATAGGAAACATAAAAAGTATATCTTGCTTAAACATGATGCAGACAAAAGCGGCCAAGACCAGGAACGGCCCGTACTGTATCGTCTCCTGTTTCTTCATTAACAATTTCGGGACGCCGACCAGCGAGCCGAATACCGGCGCCAAAAAGAAAGCCACGACGGTCAACTTCCAGCCTAAAAATGCGCCGATGAACATGAATAACATCAGGTCTCCTCCGCCCATCGCTTCCTTCTTATAAACTATCTTTCCGAGCACCCCTATAAGGTAAAGCGACACAAAACCGAATATCATCCCGAAGAACGAATCGCCTAATGCGGGGAGCCTCGAGACCTCCCCCTGCAGTTTCGGGTACGCTACGCTCAGGAGAAGACCGATCACGGTCCCGGGAACGCTTAACTCATCGGGTATTACCCAATGCTCGATATCGATAAACGATATTATTATAAGGACCGAAAATAGCGCCGAATATACGGCAAATTCGGGGCTCATCCTGAATTTCCAGTACATGAGGACAAACATGACCGCGGCCAGGCCTTCGACGATGAAATATCTGAAAGGTATCTTCGCCTTACAATAGGCGCACCTGCCGCGAAGCATTAAATAGCTCACGAAAGGTATGTTCAGATACCACGGTATGGGCCTCCGGCAGCCCGGGCAATGCGACGCGGGAAAGACTATCGATTCGCCGCGCGGCAACCTGTATATGCAGACATTGAGAAAACTGCCTACGATCGAGCCGAATAAAAATACGAACACGTAGATCACCGCCGCCGTCATTATGTTATGGCTTTCTTAAGCGCCGCGCGCATTACGGAAACCGGCGCCTTCCGTCCGGTGAATAACTCGAACGAAAGAACACCCTGGTATAAGAGCATACCGAGGCCGTTCGATGCCCTGATCCCCCGCTTCTTTGCCTCTTTCAACAGGGGCGTAGCCTGCGGATTGTATACGATATCGTAAACTGCCAGATCTTTATGCAGCGCCTTGGGATTTATAATGCAGGGATCGCCTTTATGCATCCCCACAGGGCTCGCGTTTACGAGCAGGTCGGAATCCAGGGCCTCCTCGTCTATGCGGGATCTCAGAAAAGGGATATGTTTCGTGCCGCAACGGGGAAAATCCTTTTTTATTTTAGCCGCGAGTTCTTTCGCGCGCTTCTCTGCCTGGTCGACGAACGAGATCGACCGCACCCCTTCCCTGGCGAGGACGAACGCTATCGCCTTCGCCGCGCCGCCGCAGCCGAATAACAAAACGGACCTGCCTTTAGGGTTTATCTTTAATTCTCCCTTAAGCGAGCGGATGAACCCTTCTCCGTCGGTGTTGTACGCTTTAGCCTTGCCGTTTCTTGAAAATACGATCGTGTTCGCCGCGCCTATACCCTTCGCTTCGGCCGAAAGCTCATCGACCAAGGGCAATACCGCCTGCTTATGCGGGATGGTCACGTTGACGCCTGATATGCCCAGCGCTTTAAGCCCGCGGACCGCGGCCTTCAGGTCGCGGGAAGCTACCTCAAACGGCACATATAGCGCGTCCATCCCTAAAGAAGCGAATGCCGCATTTTGAAAATGCGGCGATAGGGTATGCTTCACGGGAAATCCGATTATCCCGAATATCCTGGAACTTCCGCCTATTTTTTTAGATCTCAATTCTCAATCTCTTGTTTCCCTTATGTATCAATTTGTTTATCGCGTTGAGGTACGCCCTGGCGCTAGCCTCGATCACATCGGTGGAAGCCGATTTTCCTATAGCCTCTTTGTCCTTTGAACGCACGCGCACCGTGACCTCGCCCAACGCGTCCTTGCCCTTGGTGACCGCCTGTATGGAATAATCCATCATCTCGCCTTTGGTCCTGGTTATCTTGTCGATCGCCTTGCAGCACGCGTCGACAGGCCCGTCGCCCTCGGCTTCGGCGGTCTTTATGCCGGCCTTCGAACGGAGTTTTACCGCGGCGATAGGCGTCTCATCGGTCCCGGCGACAGTCCGGAACGAGAGCAGTTTCCACGTCTCGCTGAAACCGCCGGCGCCCTCATCCATCAACGTCTCGAGGTCTTCGTCATAGATGAACTTCTTCTTATCGGCCAAGGCCTTGAAACGCCCGAACGCCTTCTCTGTCCCGGATTCATTCAAAGCATATCCGAGTTTCTTCATCTTTTCGACAAAAGCGTGGCGGCCCGAATGTTTGCCCAATACGAGGCTGCTTGCGCTCAAACCTATCTCTTCGGGGCTCATTATCTCGTAGGTCGTGCGCCTCTTCAAGACGCCGTCCTGATGTATGCCGGCTTCGTGCGCAAAAGCGTTTTGCCCGACTATGGCCTTATTCGGCTGCACCATAATACCTGTCAACTTCGAGACGAGCCTGCTCGTCTTCGATATCTCCTCGGTAACTATGCCGGTCGAGAAATTCTCGAAGAAATCATTCCTGGTCTTTATCGCCATTACGATCTCTTCCAGCGACGCGTTACCGGCGCGCTCGCCGATGCCGTTTATAGTGCACTCGATCTGCCTCGCGCCGTTTTTGATCGCGGCCAGGGAATTCGCGACTCCCAAGCCGAGGTCATTGTGGCAGTGGACACTTATTACGGCCCTTCCTATATTGGGGACATTGCGTTTTATGTCGCGGATCAAGGCGCCGTATTCTTCCGGGATCGCGTAGCCCACCGTGTCCGGGATGTTTATCGTCGTGGCGCCGGCGATTATCACCTGCTCTATGACGCGGTAGAGAAATTTCTTCTCGCTCCTTGAGGCATCCTCCGGTGAAAACTCCACGTCGTCCGTAAAATTGCGGGCATACTTTACCCCTTCGATGGCGAGTTTTACGATCTCGTCCTCGGCCTTGCGCAATTTATATTTCATATGTATCTTCGATGTAGCCAGGAATATGTGTATCCGCTTTCTCTTCGCGGGCTTGATCGCTTCCCCGGCGGCTTCGATATCTTTCTTCATGCACCGGGCAAGGCCGCATATCACAGGCCCCTTTACCCTTTGCGCAATGGACTTCACCGCGGCAAAATCGCCGGGCGAAGATACTGGGAATCCGGCTTCTATCACGTCCACGTTGAGGCGGACGAGTTGCCCGGCTATCTCGAGCTTTTCATGCGACTCGAGCGAGGCGCCCGGGGATTGCTCCCCATCACGTAATGTCGTGTCGAATATTATAATCTTTTCCATGTTTTCCGGTGCTTTGCACCACCTCGCTATTTTATCCAGGGCATCATCTGGCGAAGTTTTCTTCCTACGACTTCTACCAGATGGTTCTCATCCCTCTTCATCAACATATCGAAGTTCTTCCTCCCCGCCTTATTCTCTTCCAGCCATTCTTTGGCGAATGAGCCCGACTGTATGTCTTTGAGTATCTTCTTCATCTCGGCACGGGACGCTTCGGTTATTATCTTCTTGCCTCGCGTAAGATCGCCGTATTTGGCGGTATCTGAAACGCGCATCCTCATCCCCTGTATACCGGTCGAGTAGATGAGGTCTGTTATCAGTTTCAGTTCATGCAGGCACTCGAAATAAGCTATCTCGGGCTGGTATCCGGCCTCGACCAGTGTATCGAAACCGGCCATGATGAGCTCTGTCACACCGCCGCACAGGACGACCTGTTCGCCGAACAGGTCGGTCTCGACCTCTTCCTTAAATGTCGTCTCGATGACGCCGGCTCTCGTGCCGCCGATAGCCTTCGCGTACGCGAGGGCGAGTTTCAGGGCGCTTCCGCTATGGTCCTGATATACCGCGACCAGGCACGGGACGCCTTTCCCTTCCTCGAACTGCGTCCTGACCAGCGCGCCCGGCCCTTTCGGGGCGATCATGAAGACATCGATATTCTTCGGCGGTACTATCGCCTTAAAATGTATATTGAACCCGTGCGAAAAATTAAGCGCGTTCCCTTCGGTCAAATATTTTTCTACACAACATCTATATATCTCCGCCTGTACATGATCCTGGGTCAGGATCTGTACTATCTGCGCCTGTTCTGATGCGACCCTTGTTTGAACGGGCTTAAAATCGTCCTTAACGGCCTGCGCGTAATTCGGCGTCCCTTCGAGTTCGGCGACGATGACATCCACGCCGCTATCCCTTAAATTCAAGGCCTGGGCGCGTCCCTGGTTCCCGTAGCCGATTATCGCTACCTTCTTGCCCTTCAAGAGATTCAGATCCGCGTCTTTGTCATAATATATCTTCAACATCTATTCTTCTTCCTCCTCTGTAGTTTTGGTTTTTTCTTTGGATTCTACCTCCATCGCTATCTTTCCCGTGCGGACGATCTCCTTGATGCCGAATTGCCTCAAAAGCTCGATGAGATTTTCGACGTGTGAAGTCTCGCCCACGGCCTCTATGGTTATCGTATGGAGACCAAGGTCCGCGACATTCGCCTTCATCGTCTCCGCGATCTCGATTATCTGCGCGCGGTCCTTCGAATTCTGGACACCGACCTTGATGAGTATCAGCTCACGGTCGATAAATTTCGTCTTGGTCAGGTCCTGGACCGTAATAACGTCTATCAACTTGTTTAGCTGTTTCTTGACCTGCTCAAGCGTCCGTTCGTCGCCGTCGACTACTATCGTCATCCTCGAGACGGTCGGATCCTCCGTCTCTCCGACCGCGAGCGAATCGATGTTGAAACCGCGCGCGGAAAAAAGCCCTGAGATCCGCGCGAGGACTCCCGGGTGATTCTCGACCAGCACTGATATAGTCTGTTTCATGCCATGCTCCCTATCATATCATCAAGACGTTTGCCGGCAGGGACCATCGGGTAGACGTTCTCCTCCCCCTCGACCTTGAAATCCATGACGACGACGTTTTTCGTATGCATCGCCTTTTCTATCGCCGGACGGACCTCTTCCTTCTTCTCGATCCGTATACCGGCCGCGCCGTAAGCCTCCGCGATCTTGACGAAATCCGGGTTCTCGAGCTTCGTGTGCGAATAACGCTTCCCGTAGAAGAACTCCTGCCACTGGCGGACCATCCCCAAATAGGAATTGTTAAGTATCGCTATCTTGACTTGTATGTTGTTGACGACCGCAGTCGAGAGTTCCTGTATATTCATCTGGAAAGAGCCGTCCCCGCTTATGACGAAAACCTGTGAATCCGGCCTGCCGACCTTCGCCCCCATCCCCGCGGGAAAACCGTAACCCATCGTACCGAGCCCGCCGCTCGAAAGAAGCTCGCGCGGTCTCATGAACTTATACCATTGCGCGGTCCACATCTGGTGCTGGCCGACGTCGGTCGCGATTATCGCGTCTCCCTTGGTAGCCTCGCAGATCTGTTCGATGACATACTGGGGACGGAGTTTATCGTCCCGTTTATAATTGAGCGGATGTTTCTCCTTCCACTCGACGATCTTGTCTGTCCATTCCTTGTCGTGCGGCCTATGGACTATCTTCAAAAGCTCGCTTAAGACGCATTTGACATCGCCGACTATCGGCAGATCGACCGCCACGCTCTTTGATATCGCGGACGGGTCGATATCGATGTGTATTATCTTGGCGTGCGGCGCGAACTCGTCGATCTTTCCGGTGACACGGTCATCGAAACGCGCTCCTATCGCGATAAGCATATCGCAGTTCTGGACAGCGTGATTCGCGTAACCTGTCCCGTGCATACCCAGCATTCCGAGCGAAAGTTCATGATCAGCGGGAAAAGCCCCCAGTCCCAACAACGTCATTGTGAGCGGGGAATTAATCTTCTCGGCGAACTCCCTTAACTCCTTTGCCGCACCGGAGAGGATGACTCCGCCTCCGGCGTAGATAACCGGCCGTTTCGATTCGGCTATCATCTTCGCGGCCCTTCTTATCTGTCCGGGATGTCCGCAATAAGTCGGCTTGTAACCGCGTATCTGGATCTCGTGCGGATAGTGAAACTCGGTCTCGGCCAATTGGACGTCGGACGGGAGGTCAATAAGGACCGGTCCCGGCCTTCCGGTCGAAGCTATATGAAATGCCTCCTTGACTGTCCGCGCGAGGTCATTGACGTCCTTGACGAGATAATTATGTTTCGTTATCGGGCGCGTTATGCCGATGATGTCGGCTTCCTGGAACGCGTCATTGCCGATCATGAATGTCTTGACCTGTCCGGTTATCGCGACTATCGGTATCGAATCCATATACGCGGTCGCGATGCCAGTGACGAGGTTAGTCGCGCCCGGGCCTGATGTCGCAATACAGACGCCGGGTTTCCCGGTCGCGCGCGCATAACCATCCGCTGCGTGCGCCGCGGCCTGCTCGTGCCTGACCAGATAGAACTTCAGGTCCGAGCCGTAGAGAGCGTCGAATAACGGCAAGGCCTGCCCTCCGGGATATCCGAAGACAGCCCCGACCCCCTCTTTTTTGAGCGACTCGACTAATATTTTTGCTCCGTTCATTTTTGTAGTCATCTGATCATCAGCCTTTCATAACTGCGCCTGTGCCCGCTGAAGTGACGAGTTTCGCGTAACGCGCGAGGTAACCCGTAGTAAACTTCGGTCTGTGCGCCTTGATCGATCTCATCCGTCCTCTCAATTCGGCTTTCGAGACCTTCAATTCCAGTTTCCTCTTATTAATGTCGATCTCTATGGTGTCGCCGTTTTTTATCGCGGCGATAGGCCCGCCCTCGGCCGCCTCGGGCGATATGTGTCCGATGCACGGCCCCTGCGTGCCGCCGGAGAACCTTCCGTCGGTGATCAAGGCGACTTTATCGGCGAGGCCCATCCCGACGATCGCCGCTGTCGGGGAGAGCATCTCCCTCATTCCCGGACCGCCTCTCGGCCCTTCATAACGGATGACGACGCAGTCGCCTGCCTTTATCTTCTTGGCCATGATCGCCTTCATCGCTTCCTCTTCCGAATTAAAACATTTCGCCTTACCGGTGAAATGTTTGATCTTCTCATGGACGGCGGTCTGTTTGACCACGGCGCCGTCCGGCGCGATGTTGCCTGAAAGTACCGCGATACCGCCTTCTTTATGGTAAGGCCTGTTAAGCGGCCTTATGACCTCCTCGTCGTCTATGCGGGCGCTATCGGCGATCTGGTAGATCGTCTTGCCGCTGACCGTCTGGAGGTTATTGAGTTTCGGTTTCAGTCTCTTCAAGACTGCGGGAATGCCGCCCGCGAATTCAAGGTCTTCCATAAAATATTTTCCTCCCGGCAGGATGTCCGAGATATGCGGCGTATCCCTGCTTATCCTGTCGAACATCTCAAGCGGCAGCCTGATACCTAATTCATGGGCGATAGCCGTCAAATGCAGGACCGTATTCGTCGAACCGCCGAGCGCCATATCGACGCGCATCGCGTTCTCGAACGATTTCATATTCATTATCTTGCCGGGCGTTATATTCTTTTTGACGAGCTCGACGATGCGTTCGCCGCTCTCGTATGCTATCCTCTCCCTCTTAGCCGAAACAGCTAAAGCCGTCGCCCCGCCGGGCATAGCGATACCAAACGCCTCGGAGAGGCAGCTCATCGTATTCGCGGTATAAAGCCCCTGGCAGGAACCCGGTCCCGGGCAAGCCGCGCACTCGAGTTCATCGAGCTCTTCTTTTGCTATCTCGCCTGCCCTGAATCTTCCGACCGCCTCAAACGTATCTTTGACTAAAGAGAGCCTTCTCATCTTCGAACGGCCAGAGAGCATCGGCCCGCCTGTAACGACGATAGCCGGAATATCGAGCCTGCAAGCCGCCATCATCATGCCCGGCGTTATCTTGTCGCAGTTCGTAAGCAGGATCAGCCCGTCTAGCGCATGGGCGGTAGCTACCATTTCCACCATATCGGCGATAAGCTCTCTCGACGGAAGCGAACAATGCATCCCTATGTGCCCCATAGCGATACCGTCGCAAATTCCGGGTATTCCGAAGACGAAAGCAGCGCCGCCTCCGGCATAGACGCCGTGCTCGATAGACCGCTCAAGCATCCTCATGTGGGTATGGCCAGGGATAAGGTCCGTGAAACTGGACGCGATGCCGATAAACGGTTTATCCATCTCGGACTTAGTCAGACCCGTAGCATACAAAAGTGACCTGCTGCCGACCTTCTCAAGGCCTTTCTTGACTCTCTCGCTTCTTAACATGATATATCTCCTTGGATTACCTAGGGTTAGCCATTGTAAACCCAAATTATATCACATCAAAAGGATATGTCAATAATATTATAGGACATTACTATAGACGTAAAAAGGCGGGAATTTCT
>Ga0156189_148_pt1 | contig 18022 bp, 16 predicted proteins | sample RifCSPlowO2_12_FD_107842 | JGI IMG/M metagenome (GOLD analysis project Ga0156189, IMG submission 107842) | Omnitrophica WOR_2 bacterium RIFCSPLOWO2_12_FULL_51_24 | reverse complement strand
CTTTTAATCTCGTCGGGCCTTCTATTACTATCTTATCCATTTATCCGTCAATGCCTTTTCGCGAAGACCACCCTGTCTATATCGTTATAATCTTTTATTATCTTCACATCCCGGTACGATCCGGCGGATTCGATCAGGCTTTTTATTGCCGCTGTCTGGCCGTATCCTATTTCCAATATCAGATAACCGCCGTCTTTTAATCTTTTTGCCGACTCGGATATTATCTTCCCGTAAAACCCCAGGCCCTTCAGCCCGCCGTCCAACGCTATCCTGGGCTCGCTCCTGACCTCCAGGGGCAAAGAATCGTAATCCTCGCTCGGTATATAGGGAGGATTTGATATGACCAGATCGAATTTTTCCTTTTCAGGAATACGTTCAAAGAAATCGGAAAGGATGAATTGGATCCTGTCGCTTACACCGTTTGCCGCGGCGTTTTCCCTTCCGACCTCCAGGGCCTCCTCGGAAACGTCGGAAGCTATTATTTTACAGGACGGGCTTAATTTTGTCAAACTGACGGCTATCGCTCCCGAACCGGTCCCAAGGTCGAGGATGAACGGTTCGGTCATGCCTTCTCTCTCGATAAGCGCCAAGGACCTCTCTACGAGAATTTCCGTTTCAGGCCTTGGTATAAGGACGGAAGGATTCACGTCGAAATCGAATCCCATGAACTCAGCCTCGCCGGTTATGTACTGGACCGGTATCCCGCGGGTGTATGAATCGAGCGCCTCATGGAAGAGTTTTATATTCTCCTCGTCGGCTTCGTAATCACCGGTATATAATTGCGCGCGGTCGCAATTAAACGCCCAGCACGCCAACTGTTCAAGTGAATCCATGTTTATCCCAAATTGGGTTTATTTTGCACCTTTAAGCTTTAAATCCTTCTCCTGCTTCAAAAGCGCCATTATTATCTCCTCGAGATCGCCCTCGAGGACGCTCTCGAAGTTATGCACCGTCAACCCGATCCTATGGTCGGTGATGCGCCTGTCCGGATAATTATAAGTCCTTATCTTCTCGCTGCGTTCACCCGTGCCTATCTGCGTCTTGCGCTCCCTGGCGATCTCCTGTTGCTGTTCGGTCACGGCCTTGTCCATGACCCTCGCGCGGAGCACTTTCATCGCCTTATTTTTATTTTTCAATTGAGAACGTTCGTCCTGACACTGGACGACTATCCCCGTAGGTATATGCGTTATCCTGACGGCCGAATCCGCAGTATTGACCGATTGGCCGCCTGCGCCGGACGACCTGAAGACGTCCACCCTCAGGTCCTTCGGGTCGATCTTTATGTCCACTTCTTCGGCTTCAGGCAGCACCGCCACCGAAACCGTAGAGGTATGTACCCTGCCCGAGGCTTCGGTTACCGGCACCCTCTGCACCCTATGGACGCCGGATTCGAATTTCATCTTCCGATATACGCCGTTCCCCTCGATACCGAATACGACTTCCTTGAACCCCCCGGCCTCGGACATGCTGGAGCTTAACATCTCGACCTTCCAGCCCTGGCCCGTAGCGTATTTGGAATACATCCTGAAAAGGTCCGTGGCAAAGAGCGACGCCTCCCGTCCTCCGGTTCCGGCGCGGATCTCGACGATTATATTCTTATCTGCGCGCGGATCGTCCTCAAGGAGCAGATCCTCTATCTTTTTCTCCAGCTCCGGCCTCTTTTTTTTGAGGCCTGAGAGTTCCTCCTTCGCCATTTCGGCGAATTCCGCGTCCGCAGACGCGTCCGAAGACGCGTCGTGCGTTTTCTTGGTCACGAGAGCTTCGAGTTCGTATATCTCGGCATCGATCTTTTTGTATTCCCGGTATTTGGAGACTATATTCCTAAGCGAGGCTAATTCCTTCGTATAGCGCTGATAAGCGGACGAGTCGGCTATCACCTTGGGATCCGTGATCAGCCGCTCGAGCTCCTCATAACGCTTAAGCCTGGTCTCTAAAGCTCCGAACATCTGGCTCTGAAACCTTTATTTCTTGTACTTTTTCTTGAACTTCTCGACCCTGCCCGCGGTATCGATCAGTTTCGTCGTTCCGGTAAAAAACGGATGGCATCTTGAGCAGATCTCGACCTTGATGTTCGGCTTGGTCGAGCGGGTATGGATAGCCTCACCGCACGCGCAGGTGATCGTAGCCGCCTCGTATTTCGGATGGATCTTGTCTTTCATTGCCGTTTCTCCTTTTTTATTATTTTGCCTGCATGTTCATCAGGAACTCGGCGTTGGTCTTGGTCTTTCCTAACCTGTCGACCAGGAGCTCCATCGCCTCGTCCGAATTCATCTCGTTTAAGACCTTCCTCATTATCCAGATCCGTTTTAGTTCGTCTTCCTTAAAAAGCAGGTCTTCCTTCCTTGTGTTGGAACGTTTGATGTCGATAGCGGGATAGATCCTCTTCTGGAACATATTCCTGTCAAGCTGCAACTCCATATTGCCCGTGCCCTTGAATTCCTCGAAGATGACCTCGTCCATCCTGCTTCCCGTATCGACGAGTGCGGTAGCGATAATAGTGAGCGACCCGCCTTCCTCGACAGCGCGAGCCGCGCCGAAGAACCTCTTCGGTTTGTGCAATGCGCTCGAATCCACGCCGCCGGAAAGTATCTTGCCGCTGTGCGGGGCCACCGTGTTGTAGGCGCGCGCGAGGCGCGTTATCGAGTCCAAAAGGACAACGACATCCCTCTTATTCTCGACAAGCCTCTTGGCCTTATCGAGGACTATCTCGGCTACCTGTATGTGCCTTTCCGCCGGCTCATCGAAAGTCGAGCTTACGACCTCACCCTTTACCGAACGCTGCATATCGGTGACCTCTTCGGGACGCTCATCGATCAAGAGGACTATAAGGACGACGTCCGGATAGTTCTTCATGATGGAGTTCGCGATCTTCTGCAGCAGTATCGTCTTGCCGCTATACGGCTGCGCGACGATAAGACCTCTCTGGCCTTTGCCGATAGGGGTCAAGAGGTCCATTATCCTCATCGAGATCTCTTCCTGTTCGGTCTCGAGGACATACCTCTCATTAGCGTAAAGCGGTGTCAGATTATCAAATAAAGTGCGTTCTTTCATTGATTCCGGATGCTCCATGTTTACGACTTCTACTTTCAAGAGCGCAAAATAACGCTCTCCCTCTTTTGGCGGGCGTATCTGGCCGCTGACCGTGTCACCCGTGCGCAGATCGAACCTCCTTATCTGGCTCGGCGAGACATAGATATCGTCCGGTGACGGCAGATAATTGTAGTTCGACGAGCGCAGGAAGCCGAATCCGTCCGGAAGGATCTCGAGGACCCCCTCGCCGAACATGAAACCTTCCTTCTCGGCCTGCGCCTGAAGTATCTTGAAGATGAGATCCTGCTTCTTCAAGCCGCTTATGGAATTCATGTTTAAATCCTTCGCGGCTTTCGTGAGCTCCTGTATCGTCATCTTCTTGAGCTTCGCGATGTTGAAACCCGTGCCCGACGACTCCTTTGCCTCGGTCGTCTCCTTACCCGCCTGTTTTCCGTTTGTCTCTTCGTTATTACTCTTCATTCCATTCCTCCTCTTCCATAAAAACCTTGAATGTTTCTCCTTCTTTTTGTGCCAATGCTAAAGCCTCGACGGCGCATCCCAGCAACTCATCACTCGAGAAAGCGAAAGAGAAATAATGCGCTATCCCGATCGAAACCGAGATCTTCGGCCCCTTCGAGGCGAAATCATGGTTCTTTAAAGACCCTATGATCTTTGCCGCTTTCTCCTTCGCCTCCTTTAAGGTGACTCCACGAAGCAGGAGGAGAAATTCATCCCCGCCAAACCTGGCGAGAAGGTCGCCCGGCCTGAGCATATGATGCAGATGTCTCGCTGTAGCGGCCAACACCTCATTGCCGGCGCTCCTACCGTACCACCGGTTGACCCTTTCTAAATTATCTATGTCAATAAGAAGAAGCACGACAAGCGGCAACATCCTCTTGTCCTTAGAGCCCGATATATCCTTATTCAGGACCTCCAGGATATCCTCTATCCTATGAGGACAGTCTACGCTCCCACCAGCTTCTTCCATATAGCCCTTACCTGTTTTTCCGTAGAGATAAGGCTCCCGCCGTTATCGATCACAAAGTCGGCGATCTTGATCTTTTCCTTAAGCGGCATCTGCGCCTTTATGCGCCGCAAGGCGTCGGACTCCCCGATCCCAAATTTCTCGCATGCCCTTTTCAACTGAACGTCACGCGGCACAGCCACCACCACGAGTTTGTCGGCATGCTTTTGGCCTCCGCCTTCCAGCAAAAGAGGCACATCGAGAATGACCAGCGCCGACGGGTCTGGTCTCTTTATCCTCGCGATCTTTTCGCGTATCGCTTTATAGACAAGCGGGTGTATGATGCCGTTCAGTTTCTTAAGCTGCCGGCTGTCGGAAAAGACCTTTTGCGCCAAAACTTTTCTATCGATAAAATAGTCCCTCCTCAATACCGCTTTTCCGAAAGTCGAAACTATTTTTTTCCATGCCGGCCTTCCGGGATAGATAAGCCGATGGGAGATCTCATCGGCGTCTATAACGGCGGCGCCCATCCTCCTGAACATTTCCGCGACCGTCGTCTTGCCTGTCCCTATACCTCCCGTCACTCCTACTATTATCATCGTCAAATCAGCTTTTTGTAGACTTCAAGATATTTCTTCGCGGATTTATCCCACGAGAAATCACATTTCATCGCGTTCGAGACCAGTTTCGCCCACAACCCTTTTTGTTTGTAGATACCGATCGCCTTCTTTATGGCATCGAAAAATTCCCACGCATCGTATCTCTCGAAAACGAATCCGTTGCCGCGTGTCGTATCAGGATCGAACCCGGTTATCGTGTCGGCGAGCCCGCCTGTCCTGCGGACGACGGGGATCGTCCCATATCTGAGCGATATCATCTGGCTGAGCCCGCACGGCTCATATCTGGACGGCATCAGGAAGATATCCGCCCCTGAATATATTCTCTTAGCCAGAAGCTCGTCGAATTTAAGGTTTATCGACGCCTTGTGCGGAACCCTCTTGCTTATCTCCTCAAATAGCCGGTGGTATTTCTCCTCGCCTGTGCCCAGAAGTATAAATTGGACGTCATGGTCTAAGAGCGGATTTATTATCCGGGCGATAAGGTCCAGCCCTTTCTGGTCCGCGAGCCTCGATACGATCCCGATTAGCGGCGCGTCCTGCCTCTGCTCAAGGCCCGCTTCCTTTTGAAGCGAGGCTTTCTCCTTACATTTCCCTTCCGGTTTCAAGGCCGAAAAATGATATTTAAGCTCTTTATCATTCGACGGATCCCATTCCTCATGATCGATCCCGTTTAAGATGCCGAAAAGCGCACCTTTTCTTTCCGAAAGTAAGCCGTTAAGCCCGCAGCCGAATTCGGCTGTCTGGATCTCCTTGGCGTAAGTCGGCGAGACGGTCGTTATAATATCGGTATAGACAAGCCCGCCTTTCAGTATATTCACCATGTCGTAGAACTCGAGCCTATGCATCGTGAAATACTCCCATCCGAGGCCGGTCTTTGGAAATCCTTCCTTCGGAAATACCCCCTGGTATCCCAGGTTATGTACGGTGAGTACGGTCTTCATCTTTCCGTAAAACTTGTCCTGCTTCCCGTAAATCTCCTTGAGATATACGGGCAGAAGAGCCGTCTGCCAGTCATTGCAGTGGATTATATCCGGCTTAAAATCAAGTTCCTTCAGCCCCTCGATGATGCCCTTCGAGAAGAAGGCGAACCTATCTAGATTATCGGCATAGTCGCCGCCCTTCTCCGCATACAGGTTATTCCTCATAAAATATTTGTTGTTATTTATAAAATATACCGGCACCTTATCGGCAAGCCTCGCCTCGTTCCCGAATACCCTGACGCATTTGTAGCGCGGCGTTATGACCCTTATATCGACCCCCGCCTTATCCAAAGCTATGGGCAGGCTCCCGGCCACATCGGCAAGGCCTCCGGTCTTGGAGAATGGCTCTACTTCGCTAGAAGCGAACAGGACCTTTAATTTTCTGTCTTTAGGCATATCAAGCGGCCTCCAGCCAGTTCTTCCCCACTTTTACCTGGACCCTGACCGGCACGTTTAGCTTTACGACCTCTTCCATCCGGGTCTTCACTATCTTTTTCATATCTTCGACTTCATTGTCAGGGACCTCGAAGACAAGTTCATCGTGCACCTGAAGTATCATCTTGGAATTGAGCTTCTTTTCCTTCAGGACATTATGTATGTTTATCATCGCTATCTTTATAAGGTCGGCGGCCGAACCCTGTATCGGCGCGTTTATGGCCGCCCTCTCGGCGAATTGCCTCACGGAATTATTCTGGCTATTTATTTCCGGCAGGTATCTCCTGCGGTTTAATATCGTCGTCACGTAGCCGTTTCTCCTGGCCTCCTCCACAAGGTCCTCGAGGAATACCTTTACCCGGCCGTATTTTTCGAAATAGGCATCTATAAATTCCTTCGCCTTCGAGACCTCGATCTTCAGTTCCTTGGAAAGGCCGAACGGGCTCATGCCGTAGATGATGCCGAAGTTGACCGTTTTCGCTATCGAACGCATCTGGGAGGCGACCTCGCTTTCTTTGACGCCGAATATAAGCGACGCTGTGTGCGCATGGATGTCACGGTCTTTTTCGAAAGCCTCCTGCAGTTCCTTGTCCTGCGAGAAATGCGCGAGCACCCTTAACTCTATCTGGGAATAATCGGCCGATAATATCACGCGGCCCTTTGCGCCCGGGACAAAGGCCTTTCTTATCTGTCTTCCCATTTCGGTCTTTATCGGTATATTCTGGAAATTTGGGTCCGACGAGCTCAATCTCCCCGTCGCCGTGACCGTCTGATTAAACGAAGTATGCACACGGCCGGTCTTCGGATTCACTAGTTGCGGCAGGGAGTCGACATACGTCGATTTCAATTTAGAGATCTCCCTGTATTTCAGGAGAGCCGCCGGTAAAGCGTGGACAGCCGAAAGCGCCTCAAGGACTTCCACATCGGTTGAATGGCCCGTCTTCGTCTTCTTGACCACGGGAAGTTTTAGTTTAACGAAAAGTATTTCGGCTAATTGTTTAGGCGAATTTATATTAAACTCGGCGCCGGCGATCTCGTAGACCTCGGAGGTTATCTTCTCAAGCTTCTTCTCCATCTCCTTTGACATCTTCGCCAGATAATTGACGTCTATAGCGACACCGGTAAGCTCCATATCGGCAAGACATTCGAGAAGCGGCATTTCTACCTCGTGAAACAGTTTGTTTAAGTTCTTCTCGTCGAGCTGCCTTTCGAGGACGTCTTTTAGCCTGAAAGCCGCGTCAGAATCCTGGCAACAATAATCCTTTATCTTCTCTATCTCCACTTCCCTCATCGTAATCTTCTTCTTGCCTTCACCGATGAGGTCGGTTATCGGCGTCTTTTTGCAGTTGAGATATTCCGACGTTATATCCTCCAGATTATGGTTCATCTTCGAGGGATTAAGAAGATAGGAAGCGACCATCGTATCGAAGACCGGCCCTTCCACCTTTACGCCGTTAACGGCAAGAAGGAGTTCCTCATACTTTATATTCTGTCCTATCTTAAGCTTCCTGCGGTCCTCCAGGATGGGCTTTAATTTTTCAAAAAGCGCGGATTTGCCAAAACCGCCCCCTACATCTCCGATGGGCACATAATAGGCGGCGCCTTCCTTCCAACAAAAAGATATCCCTACGGGCTCGCACGAAAGAGGATCCGTCCCTGTCGTCTCAAAGTCCAAAGCAAATTCCTTCTGTTTGGCCAACTCTTTTATCAATCCTTCCAGCGCATCCTCGTCTTCGACGAGATGATATTTCCCGGAAAGCTGCTTGCCGGGTGCCGCAAAATCCTTAAGCAGACGTTTAAACTCGAGCTCGTTAAAGATCTCGCGGAGTTTGTTATTGTTAGGTTCTCTTAATTTAAGTTCGTCGAAATCTACTTTTATCGGAACCTCTTTATCAACTGTAGCAAGTTCTTTGCTCAATATAGCCTGCTCTCTAAATTCAGATATCTTTTTGCGCAGGCTTTCGGATTTTATCTTATCGCCGGCTGAAAGTACCTTATCAAAACTCCCAAAATCTTCCATAAGTTTTCTCGCGGTAACTTCACCTATCCCGGTGACGCCGGGTATATTGTCGGAAGAGTCTCCCATGAGCGCGATCAAGTCGACGATCTTCTCCGGAGGGACACCGTAACGTTCCTTTACCTTCTCCTTGTCGTAAATCAGCCCCTCTTTATGGACGTTATACACTTTTATGCGCGGCCCCACGAGCTGAAGCATGTCCTTATCGCCGGTAACGATGTAAACATCATATCCCTTATCAGCCGCCTTCATCGCTATCGTCGCGAGCACGTCATCAGCCTCATAACCCTGCATCTCGAAAAGAGGTATATTGTAACCCCTGACTACTTCCTTTATCAGCGGCATCTGGTCGACCAGTTCATCCGGCATCGGTTTCCTGTGGATCTTATATTCCTCGAACTTCTTATGCCTGAAGGTCGGCCCCTTTAGGTCGAACGCTATCGCCAGGTATTCAGGTTTCTCTTCCTTGATCAGCTTATTGATCATGGTGATGAAGCCGTATATCGCGTTCGTCGGCTGGCCCTTCGAGTTTGCGAGGCTGCGGATAGCGTAGAACGCCCTATAGCAGAAAGAATTGCCGTCTATTAAAAAAAGTCGACCAGAATTTTCCGTCATTAGCGTAAGTTTTTGCGGGGAAAAATAGAAAAGGCGTGGTCTTTCCGGATTTTTGTTCCTATTCCTTGATCTTTACAGCCGTCCCATAGGCATATATATAGCCGCTGTAGGTGAAATAATTTATGCCTATAACGTAATCGGCCCCCAATTCCTTCGCCGCGTCCTTGAGCTTGCTGTTTACGGCGGCAAGGTCTACTTCACCGGCACGGATAGAGACAATACCAATAACCTTATAGGAATCTTTTATATCTTCGGTAGAGAGGATTACGTCCTTTTGCTTACTACTGGTCTTCGTCGTAGTGGAAAGATACTGCGCCATAGCGGAAGATGATAAAATGATAACACATAAAAAAAGGGATATCAATAATATTCCGCGCCTCATAGTACCGGTTCTCCTTTCGAGTTCAATACCGTGGCTGTCAGGAAGATCAATAAGTTTCTCTTTACCTTATCGGTATGGTCGCTCTTAAACAGGTTGCCTAGATAAGGTATGTCGCCCAGGATCGGGACCTTCCTTTTTGTCACAGTTTCATCTTCCCTTATGAGGCCGCCCAAGACAACGGTCTCACCGCTCCTTACGACTACCGATGTCTGGGTAGTCCTGGTATCAATAACAGGATAGCCCAGCCCTGCGGGGAAATCCGCCGAAGATGAGATCGGAAGCTGGCTTACCAGAACACTGACTTCCGGATGTATATCCATAGTGACCACTCCGCTGTCGCCGGCCACTGAGGGCGTGACCTCAAGCGATATGCCGGTCACCTTTTCCGCCACCTTATATACCTCGACCATTACAGGAAAAAAGGTAGTGCCGATGTTAGTCCTCGTGAAGTCCGAAGCGTAAGGGATTATATTAGCCAATTGAATGTTAGCCATCTGACCGGAAAGGGTAGTGATAGAAGGCGAAGATAATAGATTGGCCTTCCCCTCCTCAATAAGCGCCTTCAGATAGATCTGATATAGGTCTCCGTTATTATGTATCTTTGCGATAGTAATACCTAAACCGGAGGTTTCGTTCGCCTGACCGAACGTAGCCGCGGCAGCCTGAGTTTCGGCTAAAGTCCCGCTGGAAATATTCCTTCCGAAATCGCCCCAATGGCCGGTTTTATCGGCGTTCCGCCTTTGCCTTCTATTGATAAGCCATTCGACGCCTAATTCCTTTAGATCCTGCACCGAGATCTCTACAAACCTGGCCTGTATCCTTACCTGTGTGGGCCCGGTATCCCATAACTTCACTAATTCCTTGGCCATCTCCTGGTTAGCGGGGGTATCGGTGATGGTAAGGACGCCGGTTAATCCTTCATAGACTATCTTCCTATTTGGATTCTCGGGCAAAGCCTCTTGCAGATATTGCTCTATATTTTCAGACTCTCCGGTTGATGCTTCAGCAGAAGTCCCGGCAGAAACGTCTTCCGCTGCAAAGGTCTGGCCGGCCGTTAGCGAAAGAAAGATCACTGCCGCAAGCAAGAAAGCTGATCTCAAAAAAGCGCGATATTTATCTTTCATCTTACGACCTCGCCCTTCGCGTCGATGATGCTCGCGGTGATAAATATAAGGAGATTCGTTTTAGTCTGGTTTTTATAATCGTACCGGAAGGCTCTCCCCAGCAAAGGTATATCGCCAAGAAACGGGATCTTTCTCTTCGTCACGCGCTCGTCGTCTTTTATTAGACCGCCGAGCACTATCGTCTCTCCGCTGTCTACCGAGACGCTCGTCTGGCTCGTCCTCACATCTACCACAGGCCAGCCCAGCGCATCCGGTACGAGCCTTACGGCGGATGCAGAGTTTACATTACCCAGCTGCCCCGTCTCGCCGCTTGCCCTGAGGTTCGAAATAGCCACCTGCGTCCGCAGGACGCTTACTTCGGGGTGTAAATCCAAGGTTATAGTATTCGAACCCTCGGTGACATAAGGAGTCGCTTCAAGAAAGATACCTACCGGTTTTTCAGCCAGTGTCAATTTGTAGCTCCATCTAGGAAACTCAGCCGTCCCTATGTTCTCGAGCGTAAAATCAGAGACATAGGGATAGGTCCTTACCACCTGGATGTTAGCCATCTGTCCGGAGATCGTGGTGACCTTGGGAGCGGAGAGGAGATTGGCCTTCCCCTGCTGTTCCAAAAACCTGAGATCCGCCATAAAGCGCTGACTGGTATCCAGGACTTTAGTCAGTATCAACTGGCCGGCAAAATTCCCCACTTGCGGGAAGGCTGTAACCGTATCGTTGTCCCAGTTGATACCCTCGTAGGTCTGGCGCGTCGGAGTTCCTATTTGAATCCCCTCCAGCAATTTATTGTTAACTGCGGTATTGCCTCTATTAAAGAAATCCCATTCTATGCCGAGCTCGTCTAAATCATTGACCGCTATTTCCACAAAGCGGGTCTCGATCATCACCTGTTTGGGGCCGACCTCGAACTGCTTTATCAGGGACCTGATAAGTTCCTGGTTGGCTTTCGTGTCGGTAACGGTCAGGAGTTTCGTGCCCCTACTATAGGTTATCTTCCTTCCTTCCTGGGCAGGCAGGCTTTGCTCAAGATAATCTTTAACGCTAAGGTTATCCTCAGCCGCGAAAACAAGGTCCCCGAAGGGGGCAAGAACAGGCGGGATCGCCAAGAAAATAGTCACTGCTGCCGCAATAAGCTTCCCCGTCATTACTTTTCTTCCGCCGATTTGGATTCAAATTCCTTTAACTTGACTTCATGCGTCTTGCGTTCGCCGTATTTGAGCTTGTAAGTCCTCGTCACCAGCTCTGTTATATTCTTTTTGTTTGAAATCCAAACGTAATTCGATTCGACCTTGTAACCGAGTTGCGTAGTCTTGAATGCGATATTCAGGACATCAAGCAGAGGGATAGGAGTAGCTGTGCTAAGCGTGATCTTCAATGGTTGTTCTTTGGTAAGCTCGGCCAAAGCTTTCTCATCAAGGACTATCGTGACGCCGGTCATCTCCATCAATTGGCGGATAAGGTCTTGGATATCGGCGTCAGTGACTGAGATAGCCGGGACTATGACGCTCGACATCTTATCCTCGAGCTTCTTCCTTGCTTCCATCTCAATCCTTTCCGATTCGGGGATAACCTCTTCGACCTGCAGCTCTTCCCTGCTGGTCTTCTGCGGCGGGAGCCAGCTCTTATCCACGCTCAATAGGGCCGCCTGCTCGGACGTTTCTTTCTCTTCGTTGGTTACGCGCCTGTCCGCTAATATTTGCTTGCGTTCTTCTTTAGTGGTCTTTTCCCTGCTATACAATCCCTCGGCCTGTCTCGCTTTGGCTAACCAGGCTTGCGCTTCGGAGTCGTTAGGATTGGAAGCTAGCGCGCTTTCGAAGTCGGCTACCGCTGCGGAATACTGCTTATTAGCGTAATTCCCTTTACCGCGCTTGATCAAAGAACCTGTTATCGTCTCCGGGACGGTTTTTGCCATCCCCTCTTTGCATAATGCGATATAATGAATAGCCTCTTTTTTATTTTTGGGGTCAAGTTGGGCTAGTCTCTCAAAAAGTTGCTGAGCTGTCTCGTAGTTTTTAGCTTCGTATTCGCTTTTGGCTTGGTTGAAGAGGTCTTTGACGATGGATTTTCTTTCGGTCTTCTTCTCTTTCATGAGTTCTTCGGCAATTATCCTTGCCTCGACCGAGTCGCCGGGTATGGCTGCGTTGTTTATTGCGTAGGCTTTGGTGCAAAAATCATCACATAATGAGATAATAAAGAACGAATTGAAAGCCAACAAGATGCAAAAAAAGAACAAACCCGTTGTTCTTTTAACCTCATTGGTTATACTCATTTATATTCTCTCCCCTTGTTTATAACCCACTCTTTCTCTTGGCCGTATAATACCACAGAATCTGCTTTTATGTCAAGTATTTTGTATCCGCCGACCTCGTCATTCTTCTTGACTTCAAACTCCTTGTTATCCATCGAGTTATGAAGCTTGGCTACCAGTTCTTTGCTCTTCGCGGGCTTCTTGTATTCGAGGACAATCTGTCCGTCTTTGTTTTCTATCTTGATAATCTTGCTATTTATCTCTAACACCTTGTAATCTTTAAACTTGTCTCCCTTCTTTATGAAATAGGTCTTGCCGGACCAGTTGACCTGTCCTATCCTTGTACCGTCGGACTTTTCGATAAAACCGTTGTACATAAAAGGCAGCGGGACAGCCGATACGGATATCACTGTCAGCTTTTCAGGCGTAAAAAGTTCCGGCTGGATCTCGGGTTTTACAAATATGTTCTTATTTATCAGCGGCTGATATCTCGAAAAAGCAAAAGGAGATTTAAGTAATCTCTCTGCATATGATAAGGAGTCCGGCGCGACATCAGCCCCTTCTTTGCCGGCCACTGTCTCCTCTTGGCCTTCACCGAACTGGACCGGGACTTCTTTCGACTGAAATACAGAAGAGGATTTCCACATCACCAAAAGCCACAGGACGAACGCGACTATAGCTATTACCTTCGATGTTTCTTTCATGTCTTTTCCGCGGGGAGTATGGCGGCGACTATGACCAACTCCGCTGTCAGTCTGCCTGCAGCCTCCCCTTCCTCTGCGGAGACCTTTATCTTAAAAGAATCGATCCTGAAAGGTATATCCGCCGCGCTAAACTTATACAGTAAATTAATCAGATTCTCATTCCTGCACTTTAGGATCACCTTGACCGGAAACTCCATATAGAGGATCTCTTTGTTATCCTCCGCAAATACCTTTTTTATCTCAAGGAACTCTATACCCGAGATCTCCGGAACTTTCGAAGCCAACGCCAGATTCCCGATCTCCTTTATTATATCGAGCTGCTTTACCCTGTATGGAAGATCCGCCGCGGACGGGATATCATGCTCGTATTTGTCGAAACCCAACCAAAACGGGAATTGGAAATTTATGGCGGCGCCGGCCTCTTTTATCTTATTCTGGACCTTGTATAACTCTTCCTTCAGCTTAAGAGGGTCCCCGACCTCCATCGACATCTTGGAACCAGGTTTTGAGAAAAGCATGACGGTCATATCCTTGGTAGCTTCCTGTAAAGAATTAAGTTGTTTTTCGAGGCGATTTTTTTCGCTGTTTAAGTTCCCGAGACCTTTATCCTTGTAAGCTTTAAGCTCTTCCTGTTTCCCTCCGACAGCGCTTCCGAACATAGTCTTCTGATACACGACTATTCCTAAAAAAAGAAACGAAACGAGTATGATGACGCCCAATACAATCTTAGTCATCAATGAATCGCCTGTGTTTTTTGGCATCCCTTATTTCTCGCCTTTCGCTTCGCTCTTCTGGGCTGTCCCGCCAAACCCCTTGAGTTTGAACTTTATCGAAAAATCCCGGTATTGTCCCGCGCCTTCTTCCGTTTCGCGGGGCAGGCTCGCGTATATTATCTCGACCGAATCGAATAGCTGAGAGGAAGCTAGCTTGTTCTTGAACTCGTTTATAGCCAGGAGATTCGAGAGCGTCCTCCCCTCCAGCGAGATGGCATCTTTGTCCTTGGAAATGGATGTCAGCCACGTCTGATCGGGCAGAAGTTTTCTGACCTCCAGTATGGCCTCGATCGATATACTCTTCTTGATGGCCAGATCCTCGAAGGGTTTGAGCCTCGCCCCGCTATTTTTTACCTTTTCTTTAAGCGAGGCGATATTCTTATTGACATCCTCATACTGTAATAAGAGCGAGTCCATGAATTTCAGCTCTTTTTTCAAGGTCGATGACTGGAACCAGATATTTAACGCTATCGTTAACGGTATCACCGCGATGAGAAGGCCGGCAGAGATGACCCAGAATTTCTCCTTCCTGAAATCCCTCTCTTGCTTTCTTTCAAGCGGCAGCAGGTCTATATTGGTAGGGCACCGCTGAAGCAGGCGCAAGGCCAGCCCGATCGAAGCGCCGAACCGGGTCTGGAAATCTATATCGACCCTCAGGTTCGACGGACATTTTATCTTTTGGCCGAGGTTGGCGCGCCTTACCTGCATGCCCAACCCCTTGGTAAGGAAATCTTCTATCCCTTTGAGTTTTGAACCGCCTCCCGATAATATGACTTCGTTGAATGCGATATCTCGCGCATGCTTGGTCTTGTAAAATTCCAGCGACTGGATGACTGATAATACGAGGTCCGAGACGACCGGATTCAGCGCATTGATAAGGTCCTTGCCGTCCGGGGCGGTGGCAGCGGGTACGAGGCCCTCTGATGCGACTACCATACCTTCTTTACGCTTAAGCTCTTCCGCCTTATCAAAAGGCATCTTGAGTTTTGAGGCGATAGCGTGAGTCATCTCATCGCCGGCGATAAGTATCGAGCGGACCCAGAATCCCTTATCCCCGACGACAATAAGATTAGTCGCTTTCGCTCCTATATCGAGGATCAAGCCCTTCGTCAATGGTTCATTGTAAGTTATCGCGTTCAGCAGGGATAACGGGCTTACATCGACGAATTCGACATCCAGGTTAGTCCTCGCAAGGTACGAGAGAACGGCTTCGACGATCTCTTTCTTCGCGGCGACAAAAAGGACGTCTTCTTCAGGGCCCGCGCCCGTATGGAATATCTGATGGTCCCAGCTTATCTTATCGAGGGGAAAAGGGATCTGCTGCTGGGCTTCGTATTTTATGATCTTGTCTATCTTGCCTTGCTGTATCTTGGGGAGTTTGAGGAAACGGATGAAGACCGACTGGCCTGAGAGGGAGACCGAGACTTTGCCGCCTTTTATCTTTTCCGCTCTTAACAACCCCTCCAGGCCTTCCTTTATCAGGGTGTCTCTTTTTTCCTGGTCGGCATGGTGGGTTAAATCAAAAATTTTTGCCCGCACGAGTTGAACACCCTCGAAGCTTTTTTCCAACTCGACGAGCTTTACCGAGCCCGCGCCTATATCGATACCTAGAGCACGTTTTCCCATATGGTTGTGTATATTCTATTAAATAAAACAAATGTTGTCAATAAATCTTATTTTTGTTCTTATCGTTAAACGGAAAAGCTCCCATGTTTTTTCTTGAGCCGTCTGAAGCCTTATATCTTGGGCTGGGATCTCCCGCATTAATGCACGGTGAGCCGGGATCAAGGCGGAAATCCGGTTTTTTCGGGTCTATAAATTCCGGGTCTTTGGAGATGTCAAACTCTCCTTTATCGCAATTATAGCAATCTCTCGTATTCCAAAAATCGTTATAGAATAAACTTATTTTAATGTCATCCCGCGGCTTCTTTCGCTCCGCCTCAAGCAGTTCGGGAGATATTCCCCTCGTATCGCCGGACATCGGGGAATCCGAAACTCGAATCCCTGTCTCATTATTATAAAATATGGAATTCCTTATCGTTAATTCGACAGGCCCATATGTGATGGAAAGGCCGGTCCAGCTATTGGCTATCGTGCAATTCAGGATCTGTACATTCTTGCTAGAATTAACCTCTATGCACGGAAGGATGCCATTTGATGTCACTACGCAATTTTGTAATAAAAAGCCGTTGACGCCGAACAGGCGCACGGATTCGCTTTCCAATTCCAAAGACAGGTTCTTTATAATTATATTACTTAAATCGCCCTGATCGGTTGCCGCTACTATCCCCTGTCGACCGACTTTTATCTTGGTCTTATCCGGGCCCTCGCCTATAAGCTCCAGTTTATCCTTTAGCCTCAAGCCGTTTTTCTCTTCATAAATCCCTTCTCTTATAAAAATCACATCGCCGGCTCTTGCGCTTTTTACCGCCTCCTCAACGGTCTTAAAATTCCCGGGAACTATAATCGGACGTTTTCCCTGTTCTTTAGCAATGACCTGTCCGCCCAAAATTAAACTATACGAGACTAAAGAAAGGAGGATAAATTTTTTTACCGGCATCTTAATGTCCTATTTTTTATAAAGGGTTTCAAATGGCAGCATATACGTTATCGTAATGTCCCTTAAGACCGGGGTCGCGCTGCTGTTCTGATAGTATATCGAGAGGTTCGCATTACTTACCAGTGTCGTCGCCAAGAGCGCTTTATATTGGATCTGTCTTCCCGTACTTGCGGATAATGATGCGCCGTTACTGAAAGTCGTTGCGAAATTATCCGCCGCGGCCAAGGTGTCGGCTGACCTTATATACATCGTTATGGATGTATTGGTTGGGGTATCCGCCGTCCAGGAGACGGTCCCCCATTTTACGTTAGAACTATCCGTGGAATACTTTGCCACAAAAGGAGCAGAGACGAGATAACCTTTGGGATAGATTATCCTTATATTATCAAAGACCGAAGCGCCTTCAGAGTTACAGCCATACCATGGCGCGTTTCTGTCTAGAATTTTTTCGCAGACGGCAGAAGTCTGAGCAGGATAACTAAGTTCGTACATATTATTCCCATTCAATTGGACAATGCCCGTCTCAGTCGAACTTGAGCTGGTGCGGGATTGATTATTAAATGTAGCGTCGCCGTTGGCGGCAGTTTGATATGTCCAATAGCTCACTAAGTTTGTCCCCCGTCCTATCCCAGCTAATATATAAGGAAGCGCCTGGCCTGTAGCCGCATCCATAGAGTAGGTGGTATTAACGGCAAGCTTTGAAGGAACATAAATCTCATTTTGATCTGAACCCCAAATGTCAGCATCCCCGTCCTTTACCAGGGTAAGATATGTTGCCCCTGAGCCGCTAGGCCATGTAGGCCGTTTTATCTCAAGATGCGCTTCACACCACGCCGGCGTATAAGCAGCGGTTTGCTGCCCCGGATTTGTAAGGCGCTTGCTCGCTGAACGCCACCAGGTTGCGCTGCCCGTTTGTTGCTGGCCGTTGTCCTGCGTGTATGTCCTTACAAAGATATCGTAACCCAAAGCGGCGCTCGGGGCATAAAAGTTGCCGTTTAATTCGGCATATTTTTCCCTATACGCGGGATTCCATATATTAAGGCAATAGCTTGTATTAGCGCCTTGGTAGGCGATCTCTCCATAACTTGTCGTCCACGTCCCGTCAGTATAACTGAAAGTACTTGGAAACGAATAATCTGTAGGGCCAATTCTCACGGTTGTCCAGCCAGTGATGCCGTTTATTGTGGTCATCTTGCCGCCCTTTAAATTAATAACCGAATGGGCGACGTCCTCGTCAAAGTCGTCCCAATAACCTAATTTAAGGGAGTCGGGGACTTTGGTATAAGATTTTTCCCAGTGCATCCTCTTAGGAGCAGCAGCTTCCAAATAATCGGTATCCGTCGGGCAGGTATCGAGCCAGTTCACGTTCCTTATCTCTCCGTCGCTGAAATCGCCATACAGCGAGAACCACGGGGCGTAGAACTCTGCCCTCGTCGTCTGCATACAGGTATTGAACAGCTTCACTACCGTCGTGATCTGCTTTTCGGAAAGGAGGGTCCCGTCGCTTCTCTTGACCCTGCCCTTCGATGTTATCTTGAATATGCCGGCTGAATTATAACCGGTATACAATGTG
>Ga0156189_125_pt1 | contig 18832 bp, 16 predicted proteins | sample RifCSPlowO2_12_FD_107842 | JGI IMG/M metagenome (GOLD analysis project Ga0156189, IMG submission 107842) | Omnitrophica WOR_2 bacterium RIFCSPLOWO2_12_FULL_51_24 | reverse complement strand
ATCGCTGGAATTCCTGACCATCTCGCTCATGAAACTATAGAGGTCGATAGGACCGGGTGTGGTGTTTGTCGCCGGTATGACCCGTTTTCCTATCCTGTAACTTATCGTCCCGATCACGCCGGCCCTGTGCCCCGCCGCTGAGATTATCGAATCGACAAGATACGATATCGTCGTCTTCCCGTTAGTCCCGGTTATGCCGACGCACTTCAATTTCTCTGCCGGACTGCCGAAGAAGTTGTTGGCTATCTTCGGGGCTGCGGCCCTCGAGTCCCTGACGAATATCTTTGCGATGCCGTCAGGGAGCGCGACATCCTTTTCCAGCACAACCGCCACGCAACCCTTGTCGGCGGCCTCATTCGCGAACTTATGGCCGTCAAAAGTCGTACCGGAGACCGCGATAAAAAGATCATCCCTTCCGGCCGTCTTGGAATCACTGGAGATCCCCTTTATATCGATATCCTGTCCATGGGGGAAGATTGACGATCCTTTATAATCTACTTCCCGCAATAGTTCTTTGAGTTTCATTAATCCTCTACGCTCTGAAGCTCCACTTCCCTTTTGACCTCTTTGATATTCGCCGGCTTTATCTCGAGATACCTCAGGGTATCCTTCACGACCCTGCTGAAGACCGGCGCCGCGACAATCCCTCCGAAATATTGCGGATGCGGCTGGTCGAGCATTACAATAACGACGATCTTCGGATCCCTGACCGGCGCGAAGCCCACGAATGAAGCGATAAATTTTGAATGCGAAAAGGTCCCGTTCTCTATCTTCTGCGAGGTCCCGGTCTTTCCTGCTACATCATAGCCCTCGACCTGGGCGAGTTTCCCTGTACCGTCGGCTACCACTCCGCTCAAGATATCCCTCATCGTTGCGGCTGTCTCCTCTGAAATAACCTCTCTTACGGCTGCCGGCTGGAATTCTTTTATCGTCTCGCCGTGCTTGTCCTGTATTGATAGCATGATCCTCGGTTTTACCAGATTCCCGCCGTTAGCGATAACCGACATGGCGCATGCCATCTGTATGGGAGAGACCGTCACTTCCTGTCCCATCGGGATCGCGTACATAGAGGTCCCGGACCACCGGGAAGGGGGGCGTATGAACCCCGGCACTTCACCGGGCAGGTCGATATTAGTAAGGTCACCGAAACCGAACCTCCTTATATAAGTGTATAAATTACCGCCGCCAAGCTTTAACGCGACTTTTACGGTACCTATATTTGATGATTTCTTAATGATTTCTCTGAAGGTAAGCCAGCCGTGCCCTGTGTGGTCGTGCAGAATTTTTCCGCCGCCGTGATTCCATGCTCCGTTCTCGCAGAAGAATTTATCGCTTAGCCCCACTTTATTCTCTTCAAGCGCCGCCGATGCGGTGACTATCTTAAAGATCGAACCGGGTTCGTACATGTCGGTCACCGCGCGGTTTCTTCTATTTTCGGCGCCCGCGCCCTGAAAATTGTTGAGATCAAAAGTGGGCCTGCTTGACATCGCGAGTATATCGCCTGTCTTCGGGTCCATGACGATTATGCATGCCCCTATCGGATGGAATTTCTTTACAGCCCAATCAAGCTCGCGCTCGGCGATGTGCTGTATTATGTCGTCTATAGTGAGGAGAAGGTCGAGGCCGTCGACAGCGGGATAGTACTCATATTCAAAGGACGCGATCTCCCGGCGGCGAGCATCCCTGAAAGTCGCCCTGTAGCCGGGGGAACCTCGAAGATACTCATCGTACTTCAGCTCGAGCCCTTCGAGTCCTCTGTTGTCAGTGCCGGCATAGCCGACTATCTGGCTGGCAAGTGAATTGTTCGGATAAACCCTCTTCGATTCCCTTAAAAATTCTATCCCTTTTATTTTGAGGACTTTGACTTTCGCTGCCTCGACCGGGCTTAACTTGCGCTTGATCCAGATAAATCCCTTATTCCTATTGATGCGTCCGTAGACGAATTGTTCGCTTAGTCCCAGGGCGGGCGCAAGTTTCCTTGCGGCATCCCTCTTGTCGTTGATCTCTCTCGCGTTGGCGAAGACCGATTCTAGATTCAGTGAGACCGCAAGCGGTCTCATGTTCCTGTCGTAGATAGTGCCGCGCCTAGGCTGGAGTTCTATTATCGCCGTGTGTTGTTTCTTGGCGAGTAAGGTGAGATTATACGAGCGGGCGACCTGCCAATATATGACACGTATTAGAAGCAGGCTTAATAAAAAAATAAATAAAGAAAATACGAGATTGAGGCGTCTCTTGTGGGCTCTAGTATACACTTGTATCCTACCCTTGTTTTCGGCGGAAAACTATTAGGGTATGTATTAATGAAATCTATTACTTAACTAAGTTCGCTTGCGCTTCCGGTCCTAAAGCAAATAGGCTGGCCGTGGTCTGGCGGATTTTTCCGAAGAAACCCGCGGTACGGGTGATCCCTTTTGTGCCGGATTCTTCGGACGCGGCCGAGACAAGAATGACGCGTTCCCTGGAAGGAACCTCGAGTTTCATCTGCTTCGCAAGCAGGATCCTCTCGAGCCTGGCCGGTGATTCCAACTGCCTTACATTATATAGCAATATCTTACTGCGGTCAAGGAGGTCAGAATAGGCCTTATCCTTGGTCTTTATATCGTAACTAAGGCGTATCAGGGCCGTCTGCTGGTTTACGTACAGCAGCGCGACCACAGTTACAATTATAGTCGTCATCAAAAATTTGTAAGCTTTCATCTATGGTCCTAACCCCTTGCCGGTCGCCATCGCAGCGCGCAATTTCGCGCTCCGCGACCTCGGATTCTCCCCGATCTCCCCGTCCCCGGGGGTCAGGGGTTTTTTGTAAAGAATATCCAAAATCCCCTCGGCCTTGGCTTCTCTGAACCTGTTCTTCACTATCCTGTCCTCGAGCGAATGATACGATATGACGCATATCCTGCCCGAGGCCTTTAACAGCCCGATCGCGTCATCCAGCGCCTTATCAAGCGCCTTTAATTCATCATTCACGGCTATCCTGAGCGCCTGAAAAGTCCTCGTTGCCGGATGCACACGGCCATGTTTCCCCTTATACGGGACGGCTCGCATGATGATATCCACGAGCTTGCCGGTCGTATCGATCCGGGCACTCTTCCTCTTTTCGACTATCGCTTTCGCGATCCTGCGGCTGAACCTCTCCTCGCCGTACTCGTAGATGATCCGGCTCAGTTCGGCTTCCGGGGCGCGGCCGATCAATTCTTCCGCGGTTAAGCCGGCTTCCTTATCCATCCGCATGTCCAGCGGAGCGTCATAACGGAAGCTGAAGCCCCTCTCGGCCTTATCGAACTGCATCGAAGAGACACCAAGATCGAATAAGAAACCGTCGGCCTTTTCTATATTCGATTTTTCAAAGATCGCCTTAAGATCGCCGAAGTTGCCGTGCATCAAAAGCGCGTCCCCAGGCCTCCTTAATCTTTCCCTGGCGATCTCAAGCGCTTCGCTGTCCCTGTCTATCCCTATTAACCTGCCGCCGGGTATTAATTTCTCCGATATCGCCTCGGCATGCCCGCCGAGCCCTACCGTGCAATCAACGATAGTCTTCCCCGGCGCCGGTGCGAGCGCCTCAATAACTTCTTTTAAAAGAACGGGCCTATGTAATATCTCCGTCTCCGAATCCTTTACCCCGTATCATACTTGGTACGGGGCTTAGCCTTTCTCTTCCAGATCGAGCAAATTCTCAGCGGTCTTCTCGAATGACGGCGCGGCGCCCTCGTAATACTTGCGCCACTCTTCCTTCGACCATATCTCTATCCTGTTAGAGACGCCGACTATCATGACGTCCCGTTTTATCCCGGCATAATCCTTCAGGTATTGTGGCAACAGGACTCTCCCCTGTTTGTCGCAGGTCACGTCGACCGCGCCCGAAAAGAAAAGGCGGTTGAATTTTCTTGAATCCGCCTTTGTGAATGACATCGATTTGAATTTTTGTTCCTGGGTCTTCCATTCCTCCTCGGTGAAAACGAAGAGGCATTTGTCCAGGCCGCGGGTGACATAGAACTTCTCGACGAACTGTTCCTTGAAGACGTCGCGGAACTTGGAGGGAACAATGATCCTGCCCTTCCTGTCGATAGTATGTTCGTATTCGCCGTAGAACATCTGAATTCCCCCCGAACCTCCATCTAGAGAAACTAAAGGTTGTGGATTCCGAAATTTTTAAAAGGACCGGCTGGACCTTTTTATCTTTGCCTTTCCCTCTCACGAGGGCTCCCCGACAAAGGCAATTTTGGAATCCACAACCCTATCCTCCACTTTAAACCACTTTACTCCACCTAACGGTACAAAGTATACATCCCTCCTCCACTCTTGTCAAGCAAAATCTCTTTCGGCGAAGCCCCTAAGCGATTTTGCGCAGACCCCGATGAGTATGCGGAAATTATCGCAGAGAATTTCCGCATATCTTACGAGTCGGGGTAAAGAGGCATTGAGCGTGGATTAATTAGGTGGTATTAGCGGTTGGAGAAGGTGGATCCGCGTTCGGTACGCTTGATTCCTTTGAGGGCGAGTTCGAGGATCGCTTCCGAGTCGCAGAACTTCCTGGCTTCTTCGACGGTAATCTTCTTCTCGAGGCAAAGTTTGGCGAGGCACTGGTCGAATGTCTGCATCCCGAAGATCGCGCCTTCATCGATAAATTTCACGAGTTCGTTCGTCTTTCCTTCTCTGACAAGCGCGGATATTGTGGGGGTAAGCAGCATGATTTCGCAGGCAGGTATCCTTCCCTTTCCTTCTTTGACCGGGACGAGTCGCTGCGCGATGACACCTTTAAGAAGCAGGGATAGCTGCATCCTTATCTCTTCATGCTGATACGGCGGGTAGAAATTGACGATCCTTTCAACGGTCTGTGTCGCGTTTATCGAATGTATGGTGCTGACGACCAACTGGCCGGTCTCGGCCGCGTTCATCGCCGCGGTCATCGTCTCCTGGTCGCGTATATTTCCTATAAAGATTACGTCCGGGCTCTGATACATTATATGCTTAAGCGCTTCGAGATAGGAGGGCGTATCGATGCCGAGCTCCCTCTGCTCGATCAATGACCTCTTATCCTCGAACATGAATTCTATGGGATCCTCGATGGTAACGATATGGCTGGGAAGGTTCTGGTTTATGTATTCGATCAGGCTCGCGATGGTGGTCGATTTACCGCTCCCGGTGGCGCCGGTCACGAGTATCATGCCGCGCTTCTCTACCCCGAGCCCGGCCAGGACCTTGGAGGGAAGGTTGAGCTCCTCGAAGGTCTGGACCTTGCCCTTGATATAGCGGAAGACCGCGCCGGGCATGCCGTTCTGATGGAAGATGCTGCCCCTGAATCTGCCGATACCCTCAAAATTTACCGCGAAATCTATCTCGCGTTCCGTATTGAATATCTTCTTCTGCTCGTCGTTCAATACCTCGTCTATTATCTTCATAATATCTTTTTCGCCGAGGAGTTCAGGACCCTGCGGCCTCAGCAGTCCGTCGATCCTAAAATTAACGGCGCTCCCGACCTTAAGTAAAATATCGGAAGCGCTGGAATCGATCATCGAACTGAAAATTGTTTTTATGTCCATGGGTTAAGCGGCTTTATCCTTATTATGTTCCACATATTCCGTTATCTTCGCGAGGAGTGGTTTATCTATCTCCGCGAATTGTATGCCCAGGCGGTATCTGCCTTCTTTCGCTGGTTGGCAATAACGCACCTCACCGATTATTTTGGCGGGTTTCTCCATCTTGAAGACCGATGCGTCCACATTGATTATCAATATGGCGCCCTTGGGAAAGTATATCGGAGCCAGCAGGCCGATGCCGATAACGCTTACATCGAGTATTTCTGCCTTTTTTGGCTCGCGGAGGATGCGGACATTCTCTTTCATTGCCATGTCAATCCCGACCATGACGTTCGCATCCATTTTTACGCGCACGCCGGCGCGGCTTTCCATTCCCATCCGGGTTCCTTTTCTAAAAAAATTCGGGCAGGCCTATAAGCCGAGTTCTGTACCCCCTGCTGATTTGCTTCGTTCTCTTGAACAGAAGCAAATCAATACGCTGGGGGGATGATCATCCATCTAGGCCCCGAATTGCTTCGGGGCTCAAGCAGCCAACCCGTGCATCCCCCCTTTCGGGAATCGGGGCGAGCAACCCCGGTAGATGCACCTATTTGGCCTTGCTCCGCGTAGAGATTGCCGCGTTTCACTTCTTCCCGGCGTTAAGGCCGTCAGGCCTTCCGTCTGGGATTGTTCGTCACTGTGGCTCTTATCCTGCCCTTACGGACGACGGGCGTTACCCGCTACGCTGCTCTATGGAGCTCGGACTTTCCTCCCCCATTGCTGAGAGCGATCATCCGGCCTGCCCAAATCTAATGTTCTAAAAGAGCGATTCCTGACCTATTGCTTTATTAGCCAACTTGTCCGCTCCCTTATTATCGGAGCGGTCAATATGCTTAACTTCGTATTTAACAAATCCACCCAATAAATGCCCGGCCTGCCTATATAGGATCTTGAGGTCGGCATCCTTTATCTTGTATTCCTTCTTCAGCTGTTTCGCGAGCAGCTCAGAGTCCGTATTAATTATAACCTCGTCGGCCCTCAAAATCAAGGCTTCCTGTAGGCCATATATCAGGGCCATATATTCCGCGACGTTATTGGTCGTCTCGCCTATATACTCAGAAAGGTTTTTTACTGTCGCGCCCTTCTCGTCACAGATAACAACACCGACACCTGACGGACCGGGATTGCCATGGCATGCGCCGTCGGTAAAGATAGTTAGGCGTTTACGCATCTGCCTCGTTCTCAATGTACAGGATCCGCGCGCAACTTTCGCAGGTCACTATCTTATCCCTCATCTTTATCTCATTTATTACCTGCGGCGGCAGATTCATAAAACAGCCCTGACACGAGTGGCTTTTTACAGCGGCGAGCGCGAGGCCGTCCCTGTTGGCCAGGACCTTCTCGTAATGGGCGAGGACTTTCTTATCGACTAAAGCGGATATCTCTTTCCGTTGCGCCTCGAGGTTTGAGATCTCGCCGTCAAGGGAGGCTATCTCCGCTTCGATCTTTTTCTTATCCTCGATCAGATGTTTCTCTGCCTCGGCGAAGAGCGCCTTTTCTTTTACCAACTCCTTGTCAAGAGTCTCCGCATCCTCCATCAGCATGAGTATCTCGTCCTCGATGCGGGAGTTGTCGGCCTTCTGCCCTTCTATCTCATGTTGCATCGTCTGATATTCTTTGTTCGTCTTGAGCTGATAGAGCTGGGCCTGGAGTTTCTTTATGCCTTCTTCTTTTGACGAAAGATCGAGTTCCCGCTGCTTGCGTTTCACCTGGTTGGCCTTTGTCTTCTCCTCGATCGCCTTGACAGCCGCCTCTTCTTCGTTGCGGCGGGTTTCCAGCTCTTCTATTAATTTCGGCTTGGCTTCCCTCTCCCGGCGCAGGCGATAGAGTTGAGCGTCGAGGGCTTGCAATTTCATAAGCTGAGGGAGCTGTTCTTCGACGTTTACCTTCTGCATATGCCTTCCTTGATGCTGATTCGGCTACTCTGCGTTCAAATGGTGGGCGATAAAGGATTCGAACCTTTGACCTCCACAATGTGAATGTGGCGCTCTAACCAACTGAGCCAATCGCCCGTTTCAGCTCACTGGTGAAAATGGTGGGCCCAATAGGACTTGAACCTATGACCCGCTGATTATGAGTCAGCTGCTCTAACCAACTGAGCTATGGGCCCAGGAAACTCATTCATAACCCAATCCCAGCGAAGCGCGGGATGGGCCCGAAATCCGAAAGCGAATAAATATGATACTATTTTGAGGCGCCTTTAGCAAGACAAAAATAGGGGACGGTCAAAAAGGTATGACCCTTATCGCCCTTATCGGGCTGGTGGGGCATTTGGTTTGGCAAATACCGCAGCCGACGCAGAGGTTTCCGTCGACCAGCGGCCTCAAGACTTCCTTTCCCTTTACGGTATCCCTCTTTAGTTTTATCGCCTTATCGGGCGTCGGGCAATGCTCTTCGCAGACCATACATTGGCGATTCCCGGTCCACGCTATGCATAGCGAACGGTCTACCTTCGCGAGGCCGAGATTGGCGGCGTGTTTCTCCGCCAGCGAGAGGCTGCGTATCGCTCCGGTAGGACAGGTCTTGCCGCAGAGCGTACAGTTATACTCGCAATATCCGATCTCGGGAACGAGCTGCGGCGTCCACACCCCCTGAAAGCCGGATTGGAAAGAGACCGGCTGAAGGCCGTTTGTGGGGCATACCTTCATGCAATTCCCGCATCTTATGCAGCGGTTGATAAACTCCTCCTCTTCCAGCGCCGCCGGAGGCCTTATCACGCTCCTTTGTCTCCGGATGTGCCGCAGATTAAAATTAAAACCCAGGGAAGAGATACCCAATGTCGACAAGAGCAGAAAATCTCTCCTCGTTATCCCCTCTTTATGCGCCGTTGACCCGCCGGCGGCAGGCCGAATCTCATTTTCGTGAAGCGGCCACGCAAAACGGGTGATATTCGTAGGGCAGTCGTAAATACAATCCATGCAAAGTATGCATTCGCCCTTCGCATAACTCGAATCGTCCCTTATGGCTCCCATGCGGCAGCTGCTTCTGCACTTTCCGCAGTTTTCGCATGCACTTACCTCCCGGCCCAAAAGGGCTGTCTTAGCGGTGACCGCATATATAGCCCCTAACGGACAAAGGGACCGGCACCATAAACGCGGGATGGCAAGCGCCGAACCGCATATCGCCGCGAAAAAGAGAAAGATCACAAATGAATGTGAAAAGAAATAGATATTTATCCCGAGCAGTGATGGTTTAAGCGCGCGGTAAAGGTCGTAAACCGGCCCGTGGAGACTGAAACTTGATATCAGCCATGCAAATGACCTATCGGCCGCGAACGTAACGGATGGTATGAGGTTAAGCGAAATGAACCTCGCGAATATTACCATCGGGTCGAATACCCAGGCCAGTTCTATGCCGGCGACCGCGAAGAGCGCGATCATGGAGAGCAAAAGAAATTTTGGTTTCCTGACCCCGGCATTTAGCGAATCGACCTCTTCCCGGGCCTTTCCGTCCCTCCTGCGGAAACAGCCGACGAGATCGGCCGTTGAACCCAACGGGCATAGCCATCCGCAGAAAAACCTTCCGAAGACCATAGTTAACGCAAGCATTGCTGCGGCAAAAATAATACCGGGCAGTATTATCCTTTCGCTTATCGAAGTAAACATCATGATGAGGGGATTTATCTTGAATAATAACTGGGGCGAAAGCGGCCCATCGAGAGGATACGTTGTCGACCAGAGTATATATACGAAAAGGATTAAAAAAACTGTCTGTGATATCCTGCGCAGGACTACCCATCCCTTAATCTTCATGCCGGGCGGGAATTAAGGACTACTATGTCGGCCTTATCGATATCCGCGCTGCCAAACTTACGCTGCACCGCGACTTTTATATTCTCGAGCGAGAGCGGATGCAGCCCGGCTAATTGCGCGGCGTAGGCGTCGGCCAATGTCGGGTCTGTGGCAACTATGAGGGAATCCAGCCGCTTTACGTCGTTTAAATTCCCTCCGGTGGGACCGTTCCTGTACAAGAACCTGAAAGCGTCGATGACCGTAAGGTCCGGGCTGATAAAATCCGTCAGGTCGACTATCTTCGCGGCTATATCCTGGTGGATAAGCCCGCGGTTGCCGGTGCATACCCCCATCAGGTTCTTCATCGAAATAGTCAACTTGGTAAGGCCGTGATGTTTCAGGACGGGGACATTTATGAATGTATCGCATTCGACGGCATCCCTTAACACGGCCCATCCTTCCATCTGGCTCGCGTATTTGAACTTCGCCTTCACGACATCCCAATCGTCCGGGAAATAAACGTTAGCGCCCCTCTCCTTCGCGGCCCTCTCTATCCCGCTGTTCTCGTAACAGCGCCTCGCGTCGTTGCAGCTCATATCGAATATATTCACCCTCTTGGCCCCCGCCTTGAAACAGAGATCGACGAGCGCGGCAACGACCAGAGGATTTGTATTCGCGGCCTGCTCCGGGGTCCGGTCCCATCCGATATTAGGCTTTATTACCACGACGCCGTTCTTTTTGACGAACCTCTCCATCCCTCCCATCGCCTCGACCGCTTTGACGGTCATGGTGTAGGGATCTTCACCCTTCGCGCAAACGAGGTCGTGTTCTCCTTTTATCTTCTTCTTCGGCCTGCCGTTTGATACTGCGTATTGCGCGAAGAGAGCCCTGGCGGCCACGGCACCCCAGGCCGTCCTAGCGGCCGAAATAAAATTGCCGGCGGCAATAAGCGCCAGACCGGCAAAAGAGAATTTCAGAAAATTGCGGCGTGTGACCTTTTCTCTATTAAGTGCCACTCTCCTCACCCAATCCAAGCCCCATCTCGAGAAATGTCTTCAATTTCTTGGAACGTATGGGATGACGTAACTTGCGCAATGCCTTAGCCTCTATCTGCCTTACCCTTTCGCGCGTGACATTGAATATCGAGCCGACCTCTTCGAGGGTACGCGGACAACCGTCACCGATCCCGAAACGGAGCTTCAGGACCTTCTTCTCCCTTTCCGTAAGCGTCGTCAGGACATCCTCGAGCTGCTCTTTCAACATCGAATATGCGGTCGCGTTAGCCGGCGAGATCGCTCTCTTGTCTTCGATGAAATCTCCGAAATGCGTATCGCCCTCATCGCCGACCGGCGTCTGCAGTGATATCGGCTCCTGCGCTATCTTTAATATACCGCGGACTTTCTCGGTCGCCATCCTCATGCTGTGGGCTATCTCTTCGGGTAACGGCTCGCGGCCTGTCTCCTGCACCAGATTACGCGAGACGCGTATCAATTTATTTATCGTCTCTGTCATATGGACCGGGATGCGGATAGTGCGGGCCTGGTCAGCGATCGCGCGGGTTATCGCCTGCCTTATCCACCACGTCGCGTAAGTGGAAAATTTGTATCCCCTTTCATATTCAAACTTGTCGACCGCGCGCATGAGCCCGATGTTGCCTTCCTGGATGAGATCGAGGAACGAGAGGCCCCTGTTGGTATATTTCTTCGCGATCGATACGACAAGCCTTAAATTTGCCTCGACCAGTTTTTTTTGCGCGTTCTCGAACTGCCTCTCGCGCCTTCTTATATACGCGAGGCGGTCCTTTATCCTGAGAAGCGGCTCGCCGAAATCCCTTATTATCTCGCGCTTTCTCTCTTTAAGCCCGGATATCTGGCCGCGCGCGCCTTTTCCGCTTAGCCTCAAGATATCCCTGTCAATCTTCTCTATCTCATAAAGGAGGGATTTCATCCCGGCGGCGAGATCTTCCACGACCGAGATCGAGAATTTAAATTCCTTTAACAGGGGCACGAGGTTCGTCGTCTTCTTGGCTCCGCGGAGCCTCTTCATCAGCCGCTGGATCTTCTTGATAACCCTTTCGATCTTTTCGGTAGGATCTATATCAGTGACTTCGTCTATGTTTACCTGCCTGGCCAGGATTTCGTTAACCAGCTGGAGTATCTGTTTCCTGCAGAAACGGCATTCGAAGACGGCCTCCCTGAACCTCATCTCGGCTTCCTTGATCTTCTTGGCGAGTTCCAATTCCTGTTCTCGCGTCAAGAGCGAGATCTGCCCCATCTGCTTGAGGTACATGCGGACCGGGTCTTCCATTTGCGCCATGCGGGGAAGCTCTTCCGCTTCGACTTCCGGCTTGCGGACCTTCTCCTCCTCTTCCTCGAGGCCCTCTTCCTTGGGCTCCTTCTCTTCCTCGGAATCGATTATCTCGATCTTCTCTTTGTCGAGGACGGCGAAGATCTCGTCGATATCCTCGGACGAAGTGACCTCTTCCGGAAGGAGGTTATTTACCTCCTCAAAAGTAAGATGCCCTTTCTCCTTGCCGAGGGCTATAAGTTTTTCGAGGCCCTTTATCCTTTTCCTTATGTCGGCCTTCTTCACGACCTTCATCTCCTCGCGAAATCCTGTTGGCATTTTATCAGACCGCTGTATTCGGAGACCAGCTGGGTGACCCGCTTCTCGTCTCCCATCATCTGCGCGGCCTTTATTAAATTCTGCAATTCAGAAAGCCTCGACTTCGCATTATTGCATCTTATCCATTTTATGCAATCCGACAGGTTTTTTGGCCTATCCTTTATATCATCGATGAGGCTCGTCGCCTCAGCAATAAGCACAGTCAGTTCGCTCCCGGCAAGTTTATTTATCAATTGCGCCGGCTTAAAAGACCTGCCGTCGCCGTATGACCTGAATATCTCCTCGGCGATCTTTCGTGTCCCTTCGTCCGCGAAATCTTCGCTTTTTAAATTCTCTTTGACCTGAGGGATCATCTCCGGATCATCAAGCATAAGCCCGATTATTATCTTCTCGGCCATGGCCGCAGGAGACCTCGAGCCTGTCCCGGCCGACGAAGAAAATTCTTCGGAAGGCTCATATTCGCGGTCCGGCTTTACTTTCTTAAGTTCCGAGAGGAGCGCGGCCTCGCTTACCTGAAGCCTCTCGCCAAGTCTTTTTACATATTCGGATTTCAAAACAGCATCCGTTACCTTAGCGATCGTAGGAAGCATCTCGGCACAGATCTTCGCCTTATCCGATGATCTCTTCGCGTCATATTTCGAGGCGAGGACGCCCAGTTTAAAATCAAAGAGATCTGCGGCTCCGGAGATCAGTGAATCAAATTCGCCGGCGCCCTTATTTCTTACGAACGAATCCGGGTCAAAACCCTTAGGAAGCGTGGCGACCCTGACCTGCATCCCCTCCTGCAGGAATATGTCAAGGCCGCGCAGCGAAGCCGCCTCTCCCGCCGAGTCGCCGTCATAAAGCATCACGACGTTCTTCGTATATCTCTTGATCAACCTCGCCTGCGAATCAGTAAGGCTCGTGCCGAGCGAAGCCGCTATATTCTTTATCCCGTTCTGATAAGGGACCAGGAAATCGAGATAACCCTCGACTATTATGCAGAAATCATTTTCCCTGACCGCCTGCAGCGAAAAATTAAACCCGTAGAGATGCCTGCTCTTTATGTATACTTCCGTCTCCGGGGAATTGATGTATTTAGGGAGCGAATTATCCAATACCCTCGCGCCGAACGCCACGACCCTGTTCTTGATGTCGAAAATAGGAAATATTATCTTGTTGCGGAACCTGTCATAATGGCCGCCACCTTCGCGGGGAAGCACGAGGCCGGCCCGCTCGAGGAGTCCTGCCTCTACACCCTTATCCCCTTCGAGGACCTTGCCCTTTTCTTCGAAAAGGACCTTGCCCTTCGCGAAATTGATCAGGCCGTCCCAATCGTCCGGAGCAAACCCCAATTTTGCTTTCGAAATAGTCTCATCGCTTATTCCGCGTTCTTTAAGGTAAGAGGCGGCGCGTTTTCCGGCCTCGGTCCCGGAGAGCATCGCGGCATAAAAAGAGGCCGCTAATTCATTCAGCTTATATATCTGGAGCGCGTATCCGCTCGTCTCGAACTGGGTCCGCGTAAAATGCGGCAATTCGATGCCTGACTTTTCCGCGAGGGTCCTGACCGCTTCCGGGAAATCGATATTCTCCATCTTCATCACGAAACCGAAGACGTTTCCTCCTGCCCCGCATCCGAAGCAGTGGAATATCTGCTTGGAAGGGCTGACCATGAAAGAAGGGGTTTTCTCTTTATGGAACGGGCAGTTTGCCTTGAAATTTCTTCCGGCGCGCCTGAGCGGGATATAACTTCCGATTATCTCGACTATATCGGCCTTGTTCTGTATCTCTTCTAAAATCTGTTCCGAAAACGCCATTACCCTACCGGCTGATCCTTTCGAATCCCGAGCATCCGATAAACTCGATCTTATCCTCTTTTGCGACCTTATCGAAAAGAAGGTTCAGGCCCAACGTATCGCTCGAGATGTGCCCGGCTATTACGACATTGATATGGCCTTTTTGGACGTTCTTGAAATGTTCTTCGCCCAGATGCATGGCGACGATAGTGCCAACACCCGCGGCCTCGAGTTTCTCGAATATGTCCTTCGGCCCTTCTGTTCCGCCGGTCATGTCGACGAATATCTTTCCCACCCTGTTTTTCGGCTCGCCGAAGAGTATCCTCGGTCCGGCGTTGCGTTTCGCCGCGTTCTTATATTCCGGTATCTCCCTCAGCATCTCGACCGTTTCGCTTAATGTGTCGGGTTTTTTGCTGTCGAAGAGTTCCTGCAGATAGCCTGCCACATGATTATCGGCGGGCGTATGGACGCACATCATCGGGATACCGATAAGTCTCGCGGCGTCTACCGCCCTTGTATGGTTTCCGGGCAGGACGCGCCGCTCGACTTCCTTTATCCTGTCCTTCATAAGCCCTTCGGCAGTATTTATGGGAATGCCGAACTTGCCCCAGATATCCGGCTGCATATTCATGACCTCATAAAAATTGGCCATCGCCTTCCCTTCGGGGTGATGCGCGATTATAAGGTCTATCTTATCGCCCTTCGCATTCATCCTGTCCGCAAGCAGCACCTCGCCTACTTCCATGTCTACCCCGACGAGCGCCTTCTTTATCTCGGCTGCGCCGTCGCCGTTCAATATGCGCGTGTCGGCGTACGGATTGGTCAGTTTTTCTTTATCAAAAAATTCCCTGTCCTTCTCTTTAAGCGCTTCGTATTCTTTCCCGACCCTGGCGAACGCTTTAGCGATCGCTTCTTTCCCGCGCGGATCGGCTGCCATGCCTTCCTTTACCACAAAATCGTAGAGTTTGGATAACTTCAATTCATCCTCCTATGTTATTTTACTATTATATCTTCCGGAGAGGTCCTTGAGATGACCTGGTATACGTTCGGCGCCATCTGCTTTATATAAGGGCCGGTCAGGGAACGTTCCTCGACAGATTTTACCAGATAATCGACCTGGGCTATCCCGAAGAGCATGAATAAAAGGCTCAATATCATTGTGCCGCGGAACAGGCCCACTATAAATCCTCCCCATTTATCGATCTTGTCGGTGAAAGCCAATTTCACTATCTTGGTCAGCCCGAGACTTATTAATTTCATACTTAGCATAGACAGTAAAATTAGTATAAAAAAAGTTATGCCGTTGATAAGTTCCTGAGGCAGGGCTATACTTGCGTTGATGCGGCTTCCGAGCGCTGAATAATACTTCATCGAAAAGAAAAGACCGAGCAAGGCACCGATTATCCTGAAGATCTCCTCGGAAAGGCCCGTACGTGCTCCAATATAACTGGTTCTAAATAAAAGGATTACGACTAGAATGTCAACCCAATTGATACGGTGGAAGACTTCTGGCAAGCTGATTCTCTCCTAATTTTTTACCAAGTATACCACATAGGGTCAGAATTGTCAAGGCAGCCAAAATCGCCGTCCTCCCCCCTTGCGCTGGCCGTTATTATTCCTGGTGTAATTTTAAAAGTTTCGAAAATTCAGGATTGGGTTTTTCCCCAAGTTCAATTGACCTCTCATAATGCAGAATAGCTAAATCATATCGTTTTTCATGATAATACGCCATTGCCAAATTATAATGTGCCGTTGCAAATTTTGGATTTATTTCTATGGCTTTTTGATAGGAGCTTATAGCTTCTTCGTATTGGCCAATTGCGATGTATGTATTGCCGAGATTGCAATAAGTGCTTATATCGCTAGAACTAAGCTCCAGCGCCTTCTTGTATGAGACGATAGCTTTTTCATGTTCGCCAATAGCCTTATATGCATTACCAAGGTTAAAATGGACGTGTGCATCCTTTGGATTAATTTCCAGCGCTTTCTTGAACGATTCAACAGCTTCTTTATATTTGCCAATATTTGCATATGCAGTACCAAGGTTATTATAGACTCTGAGACTATGCGGGACATATATTAAGGTCCTTTTATAAAAAGCAATGGGTTCTCTCCAATAATTATTCTGTTTAACTGTCAAAAAAGAATAAAAAACCAATATGCTTATTATAAACGCGGTCAAAATAACCTGGAACCCTTTAGACTTATATGCGGGATTTAATCCTTTTGCCAAAATAAGAAAAAAACCGATTGATGGCAGATAAAGCCAATGTTCGGCCATATAAGCATTGAGAGGATAAATGTTAGATACCGGTAAAAGCGCTATGAAAAACCAAAAAACGGAAAAAGGGATTAACGTGTCGCTTTTTCTTTTTATAAAGGCGTAAGTTAATAGCGAAAATGATATTATGGCGCCGAGCATAACTGTAGGATGTACAAAACTAAACAACTTATATTCGTATGTCATATGCAAATTGAGGGGAAGCAACAGGAGCCGAAGATAATTGGTTATGGCATCGAAAAACCCCAATATCCTCTGAACTAAAGGAGGATGAGATAGTTGCGGCAATACATGTTTTAATGCTGCTAGCCTCAACAGGATATATATAAAAGTTATGACTAATACCGGGAAAAAATCTTTGATATTAAATTTCTTCTTGAAAGCAAAGTGGTATAGGAGTAACAGGATAGGCAAGATCAAGCTATTTTCACGCGATAAAAGCGCAAGTATATAACTTAATAACACGATGGCGCATTTAGCTATTCCCTTTGAATTAAGATATTTTATATAAAAGATGAAACATAGAAGCATAAATAATGCAGCTAAGGGATCCGTTCGACCTGATATATATGATATTGCTTCGGTATGTATCGGGTGGACAGCGAATAATGCAGCTGTAAGTAAGGAGAGAAATTTATCGTTAAAGAGGATGTTTACCAGCCAATAGATAGATAGGGTTACTAAGATATGCAAAATTATATTCGAAAGATGCTAACCTACAACATTTAATCCCCAAAGTGAATAATCAATCGTATAGGTAACGATCGAGAAAGGGCGGTAAAAACCAATTTCTCTTGCGGCGCCTCCTCCTATATTTTCACTGAAAATCTTTGGAATGTTGTTAAAATCTTTAACGTAGGCATTATCTTCGATTAGAATCTTATCATCCCAAAGGAATTTGCCATATAGCGAATTGCCATAGACGGCGAGACTTAAAATTATTATGATACCAATGTGAAAATATGTGAGGGGCTTTAAGGGGATTGAACGACGCAATTTCTTCCCTTCTCTTTAGCCTGATACATGGCGAGATCGGCCTGTTTTAAGAAATCGTTCGTGAATGTATCATTTTTTATGTCGTCTTCGGTAAGGGTAGCGACGCCTATACTGACCGTGACCTTTAATTTCTTGCCCGTATATTCGACCTCAACATCCTCGGCTATCTTCTTCCTTACCCTCTCGGCGAAGGTATAGATGCCCTCCTTATCCGTTTCGGCCGCGAGCACGACCAGTTCCTCGCCGCCGTACCTGGCAGCGATATCGGATTCCCTGAGGCTCGCTTTGAGCATTTCGGATATCTTAACGAGGATCTCATCGCCGGTCTGGTGGCCGTAGTCGTCATTGAAGGATTTAAAGTGGTCAATATCGAGCATCATCAGCGAAAGGGGTGTCCGGTATCTCTTCGACCTGTAAACCTCGGCCTTTAGCGTCTCCAGGAAATACGAGTGCGTATAGAGATGCGTGAGTTCGTCGGTTATCGCCCTCCCGTGTTGTTTCTTCAGTTCGACCGTCATTTTGTTGAATGACTTCGCGAGCGCGCCGATCTCGTCTTCGGTCATGATATCTATCTTATAGTCGAGGTCGCCCTCGCCGACTATCTTCGTGCCGATCAGGAGTTTATTAACGGAGGCGAGCATGCCCTTCGAGAAAAACAACCCTAACGCGACCGCCGCGATGATGCTTATCCCGAGGAAAAGCAGGGATTGGTTCCTCATTTTAGTCACGCCCCAAAGCGCTTCGCCGGCAGGCTGCTGGACGATTACCGCGCCATTGATTATGCCGCGCAGCGGAATATAAGCGCACAGCAACGATCCGTAACGCGCGCTCCCTCTCTTACCCTCCAAAGCGAGTTCCACGGCCTTGCCCTTAAACAGGCTCCCGGCCTTGCCTATATCGGTATGATATATGATCTTTCCGTAACGATCGGTCACTATGGTCTCGCCCTTTTTGCCAATCTTTATATTATCGAGCGCCGGCCAAAGGCTATGGAGTTTTACCGCCATGACGAGAACGCCGACCTTCTTCCCGTAATTGTCGTAATCGAGTATAGGCGAAGCGATCGTGACCTCAGGCATTCTTGCTTCGGAGAAATATACTTCCGAGACGTAACTTTTGTTCTTGGGCTTGAGGAAGATATCCTGGCCGGACATATCCCTGTTTATATCTGCGGGCTTGCACGAGGCTATCTCTATCCCCTGCTCGTTCAGGACGGATATAAGCTCAATCATCTCGTGCTCTGCGATGGCTTCGCACATCATCTTGTCGATATCGAAGAGATTGAGGTCTTTGACGCCGGGCATGAGGGTAATGAGTTCGACGGAATTTTTGGCCTGCTGTATGAAACTTTCGACCTTATTGTGAACGTTCTCGCATGCAGTCAGGTTCCTGCTGAGCACCGCGTCTTCGAGAGACCTCTCTCCCTGATAAATAAGGATAAGGCCGCTCAAGAATGTGGTAACTGCGACCAGGAGGGTGAAGATGAGGATGAATCTGAAATTTATGCTGGAGGTAAAAGGGATCTTTTCGCCGTTTATTTGCTTTATTTGTATTTGGGGACGTGTCACTTTGGGACACTCCGCTATTTTAATGTTGCGATCTTCTCATCCAAAAGTTCTTCATACGGCCTTGGCTTGGTTAGATATTCAATGTAAGCGTCTCTTCTTTCTTTAGAGGTATTAGCCAATGCCTCATATAAGGGATCTAGGGTTATTATATCATCAGGATTGCCTTTTGCGTAGTGATTATAGCTTGACCATGGGTATTCCGATAGGTCTTTTACAATATTTGAACACCAGGCGGACTTGGGGTATTTATCAAGAATCAGCTGAAAGCATTCCTGCGCTT
>Ga0156189_107_pt1 | contig 19218 bp, 26 predicted proteins | sample RifCSPlowO2_12_FD_107842 | JGI IMG/M metagenome (GOLD analysis project Ga0156189, IMG submission 107842) | Omnitrophica WOR_2 bacterium RIFCSPLOWO2_12_FULL_51_24 | reverse complement strand
ACCAACTCCTGGCTGAACGCGCCTCCGACAGGTATAACCAGCCTTCCTCCTTCGGCGAGTTGCTCGACAAGAGGTCCGGGGATCGAAGGCGCTCCTGCCGTCACGATTATGCCGTCATACGGGGCGAATTCGCTCCAGCCTTCGGTTCCGTCGCTCACCGTTATTTTTACATTTTTGTATCCGAGGCCATCCAAAAGTGAGCGGGCTTCCTGCGCCAAAGACTCGAAACGCTCGACCGAATAAATTTCTTTAGCGATCTCCGCCAATATCGCGGACTGATAACCGGAACCCGTCCCTATCTCGAGCACTTTTTCTCCGCCCGCAAGTTCCAGGGATTGGGTCATCAATGCCACCATATAAGGCTGCGAGATCGTCTGCCCCTCACCGACCGGAAGAGGGTAATCGCCGTAGGCATTTTCGAGGCTCTTCCCGGGTATAAAGAGATGGCGCGGTATCTTCCTCATGGCAGCTAATACTTTCGCGTCTACTATTCCCCTCGGTACCAGCTGCTCTTCGATCATCATGTTTCTGAGGATTACGTCGTCCCACTCTTTCATCTTCTTAAGGCTGTCTTTATTATAAAGGATATAAAACGGGCGGTATCTACAAAGGGGCGTATCTGGCTCTTCTGCCTGCCGTATATCGACTTTATGGGAATGGATTTTATCTTGAACCCCGCCTTCGAGGCCCCTATCAGGACCTCAGACTCTATCTCGTATTTGTCCGTAGTAAGGAGTATGGATCTCAATACATCCGTCTTTATAAGCCTATAGCCGCATTGCGTATCGGGCATCCGTTGTCTCGCGATAAAAGAGATAAGGCCCGACATCACCCGATTGGTGATCCTTCTTTTAAGCGGCATATCTTTCGGATCCCGCATCCTGTTCCCAAGAATAACGGCCGCGTCTCCCGTTTCGGCCGCCTTGACGAAATGCTTCAACTCGTCGGGGTGATGCTGGCCGTCACCGTCCATAGTTATGACAAAGTCATAATCGCCCTCCATCGCCTTTTTGAAACCGGCGCGAAGGGAAAGCCCCTTGCCGAGATTTTTGCGGTGGCTGATGACGTGGGCGCCGGCCCGCTCGGCTTCTTCCTTTGTCCTATCCGCGGAACCGTCGTCGACGACCAGACAGTCAAGGCCGTTCTTTTTTACCTCTTTTACCAGATGGCCTATCAGCATCTCCTCATTATAGGCGGGTATTATGACAACGCCCCGCCTCAGCGGGGCACAACCCATTCCCTTCACAGCCAGAACCTCCTGAACATATACCATTGAGACGGATATCTCTTTATATAATCTTCTATGACTTCAACACAGAGGTCGGTGACATTTTTCTCGTCGGCTTTAATATCGCCCGTCAGCTCGTATGATATGGGTTTTTCAAACCTCAACTCGAAACTATCATCCGGGATCCTGATCAAAAAACCGGGGACTATCGAGGCGCCGGACCTAACATAAAAAGCTGCTGGGCCCTTCGGGATCAACGTCTTTCTGCCGAAGAATTCGGTGACGATGCCGTGATTTGAGAAATCCCGGTCTCCGACAAGAGCAACTACCTCTCCTTTTCTCAAGACTTCGTAACATCTCCTTAAGGTTGAACTGAGAGGTATCACCTTTACCCCTGTCCTCGCCCTTTGCCCTATAAAAAAGTCATTGACTAGCCTGTCCTTGTGGTCGAGCGCCACGACATTGAGCCGATAACCCAAAAGGGATATTACGGCGCCGCCCAGTTCGTAATTCCCGATGTGGGCCGTCAGGGCTATGACGCCCTTATCTCCTTTCAAGGCGTTATCGAGATTCTCTTTGCCAACGACTTTGACCTTTTCGCGCAGGAATTTTTTGTCTAGTTTCTCAAAGCGGAAAAAATCGACGAGATACTTGGCGAAATTCACGAATACCATCTTAGCGAGGACGGCGATCTCCTTTTCATCTTTACCCGGGAATATGGCGCGCAAGTTACCGTAGACTATGAGCCGGTCTTTCCGCGAAAGAAAATATTGCAGCTTCGCTGCAAAAATTGCGACCGAATAGCCGGCTCTGGGAGACAGGACCAGCGCCAGAAATTGTCCTAATTTATATATCAGGAACGAGTACATTCGAGTATGAGTTTTGCGATGTCTACCGACGATCTCGGTTTCGCTATCCGTTGGGCATTACCACGCATCTGTTCGAGTTTCGACCTATGGCCAAGCAGCATATCCGTAAGCAGGGCCGCATCGGCAGCACTGTCCGCTTTTACGGCGGCGCCCTCGCTTAGCAGATATTCCGTATTCTTGGCCTCCTGTCCCGGTATCGGATTCAATATTATTATGGGCAACCGCTTGGAAAGGGCTTCGGATATCGTAAGGCCCCCCGGCTTTGTCACTATCAGGGTTGAGACAGACATCAGTTCGTCGACCTCTGAGGTAAAACCGTATACTGCCGTCTTGATCCTCAAAGAGCGTTTTCTCCTCTCCAGCCAATCGAAGAGCCGATTGTTGCTTCCGGCGATGACGATCATCTGCTGCGTACGGGATGTCCTGTTGAGTTCGTTGACCAGTTCCGCTATCGGACCGAGGCCCTGTCCTCCTCCCATGATCAATACCGTCGGTTTTTTCGTATCCAGCCCTAACTTTTCACTGACGGCATCGGTATCGACATCATTAGCGAACTTGGGATCTATGGGTATGCCGTAGACTTTTATCTTCTCGCGGGGTATGCCGTGTTCCGCGAGTTTGTTTGTGGCGGTCTCTGAATTGACGACGTAATAATCCACCGAATCGAAGAACCAGTAAGAATGGGGATAGCAGTCTGTAAGCACGCCGATGAGCGGGGCATTGAGCCCGAACGACACCTTATAATCCGCGATCATCCCGCAGGGAAACGCCTGTGTGCAGGCGATGACGTCGGGCTTGAACTCGTCGAGCAGTGTCTTCAGTTTCCCGGAATTAAATCTGTGTATGAGATCCCGCAGCTTCCCCAGACTCCTGAATACCTTCGGGTTATCGTAAAGATATTCCCAGACTTCCGGCCTGTTCTTTATTACGCCCAGGTAGGTCCTGTTTATGACCTTCTCCACGAGGGGATTAGTATAATTGAATGAATTGACATTAAGTATCTCGACTTCGGGATCGAGGAGGTTTAGCGCCTTCTCGATAGCCAGCGCCGCCTTCTGATGGCCGGAATTCACCGAGATATAAAGTAAAAGCACCCTCTTTTTTGCCACTATAGCGCCTCCAATGAAATACGCCCGCCGTTACATTGGCGGGCGTAAGAATGTGCTTAATCCTAAAGGATAGTCCTTCCCGGTCCACTAAGGGAAGGGACTAGTCCTTCTTCTCCAGGACATCCTTGATCCTGTCGACAGCTATCTTAAGCTTATCCTCGGGCTCAACGAGAGCGAACCTTATAAAACCTTCTCCGAATTCGCCGAAACCCGTCCCGGGAGAAGATACGACACCCGCTTCCTCTACCAAAAGAGCGGCAAACTCCATAGATGTGAGCGCGTTGTACTTCGGAGGGATGTGGGCCCATACGTAAAATGTACCCTGCGGCTTGTCGATCTCCCAACCGACTTTGTTAAGGCCGTCGACAAAGACATCCCTTCTTTTTTTGTATGTCGCTACAAGTTCCTTGACGCAATCCTGCGGCCCGGTCAACGCCTTTATAGCAGCGTATTGTATGGGCCTGAAGAGGCCGAAGTCTATGTAGCTCTTCGTCTTTTCCAGCGAGCGTATGATGCTGGAATTTCCGACGACCATACCCACCCTCCAGCCCGCCATGTTATACGATTTGGACAGCGTGTGAAATTCTACGCATTTCTCTTTAGCGCCCTTTACCTGGAGGATGCTCGGGGCGGGCTTCCCGTCAAATACGAAATCGGAATAGGCGTTATCGTAGGCTACTATTATATCCTTGTCCTTAGCCCAATCGACCACTTCTTCCAGGTATTTCAGATCGACGACCGCGGTCGTGGGGTTATGCGGATAACTCAGAAATAGTATCTTGGCCATCCTGGTTATCTCGCGCCCCAGGGTCCTCAGGTCCGGCTTATATCCGTTCTCCTTCGTGATCGGCATGCTGTATAATATGCCGCCGGCCATTATCGGGCCGTTGAAATGGACCGGATAGCCCGGGCTCGGCACAATAGCTATATCGTCGTTATTGAGGAATGTTAAGCAGAAGTTCGCTATACCCTCCTTTGAACCGATTAGCGGCAAAACCTCCGTCCGGGGATCGAGGTCCACGTTAAACCTGCCCTTATACCAATCGGCTATCGCCTTCTTAAAAGCCTTTTCAACGTCCCCCGTGGGCCTGGAATAGCGGTGGTTCGTCACAAATTTAGTCTGCTCGCACAACTCATCTACTATATGACGGGCAGGCGGCAGGTCGGGGCTCCCCATACCGAGGTCGACGACTTCAACCCCCCGGGCCTTCGCTTTTTCTTTCAGCTCATCAAGTATGGTGAAAAGATATAGCGGTAATCGTTTAAGCCTGTTCGCTTCGTGCATTTACTTTAACTTATTCCTCCTCTTCAAAAAGCGCTTCTTCTTCCTCGATATTAGCGAGGACTCCTCCTGCCTCGACGATATCCCCCTCTTCATAATAGACTTCGGTCAATATCCCGGAGCACGGAACGGGCACATTGAAAGTCGATTTGTCCGTAGCGATCTCCACGAGATCCTCGCCCTCCTCGACCTTGTCACCTTCCTCGAAATGCCAGTAAGATATGGTAGCTTCTCTCGCTCCTTCTCCAAGTTCAGACAATATAACCTTTGCCATATCCTTTCCTCCTCGACGCAAAAAATTTGATTAACGGGTTATATGATAGGAACTCCTGACGAACGGTCCCGAGCTCACCCTTGTAAAGCCTAGATTATACGCTATTTCCTTGTATTTTTCAAATATTTTTGGTGATATGAATTCCCGTTCCTCTATCCTGCTGGGAGAGGGCTTGAGGTACTGCCCGAGGGTGATCATACCGCATCCCACGTTTCTTAAGTCCCTCATCGTAGAGAGGATATCTTCTTCGGTCTCGCCGAGCCCGAGCATCAGGCCGCTCTTGGTCGGGATCACGCCGCGCGATATATCCCTGGCCTTTCCCAAGACGCAAAGCGAGAGATAGTAATCGCAATTCGGCTTTACGGACTTATGTAGCCTCTTTACCGTATCGAGATTATGCGCGAAAACATCTATTCCCGATCCGCATACCTCACTTATATATTCCGCTTTGCCTTTGAGATCCGGGACCAGCGCTTCTATCTTTATATCGTTTGACCTCTCCTTCAGATATCTGACAGTCGCGGCATAATGGCCCGCCCCGCCGTCCGGCAGGTCGTCTCTTGTGACAGAAGTGATCACGACATATTCCAGATGCAATCCCTTGATCGCCTCGTAGATCTTTGCGGGCTCTTCCGGGTCAGGCGCTGAAGGCGTGCCCGCTGTGACCGCGCAGAACCTGCATCCTCTTGTACAGATATCGCCGAGCGTTATAAAAGTCGCGACACCCTTCTCGAAACACTCGCATAAGTTAGGGCATTTAGCGCTCTCGCAGACGGTATTTATGGAAAAATCGCGCAGGACTTTTCTCGTGCCCTCTATCTTCGCGGAAGAGATAATGTTCCTTCTCAACCAACGCGGTTTAGCGATCATTTCGCCTGCTTTATCATATTGGACGCCGCTTCCTGTACCGCCTCTGAAAAACTGGGATGAGGCTGTGTCACATCCGCCAGATCATTTACAGTCAATTTGCCCTTAATCGCGACGCTTATGATCCCTATAAGTTCCGATGCGTTATAGCCTAATATTTGCGCCCCGAGCACCTTACCTGTTTTCTTCTCGGCGACCAATTTCAGAAATCCTTCCGTCTCTCCCTGTGCGAGGGCCCTTCCGGACCCGGCAAAGAAGGCGCGTCCCACTATCGCGCCGTATCCTTTCTTCTCCGCTTCCTCGGCGTTCAAACCGACGCTCGCCGCCTCAGGAAACGAATAGACGCACATCGGCATGATGCTGTAATCCATAGCGGTATTTTCTCCCAACGCGTTGCGCGCCGCGGTTTTGCCTTCAGCAGACGCGGCATGGGCGAGATTATATCTTCCGATGCAATCACCTACGGCGGAAATATTTTCCGCAGATGTTTTCAAATATTCGTCGACGATTATACGGCCGTCATCCACCGATACCCCGGCTTTCTCCAACCCGATACCGCCTGTGTTCGGAGAACGCCCGACCGAGATCAGGACTATCTCAGATTTAATTTTACCGATGTCGGGCGAGCAGACGCCGGTCGACACCTCTATCCCTTTCTTCCTGAATATGCCCTCGAGCCTGTTCGATAGATCCCTGTCTTCTTTAGGCAGGATACGCTCCAACATCTCTATCAAATTGACCCTGGAACCCAAAGCCGCAAAGAAAGAAGCGAACTCGCAGCCTATAGGACCGCCGCCGATGATCGTAATATCGGCGGGCATCCTTTCGATACCGAGGATCTCCTCGGAATAAAATATCCTTTTCTTCTCGGATCTTACCGATCCGATAATCCTCGGCGAAGACCCGGTCGCGATGATAAATGCCCGCGCATCTATCTTTTCATCGCCAACCGCAATAGTCTTCCTATCCAAAAACGAAGCCTCGCCCTTTATGACCTCTATCTTCAGGGCCCTGAGAGACCCGTCGAGTTGGCCTTTCAGGCGATTTACGATATCGGCGGAACGTTGGCGTATCAGAGGGAGGCTGAAATCAAATCCTTTTAAGGATATCCCGAATTCTCCGGAACGCCTGCATTCATCGTAAAGCAAAGCGGATTTTAAATGGGCCTTCGTGGGGATGCAGCCCCTGTTCAGGCATACGCCTCCGATCTCATCTCTTTCGATGATCGCTGTCTTTGCGCCCAGAGACGAGGCCTCGATCGCGGCGGCTGTACCTCCGGGTCCTGCGCCGATAACACAGAGATCATAGTTTTTCATTGGGAGATATTCCGGCCGGTTAGAGCGCCTTTATTATTGCTTCTGCCATCTCGCGAGTTCCGACTGCGGTCGGGTCGTTACGTTCCGCTTTCAAGTCGTAAGTAACATATTTACCGTCACTTATGACTCTTTTCACGGCGTTTTCAAGCCGCTCTGCGGCTTTATCTTCGCCGATATGGCGCAACATCAATACTCCGGAAAGGATCAAAGCGGTAGGATTGACTTTGTTCATGCCTTTGTATTTCGGGGCGCTTCCGTGCGTCGCCTCGAAGACAGCGGCATCGTCGCCTATATTCGCGCCCGGGGCGACTCCAAGGCCGCCGACGAGTCCGGCGCACAGGTCCGATACTATATCGCCGTATAGGTTAGGGAAGACGAGCATATCATATTCTTCGGGCCTCTGGACAAGCTGCATGCAGAGATTATCAACCAGCCTGTCTTCGAATGCTATTTTACCGGCGTATCTCTCGGCGACCTCTCTTGCGGTCGCGAGGAACAATCCGTCAGTCGCCTTCATTATGTTCGCTTTGTGGACGCAGGTCACTTTCTTCCTGTTGTTCTTTAACGCGTATTCGAACGCGAATCTTACGACGCGTTCGGTGCCGAACTTTGATATCGGCTTTATGCTTATCGCGGAATCCAGCCTTATCTGTTTTTTAGATAAGGAATTTATATTCTCAATCACCTTCTTGCAGTCAGGCGTATTGGGGTCGAATTCCACTCCGGCATAAAGGTCCTCGGTATTCTCCCTCACAATAACGATATCGACTTTATCATACCTGGTCCTTACCCCTTTATAGAGTCTGCACGGGCGCAGACAGGCGTACAATTCAAGGGCTCGCCTCAGTTCCACATTGACGCTTCTTATTCCCGTCCCGATAGGGGTCGTAATGGGCCCTTTGATTGCGACTTTGTTCTTTTTTATGGATGCGAGGACATGCTCGGGAAGCGGCGTCCCGTATTTCTCTATAACGTCTATCCCCGCGTCAAAAACATCCCATTCTATCTCGACGCCCGCTGCAGCGGCAGCGGCCTCGATACAGCGCTTTGCGGCATCCGAAAGTTCCGGCCCGACGCCGTCGCCGGGTATAAAAGTGATCCTATGCTTCACGGGAGTTCTCCATTATTTAAGTGCCTTGAGCCAATTATCCAGCCTATCGAGACCCTTTTTGATCTCGTCCATCCCGGTCGCGAAACTCAGCCTTATATGCGTATCCCATCCGAACGGCTCACCGGGGATGACCGCTACCTTCGTCTCTTCGAGCAGCTTCTTAGAAAAATCGAACGAACCCATCTTCGTCTTGGATATATCGCAGAAGAGATAGAAAGCGCCTCTGGGTTTTACGCAACTGATATTCTTCATCGAGTTGATCCTCTCGACCATGTAATCGCGCCTCTTTTTGAATTCCGCGGCCATCTGCTCGACGCATCTCTGGTCGCCCTTTAAGGCCTCGACCGCGGATTTCTGCGCGAACGAGACGGGATTGGAAGTCGAATGGTCTTGAAGGCGGCCGACCGCCGCCGAAAGCTCTTTCGTCGGCGCGGCCAGATAACCGATACGCCAGCCGGTCATGGAATAAGCCTTGGACACCCCGTTTACGGTGAAAGTCAGGCCGTACGCCTCTTTGCCAAGGGAAGCGAACGAGACGTGTTTTTCACCGTCATATATCAGCTTCTCATATATTTCATCCGAGATGACGGTAATTTTATTATCTATGAGAATATCCGCTATGCTTTCGAGATCGGATCTGTTATAGATACAGCCGGTAGGGTTAGAAGGGCTGTTCAGGATAAAAGCCACGGTCTTCTTTGTGACGGCTTTTTTTAAAGCGTCCGGCTTTACTTTGAACCCATCGGCCTGCTTCGTATCCAATATGACGGGCACGCCGCCGGCAAGCCTTACCATCTCAGTGTAGCTTACCCAGTAAGGCGAGGGTATGATCACCTCATCGCCCTCGTCGCAGATGACCTGGAATATATTATAAAGGGAATGTTTTGCGCCGCATGATACCACTATCTGGGAGGATTCATAAGCGAGACCGTTATCGTCCCGGAACTTCTCGCATATAGCTTTCTTTAGTTCAGGTATGCCCGAAGAGGCGGTATATTTCGTAAAACCGCCTTCGATGGCTTTTATGGCCGCGGATTTGATGTGGGGGGGTGTATCGAAATCGGGTTCGCCCGCGCCGAAGCTTACGACGTCATCGCCCTTCTGCTTCATCTCCTTCGCTTTTGCAGTTATGGCGAGCGTAGGAGATTCTTTGACTTTCTCGATACGTCTTGAGATCTTCAAGGCTATCCCCTTTTGGATATCTGCTTAAAGCGGATTACTTGGTCCTGCCCCTGAAGAACTTGCGGAGAGTCCCGACAAAACCTCCGGCCGGAGCTTTATGGGTCGGCCCCGGATGTATCTCCTTCTCCTCTTTCTTGGGCGGGATATGCTTTTCGTGCGTGACTTCCTTCGTTTTTTCGGGCGCGTGAGGAGCGGCCCCTTTTGCGGCTTCCTTTTCAGGAGCGGAAGGTTTGGACTCGGCCGGCTTCTCTTTCTTCGATTTCGCCTTCGCAGCAACAACCTTCTTCTCGGTCAATTCGAGGATTGAAAGCCCCGCATTGTCGCCTTTTCTCTTACCGAGGTGGATTATCCGCGTATATCCGCCTTTTCTGTCTTTGAAAAGCGGCGCGATCTCTTTAAACAACTTCCCAACAAGGGTTTCGTCCCTTAAAACCGAGAATACCTTTCTCCGGGAGTTAAGATCGTCCTTTTTGGCGACCGTTATGATCTTCTCGGCGAACCTGCGCGCCTCTTTTGCTTTGGCGGTCGTAGTGGTGATGCTCTGCGAGATAAAAAGCCCCCTGACGAGATTATTCATCATCGAATCTCTTTCGGGCTTGTTCCTGTCGAATTTTTTGTTCAGTTTTCTGTGGCGCATAGTTGTATACCCGTTATTCCTTCTTCAGCAATTTTTTATCGACCTTCATGCCCAGGCCCAAGCCCATCCCGGTAATGATCTCCTTTATCTCGGCAAGCGATTTTTTGCCGAAGTTCCTGTACTTGAGCATCTCGGCCTCGTTCTTCTGCACCAGCTCGCCGATAGTCTTTATCTTCGCTTCCTTGAGGCAGTTGGCGCTTCTTACGGAAAGCTCAAGTTCCGAAACAGGCATCCTCAGTTTCGAATAGAACTCATCGTCGACCTTCACCTCTTCCTCGATCTCTTCTTTCGGAAGTTTTCCGTAATTCAGGAATATATCGAGATGCTTCTGGAGTATATGGGCCGAGTATAGGAGAGCGTCTTTCGGAGATACGCTGCCGTTAGTCCATATCTCTAATATGAGCTTGTCGTAATCGGTTATCTGCCCGACGCGGGTATTCTCCACTTGGAAGTTAACCTTTACTATGGGGGTAAATATCGAGTCTACGGGTATTACGCCGATCGACTGGCCTTCTTTCTTGTTCTTTTCGGCCGGATAATAACCCCTTCCCCTCCCGACTTCCATTTCGACGTGAAACTTTATATTCTTTGTCAACGTCGCGATATGCAGATCGGGGTTGAATATCTCTATCGTCTCGTCATGGATTATGTCCTTCGCCTTTACCTCACCCTTGCTGTCAGCCTTGATCTCGATGACCTTAGGCTGTCTGGAATGGGAACGCAGGACCAGTTCCTTTATATTTAGGATTATATCCGGGATATCCTCCGAAACACCGGCGATATTCGAGAACTCATGATGGACCGAATCTATCTTTACCGAAGTCACGGCGCTGCCCTCTATCGAAGAGAGCAGGACTCTCCTTAAAGCGTTGCCCAGCGTAGTGCCGTAGCCGCGCTCAAAGGGCTCTGCGATGAACTTTCCGTATGTGTCCGAATAGCTGGACTCATCGCAGACCAACTTCTTTGGCATCTCAAAATCTTTCCAGGCAATACCCATATTATTTTATCCTCCTACTTCGAATATAACTCTACTATTAATTGTTCTTGGATGGGGAACCCGATATCTTCCCTGGCGGGAAACTTGACGACCTTTATCTCCAAGCCGTTTGTATCGACCGCCATCCATTTAGGGGCGCCCCTGTCCTTTGTGAGTTCGATGTTGCTCTTTATATGTTTTGATATACCTTCCTTGTTCTCTATCTTTATGATATCCCCTACCTTAACCGCGTACGAAGCGACATCAGTCCGGTGGCCGTTGACCTTCACGTGACCGTGTGCGGTGATCTGGCGCGCGTCCGCGGTAGAATTCGCGAGGCCGGAGCGCTGAAGCACGTTATCGAGCCTTCTCTCGAGTAATTGGAGCAGGATCTCTCCGGTGACACCCTTCGATTTATTCGCGGTCTTAAAATAATTCCTGAACTGCTTCTCAAGGACCCCGTAGATCCTCTTAAGCTTCTGCTTCTCCCTCAACTGAAGACCGTAATCAGACAACTTTATCCTTCCCTGGCCGTGCTGGCCCGGAGCATACTCGCGGCGGGAGATCGCGCATTTCGGCGTATAGCAGCGCGTGCCTTTCAGGAAAAGCTTGGAGCCCTCCCTCCTGCATAGTCTGCATACGGCATCCTTGTATTTCGCCATTTACTATACTCTCCTTCTCTTCGGTGGCCTGCAACCGTTGTGTGGAATAGGGGTGACATCCTTTATCAGTGATATCGTCAATCCGGCCGCTTGCAGCGCGCGTATGGCGGACTCACGTCCGGAACCCGGCCCCTTGACGTAAACTTCGACTTCTTTCACGCCGTGTTCCATGGCTTTCTTTGCGGCAACTTCTGCAGCTACCTGCGCCGCGAACGGCGTTGACTTCTTCGATCCCGCAAATCCGCTTCCGCCGCTCGATGCCCAGCAGATAGTGTTGCCCAATTTATCGCAGACCGTCACTATCGTATTGTTGAAAGTCGCCTGGATATGCGCGATCGCGCTTGGTATGTTCTTGGCGACTTTCTTCTTCGTTTTTTTCTTCTTAGGCTTATGTTCTTCTTCCTTCTTCTTCTCTTCTACCATACTATGCTCCTTAATGAGGCTCCTGCAGCTACATTGCGGGCCGAATTAACCCCGAAGCCTGCGCAGAAAATTATGAAAGAATTTTCAAGCGTATAGGCAAGGGGCAGATTTTAAGCTCCTGGTTTCGTTTCCTTCTTCTTTAGGGTTACCGCCATCCTGCGCGGACCCTTTCTCGTCCTGGCGTTCGTCTTCGTCCTCTGGCCGTGTACGGGAAGGCCTCTCTTATGCCTCATGCCCCTATACGAGCCGATATCCATCAACCTCTTTATATTCTGGGCGATCTCTCTTCTTAGGTCGCCTTCGACCTTATACTCCTTCTGTAAGATCGTGGTTATGCGGGAGACCTCTTCGTCGGTAAGGTCCTTGGCGCGCACATCGGGGTTGATGTTCGCTTCCTTGAGTATCTTCCTCGAGAGGGCCCTGCCTACGCCGTAAAGGTAACAGAGAGAGAACTCGATCTTTTTTTCCTTCGGTAAATCGATACCTAAAATCCTCGGCATTACATCCTCCTAAATTATCGGCCTAGCCCTAAGGGCAGACCCTGATGAATTCGAAGAATTCCTCAGGACTAGTCCTGGACAATCTTTTCCCCGAGAAAACCGAAGGTTTTCCGGGACTAAGTCCCTGAAATCGCTTTGCGATTTCTAGGGGCAGATTGACCAGGGCCTTCCTATCCATTAAGGAAGGGTCTAGCCCTGGCGCTGTTTGTGCTTCGGGTTAGTGCAGATCACGTAAATGATCCCTCTTCTTTTTACTATCTTGCACTTCTCGCAGATCTTCTTTATGCTTGAACGGACTTTCATCTTATTTCACCCTGAAAGTTATCCTGCCTCTGGTTAGGTCGTACGGCGAAAGCTCCAACTTTACCCTGTCGCCCGGAAGTATGCGGATGAAGTTCATCCTCATCTTGCCGGATACGTGCGCTAATACCTTATGGCCGTTGTCGAGCTCCACGCGGAACATCGCGTTCGGCAAGGCCTCAAGCACGACACCCTCGACTTCTATAGCTTCTTCTTTCGCCATTTCGTCAATATCTCCGGCCCGCGTTCGCTTATATATATAGTGCGCTCGAAATGCGCCGATAGCTTTCTGTCTTTCGTCACGGCTGTCCAGCCGTCCTCTAAAATCTCTACCCCATACGTTCCGGCATTGACCATAGGCTCTATCGCAAGGACCATGCCGCCCTTCAGCCTCGGTCCTGTGCCTGGTACCCCGAAATTCGGGATCTGCGGATCCTCATGCATCCTCGTGCCGATGCCGTGCCCGACAAATTCGCGCACGACCGAAAAACCATTCGATTCAACATACCGCTGAATGGCATTTGATATATCAGAGAGCCTGTTATCCGGCTTTGCCTGTTCAATGCCCTTTTCAAGTGCTTTTTCCGTAACCTTAATAAGCGCGTAAGCTTCTTCGGTGATCTGCTGACCTACCGGAAAAGTTGCAGCTGCATCGCCGAAATAACCGTTAAGTTTTACGCCGACGTCGATCGAGATTATGTCGCCTCCCTTTAAAATTCTTTTCCCCGGGATGCCGTGGACCACGGTCTCGTTCAGCGACGTACAGATATGCGCCGGAAATCCCTTATATCCTTTGAAGGCCGAGACCGCCCCTCGTCCTTCTATGTACTCGGCGGCAAGGTTGTCCAGTTCCAACGTCGTGATGCCCGGATTTATCTTCGTCTCCAAAAACTCCAGGGTATCGGCGACGATCCGGCAGGCGGCTTCGATCTTCTCGACCTCAGCCTTAGACCTCAATGTTATCATCTGCCGCCCTGCTCTATTTTAATCCCTCTTTGACAAAGAGCTTAGACAGGTAATCGTGCGCTTCATCGACGTCGAAATCGCCGCATATGGTCCTGAGCGCGCCTTTATTCTCATAATAATTTACGATCTCCGGGACCGTCTTATCGTAAACCTTTATCCTGTATAAGACCGTCTCTTCTTTATCGTCATCCCTCTGGTAAAGTTCGCTGCCGCATTTGTCGCATTTGCCGTCCACCTTAGGGGGTATATTCTTTACGTGGTAATTCTCGGCGCAATTCCTGCAGACCCTTCTTCCCGAGAGGCGCTGTACTATCGTACCGACCGATGTCTTAAAAAAAAGGACCATGTCTATCGGCCGGTTGAGTCTCGTAAGCGTCGCATCGAGGGCCTCTGCCTGCGCCGCGGTCCTGGGGAAACCATCGAGCATAAAACCTTTTTCGCAATCTGGTTTCGCGACGCGTTGGGCTACCATCTCGATCACTACATCATCAGGCACTAGCTCGCCCTTGTCCATAAATACTTTCGCCTTCAATCCTATCGGCGTCTTGGCCTTTACGGTTTCACGCAATATGTCTCCGGTCGAGATGTGCGGTATATTGTATTCCTTAGAAAGAACTTTCGCCTGCGTTCCCTTTCCGGCGCCGGGCGGGCCAAGAAGCACGAGCCTCACCGGCCCCTCGCCTTCAGCCTGCCCGACTTCATGAAACCGTCATAGTGGCGCATTAAAAGAAATGATTCGATCTGTTTCATCGTGTCCAGCATGACGCCTACTATGATCAGAAGCGCGGTCCCGCCGAAGAAACTCGCCACCAGGTAAGGTATCTGAAGCCATTTCCCGACAAAATCCGGAAATATCGCTATTATCGCCAGGAAGATGGCGCCGGGCAACGTTACGCGGTTCAATATATAATTGAAAAAATCCTCGGTCGGCTTGCCCGGCCTTACCCCGGGTACAAAGCCGCCGTATTTCTTCATATTATCCGCCAGATCGCGCGGATTCAAAGTGACTGCCGTATAAAAATATGTGAAAAATATTATCAATGCCGCGTAGAATATCGTGTAAACGATGCCGCCGTGCTGCAGAAATGCCAACATGGCTTTTACCGTAGGGTTCGGTATGAATTGCGCTATCGTGGCCGGAAATAGCAGGATCGACTGGGCAAAGATTATCGGGATCACACCTGCCTGATTTACCCGGAGCGGCAGGTATGTGCTCTGCCCTCCCATTACCTTTCTCCCGACGATGCGCTTGGCATACTGCACCGGGATGCGCCTCTGCGCCTGCGTTATCATGATAACGGCCACTATGACGCCGAATATCATCACGACCATAAGTACCAGGCTCAAGATATTTAACTGGCCCGCAGAAGTAAGCTTTACAAGATTATTTATAGCCGTCGGGATCCTTGAGATTATCGAGGCGGTGATGATTATAGACATACCGTTACCGATCCCATATTCGGTTATCTGCTCGCCGAGCCACATGATGAAGGCGGTACCGCTGACGAGCGTCAAAATAGTGACCAAACGGAAACCCCATCCCGGATTCTGGACTACCTGTATGCCGATCGTGTGATGAAGGTTCTCGAGCCAAAAACTGGTAAAGAGCGCCTGGATAGCGCCGATCACGAGGGTCCCATAGCGCGTATACTGCGTTATCATCCTGCGGCCGTGTTCCCCGCCTTCCTTGGCGAGTTTCTCGAAATAAGGGAAAGCGAAGGTCAAAAGCTGCATTATGATGGAGCTAGATATATAGGGCATGATACCGAACGCGAAGATCGTCATCTGGGACATGGCCGCGCCTGTAAAAAGGTCCATGATGTCAAACAATGTCCCGCCCGACCTCTTCGATTCCTGCTCTATAAATTTAGAAAGAGCGTGTCCGTCAATACCCGGCGTCGGTATATACCTTCCGAGGCAGTAGACTGCAAGAAGCGCCACTGTTACAAGGAGCTTCCTCTTTAATTCAGGTATCTTTAATATATTGCCGAACGCCTTGATCATAATCTATTATTTTCCGCCGGAGGCGGAGATGATCTCTGTTTTGCCGCCTGCCTTTTGTATCTTATCGGCCGCGCCGGCCGAAAATGCATTCGCTTTTACGGTCAGGGGCTTCGATATCTCGCCGTCACCCAATATTTTGACCGAATCCTTATTATTTTTAATGATACCCTCTTTGAGCAGATCTTCGGGAGTGACGATCGAATTCTCCTTAAAAGAATTCAGGTCCGAGAGATTCACGATCAGGAACTTTTTCTTGAACCTGTTAGTAAAACCTCTTTTCGGGATCCTTCTTATCAAAGGCATCTGTCCGCCTTCGAATTCGGGATGGATGTGGGCTCCTGATCTGGACTTCTGGCCCTTCTGGCCTCTCGTCGAGGTCTTGCCGTGCCCTGAACCCGGCCCCCTGCCGACTATCTTTTTTCTTTTTGTGGCCCCCGCGGGGACGCGTATCTCGCCTAGCTTCACTTAGATTGATCTCCTTTTATTCTCTTGCTCTCTTCTCTGTTGCTGAGGCTCTTCAGGCCCACGACCGCCGCCTTGATGACGTTCAGGGCGTTGTCCGAACCCAATGATTTGGAAAGGATATCCTTTATCCCGGCCGCATCGCATAGGGACCTGATCGGGCCTCCGGCGATTACTCCGGTACCGGGAGAAGCCGGCTTAAGCAATACTTTACCCGCGCCATATTTCCCGATGACTTCATGAGGTATGGTCGTTCCGACGATCTCTACCTGGAACATCCTTCTCCTCGCGTCGACAAGGCCTTTCCTGATCGCTTCAGCTACTTCGTTCGCCTTGCCGTATCCGTACCCGACCTTGCCTTTCCCATCGCCGATGACGAGCAGGGCGGAAAATGACATCTTCTTGCCGCCCTTAGTGACTTTGGCTACGCGGTTTATGCTTAATACCTTCTCGCTAAACTGTTTCTCTTGTTTGTTATGTTCGGCCAATTTTCTTCTCCTGTATTACTTTCTCCAACCCTTTAGGACTAGACCCTTCCTTAATCGGATCAGGAAGGTCTGTCCTTTAGGACTAAAATTCAAGCCCGGCTTTCCTCGCGGAATCGGCCAAAGCCTTGATCCTTCCGTGATAAAGATTCCCGCCCCTGTCAAAGACCGCTTTCTTTATACCTTTCGACTGCGCTGCCTTGGCGATCATCTCTCCCAGGACTTCCGCGGCCTTAACGTTTCCGCCTGACTTGTGTTTCTCCCTGAAACTCTTGTCCATGCTGGATGCCGCGCATAGGGTAGTCCCTTCGATATCGTCGATGAGCTGCACGGAGATGTTATTTATGCTCCGATGGACCGATATCCTCGGCTTATCCTTTGTGCCGATTATCCTTCTCCTTATCCTATTATGCCGTCTTATCCTGCCTGATTCTTTATTTACAGTCATGGGTATACAACCTTCGGTTAGCCTACAGCCTTTCCTACTTTCTTTCTCACATATTCGCCGACATATCTTATACCTTTGCCTTTATAGGGCTCGGGCGGGAATATGTCCCTTATCTCGGCGGCAACTTGGCCGACCTTATGTTTATCTATTCCCTTTATGAACAACTGGGTGGGCTTTGGCGCTTCGATCACGATCCCTTCGGGGATCGGGAACTCGACCGGGTGCGAAAAACCAAGCTGCAGCACCAATTTCTTTCCGCTGACCTGTGCCCTGAAGCCTACGCCCTGTATCTCAAGTTCTTTCTGATAACCGCTTGTGACGCCCAAGACCATATTGTTGATAAGCGAGCGGGTAAGGCCGTGTAAGGCGCCTACATTCTTAAACAATTCGCCGCTCTCATGGGGCGTAACGATAACCTGCTCCCCTTTTACCTCAACCTTAATCGCGGGATGCACCTGTTGTGAAAGTTTACCTTTCGGCCCTTCCACGAGAACGGTATCGCCGTTTACGCCGATCTTCACGCCTTTGAGTATCGGGATCGGTTTCTTACCTACTCTTGACATTTTTCACCTTTACCAAAAATAGCACAGTATTTCGCCGCCCACTTTAAGTTCGCGGGCTTCTTTATTGGTCATTACCCCTTTGGAGGTCGAGATGACGGCTATTCCCAGACCGCGCAATACATTCGGTATCTTATTATAGGACGTGTAGACCTTTAACCCCGGTTTCGATACTTTCCTTACGTTCTTTATGACGCTGCGATTCGATGCGTATTTCAGGTAGACGCGTATCTTGCGTGACGCCTCGAGCGGCTTAAAGTCGGAGATATAACCTTCCCTTTTTATTATCTCGAGGATCTCTTTATTCATCTTTGACTGCACGACATCGACAGTCTCTTTTTTTGCGCGAGTCGCGTTCCTTATCAGTGTCAAAAAATCAGCTATCGGATCTGTAATGGACATTTCTATTCCTTTTGGATTTTTACCAGCTTGCTTTTGTTATGCCGGGTATCTCACCCTTCGAAGCCAATTCCCTGAAACATATACGGCATAGCTCGAACCTGCGCAGATAACCGCCCGACCTGCCGCAGAGGCGGCATCTGTTGTATTTCCTCGCCGAAAATTTAGCCGGCCTCTTCCATTTCTCTATCAAAGATTTTTTAGCCATATCCTAACCTTGTTTTCTGAAGGGCATACCGAAAAGACGCAGCAGCTCCCTCGCCTCATCATTCGATCTTGCGCTCGTTACCACTATCACGTCCATCCCCTGCACCTTCGAGACCTTGTCGGCATCTATCTCCGGGAATATCGCCTGTTCGCGCAGGCCGAGAGCGTAATTGCCCGACCCGTCAAAGGTATCCGACGATACGCCGCGGAAGTCCTTGATCCTGGGAAGGGCGATATTGATAAGCCTGTCCAGGAATTCATACATCTTGGCGCCGCGCAAGGTGACTTTGCATCCTATGGGAGAACCCTGCTGTATCTTGAAATTCGCGATAGATTTCTTCGCGCGCGTTATTACCGGCTTCTGCCCGGCTATGGTCGTGAGGTCAGCAAGCGCGGCCTCAAGTATCTTTATATCCTTCGCGCCCTCTCCGACCCCCATGTTTATAACGACCTTCTTTATGCGGGGTACCTGAAAGACATTCTTGAATCCGAATTTTTTGGCCAGTTGCGGCATCACTTCCTTATGGTAGAATTCAACGAGCCTGGGTGTAATGGTAGCCGTTTTCATCAGGCCAGCGCCTCCTTGCATTTAATGCATATCCTTGTTTTCTTGCCGTCCTTACCGGACGCAATGCCGACCCTCACCGGCTTGCTGCATTTGGGGCAGACCGGCATAAGATTAGGCAGCGCTATCGGGCTTTCGATCTGTATGATGCCGCCCTGCGGATTTTTCTGTGTCTTGTGGGCATGTTTCTTGACGAAATTTCGGCCTTCGACAATGGCTTTCCCGGCGGCATGCAGGACCTTCATAACTCGCCCGGTCTTGCCGTTGTCCTTGCCTTTGATTATCATCACCGTATCATTCTTCCTGATCCTTATCATCTATATTACCTCTGGAGCCAACGATATGATCTTAGAGAAGCCCCTGTCGCGCAATTCCCTTGCCACGGG
>Ga0156189_157_pt1 | contig 20258 bp, 19 predicted proteins | sample RifCSPlowO2_12_FD_107842 | JGI IMG/M metagenome (GOLD analysis project Ga0156189, IMG submission 107842) | Omnitrophica WOR_2 bacterium RIFCSPLOWO2_12_FULL_51_24 | reverse complement strand
AGAAGGGAGATACGCTTTCCTCGATCGCCAAGAACGAGCTTGGCAGGGCGACTAGGTGGAAATATCTTTACGAGATAAACAAAGACAGGATCAATGACCCGAACAAGCTTAAGGCGGGAACCAAGATCATAATCCCTATAGAATGAAAGGAGAAAAAATGAAAGCAAAGTTATTTGTTTTGTTCTTGGCCGCTATCTTTTTATCGGGTTGCGCTACGACGACAAAAAGGCATAATACGCAGATCCAGCAACTTCAGGACCGGATAAATTATCTTGAGTTAGAACTTGAGAAGAAGAACATGGAAATGGCGGCGACGGAGAAGGATGCGTTCCTATCCTATGATTACGATATTAGTTTGGACAGCAAATCAGCCGCGGAGAAGGATAGCGGGAAAAGCAAATTGTCTGTAAAAGAAGCGCAGACTGCCCTTAAGAATTCCGGATTCTACAAGGGGCCCATAGACGGCAAGGTCGGACCTAAGACAAAAGAAGCCATCAAAGAATTCCAAAAAGCCAACGACCTTAAAGCGGATGGCATGGTCGGAAAACGAACAGCAAAGAAGTTAAGCGTTTATTTAAAATAGCGGAGGCAACGGTAAGATGTATGAATTTATGCCATTTCCGATCCAAAAATTCCTAGTGCTTATTATGCCTTTACTGGTATTTTTAATTACCGTGTTTACGGGCTATATCGTAAGGAAGATACTGTTTGGTCGCTTTTCTCGTTGGGCCAGCAGGACAAAAACCGGTATCGACGATATCGTCATCGACGCAACAAGAGGCCCTTTTATAATTTGGTGTTTGATGCTCGGCATATATTTCGGCCTCGAAATTTCAGAACTACCGGAACAATGGGTAGATATAGGCGGGAAGGCGTTGCTTGTATTGGGCGTCGGTTCGGTAACCCTGGTGCTGTCGAATATATCCACGAAATTTATAAGGGCCTACTCCGCTAAGATCGAGACCGCCTTACCTGTGACTTCGCTTACCCAAAACATAAGCCGTATTATTATCTTTGGCATTGGCCTGCTTATAATTTTGAACAGTCTCGGCATATCTATAACCCCTATTCTTGCCACTTTAGGAGTGGGTGGTTTGGCGGTCGCTTTAGCCCTTCAGGATACGCTCTCAAATCTTTTCGCCGGTTTTCACGTCATTATCGCAAGACAGGTTAAAGTCGGCGATTATATAAAATTAGGGTCCGGCGAAGAAGGTTACGTGACAGACATAAACTGGCGGACTACGAAGATAAGGATGCTGCAGAACAACGTCGTATTGGTCCCTAACGCAAAACTGACTCAGGCGATCATTACCAATTATTATCTTCCAGACAAGGAAATGGCGGTCTTGGTAAATCTCGGCGTTCATTATAATAGCGATCTGGCCAAGGTGGAAAAGGTCACATGCGAGGTAGCCAAAGAGGTAATGAAGGAAGTCCCTGGAGGAACGCCGGATTTTGAACCGTTTATCAGGTATCATACATTCGGAGACTTCAGCATTAATTTTACCGTGATTTTAAGGGCGAAAGAATTTGTCGACCAATATTTAATCAAACATGAATTCGTAAAAAGACTTCATGAGAGATACGGGAAAGAAGGGATAGTTATACCCTATCCGATCAGGGCGATAAATTACGAACAGGAAGGAGCCCGTTAATATGAGACGGATACTATTATTTATTTTACCGATTCTTATTATTGTCGCCTTGGTCTTTACGATATTCGGCATAGTACAGGTCAATTTTGAAGAGGGCAGGTTGATGGACGACCTCCAAAGGAAGGCAAAGACCGTCGCCGAAAGCGCAGAATTATCAGCCCGGTATATTTTGACCAACAATGACTTAAGGCTGGCTAACCGTTTGGTCGAGAGTTTCCAGAAGAGGGAAAGATTGCAGGGGTGCGTTATTTATGATAAAGACGGCAATGTATTATCTATCACAGAACGCATCTCGGGCTGGAGCAAAGAAGATAAATCCTACCTTAAAGAGATCCTGAATACAAAAAATCCGCGCGGCGCGCTTGAGAAATTCAAGGAATATTCCGTATATAGCTATGTCCTTCCTGTTTTGGATGACGAAAAAAATATCTTGGGCATGGTTGAGGTTGTTTACGATACCTCATATGTCTTTAATACGCTGACCGAGTTATGGAGACATATAAGCATTGCCCTGATAATTCTGGTCGTATCTATCACGTTGATCATGGTGTTGCTGCAGAGGCGGATATTTATCTTGCCCGTTCTTCAGCTTACCGAATGGTTTCAGCATTTCCAGAGAGGAGAGACTGACGTACATCATCATCCGATAGCCAAGGAAAAAGGCGCGTTCGGAAAATTAGCGAGCGAAGTCGAACAGATAGCTTTGAGCTTGAGGATAGCGCGTAAGACCATCTCTGACGAGGCGCAGGTCCGCGTGCAAAAAGAAGAACTATGGACGGAAACAAAACTCAAAGACCTTGTTCTCGCTAAGATGGGAGAGAACGCTCTGTATGTGGTTTCAAACAGGGAACCATATATGCATGTCATTGAGGATACGACCGGGAAAGCCAGATGCATCAGGCCGGCAAGCGGTGTGGTTACCGCCATAGACCCTATATTGCGGGCTTGCGGCGGAACATGGATCGCCCACGGAAGCGGAAACGCGGACAGAAAATTCGTGAATTCCAAGAACAAATTGGCCGTTCCGCCCGATGACAACCGTTATATCTTAAAGAGGGTCTGGTTGTCGAAAAGCGAAGAAGAGGGGTATTACTACGGGTTCTCAAACGAGGGACTATGGCCGCTCTGCCACATTACTCATACCCGGCCCATCTTTCGGGAGTCCGACTGGCAGATGTACAAGAAGGTAAACCAGAAATTCGCCGATGCGATCCTGGAAGAATTGCCTGCTAAAAATCCCTTTGTGTTCATCCAGGATTATCATTTTACGCTTCTTCCGAAGATGATAAAGGAGAAGCAGCCTAACGCGACTATAGCGTTATTCTGGCATATACCCTGGCCGAATCCCGAGATATTTGCCACCTGCCCCTATCAGAAAGAAATCCTGGACGGGATGCTGGACAGCGATCTTATCGGCTTCCATGTGCAGTTTCACTGCAATAATTTCCTTGATACCGCCAACAGATTTCTGGAATCCCGCGTTGACACGGAAAAGTTCAGCATCGTGCGCGCCGGCAAAGAAACTTTTGTTCGCTCTTTCCCTATAAGCGTAGATAATTATATGGGGGAGAACATTGAACGGCGCTCAGCCGAGATAGAGGAATTGTCAAAAGAATTTAAATTGGATGACAAAGTAGTAGCCGTGGGGGTAGAAAGAATTGACTACACTAAGGGGCTGGTGGAAAAGATGTATGCCGTGGGCAGGTTTCTGGAGAAATATCCTCAATATAGAGGCAAATTCGTCCTTATCCAATTGGCGGCCCCAAGCAGGACGCACATAAAGCGTTATCATGACCTGATGGGAGAGATAGAGGAAGCGGTGGAGAAAGTCAATTGGAAGCATTCTGACGGCAACTGGAAGCCCATCATATATCTGAAGAAACACTTCTCTCCCGAGGAGATCAAGCCGTATTATGCCCTGGCGAATATTTGCGTGGTAAGCGCTTTGCATGACGGGATGAATTTGGTGGCGAAGGAATATGTCATATCGAATAAAAAACTTGACGGCGCTCTGATCTTAAGCCGCTTTACCGGAGCCGCGAGGGAATTGACGGACGCGGTCCAGATAAACCCCTATTCCATAGAGGAATTCGCCGACGCCATCAAATCCGCGGTAGAGATGCCTGCCGAGGAAAGGAAGAGGCGTATGGAAAATATGCGTAAGATAGTCACGGAAAATAACATATACCGTTGGGCGGGGAATATCATTACCGAACTGACGGCGCTGAAGAAGAGCTGATGGTCTATCTGTTTTCCGACCGGGATAAATTAAGGGAAATCTTAAAGGATAAATTCATCTATCTTTTTTTGGATTATGACGGGACCCTAACCCCGATCTCAAGGAGCCCGGATAAAGCGCCCATCTCTAAGCGGGCCAAAGAACTCTTATCAAGATTATCAAAAAGTCCGAGATGCAAATTGGCCATTGTCAGCGGGAGAGCGCTTAAGGATATCAAGCATATCGTAAGTGCGGAAGGGGTCATCTATGTAGGAAATCATGGGTTGGAGATAGAGGGGCCGAAACTTAAGTTCAAAAGCATCGTGCCGTCGGGGTTCAAAGAGCTCCTCCAGGAAATAAAGCACGATTTAAATAAAAGACTTATCCCGATAAAAGGTATTTTTTTGGAAGACAAGGGATATGCCTTAAGCCTGCATTATCGTCTGGTACCGAAGAAACATATCCCCTTGGTCAAGACCGCTTTTCACGAAGCCGTTATAATCCCCCTGGTCAGGAACAAAATAAAGATAAATTCCGGAAAGAAGATGCTCGAGATAAGGCCGCCTATTCGATGGGATAAAGGGAAAAGCGTCGCGTGGCTTTTGGCGCGCCAGGAATTCGCCTCAAAAGGCAATGCCGTATTCCCCATTTACATAGGCGACGATATAACGGACGAAGACGCCTTCGGTGCCTTGAAAGATAAAGGGCTGACCGTTTTTGTGGGCAAGCCCAAGAAAACCAAGGCGCGATATTATCTCAGGAGTCCCCGGGAGGTCATGGAATTATTGGTAAAGATCCTGGAATCGCGTAAGGAATAAAGACATGTCGGAATCAATAAAAGCCAAGGAGCCCTTTATATTCTACACGAGGCTGCATCTTTCGGAACTCACGGGTTTACGGGCTTCCACATTGGGACAATTGCTGGAACTCATAAAAGAAGTGAATGGCTCCTGCATATACCATCATACCCATAGATTCCTGCAGCAACATCAGCATCTTTCTCCTGAACCCCCCAATGATTTCGCTTACTGGGTGACTGATGTTCTTGGCGAAGACGAACTCGGTGAAAGATTAGCCAGCATCGATGCCATTCAATTTACCACCATCCGCAGCTTGAGGGAAAAGATAGCCGCTACTATCGAGAAATATTTAAACGATAACCCCTTGGCCAAGGTCAGGTTTTCGAGAGAAGGCGAGGAGTTCCATTTTATAAAGTCGGTAAGTTTTGTATTGCCGACCAATTATGCCGCTTACGATCTGAAGGATTTTATCGATATTTTGAGCAGGATAACCATAGACTCTATTTATTATCACATCTTTGAGGCGCGCTTAAGGCTCGAGAAGAATACGAACGATTTTTCAAATTGGATAGAAACATCCATCGGAGACGAAAAATTGGCCAGGGAGATCTCTAAACTCGATCCCTACACCTTTACTCTTGAGGGGCTGAGGAATAAAGTGATCAAAATAGTCAAGAGAAGGGTACCCGATTGATATGGCAAGGATAGAAGAATATATTCCGATAGTAGGCCAGCCTATTATTGATGATCTAAAGCTTCTTGCCGAAAGATTAAAGGGGAAGGTAATACAGAATATAAATTCTACATCTGTCGGAGGCGGGGTCGCTGAGATCTTGCACAGGATCGTCCCTCTCTTAAAGGAACTCGGCGTTGACGCGCGTTGGGATTTAATAAAAGGCGGAGAGCAGTTTTTTGAGGCAACCAAAAAATTCCACAACGCCCTGCACGGCATGCCGGTCGAGATATCTCAGAAAGATTTTGATATATTTCTTGATACGAACCGCAGCAACGCCGAAGAAGTAAATATTTACGGTGACGTCGTTTTTATACATGATCCTCAGCCGGCAGCTTTAATAAGAAAGAAAAAGGAGAATAAATGGGTTTGGCGTTGCCATATCGACGTATCCGAACCCAATCAAAAAGTATGGGGATTTTTAAGAGGTTTTATCGATGGTTATGATGCGGCGGTATTCTCCGCGCCGGCATTTTCACAGAGGTTGCCTATAAGGCAATTTTTGATCTCCCCTTCGATAGATCCGCTAAGCGACAAGAACAAAGAACTGCCTCAGGAAGCGATAGATTCCGTATTGATAAAATACGGGATCCCAAAGGATAAGCCGATCATTACCCAGATCTCACGCTTTGACCGGTTAAAAGACCCGTTAGGAGTAATAGAGGTTTATAAGCAGGTAAAGAGATATTCGGATTGCCGTCTCATCTTAGCCGGAGGCGGCGCCTCAGACGACCCTGAAAGCGCGGAAGTCCTGTCGGAAGTAAAAGAGACCGCCAAGGACGACCCCGATATCCACATTTTGTTACTTCCGCAGAACGACATAGAGATAAACGCCTTACAGCGGGCATCGACAATCATACTGCAAAAATCGATAAGGGAAGGCTTTGGTCTTACCGTCGCGGAAGCTTTATGGAAGGCAAAACCGGTGGTTGCGTCTCACGTCGGCGGCATCCCTTTGCAAATAACCCATAAATATTCGGGATTGCTTTGTCATTCGACAGAAGGGGCGAGCTTCGCCGTTAAGCAGCTTTTGAACAGCCCGGATTATGCGCATAGATTGGGCGAAAGCGGCAGGGAACACATAAAAAATAATTTCTTGATAACGCGACATTTAAGGGACTACATGCTTTTGTTCCTTTCGCTGTATCATCCTGAAGATATAGTATATTTATGACGAATTGACTTTAAGGCAAGAAGTTGTTATAATTTCCTACCGTAAGACCGGTAGAGAGGATGGGCATGAATAATTTTATATCATATTTTGTGAGCGTCGTATTGACGGTTGTAGCGTCATCGTTTCTTGGGTTAACTCTCAAGCAGATTATGGTTGTCGCCGGATTTTCTTCGATTTTGTTCGGCGCCATCTTCTTCTGGCGCTATAGGCTTGCTTTTGCTTTTTTCGGGGTCGGCGCGTTATTAACTATGGGGTTGATAGACGTGCCTCATGTAATTGAATTTGCCGGTGTGGATATCATATTATTTTTGATCGGGATGATGATTGTAGTAGGATTTCTTGAGGAGAACGAATTTTTTGAACACCTTGTAGACAGGCTGATTGTCTTGGTCGACATGAACGGCAGAATGCTGTTAATAGTTATTCTCGTAGCCTCATTTGTTTTCGCGGCGCTGGTAGACGAGGTTACTTCGGTTCTTTTTATGATTTCCGCAATGTTAAATATCGTTTCGCGTTATAAGCTGAATCCCATCCCGTTTATTATGATGGTAGTTTTTACTACCAATATAGGCTCGAGCGCGACCGTCGTAGGAAACCCGGTCGGAGTCATGATAGCGCTGCGTAGCGGCCTTGGCTTTCTTGATTTCTTGCGGTGGGCTACCCCCATATCCATAATAGCCCTGTTGGTTACCATTCCGATCTGTTTTTTATATTTTTCAAAAGCCATAAATCAATTGCATCAAGCGATGCGCTCCACTAAAAGCGTCAAAGTTATAAAAGAAATCCTTGCGGAGGATACCTCCACGAGGAAGGGGATACTCGTTTCGGCAATTTTATTTTCCGGCGTTGTTTTAGGATTGATCTTCCATTCTCAGATCGAACACCTCTTCGGATTAACGAAAAATACGATGCTGCTGGGAGTGGCGCTGATAGGGGCCGCCGCCGCGTTACTACTCAGCAGGGGAAACGCGCGCGCTTTGGTTGAAAAGAGGGTTGATTGGTGGACTCTTTGTTTCTTTCTCTTTCTCTTCGCTTCCGTCGGCGCCCTTAAATATCAGGGAATCACGGAAGTTATAGCTCGGCGCATATTGGAAGTTTCCGCGAACAATCTCCCTGTCCTTATGGCGCTATGCATGTGGATATCCGGAGCGATGACGGCGGTTATGGATAACGTTCTAGCGGTCGCGACGTTTATCCCGATCATAAAAGATATGGGAGATATGGGCGTGCCGATATTCCCGCTTTGGTGGTCGGTGCTTTTCGGGAGCACATTATTGGGAAATCTTACGATTATAGGCAGTACGGCCAACATCGTGGCTGTGGGAATGCTGGAGCGCCGTAAATTAGGAGCGATTGGATTTCTCGAATGGTTAAAAGCAGGCGTTTTAGTGGCTATCCCTACCTTGCTTATCGCGCACCTGCTGCTTTTCTTGCAGCTTAAATGGATGATTCGATAGAATCGGTTAGAAGGTTTACCTTATTCTCGAAGACTTCCAGGATTCCCCTGCCGTTGGAATCGAACACTACGGGAGTATCTGTAATCCGCTTTATGATTATCTTTCCCGGCACAAGGTTCGCGATAAGGGGAGCGTGGTCGACCAATACCCCGAGATAGCCGAGTTCGCCCGGCGCTATAAGAGACGATATTTCACCTTCATAGAGGGTCTTTTCCGGGGTGGAGATATTTATTTTAAATAATCTTTCGGACATATGTTTTTACGCGCTCTCCCGTTTCAGTTGCTCGCCTCTTTCAATCGCTTCCTCGATAGGGCCGACCATGAAGAACGCCTGCTCCGGGACGTCGTCCAACTTACCCTCGAGTATCATCTTGAACCCTTTTATCGTGTCGGCGAGTTTCACGTATTTGCCCTTGATGCCGGTGAACGCCTCAGCCACAAAGAACGGCTGCGAGAAGAATTTCTGTATCTTCCTCGCGCGGACGACAGTCAATTTGTCCTCGTCGGAAAGCTCGTCGATACCGAGTATGGCTATGATATCCTGCAAATCCTTATATCTCTGGAGGATCTTCTGAACGTTTCTTGCCGTATTATAATGGTCCTCGCCCAGGATCCTGGGGTCGAGTATTCTCGAGGTCGAATCGAGGGGATCGACCGCAGGATATATGCCGAGGTCGGATATCTTACGCGATAGGACCGTTGTCGCGTCAAGATGCGAGAATGTCGTTGCCGGAGCAGGGTCGGTCAGGTCGTCGGCCGGGACGTAGATAGCCTGGACAGATGTGATCGAGCCGCGTTTTGTCGATGTGATCCTCTCCTGAAGTTCGGCCATCTCCGTGCCCAGGGTCGGCTGATAGCCTACGGCCGAGGGCATGCGACCGAGAAGTGTCGATACTTCAGAACCTGCCTGGACGAACCTGAATATATTATCTATGAAGAGGAGGACATTCATTCCTTCCTCGTCACGGAAATATTCGGCCATTGTAAGGGCCGAAAGGCCGACGCGCAGCCTCGCCCCGGGCGGCTCGTTCATCTGCCCGAAGACGAGGGCGGTTTTTTTGATAACACCGGATTCGTTTAATTCGAGCCAGAGGTCGTTTCCTTCCCTCGTGCGCTCGCCGACACCGCCGAAGACCGATACACCGCCGTGCTCTGTTGCGATAGTGCGTATAAGCTCCATGACTATAACGGTTTTTCCGACACCCGCGCCGCCGAACAAGCCTATCTTCCCGCCTTTTGGATATGGCGCAAGCAAATCTATTACCTTTAAACCTGTTTCGAGCATCGAAGATACGGTAAGCTGTTCCTCAAAGGAGGGGGGATCGCGGTGTATCGAGTATCTTTTATCGGGATTCGAGATTGCGCCTTTGTTATCTATGGGCGTGCCGAGGAGGTTGAATATCCTCCCCAATGTCTGTTCGCCGACAGGCACGGTTATCGTGGCGCCCGTATCCAGCGCTTTCATTCCGCGTACCAATCCGTCGGTCGAGGCGAGGGCGATACAGCGGACCGTATCATTCCCGATATGCTGAGCGACCTCAAGCGTAAGGCCGATATTCTTTTCTTTATCCTCGATCCTGACCGCGTTTAATATCTTCGGGATCTCGCGCTCGGGAAACCTGATATCCACACTCGGACCTATGACCTGTATGACCTCACCGTATGCCATCGAAGATCCCCTTTTTAGTTTTCATGATTTCATCCTTTTAAAGCTTCGGCCGCTGTCGCTACCTGTATGACTTCGCCTGTTATCGAAGCCTGCCGCGCCTTATTTCTAAGTAAAGTAAGATTGTCGATCAATTCGCTGGCGTTATCCGTAGCCGTTTGCATAGCTACCATTCTGGCTGAATGTTCGGAAGTGAACGCATCGAGCAATATCAGCCTCATCTTGACGGATATATATCTGGGTATAAGGTCGCTTAATATTTTTTCTATGCTGGGTTCAGCGATAAATTCGGTCTCGCCTTCCTTGACGGCAGGTCCTCCCATGACCTGCACCCGTGCCCCGACAGGCGCCGCGGCGATATTGAGGAATTTCCTTACCCTGGCATGATACCTCGTCGCTGCGTCAAAATGCGTATGGGCTATATAGACCTCGTCGGCTTCTTTATTGAGGAACATGTCGACGAGGTCCTCGGCGATCTTATCCGCGGTCTCGGGAGAATAGCGTCCGAGGAGCCCGACATAACTCTTCGCGATCTTCACGCCGCGTTTGGCGAAATACGAGAACCCCTTGCGCCCTACGGCGATAAGCTTTATATTTTCCTTCGCGCGCTTTTTTATGAAATTCTCCGTGATGCGTATTATATTGTTGTTATATACGCTGCAGAGGCCGCTGTCCGAGGTTATCACGCAAACCGCGAGATCCCTCTTTTCAGCCCTCTCTTCAAGAAGGGGATGCGCGCTTAATTCCTCGGGCTTCAGGCTCAAGAGCAGTCTTTGCAGTATCGAATCCAGTTTCAGATAATAGGGCCTGCACCTATAGAGCATATCCTCGCTGCGCTTGAACTTCGCGGTAGAGACCATCTGCATGGCGCGCGTTATCTTCTGGGTGTTCTCGACGCTCTTTATCCTTCTTTTTATCTGCCTAAGTGATAGTATCATCTTTTGTCAGGGGCTCGACAAACTCGGTCTCGAATTCGGCAATCGCCTTATCGATTTTTTTCGTCAATTCACCGCTTAATTCCTTTTTAGTCTCTATCTCGTGTTCGACGTCAGGATATTTTTCGTTCATGAATTTATAGAAATCTGCCTCGAACTTCTTGATCCACTCGAGCGGCATGTTGTCAAAGTAGCCTTTCGTACCGGCATAAATGATCATCACCTGCTTTGAGAGGGGGAGGGGTTCGTATTGCCCCTGTTTTAGTATCTCGGTCATCCTCTCTCCGCGCGTGAGCTGGGCCTGGGTCACCTTATCGAGCTCTGAGCCGAATTGCGCGAACGCGGCGAGTTCGCGGTATTGCGCCAAGTCTATCCTGAGCCTTCCCGCAACTCCCTTCATCGCCTTCGTCTGCGCTTTCCCTCCGACGCGCGATACCGAGAGCCCGACGTTTATGGCAGGCCTTATGCCGGCATAAAATAGGTCGGTTTCAAGGTATATCTGCCCGTCCGTGATGGAGATGACATTCGTAGGGATATAGCTTGTGATGTCGCCGGCCTGCGTCTCAATAAAAGGGAGGGCTGTAAGCGAACCGCCGCCGAGTTCATCCGAGAGTTTAGCCGCGCGTTCAAGCAATCTCGAATGGAGATAAAAGATATCGCCCGGATACGCCTCGCGCCCGGGCGGACGCCTCAGGAGCAAGGAGAGCTGCCTGTATGCCTGAGCGTGTTTTGAGAGGTCGTCATAAATGACGAGCGCGTGCTTGCCGTTATACATGAATTCCTCGCCCATGGCGCATCCCGTGTACGGCGCCAGGTACTGCAGGGGAGCGGGGGCTTCGGCCGGCGCGCTTACTATTATCGTGTACTCCATCGCGCCGTATTTGGCCAGTGTCTCCGCGACCGAGACGATAGTGGAAAGTTTTTGTCCGACGGCGACATAGATGCAGTATACGTCTTTGCCTTTCTGGTTTATTATCGTGTCTATGGCGATAGAGGTCTTTCCGGTCTGCCTGTCGCCTATTATAAGCTCGCGCTGGCCGCGGCCGATAGGTATCATCGAATCGATGGCTTTTATTCCCGTCTGGAGCGGCTCCTTGACAGGCTGGCGCTGGATGACATTAGGCGAACGTCCTTCGATCGGCCTGAATTTATCAGTGACGATAGGGCCTTTCTCGTCTATGGGATTTCCGAGCGCGTCTACGACCCTTCCGATAAGCGCCTTGCCTACCGGGACCTGCGCTATCTTTCCGGTCCTTTTGACGATATCGCCGTCTTTTATGTTCTCGTCAGAACCGAAGATAACGATGCCGACGCTCTCTTCCTCGAGGTTTAATACCATGCCCATTATCCCGCCGGGAAGCTCGATGAGCTCGCTCGCCATTACGTCATCGAGCCCGTAGACGCGGGCGATCCCGTCTCCGACCTGCAGGATCGTCCCGACGGACTCCATCTTCATCTTCGACTTGAATTTTTCCAGCTCTTTCTTGATTACCGAAGTGACTTCTTCTGGTCTGAGCGCCATATTATTCTACCTTGGTCTCCATCAAGTATTCTTTTAATTCCGAAAGTTTCCTTTTTATTGAGCCATCGATCACTATATTTCCCACGGTCGCCTGTATCCCTCCGAGAAGAGCCGGCTCTATCCCTACCTCAAGTTCGAGTTTTTTGTTTAATTTGGTCTCCAGCTTTTTCTTTATCGCTTGGACGATATCATGCGGCAGCGGCTTCGAGCTTTTTATAACCAGTTGCTCTATCCCCATCTCGCGGCGGTAAAGGACCTTTGCCTCATCCGCTATGTCTGCCGCTTCCTCGCTGCGGTGTTTCCCTATGATCAGCCTTATGAGTTCACGGGTCTCTTCCGATAGGAGATCTTCGAATATCTTATCCACAAAATCCGATTTTTCCGCGTATGAGATCTCCGGATTTTTGAGGAATTTCAGGAGCTCGGGATTTTTACTCAAAAGCTCTCCGAAATAAATGATCTCCTCAAGGCCTTTTTTTGTCCCTATCGTCTCCCTGGCGAAGGCCAGGAATCCCTCGGCATATCTTCTCGCGACGGCCCTGTCTTTCACTTGACCTTCTCGAGCTCATCGAGAAAATCAGAGGCGAGTTTCCTGTCTTTCTCCTCGGTGAGTTTCTCCTTGATGAGTTTCTCGGTTGTGCCGAGCGTCAACTCGACGACTTTTTGTTTCAATTCCTGTTTGGCCTTAGCGACCTCGTTCTCTATATTCTCCTGTGCCTTATCTAAGATGGCGCGGGCTTCCTGCCGGGCGCTCTCGCGTATTTCCTGCGAGACCTTCCTGCCCTCGGCGATGGCTTCCTGTATCTTCGCGCGGGATTCGGCCTCGATATCGGCCAATTTTCTGTCGTAGCCGGACCTCATCCGCTCGACCGAGGCCTGTGTATCCTCGATCTTCTTGAATTCGGAGGCGATCCTCTCGCGCCTGTCGTCCAGGAGTTTAAGCAGCTTATTCCACGCGAATATGCGCAGGAGAGCCATGAGCAGAAGGAAACTTATTATCTGCGCGACCATCTCATTTGCGGTAAGCTGCTTTAATAGGTCCATCTTTTGGGCTTATATCTTTCCCATGAGGGAGAATGAGAGTACCAGGGCGTAGATCGTGAGAGCCTCGATAAGCGCGCAACCCGCGATCATATTAATAAGTATCTTCATCGAAGCCTCAGGCTGTCTTGCCGTCGCTTCCATAGCCGCCGCGACAGCCCTTCCAAGCGCTATAGCGGAACCGAACGCGACTATCGCGAGCCCCATCGGAACGAAGATCGAAAGCATCGCTTTGTAGTCCATTACTTACCTCCTTTCAAGGTATTATGCCTTTTCGTGGTGTGGCAGTACTAATGCGAAATACACTGTGCTTAGCAGGCTGAATACGACAGCCTGCATGATACCGCTTAAGATCACCAAAAGCATGTTGAATAATAATAACGGCACACCGCCTATTCCCATTTGCGCGGATACGGCCAGCAGCATATCTTCCGCCCAGATATTGCTCCGAAGACGTAAGGCGAGACTCAACGGTTTTACGAGCTCAGAGATTATATGGATGAATAACAGGAGGACCGGGATAAATACCGTAAACGCGATTATGCCGCGCGGATTGCCCATGAGGTGGTCGATATATCCGAGAAAACCATTCTCCTTTATCGCGGTATATTGGATGTATAAGAAGACGCATATTGCGAGTGCTGCCGTCGTCGATAGGCTGGATGTTGACGATTTAAGGAAAGGTATAAGCCCGAAGAGATTCATGAACAGGATGTATAAGAAGAGCGTGCCGATAAAGGGCGTGAATCTTTTTCCTGCGGGGCCGAGGATGCCGCATACAAAATCATCAAGTCCGCCCACGACCATCTCCATGAACAACTGCAGCCTTCCCGGGATCATGGAGCTTTTGCGTGAAGCGAAGTAAGCGAGAAGCGATATGATGGCGACGATGATAAGCGAATAGATTATATTTTCGTAGATATGGAGAAGATGCGCGAAAGGAGTTCCTTCGAGTTTCTCGGCGAGTATCCCGACAAAGTTTTTCAGCTCAGGTTGTGCGGAATTCGTCTCAATCATGGGTATTTTCCGGTCGATCGGGCTTTTTATCCGTCTTGTCGATGAGTTTTAATATCTTTATTATCTCCCTTACGCTGGTCACGAAACCCAGCGCCATGCATAAGAGGGAGAGATAAGGCGCGAACCCTATCTTTTTTTCTAAGTAATCACCCAGGAAGTATCCTGCCAGAGGACCCGCGGCCAGGATCACGGGGATGAAAGATATCAATCCCCAGACCTTAGCCAGCTTGTAGAATTCGGCCTTCTTCCTATCTTCAGTCTGCATATTATAGCACAACTACTTTATAGTCTCCAGGATCAAATTTTCGTTGGCGACATCTATCTTGATATTGAAATTGTTCAGGAAAGACATGCCCAGAAGCCCGTCTACCTCGGGCCCGGGGGACCTGTCGGTGACCGCTGCCGCGACATCATAGACCGTGGAATTCCCCACCTTTACGCTTTTTATCTTGATCACCTTGCTTTTGATCAAGCTGCCGTCGGCTAGCGTGAGCTGCACGTCTTCCACTGAGTCATTAGGGTTGATCTCAAGCCTGCCGGCGATCTCCTTCGATATTACCACGACCGATGCGCCCGTATCGACGGCCAGCAGGCAAGTCACCTCGCCGTTAAGGGTGGCCTTTACCGTCATGCCGTATTTGCTTTTCGAAATGGCGACAGTGTCCTTGATCAAGCCCTTCTCCAGCTCCGCGAGTGATTTTCTTACGGTCTCTAAATAGAGAGATTCATCATCGGTCATGCCGCGCTTCTTGGCTGCCGCTGCTTGTTTTTCAAGGTATAGCCTGAAATCGCCTATATCATTGCCGTAATCGGTTATCGCCTTCCAGTAGTCGCGCTGATATTCGGGCAGCCTGGGGTTTAATTTGTTGAGTTCCTCGGAAAGAGCCGAGAGCTTGATATTGATCATATTGAGTTCGGTTATCAGTTTATTGTAACGCGGGACATCGCTTTTGGGATCCATTCTGTGTATCTCGTTGTTCTTCGCTTCGAAATCGGCCCTGAGCGATTTGAATTTCTTGGAATCGGCATCCGTTTCCTCTTTCAGGGAGTCCATCCGGTGTTGCGCGTTATCGACACTTTTTCTGCCGCCGGATACCTCCTTGAGTTTCTGCGCCAGATCCTCCATGCCGGGCGGCACGAAAGTCCCGCGCTCGATGCCCTTTTTCCTGAAGCCGCTTTCCATGGCATCATTCTCTTTTGCGCTGGCCTTCTGGATAGATTCTATTTCGCTCTTGCGTATTTTCATCGTACCCACGCCTATGGCGATGGTGATCGAGATCTCGTCTTCTCCCTTGATAACGCCGTTGAGCGTCCCGTCATTTTTGAGTTTTATGGAATCCGCCAGAGCCGGCAAGGGGAGAGAGGCGGCGCAGAGTGAAAAAATTATAAAGAAACACACCTTTTTCATCGCATCTCCTAAAGGAGCGATAGGGATATCCAGCTGAGGAACGGCGCAGGGAAGAGCCCGATAATAAGGATCCCGGCGAGCGCTATTATCAACGCGAGTTTCACGGCCCCGGCTTCGACCGAGATGAAACCGTGTTTCTTCGGCTCGGCTATCATAACGCGGGGCCTGTCCCGCCCTTCCGCGGAAGTGCGGGGCTCGTCGAGGTACATGAACTTGACCACTTTGACGTAGTAATAAAGCGCCAGGACGCTGTTGGCCACGCCCGCTATGGCGAGGATATAATATTTTGATTGTATAGCCGCCGCGAAGACGAGGAATTTGCCGAAGAAACCCGCCAAAGGCGGGATCCCGGCAAGCGACAGGAGGAACATAGTCAAAAGGAAGGCCAGCGCCGGCTCCCGCTTTGAAAGCCCGGAATATTCCTCGATGTAGTCGTTCTTTATTATGTTCGATACCAGCACGACGCAGCCGAATGCGCCGAGGTTCATCAATACATAAGCGAGCAGATAGAACATCACGCCCTGTATGCCGAGCGCGGTCCCGACGACAAACCCGATCAATATATAACCGGCCTGCGCTATAGAGGAGTATCCCAGCATCCTTTTTATATTCTCCTGGTTTATCGCGAGGATATTGCCCGCCGTCATTGTTATTATCGCGATGACCGAGACGAGCTCAGACCAGTTCGGGAAGAGCGGGAAGAAATTCTTGAGGAATATGCGTATAAGTATAGCGAAGCCGATCGCCTTCGGGCCGGCGGAGATGAACGCGGTTATCGGCGTAGGCGCGCCCTGATAAGCATCCGGTACCCACATGTGGAACGGGACGAGAGCGCATTTGAAGCTCAATCCGGCGAGGATCAATATCAAGGCTATCGTCGCGGCGAAGATATTGGCATTGCCGGCCGTCAACGTCCGGCTTATGGCGGCGAGGTCGGTCGTGCCGAAGAGGCCGTATATGAACGATATGCCGTAGAGCATCACGCCCGTCGCGAGCGCGCCGAAGAGGAAATATTTCAGTCCGGCCTCGCTTGAAAGATTGTCCCTCTTCAGGAAGGCGACGAGGATATACGATATGAGGGAGACCGCCTCGAGCGCGATGTATATCATCATGAGATTGTTGGATGAGACCGCTATCATCATTGTAACGGCGACCGCCATAAGCAGGAAGTAATACTCGCCCGCGTCCTCGTCGGAAAATGCTTTATATCCCATCGAGATAAGGATCACGAGGCCCATGACGAGGAGGGTTATCTCCTTGAAGAACTCGGAGAATGAATCATTGATGAGCATATTGGAAAAGAGGGGAGCTGTCGCCCGATAACTTTGCGGCATAAAGGAGATCGCGCTCAAGATCCCAAGCAGGCAGAATACCCCGAGAACAGCCCGTCTTTTGACGAAAAGCCCGAGGATGAGGACCGCAAGCGCGAATCCCGTCAGGATAAGCTCAGGCAAAAAATATTTCAGGCTAAGGACGACGTTCAAAATAATGCCCCTCCGATATGCCGGATCAGGTTAGCTATGGCCGGGGACTGGTAATTGAGTATTATAAGAGGATATACGCCGATAGCGATTATTACTATCATTAGAGGGACAAGCGTAAAGATCTCGCGTTTGTTAATATCGCCGATATTAAACCATACGGGATTAAGCGGGCCCAACAGTACGCGCTGGACCATATAGAGGAAGTATCCCGCGGTTATTATGATACCGAGGACCGATATTATAGTTATCAGCTTGAACGCGGCAAAACCGCCCATAAGCGACATGAACTCGCTTATGAATCCGCTTAAGCCGGGCAGGCCGAGAGAGGCGAGCGTAAACACTATCAAAATGCCGGAATAGACCGGCATTTTCGAGCCGAGCCCGCCGAACTTGTTGAGGTCCCTCGTGTGGGCGCGGTCATATAAGACGCCGACGAGCAAGAACATGCCGCCGGTTATCACGCCGTGGTTGAACATCTGCATAAGCGCGCCGTTAAAGCCGGTCACGGTCATGCTGGCCAGGCCAAGCATCACGAATCCCATATGGCTTACCGAGGAATACGCGACCATCTTCTTGAAATCGGTCTGCGCCATCGCCACAAAAGCGCCGTAGACGATATTTATTGCCCCGAGTATCGCGAAAGGCAGGGCGAAGTATATCGCCGCGTCCTTTAATATGGGGAAACTTATCCTGAAGAAACCGTATCCGCCCATCTTGAGCAAAACGCCGGCAAGAAGTACGCTTATCGGGGTCGGCGCCTCGACGTGCGCGTCCGGTAACCACGTATGGAACGGGAACACGGGGACCTTTATCGCGAATCCCAGATAGAAGCCGACAAACAGGATTATCTGGAAACTCTTAGCCAGCGTATTCCCGCTCTTAGCTAACTCAAGCATGCTGAATGTATGCGGGTCTGATGTGAAATAAAGCGCCAGTATCGAAAGGAGCATAAATACCGAACCGGCCAGGGTATATATGAAGAACTTTATTGCCGCGTATTCCTTCCTCGGGCCTCCCCATATCCCTATAAGGAAATACATGGGTACCAGGACGATCTCCCAGAAGACATAGAAAAGGAAGAGGTCGAGCGCCAAAAACGTCCCGAGCATCCCGGTATTCAAAAGGAGATAAAGGAAATAATATTCTTTCTGGCGTTCCTTTATCCCGTATGAGCCGACGCAGGCGAAGAAGCCCAGGAGCGCCGTCAGAAAGACGAGGCCGATGCTTATCCCGTCGACGCCGAGGTGATAGTTTATGTTCATCTGCGGTATCCATGGCAGCCGCTCGACGAATTGCATCTCCGTGTCGCCGCAGCTGAATTTCACTACCAGGATGACAGCCAGGACGAGCGCAAGGCCTGTCGCGGCGGTAGCTATCGACTTCATTAATCCGGTCTTATCCTTCGGAGTAAAAAGGATGAGAACTCCTCCAAGGAGCGGAAGAAAAATTATAGACGTCAACAAGGGAAAAGGCATTCTAACCTCCTATCAATTTTATCAGGATTATTATCGCAAGCCCAAAGAACGCTATCAGGATATAATTCTGAACGAGACCGGTATGTATCCTGCGGAATATCGCGGAACAGAGCCACACGATATTCGCCGTCATATTCACTATCCCGTCGACGATGTAGAGGTCGAACCAGGATTGTATCTTGCTTATGATGACCGAGATATGCGCCGTGAGGTTTACCGCGCCATCGACGACGTCCAAATCGAACTTGGCGGAGAGGCCGGCGAGGCGGAAACACGGTCTTATGAGTATAGCTTCGTATATCTCGTCGATATAATATTTGTTTGAAAGCAGCTTATACAGGAACGCGAACCTGGCGCGGAATGTCGCCGGGAATATCTTATTGTTCAGGATATAGAATGTATAGGCGAGGCCGATCCCAAGGACGGCTATCCCCGTCGATATGCCCATTGTGAGATAATCGGGATGGACCGGTTTTACGAATCCGATGAATATCGAAAATATCGCCAGAATGCTTAAAGGAATAGTCATCACATAGGGTGATTCGTGGGCGCGCACGCCGGCCCGCGGTTTCCCGAAAAGGACGAGAAAGATAAGGCGGAAGATATAAAAGGCCGTCATTAGGCCTGTCAACGCCGCCGCGGCGAACAATACGGGGTGACCGCCATTTATTATCTCGGATAGGAGCTCGTCTTTCGACCAGAACCCGGATAGGGGCGGTATGCCGGCGATAGCCAGGCCGGCTATTATCAGAGTTGTCCCGGTGATCTTCATCTTCGGGAAGAGCCCGCCCATCTTGCGTATATCCTGGGTGTGCGCCACGGGGTCATCCTCCACGTGTATCGAATGTATGATGCTTCCGGCGCAGAGGAAGAGCAGGGCCTTAAAGAACGCGTGAGTCATGAGATGGAAAGTGCCCGCCTCGTAGCCTCCGACGCCGAGCCCCAGCATCATAAGGCCTAACTGGCTTATCGTCGAATAAGCGAGGATGCGTTTTATATCGTTGTTGACAAGCGCTATCGAGGCGGCCATGAACGCCGTTATCGCGCCGATATAGGCGACAGAGATCAGGGCGATATGGTGAGAAACGAATAACCCGTAGCAGCGCGCGATAAGATAGACGCCGGCGGCGACCATTGTGGCCGCGTGTATCAACGCCGAGACCGGAGTCGGACCTTCCATAGCGTCCGGAAGCCAGACGTGCAGCGGGAACTGCGCCGATTTTCCTGCCGCCCCGCAGAATATAAGCAGGGCAACGGCCGTAAGTACCGTATCGTTTATCGCGAGGTTGGGCAGGTCTTTGAAATATAGCGTTTTTGTCGAGAAGAATAGAAGTAGTATGCCGATCAAAAGCCCTGTGTCGCCTATCCTCGTCGTTATGAATGCCTTCATGCCGGCCCTCGCGGCCGCAGGCCGTTCGAACCAAAATGATATCAGTAGATACGAGCAGAGGCCCACACCTTCCCAGAATATATACAGGATGACGAAATTGTCGGCCAGGATAAGCCCGAGCATCGAGCCCATGAAGAGCGACATATAAGCGAAGAACCTCGAGAACCTCGGGTCGTCGTGCATGTAGCCGATGGAATAGATCTGTATCAGCGTTCCGACGATTGTCACGACCAGGAGCATCATGCATGAGAGCGGGTCTATCGTGACGCCGAAATCGATAACA
>Ga0156189_147_pt2 | contig 22187 bp, 28 predicted proteins | sample RifCSPlowO2_12_FD_107842 | JGI IMG/M metagenome (GOLD analysis project Ga0156189, IMG submission 107842) | Omnitrophica WOR_2 bacterium RIFCSPLOWO2_12_FULL_51_24 | reverse complement strand
AAGAAAATATATAATAAATCCAAGAAACAATGGTATAATTTAGCCATGATTACCGAAAGCGAAAAAAGAACAATAATGGAGATTTCAGAGAGATATGCCGTCAAGCGTGTATTGCTCTTCGGCTCAAGCCTTATCTCCGGCAAAGAAAGCCGGGATATAGAGTTAGCTGTGGAAGGAATATCTCCCAGAGACTTTTTCAGATATTACGGCGACCTTATTCTTGGACTTTCAAGACCTGTCGACGTAATAGATCTTTCCGGAATATCCAAATTCACCGAGATGATCAGGCAAGAGGGGATACCGCTATGATCGAGAATAAAGAAGGCATTTTGGCGACACTTGCAAACAACCAAGTCAAAATCAAATCATTTGGCATAAAAAGGCTCGGTCTTTTTGGTTCTTACGCCAAAGGAAAAGCAAATGCCCAAAGTGATATAGACTTTTTGGTTGAATTTGAGGAAGGCAAGAAGACATTCGATAATTTTATGCGACTTTCCTTTCTTCTGGAGGACCTTTTAGGCAAGAAGATTGAATTGGTAACACTGGAGTCCTTAAGTCCATACATTAAGCCAAAAATAACAAAAGAAGTCGAATATGTCATCCCAAGGGTTTGAATATCTGAATCATATATTAGACGAAGCGAATTATATCCTTAAAGAATCCAGCACACTAAAACGCGAAGATTTCTTCCGTAACGAAACCCTGCAAAGAGCCTTCGTCCGAAGCATAGAAATCATTGGAGAGGCGACAAAAAAACTTCCCGATGCATTAAAGCAGGAATATACCAATGTCGAATGGAAGGCGATAGCCGGAATGCGCGACAGGTTAATTCACGATTATTTCGGCATTGACTATGAAATAGTCTGGGATGTCGTCATTAATAAAATCCCGCTTCTTCAAAAAGAAATTCAACAAATTTTAGATACAGAACAGAAATAGAATTCTAGCAATTCATTCCCCTGGCATATGGAGAAAAAAATAAAATATACTAATGAACCAATGAAATTTAAAGTCATTGACGATTTTTTGCCTACATCGGAACAGCTTGATGCCGAACGCGCTATTAAAAAACATGAGGCAAAGGAGCGTGCGGATAAGGTACGTTGGATAAGTGCCGAAGAAATACTAAAGGCGAGAGAAGAAGCGCGAGCTGGCAAGACGATCAGCCTCAATGAATTGAGGCGTCGGATTGAAGGCTCGGTAAGAAGATGAGAGCGCAGTATGAATTATCAAAATTGTACGGTCGCCGCAACCCGTATATTAAGTGCTTGAAACAGCCTGTAACTATCCGGCTGGACAAGAATACTGTGGCATATTTTAAGGAGCTTTCTGATAAGGTGGGGATGCCGTATCAGAACCTGATCAACCTTTATCTAAGGGACTGTGCATTTACACATAAAAGACTTCATTTGAAGTGGTCATAGAGATAATATGTTTCTAACAATTCACTCCAACGGAGGCTCGCTACGCTCGCTCCCGCTGAGTTCAAATGTTAGGCCGAAATAAATGGATGAATTAACATAACCTAGGTATAGATGAGGTATATATGTTAGAGAATGCAAAAACATTCCCCATAATTATGGAAATAGTTAAAATTATTGTCGGCGTGGTAGTCGCATTGATTGGTTGGTTTGGTATTCCAGAAATCATAACGAGATATGTTCAATTAAGACAAAAAATAAGAATAAAAACAAAAGCTGAAAAACTGAACGAACAACTTAAGAAAGGCATTGACAAAAAGTACCTTCGTGCCCCTCCTGCGTTTACTGTGTTTAATGAATTGCAGGACCTTTTATGGTATGCAAAAGACGTGATTAAGAACAAAGAATTTTTACAGGAACAATTGAATAAAATAATTCGCAACTTGTATAAAACAGGGATGAATGAATTCATACAAGAGCTAAGGGCAAAATTTCAAAACGATTTTGAATTCAGCGTGGAGAGTTGGGCAAATATCGCCATTGCCAATATAAACCTATATCGTTTAGATGGTATGAGTGAATACCGCGAATACTGTCTTGAAGCGTGCAAAGAGTCAATCAAAAGACAGGGAAACTATGGTACTCCAAGAGCGTTAATACTAATTATTCATATGATTGATTACGAACGAAAAAAACAAATAAATAAAGATGATGCACAGAACATGATTAACGAGGTCAATTCTGGGGACGATACAATGGTTTCATACGATACTTATAATTATCTTCTTATTACAAAAAAGATACACGAATGGGAAAAATATATTGACCACCTTTTTAACCTTTATCCAAGCGAAATGGATAAAATGAAAAACAGATATGAAAAGTACAAAAGTACAATGGAGCTCAAAAGTAAAAATACTATCACCCATTAGCAGAGTGAACAGAGCTGGTGAACAGAGGATCAATCCTTTATAATTGACAAAAACTTTAAATTCATAGGATATTTACAAAAAACATAAAATTATCCTAACAAGCGGCTGGAGCTGACGGCGCATACTCGTCGTTTTCCAGTTTTTAGAGACTCACAAAGTCCCCTTCATCCTCGCCGCAGCTCAGCCGAGATGTTGGGCCTCGTGAGGCCAGAAGAAAGGAGGTTACACATGGTTGAAAGGCAGTAAGCCAATGTGAATACGCCATCGAAAGACATCATACATCATACATGATACTAACCTTAAAAATGCCTTAGGAGGAGAAGAAATGACGCGAGAAATCAAAAAAGTCACAGTGACTCTGGAAACTGGAGAACCACTGACTGAAGACGAAATAAATGCCATAAAGAAGTCTCTTTCCGGTCAGTTGATCAAAACATTGACTCCGCGCGACGTACAGGGGGTTTGCATTGGCAACATCGAAGCCATATGCCACGTCCACCCCAACCACACACATAATAACATCGCGTGAGCCCCTTAGCACTGAATGCCGTACCCTCGCTCTCGGATGCGGATAGGCGTTATCGCGGACTTGCTAACGGGCGATTGTTGCAATGAATCGGATCACCCTGATTTCGGCTCCAATTATTACGGAGCAAACGGATGCTGGCACCATTGAAAGACTGTTGCGAAAGGATCCCGTCTTCAGCGTACCACAGCTGGGAATTCTGACGGTCGCCGCGCTGTTCAAGAAACATGGATGGACGGTAAAGCTCTCCAGAATCGATAAACATTACGCAAGTCATATCGCTAACGGAAAATCGGCTGCGGATTTCTGCAACGACTTTGCAGCAATCCTAGCCAATGACGAGTCGAAATACTTTGGCTTTTCATCGATTTGCAGCTCGTACTACATTACGTTGATGGTCGCGGAAAGGTTGAAGGAGCTTCGCCCCGACGCCATCATCGTTTTCGGGGGGCCGCAGGCGTCAGCAACCGGGACAGAAACCATGTCCTTGTCACCCGCCATCGATTTCGTTCTTTGTGGAGAGATTGAGCTTTCGCTGAAGGACTTTTTGGACTGCCACCTTAGCGCACCTGACCGCGTCCCAGGATTATGTTACCGTCGTAACGGTGTCATCATCTCAAACAGCCCTTCCCACCCCCCCGACGCTGGCGTCCTCGAAATGCCACTGTATGACCTTTGGGACACGTCAGCGCTGGACAGCATCCCGATCGAAGGTGGGCGCGGCTGCCCATTCAAATGCAAATTCTGTTCTACGAGCGCGTTCTTTCGCCGGTCCTATCGAGTTAAGGACCCACAGACTCTCATCGCCAATGCCATCGACGTGATTGGCCGATTTTTGGTGAAGACCATTTCATTTGTTCACGATAACATGTTCGTTTCAAAGGAAACCTGTGAGCAATTCTGCGACACATGGCGGACCAACGAAAAGCTGCGCGGCGTCCAGTGGAGTTGTAGCATGCGTGTTGACGTGATCGACGAGCGGATCGCCAGCATTCTTAGTCGATCCAACTGTGGCGGCATTTTCATCGGCATCGAGTCCGGGTCTGAACGAATTCAAAAAATAATCAACAAGAACCTTGACGTAGAAAAAGCGATTTCGACGATACACCTTCTCAACAAAAACAACATCCGATCCACTGCGGCATTCATCGTTGGATTTCCGGAAGAAACCGTCGATGACTTGCGCGCGACCCTGCGGACATTTGAACGGGTGCTGCGAGTTCCATTGTGTAAGCCTCAGGTAAGTTCGTTCGCTATACTGGCTGGCTCGGAATACGGCAACAACGCTTTCGAGTTCGACGTCGGAAGTTCAACGATTTCGCATCAAGGTCCGCCCATCGCCCCCGCCTACACGAAATACATCGATGCCTATCCGACCTTGTTCTCTGCCCATTGTCGGCCCATCCTGGAACACTTGGATCACGACGTCGTCAGTGAGACTGAGTATTTCCTGAACTATTCGTTCAGCATATACCGATGGCTTGTCGCATTACTGTCGATCAGCTTCGAACATGGACTGTCTGCCGTCATCGAGCGCTGGCTGAAATTCAAGCGAGAGGAGAAGGGGGAAACAAGCAATCTCTATGGCTATTATTCAAGCAGTCAATTCCACCGGCAATTCATAGAATTTGTGAGCAGCCTCAGCACTCTGCCGCAGTTCAACACTAAATTCTCCTCCATGCAACAATTCCTTTGTAACGTCTACAGCATTGAAGACAAGAACTTTCAGGAGATGCTCACAATGGAGAACGAGGAAGTTTCGCCCACTCCCCTGCGGCATGATGGTCATATAGTTGCCGCTTGTCGAGTGGTCGACGTGGAGTATTCATTTTCCGATGTGATAGGTATTCTTACCGCGGAGGGGCAAGGAGACTTCAAACCTAAGGATGATTCGTGTGTCGTCATCTACATAAAATCGCGGGACATCATTGTCGAAGAGCCGACGCCATTGGTTCGGCAAATCTTAAGTCTTGCCTCCGCCCCCATCCAAGTAGATGAGCTCGTTGGCATGCTGTGCTCCGATGCGAACAAAAGCTTGCCGCAGAACCTGTCTCACAAGGCTGCTGCTGCGTATTTCTATTCACTGCAGCACTGTTTGGCGTGTGGGCTGTTAAAAAGGACAGACGGAAAGGGGAGAGATGTGTTTTCTAAAAAGCCTAACAAACTAATCCAGCGGACTGCTTAGAGCCGCCGCTGATCAGCACGTTAAGCTTGTATAAATATGACCCTCTTGGGGGGGTCATATTTCTTTCGCCTAATTTTTCCTGTAATTAAGTGAAAGAAATCTCCGCCTTTTATCATCTATTATAGCAAAGGGAAAAACGCTTGACAGGTATACCGCATGCAGTTATACTATTAATGTAGCCACAAATGACGCCACATTAAGGAGACAATCAAAATGACTTTAGCGAACGCCCTTTTGAGGGCAAAAAGTATAGGGGTTAGAAATTTCAGGGATAGCGCATCGCGTTTTATCGGCAAACATGAGCTGTTTATAATAACCGAGCACGGCAATCCCACAAGCGTCCTTTTGCCTTATAATGATATTTTAGAGATAGTGGATATTCTCGAAGAGCTCAAGGACAAAGAAGCCCTTAAGTTAGTCAGTGAGGGCAGAAGGGCTATCAGTAAGAGGGCAAAAGGGACATCAGTTGTTTCTTCTTTCAACAAGAGCTGATGACTAATGAAATACGACGTCAGGTTTCCGAGCGGCTCTATTGAAAAGAGATTTCTCAAGGCCCTAAATAGGATCTCACCGGCAGGGATAAGGGATCAAATCAAGAAGGGAATACTCGGGCTGGCAGATAATCCTCGTCCATACGGCGAGCCGAAGATAAAGCCGCCGGTCGAGGTCTATGAACACGTTGCGCAGTTTCGCCTCAGGGTGGGGAATTATCGAATCCTCTATGACGTAGACGACAAACGAAAGATTGTATGGATACTCGCCCTGCGCAGGAGGAATGAAAGGACGTATTAGACGCAAAATTATCCTTCTTATGCCCATAACCGGTAAGCTCAAGCTGAAGTCAAACCTCATCCTTGCCCCGATGGCCGGGATAAGTGACCTGCCGTACCGGATGCTCAACCGGAAATTCGGCGCCGAACTCGCGTTTACCGAGATGGTCAACGCCCGTTCGTTAAGTTACAGCAACGTCAAGGCGCTCGAGATGCTCTCTTCGGCGAAAGGCGACAGGCCGCTCGGCATACAGCTCGTCGGGAACGAACCCGAATATTTAAATCGCGCGATAGAAAAACTCCATAAATACAAATTCGATATCCTCGATTTCAATGCCGCCTGCCCGGAGAGAAAAGTAACCGCGAAAGGCGAGGGCGCCGCTCTTCTAAAAGATCTAAGCAAGTTCAAGCGATTGCTTAAAATACTGGTCAGGGAGTCGAAATGGCCTGTTACGGTAAAGATACGTGCCGGCTGGGATAAAAACACTATAAACGCGAAGGACGCCGCGCTCTGCGCTGAAGACACGGGCGTCTCCGCGATATTTATCCACGGCAGGACGAGGAACCAGCTCTATAGCGGCCACGTAGATTATCGCGTGATAAAAGAAGTCAAGGATGCCGTAAAGGTCCCCGTTATCGGGAGCGGCGACGTATTATCCGGGCCACTCGCGAAGAAGATGTTCGATGAGACCGGTTGCGACGGGATACTGATAGCCCGCGGCGCATTGGGCAACCCGTGGATATTCAGGGAGATCGATGCCTATCTCAAAGGCGGTGCTATTCCAGAAAGGCCATCCAAAGACGCCGTCATCAAGACGATGAAATACCACCTTAATTCGTGTATCGCCTGCTCCGGCGCGAAAAGGAGTATCCCGTCATTCCGCAAATTCTTCTGCTGGTACACCAAGGGCCTCGATAATGTCCGGCCGTTGCGCGTCAAGGCCTGCGCCGCCTCAACGAAAAAAGAAATGCTTGCCGCGATCAAAGAGATAAAAAGCCCTCAAAATTAGTGGTTGACTAAGATATTATTTCTCTATAGACTATTTTTTGAAACCCCGGAGCAATAATGAGACCGAAAAGAATAGCGATATTTACCGGCGGCGGGGACTGCTCGGGCCTTAACGCGGTCATACGCGCCGTCGCGAAGAAGGCGATGGGCGAAGGCTATGAGGTAATAGGCATTGAGGACGGTTACGAAGGCCTCGTAAAAAACAAATACAGGAAGCTCGAGAACAGCGACGTCTCGGGGATCCTTGCCCTCGGCGGCACGATCCTCGGCACATCGAACACCGCAAATCCTTACCGTTATGCCGTGCAGGCCAAGGATTGTAAATTTGTATTTAAGGATTATTCCAAGACCGCCATAAGGAATTTCAAGAGATTAAAAGCCGACGCGCTGGTAGCTATCGGCGGCGATGGGACGCTCAGCACGGCCTACAGGCTTTACGAAGACGGCATCCCGATAGTCGGCGTCCCCAAGACGATAGATAATGACATCCTCGGGACGGATATTACTTTCGGATTCGACACTGCCGTATGGGTAGCCACCGAGGGGATAGACAGGATCCATACTACCGCACAATCGCATCACCGCGTCATGATAGTGGAGGTTATGGGGCGAACCGCGGGCTGGATAGCGCTTCACTCCGGAGTAGCCGGCGGAGGCGATATCATACTTATCCCCGAGATACCGTACGATATCAATTCGGTCGTCAAAAAGATAAAAGAAAGGCATGGCAAGGGCAAGAGGTTTAGCATAATAGTGATATCCGAGGGCGCGAAACCGAAAGGCGGGGACGTTGTCGTAAAGAGGATGGTAAGAGAGAGTTTCGAATCGATCAGGCTCGGCGGCGTAAGTTTCGTGCTCGGTGCGCAGATAGAAAAGATGAGCTGCATCGAGACGCGCGCCGTCGTGATGGGCCATCTGCAAAGGGGAGGTTCGCCCACGCCTTTCGACCGCGTCCTGGCCACACAGCTCGGCACAAGGGCGATGGATTTCGTAAATGAAGGCGCGTTCGGCCATATGGTCGCTGTCAGGAATAACGAATTCGTCAAGGTCACTCTAAGGGATGTCGCGAAAGGCAAGAGGTTAGTCCCGAGGAATCATCCGCTCGTCGAATCGGCCCGCTCGGTCGGGACAAGCTTCGGGGAATAGCCAAAAGGAGGGAGTAATGTCGCTTAAGGTCAATGTTGAAGAGAAATCGGGGGACGTTTTTGTATTTACCATGGCCGGCTCTATCGATTCGGACACCTATAAGATACTCGATGACAAAGTCATGCCAATACTTGATGCCGGCGCCAAAGTCGCGATATTCGACATGGGAGGCGTCGAGTATATAAGCAGTATGGGCCTGAATACGATATTCAAAGTCCAGCGTTCCCTCGATAAGACGAACGGCACGTTCATGATGACGAATATCCAGCCGCAGGTAAAGAAAGTCTTCGATATAGTCAAGGCCCTTCCGAGCATGAAAGTATTTGAAACCATAGAAGAAGTCGATGCGTATCTTTACAAGATCCAGCAGGACGAGCTGGAAAAAGGCAACAGGCCTTTGTAGGGCGGAATAAATTGGACAAAAAATTCAATGAGCTTCCAAATAAGAAGCTATATTAGGGTTTACCTATGGGCGGTCGCGATCTCCCTGGTCGCCTTTTTCGCGTATAACATCCTTCAGGACGTATTCGGCGGGGAGCAGGCCCGCATCCGAAAGTTCATAATGACCGGCAAGGCCCGCATCGAAAAGAAGAACATCCTCGGCCTTTCGGACATGGTCTCCTATAATTATAAAGACAAATATGGTAATGACCGCTCGACCCTCGTCTACGGCGCGAAGAATTTCGTTTCGTATTATAAGGATGTATTTATAAATATTGAGAGTGTGGGTATAAAACTAAACGAGGCGGAGACAGAGGCCGACGTGGAAGTGATAGCTCTTATAATCGGCCGCACCGGTCAGGGCGCGTCAGAGACAATAATGCAGGGGCTGGAAGGGGAGAAGGACAAGTTCAGGCTGAAACTCATAAAAGAAGAAGACGGCTGGAAGCTCCTTGACCTGGAATTCCTCCAACCGGTAAACGTGATGGGCGAGACTATCGGCGCCGTCCCCGTACCTTATCGAGATTGTTTTGGAGATTGGCCTTCTTCTTGAGTTCCGTGAACCAGGTTATCGAAGCGAAATATTTCTTCTGCGCCAGCATCAATTCCTTCAATTTATCTTTCTCTTCCTGATATTTCTTCTCGTCTATGGGGGTTATCGAATCCTGTCTTACGATCGTATAGCCGTCATGGACCCTGATTGCTTCGGCGAAGACCTCGCCCTGCTTGGCGGAGAATGCGGCTTCGGCGAACTCAGGCGCGACGCCAAGCCCCCCTATATATTGGTTACGGGCGAAGGCATCCGTCTTTTTGACGGATAAGGAGAGCCCTTTTGCGATATCATCGAAATCCCCTTTCTTCTCAAGCCCGGCCTTTACCGCGTTCAACGCTTCCTGCGCCTTTGCCTTCGCGATGGCATCGGCTTTATCGAGCTTGAGCGTATTCTCGACTAACTCCTTCGCCTCGGAGAACTCGGCCGCGCGGCCGAGTTTCTTTTCTTTGGCTTTTATTATGTATACGCCGGACTTAGTCTCTATGGGATTACTGACCTGGCCGGCGGCAAGAGCTAGCGCCGCATCGGCGAATTTGAGATCGTATCCTATGCCCGGGATGTTGCTCTCCCTGTCGAATAGCCCGGTCTCTTTGATCTCGAGCGAGGACTTTTTGGCTGCGGCAGCCAGATCCGCGCTTACGGCGAATTCGTAGGAGATATCCTTCATCTCTTTCCTGATCTTTTGTTTCGTCTCCTCTTTATCGTCCGCGAAGGCCTTCGCGATATATTCAATATTTACTTTCTCGGGGATCTTGAAAGCGTCCTTGCTCTTCTCGAAATACGCCTTTGTCTCGTCTTCGGTGACAGTTATCCGGGGCAGATAATCGGCCGTCTTGAAGAGTATATAATCGGCCTTTACCTTTTCATTCAGGAATTTATATTCCCTGAGGACATCGTCGTCAGTAAGTTTTATATCCTGTCCCTGTTTGTCGACGACTTTCTCCATCATAAGGTTCTCTTTGACCTGCTGCTCGAACTCGCTCGGCGTGAGGCCGAAGCTGTATTTCAATATCTCCTCATACTGCCTCTTGCTGAACCTGCCGCTCTTATCGTTGAACGCGCTTATTCCCTTTACGTATTCTACGATCTCTTTATCGCTGACTTTTATATGCTCTTTTTTCGCCTCGTAAAGCATTATGAGCCTGTTCCACGCTTCATCCTCGATCATGGGTTCGATCTTGGTATCGCGGGGCAACTCGCCGTATCTCATTATCAGCAGGGTCCGCGCGCCGTTATACGCCTTCTGGAAATCGCTTACGAGGACCTTCCTGCCGAATATCTTTCCTGCCGGCGGGTTAGTCTCGTGTCCGCTTACCGCGTATAAGCCGATGAAAGCCACTATTAGAATATAAAGGGGGATCCTTGCGTTTTCTCTGATCTGTTTGAGCATGCCGCACATTATAACAGGAAAAACCGGGACGGACAATCCCTATTTATGGTAAAATTGATGTAAACCTTTTTTCTTATAATTCGTCTAATCCTGTAGAAGGAGGGATAATCTGATGAAAGGGTATATTGCTGTATTGGCGGTGGTACTGATCCTGGTTGTCGCGCTGACCTCCGGTCTTGCCGGTTGCGCAATAGGCAAAGTGCAGGCGAGGCAGGCCCTGCTTAAAGAGGCGCGCGAGCACGTTGCGATGCGCCTCGGGGTTCTAAGGCCCGAGGCGGGGCCCGATTTCGACCGCGAGAGAGGGCCGGAGTTTATGGAGTTTATGAAGAATGCTGAGAAGCTCCAGCGTTTCCGCGAGTTCGCGAAGGATCATCCGGAGCAGGCCGAGCAGATGATGGAACACAGGAAGGGGATAATCCGCGAGAGGTTGGCGAAACTTAAGCAGGAAGATCCCGAGAAATTTAACCAAGTGATGCAGAAGATCGACAAGCTTGAGGAGAGTCTCGCTGACCTTAAGAAGAATTTAGGGGAGCCGCCGGCAAGGTAGACGGAACTATAAGTGGATTCCGAACTTAGGCTTATCGAGCGGGCTAGAAGCGGCGAGCGGGCGGCGTTCGGCTCCCTTGTGGACATACACAAGGGGCGGGCGTTCGCCCTAGCGTTTCATTTTACCGGCAACGCCGAGGACGCAAAAGACGTCTTGCAGGATGCGTTCGTAAAGGCGTATGTCGGCATAAAGGATTTTAAAGGCGGCTCGGGGTTCTATACCTGGTTTTACAGGATATTGGTGAACCTGTGCAGGGATTTTTTAAGGAGAAAGAAGGTAAAGACCAGGATTTTTATGGAGCCGTTCGAACTACCGCTTGAAGAGGATGATAATGCCGCGTCCGAGGCGGCGGATAAAATGCCTGACCCGTCGGAAGCGGCGGTGAATAAGGAGATAAAGGAAAAGGTGGACGAGGCGGTAAACAGGCTTCCCGAGAAGCAGAGGGCGGTCTTCATATTAAAGCATATACAGGGGATGAAATTGAGCGAGATAGCAGCTGTTATAGATTGCGGGGAGTCGACCGCTAAGGTGCATCTTTTCAGGGCCGAGAAGGCGCTTCAGGAAATGCTCGCGCCGTATCTATCGGCAAGGATATAAGGAGGCCAATATGAAATTTTACGATCTGCTCGATGCCATCTCAAAGAGAAAGACCCCGAACTTATCGAAGGATTTCTGGGCGAAGTTCGACGGCGAATTAAGCCGCAAGTTGGATGAAGTCGATGTCGGGCGGATTTCGGCAAAGGCTGCGTTCGCCGATGCCGTAAGTGACTTTGTCTCCATCTTCAGAAATCCCGAATTTAAACGTGCCCTTGTCACGGTCTCGCTTGCCGTGATGGTCGTCAGCTTCGTCCTGATGTCTTCGACCAAAGGCCAGCCCAAACTCTATTCCGTCGCCTCTCTTCCAAGCGACGAGCTTGTTGATGAGCTCGTCATCATCGACACCTCCTCCTACTAGGAAAATATAATTGACTTTTGGGCCGCAAGAATATAAAATATGAGCCATGTCTAAGCTAAAAATTGGTTTACCCAAAGGTAGCCTGCAAGAGGCTACCTTTAAACTGTTTAAAAAGGCCGGATTTTCCATATCCGCCTCGGAGAGGTCGTATTTCCCCTCTACGGATGACCCGGAACTCGTGCCGGTGTTGCTCAGGGCGCAAGAGATGTCACGCTATGTCGAGCAGGGCACCCTGGACTGCGGCATAACCGGCAACGACTGGATACTCGAGAACGGTTCTGATATAGTACGCGTCGAAGAGCTTACCTACGCTAAGCAGAGCCTAAATCCCGTAAGATGGGTCTTGGCCGTCCCCGAAAAATCAAATATACGCGGCGTGAAAGACCTTAACGGGAAAAGGATAGCGACCGAACTCGTAAATTTCACCAGGGATTACTTGAAGAAGAAGAGGGTCAGAGCTGACGTAGAATTCTCATGGGGCGCGACCGAAGCCAAGGTCTATTCCGGCTTAGTCGACGGCATAGTCGAACTGACCGAGACAGGTTCATCGCTGCGCGCGCACAACCTGAAGATCGTCGAGACACTCTGTACCTCTACGACACAATTGATCGCAAACAGGAAATCCTGGAAAGACCCATGGAAAAAGGCGAAGATAGAAAAGATCGCCATACTCCTTAAGGGCGCTATAGCCGCCGAGGAGAAGGTGGGCCTCAAGATGAACGTGGCGGATAAGAACTTGAAGAAGGTCTTGGGGATCCTTCCCGCCATGCGCCGGCCGACTATTTCACAGCTGAGCGTTTCCGGCTGGTGCGCCATAGAGACTATAATAGACGAGAAGCAGGTGCGCGAGCTGATACCCAAACTTAAAGGAGCCGGAGCGGAAGGTATAATCGAATATCCGCTCAATAAAGTAATATATTAAAAGGAGGCAGCGCAAGATGCCGTGCGGCAAAAAGCGTAAAAGAAGAAAGATAAGGACGCACAAGAGGAAAAAGAGGCTCCGCAGGGACAGACATAAGAAGAAGTAAGTTCTTCTTGGAAAGCTGACTTTCCATAGGTGAAAAAGTACATTATCATCGCCATTATGGGGGTGACCCTTTTTGCGATAGTAAAAGGGTCACCTCTCTATTGTAGGTCTTCAGAGCGCCTTTCCGATTATGATACGCTTTTTTCAGAAGGCCCGAAATCGAAGAGTGCAACCAGCAAGTCCTATGCCCATTTTCTGATGGGTAAGATGCTCGACAACGATTTAAAATTCGAGCAAGCGCTCGACGAATACAAAAAGGCCTTACAGCAAGACCCTAACTCCCCGACCATAAATACAAGCATAGCGCTCGATTACATCCGGCTCAACAAGCCGGATGAGGCGACGGCACATCTGAATGTTGCCCTCGAAAACGATCCGACTGACCTCAGGGCGCGGTTTACGCTCGCCCTCTTATATACGATAACAAAGAAGTTCGACAAGGCCGCCGAGCAGTATGAGGATATCGTAAAGAGAAACCCGCACAATATCAAGGCGCTCGCCTCCCTGGCCGATCTCTATGTCGTCCAGCAGAAGATCGAAGAGGCGACCAAGATATACGAGGATATCCTCAGGGAAGGCAAAGACTCAGTCCTCATACATTTTACGTTAGGGATCTTTTACACAAAATTAGGGAAATACGACCAGGCGCTCGCGCACTTCAGCGAGGCGGTGAAACTCAACCCCGATTATACCGAGGCGCGCCTGAGCAGGGCGATAATTTACGAATTAAAGGGTGATTTCGCCAAGGCGATAGAGGATTACAAGAAGGTCCTCGAGGCCGAACCACTGAACACGAAGGTATACAGCCTGCTCGCGCATGCTTATTACCGCAATAAGAAAGCCGATGACGCGGTCACTACCTATAAGCTCATCATAGACCTCGAGCCGGATAAGCTTGACGGCTATCTTGATTTGGCGTATGTCTACCTCAGCGAGAAGAAGCCGGATGAAGCGCTTAAACTTCTGGATAAGGCGGTCGCGATAAAGGACGAGCCGCGCGTCAACCTCGCCTACATTGTAAAGGGCATGACCTATGCGCAGAAGGATATGAAGGGCGAGGCCCTTGCCGCTTACAAGAGGGCGATAGAGCTCGCTCCGAAAGACGCCGAAGGGTATTTCTATTTGGGTTCCGAGTACGAGAGGCAGGGAGACAAGGGACTTGCCAAAGAGGAATTGAAAAAGACGATCGAGCTTAATCCCAAACATGCCGATGCGTTGAATTTCCTCGGCTATATGTACGCCGACGAGGGGATAAATCTCGACGAGGCGATAGGCCTCATCAAGCGCGCGCTCGAGATAAGCCCGAATAACGGCGCCTATGTAGACAGCCTCGGGTGGGCATATTTCAAGAGGGGAATGACAGACGAGGCGATGACCCAGCTCGAGAAGGCGATAGTCCTTTACGGGAAAGACTCGATACTTTACGACCATCTCGGGGATGTATATTATAAAAAGGGCCTGATAGATAAGGCGAGAGACGCGTGGAAAAAATCGCTCGAATTAAAACAGGACCAGCAGGCCGTCAAAGAGAAACTTGAAAAATCTGAAAAAGCCCGGAAACAGTGAATAAGCCCAACGTAGACCAACTTAAAGATTTAGCCAAAGAGATAAGAAAAGACGTCCTGACCATGCTTTCCGAGGCGGGTTCGGGCCATACCTCAGGCTCGCTATCCTGCGTCGAGATCGTCGTCGCGCTCTATTATTACAAATTGCGCCACGACCCGAAGAATATCAAATGGCCGGAGAGGGACAGGTTCATCCTCTCCAAGGGACACACATGCCCGACGCTTTATGCCGTCCTCGCCCGCAGGGGATTTTTCCCGTGCGAGGCGCTGATGACATTGCGCAAGCGCGGCTCGATACTTCAGGGGCATGCGAGCCTTGTGACTCCCGGTTGCGAGGCCTCGACAGGTTCTTTAGGGCAGGGGTTATCCATTGCCGACGGGATGGCGCTTTCGGCGCGCCTGGACTTCAAGGATTACAGGGTATATTGCCTGCTTGGCGACGGCGAACTGGACGAAGGGCAGGTCTGGGAAGCCGCGATGACCGCCGCGCATTATAAGGTCGACAACCTCTGCGCGATTATCGATTACAACAAACAGCAGATAGACGGCTGGACCAGCGATATAAAGAACCTTGAGCCGATAAAGGACAAATGGTTATCTTTCGGCTGGCATACGATCGAGATAGACGGCCACGATTTCAAGCAGATAATGGACGCGCTCGACAGGGCCGAGATGATAAAGGGCAAACCGACGATGATAATCGCGCACACGGTAAAAGGCAAGGGCGTCTCATTTGTCGAGAAGAACGCGCCCGGATACCACGGCACGGCCCTCAAGAAGGCCGACCTTGAAAAAGCGCTCAAAGAGATAGAAGGGCTTTAAATATATGGCTAACCTGAAACCCACACGCGACGGATTCGGCGAGGCGCTGGTCGAACTCGGTAAGATCAACAAGGATGTAGTAGTATTATCCGCGGACCTGACCGCCTCGGTGCGCGCCAACTGGTTTAAGGATAAATATCCGGAGAGATTTTTCAACTTCGGGGTCGCCGAGCAGGATATGATATCGACAGCCGCGGGATTTGCGCTGAGCGGCAAAGTCCCTTTCGCGTGCACCTTCGGCATATTCGCCTCGGGCCGCGCATGGGACCAGATAAGGCTTTCGGTCTGCTACATGAACTTGAACGTCAAGATTTCCGGTACGCACGGCGGTATATCAGTCGGCCCTGACGGCGCCTCGCACCAGGCGCTTGAAGAGATAACATTGATGCGCGTATTGCCTAATATGACGGTGATCGTGCCGTGCGATTCCGAGGAGGCGCGACTCGCTACTCTAGCGTCCGCCTCATATCCCGGGCCCATATATCTACGGCTGGGGCGCGAGCCTTTTCCGATAATAACCGACTACAAGGATAGTTACAGGATAGGTAAAGCCCTGCGCATGGCTGACGGCTCAGACATCACCATAATAGGGACCGGCGTAATGGTCCAGGAGGCCTTAAAGGCTCATGAAGAACTGAAGAAGCGGGGTATCTCTGCCCGCCTATTAAATCTCCACACTGTAAAACCGATAGATAAGGAAGAGATAATAAAGGCCGCAATAGAGACAGGCGCTATCGTTACCGCCGAAGAGCACACGGTGGTCGGAGGGATGGGGAGCGCGGTTTCTGAAGTACTGGTCGAGAATTGTCCGGTTCCCATGCGAATGGTCGGCATAAAAGACCGTTTCGGCGAATCCGGCGACGCCCTGGAACTCATGAAATATTTCGGCCTTTCGGCCGAAGGCATCGTGAAAGCGGCGCTCGAAGTCCTTAAACTCAAAAAGTAATCCGGTGATCACCTTAAAATCCCCTGCCAAGATTAACCTGTATTTGAGAGTGCTGCGCAAGCGGCCAGACGGCTATCATGAAATAGAGACCGTATTCGAGCGCATAGACCTCTGTGACGAGTTGACCTTAAAGTCAACCCCCAAAGATATTGTGGTCAAGTGCGACGATCCACAAGTGCCTTGTGACCGGCGCAACCTCGTCTACAAAGCCGCGGAGATGATCCAAGAAAGATATGCGGTGCCGGCCGGGGTAGAGATAACCCTAAAGAAAAATATCCCCGTCGCCGCAGGCTTAGGAGGCGCCAGCTCAGATTGCGCCTATACTTTGCGCGGCTTAAACGAACTCTGGGGACTGAAACTCGATAAAAAGCAGGTTTTTGAGATAGGAAGCGCCATAGGGGCGGATGTAGCCTTCTTTTTGCTCGATTGCGGCAGGGCGATCGGTCGCGGGAAAGGCGAAATACTCGAACCGTGCGTAAACCTGCCAAAAAACGGCGGTTTTTGGTATCTTCTTATCAATCCTGGATTTCCGGTACTTGCGAAGGATGCCTATGAGGACCTAAATTTGGGCTTGACTTCGGCCCCGTCTGATAGTAGAATTAACCCTGTTCGCCTCAAAGGGCTGAGATTTGAGGACCTCGAAGGTCTTTTGTTTAATAGCTTGGAAGTCCCGGTTGAACGTAAGTTCAGCGCTATCTCCGAGATGAAATCCGCGATAAAAAAGGCGGGGCTTAAACTTTCTATGATGAGCGGCAGCGGGCCTACCGTGTTTGGGGTGGCTTCGAGCAAAGAGGAGGCTCTGGAGGCTAAAAGTAGGCTCTTACTTAGGGAGGGGTGGCAGGCTTTCGTCGCGCATACTTTGTGATAAGCCGGCCATTATTCATCTGAGGGGAAAGGAGCGGGCAGATGCAGATCACCGAGGTCAGGATCTTCATGAAAGAGGGGCAGGACAAGAAGCTTAAGGCTTACGCTACGGTAACTTTCGACAGCGCGTTTGTCGTAAGAAATATAAAGGTCATCGAAGGGCAGAAGGGCCTCTTCGTCGCCATGCCGTCGAGGAAGATGAAGGAGTCGTGCCCGAAATGCAATTTTAAAAATGTAGTCCGCTCTAAATATTGCAATAACTGCGGATCGAACCTGGATTCTATCGCCCGTCCGGTTGCGAGAAGTCCGGAAGGCGAGGCTAAAGAGCGCCAGGCGGAACACAAAGACATAGCCCATCCTATCACCCTCGAGTTCAGGGAACTCATCCAGAAGAAGGTCCTGGATGCCTTTGATACCGAGAAGAAAAAGGGTCCTGCCCCAGCCAAAGGGGTAGAGTACGCAGAAGAAGAAGACTAACCCTAGTTTTATTCTCTTCTGCCCGGTAGTGTAAGGGTAGCACACGAGAATTTGGATCTCGGCGTTGAGGTTCGAATCCTCACCGGGCAACCAATGCGAGGCATAACAAAATGGCAGAGAGATGTTCATTTTGCGGTAAATCCCGCGAAAAAGTAAGGAAGTTGTTTCCAAATAGAACAGCTTCCTCCTTTGGTTTCTAAAATGGGGGGTAATCGATGGACGTCAAGCTAGCTGTATTGGCCGATTATTCAAATGTTTCAAAAGAAGGCAAATTAAATATTTTAGGTATTTTTGATGCTATTCATTGCCGCGTTTTTCCGGCAACGCATCCACAGATGCAGTTAGTTATGCGTTTGGAGGCTTTGCCGGTTGAAACGGGGCAACCCAAGAAAATAGAAGTGACACTAGTCGATAGCGACGGCAAACAACTTTTCGGGATAAGCGGACAATTAGAATTAAAAACCATTAAACCCGGAGAACCTATCAGGAACAATAATATACTTCAACTTAATAATATTGTATTTGAAAAACCAGGCGATTACGCTTTTCATATATTAATTGGTGACGATCTCAAAGAAACAGTACCCTTAAAAGTAATTCAAATTACTTAGCGGATTATGGAACTGTTAATCATGGATAAAGCTGATAAATTACTAGAGCGAATGCGCGCTAGTAAAGCAGGTTGGCGGCCTAATGATTTAGATGATTTATACAAGGGTTTTGGTTTTGAGACATACGAAGGCAGAAGGCATACAATGTATATTCATCCTAAATATCAGGGACTTAGAGCGACCGTCAGTAGGCATCGAACCTTAGCAATTGGCTACATACAACATGCACTTAAACTGATAGAACAGCTTAAAACATTAGAAGGAGAATAAAGATGAATAGAATAGAGGATTATATTAATTTGCCCTATTCAATAGAATTAGTTCCCGATCTAACTAGCGATGGTTTATCATGTTATATGGCATGTCATCCCGAATTACCTGGTTGCATGAGTCATGGGCAAACACCCGAAGAAGCAATTGCGAATTTGACTGATGCTCGCAGAATATATTTAGAAGTTTTACTAAAAAAGAGTCAGCAAATTCCGTTACCACAGGCTTCTTCGATTATTTGGGAGATTACTGACGAAGAAGAGAGAGTTGAAGACTATTCGGTTAGACAAGAAGTCAGCCCTATTCTATCGATAGAATTGAATCAGGAGAGAATTTAGGGTTTTATAGGGGAAACAAAATGGCAGAGAGATGTTCATTTTGCGGTAAATCCCGCGAAAAAGTAAGGAAGTTGTTTTCCGGGCAAGGCGCGTATATCTGCGAGAGCTGCGTCAAGCTTTGCGGACAGATATTGTCCAGCGACGAGGAAGAGGATCTCAAGCAGAAACGCGAATCCCGCGTCAAGGACCTATCAAAACCCGCCGAGATAAAGCGCCAGCTCGACCAATACATCGTAGGGCAGGAGCGCGCCAAGAGGCAGCTTTCCGTTGCCGTATATAATCATTACAAACGCATAATGACACAAGTCCAGAACCATGACGTCGAGTTTGAGAAGTCGAACGTCCTCCTTATCGGGCCGACCGGTTCGGGCAAGACCCTTTTGGCGAGGACACTTGCGAAGGTCCTCGATGTGCCGTTTGCCCTGTGCGACGCCACGCCCCTAACCGAAGCCGGTTACGTCGGCGAGGATGTCGAGAACGTACTTTTGCGCCTTCTTCAGGCGTGCAATTACGACGTAAAGCGCGCGCAATGCGGCATCATATATATCGATGAAATAGACAAGATCGGAAAGACCCACGAGAACGTCTCGGTGACAAGGGACGTCTCAGGTGAGGGCGTCCAGCAGGCGCTGTTAAAGATCCTAGAGGGAACGACCGCTAATGTACCGCCGCAAGGCGGAAGAAAACATCCGCAGCAGGAATACATACAGGTAGATACGACCAATATACTTTTCATCTGCGGAGGCACTTTCTCGGCGATCGACAAGATAATCGAGCGGCGGATAGGAAAGAAGACGATAGGTTTCAACGCGCACCTCGATGAGCCGCAGGTCAGCAAGGCGAAGAAGCTCGGCGATATTCTTTCGCAGGTCGAGCCCGAGGACCTTTTGAAGTTCGGGATGATCCCGGAATTCGTGGGGCGCATGCCGGTCGTGGCGACGCTCAATCCTCTTGACGAGAAGGACCTCGTCGAGGTCCTGGTCAAGCCGAAGAATTCGCTAATCAAGCAATATTCCAAATTTTTTGAGATGGAGGACGTAAAACTCACGATCCCCGAAGAGTCGCTTGTCGTTATCGCCAGGGAAGCCCTTCGTAAGGGCACCGGCGCGCGCGGCCTGCGCTCGATACTCGAAGAGATAATGTTCGAAGTGATGTATGATATTCCGTCTCAGAACGAGATCGCGGAGTGCATAATCACGCCCGAATGCGTCACGCGCAGGGCCATGCCCATACTTGTCGCGCGCGGCGAAGACAAAGACAAACGTAAAATAGCATAGACAAAAGGTCAAATTGAGCGGCTTCGGTTGTGTAGTCCTTGCCGCGGGCAAGGGAACGCGTTTCTATTCCGACACCCCAAAGGTTCTGCATGACCTGCACGGCAGATCTATCCTGCAGCATGTGCTGGACGCGGCGGCGGCGTGCGGATTCAATCGGCCGGTTGTCGTCATCGGCCACGGGGCCGAAGGGGTCTGGCGGTTCCTTAAGGGAAAAGCCGTTCCCGTCGTCCAGAAGAGGCAGCTCGGGACGGCGGACGCGGTAAAATCCGCAAAGAGGGAATTATCGCGGTTCGGGGATATCGCCGTGCTTTACGGCGATGTGCCGCTCGTAAGAAAAGAGACCTTAGAGTCTCTGATAAGACAGCACGATGCTTCGGCGTCTTCCTGCACGGTCCTGACCGTAGATATGGACGACCCGTCGGGATACGGCAGGATAATCCGGGACATCTCCGGAGGCGTAAAGGCGATCGTCGAAGAGAAGGAAGCGACCCCTGAAGAGAAAGAGATCCGGGAGATAAACGTAGGGCTCTATTGTTTTGACCGCCGCGACCTTTTTGAAGCGATAAGCAAAGTGCAGAAATCTAAGATCAAAAAGGAATTTTATCTGACCGATGCGATCGCCATACTTTTGGAAGACGGTAAGAAAGTCAGCGCATTCAAGACGGACGATCCCGATGAGTCTATCGGGATGAACTCGAGGGCGGATTTGGCTAAAGCATATTCGGTATTGAACCGGAGGAAGATCAAGGAACTTATAAACGGCTCTGTGACTGTCCTGGACCCGGCGACGACCTTCGTCTCGCCGGACGCGAGGATAGGCAAAGACACAGTCATCTACCCATTCACGGTGATAGAGAAAGACGTCGTGATAGGGAAACGCTGCGCGATCGGGCCGTTCTGCAGGTTGAGGCCCGGTACCGTGATAGAGGACGATGCCGAGATCGGAAATTTCGTCGAAATTGTGCGCTCGACCTTGCGGTCTCACGCCAAGGCGAAACACCTGACTTATCTGGGAGACGCCGTGGTCGGGAAGGAGACGAACGTCGGCTGCGGCACCATAACCGCGAACTACGACGGGAAGAAGAAGAGCAGGACGGTGATAGGCGATAAGGTATTTGTAGGGAGCGGCACGATATTGGTCGCCCCGGTTAAGGTGGGCAACGGCGCCGTGACCGGCGCCGGAAGCGTCATATTGAAAAATAAAAACATACCGGCAAGGTCGGTGGCTGTCGGAGTGCCGGCCAGGATATTGAATAAATCCAAAAAGGCAAAGGGCAAAAGATGAAGAATAATAAAGACCTACTCGTATTCTCGGGCAACGCCAATCCGGAACTCGCGAAGAAGATCTGCAATTATCTTAAGGTCCCGCTGGGGGACGCCGTAGTCGATAGATTCAACGATGGCGAGATAAGGATAAAGATCAATGAGGATGTGAGGGGAAGGGACGTTTTTATAGTCCAGCCGACCTGTTATCCGGGGAACGATAATATTATGGAATTGTTGATCATGATAGACGCGATAAAACGCTCATCCGCGCGCCGCATCACCGCGGTGATGCCCTATTACGGATACAGCAGGCAGGACAGGAAGGACCGTCCGCGTGTCCCGATTACGGCGAAGCTGGTAGCGAACCTCATAACCGTCGCCGGCGCGAACCGCGTATTGACGATGGACCTGCATGCCGGCCAGATACAGGGATTCTTCGATATACCGCTTGACAACCTCTTCGCGGTCAATACATTCATGAGATATTTCGAGAAGATGCACCTTCCTAACCTCGTGGTGGTTTCGCCCGACGTCGGCGGCATAAAGATGGCGCGCGCATACGCGAAGAAATTCAAGGCGGGCCTGGCTGTCGTAGATAAAAGGCGGATAAACGACAAGGAAGCCGAGGTAATGAATATAATGGGCGAGGTCAGGGGCAAGAACGTCTGCCTTATAGATGACCTTGTCGCTACAGCCGGCACATTAGTCGAGGCGGTCGCGGCGCTCAAGAATGCCGGCGCAAAGAAAGTATTCGCGGCGGCTACCCATCCGGTATTATCCGGGCCGGCCATTGAGAGGATTGAAAATTCCGAACTCGAGGAATTAATAGTGACCGACACGATACCCATA
>Ga0156189_126_pt1 | contig 23145 bp, 24 predicted proteins | sample RifCSPlowO2_12_FD_107842 | JGI IMG/M metagenome (GOLD analysis project Ga0156189, IMG submission 107842) | Omnitrophica WOR_2 bacterium RIFCSPLOWO2_12_FULL_51_24 | reverse complement strand
ACCGATTGGTGCTTCAATATGCGTATCCGGCTGCGCAAGGCCTCGACCTGGCTTTTCCTGAACCTCAAATATTCGCCCCCGATCCTATAAGCTGGGATCTTGCCTTCCGCGACAAAGCGCCTCAGTTCCTCCTCGCTCAATTCGAGGATATCCGCGGCGTCATGGAGGCTTATCAGTTTCTCTTTTTCGCCCTGGGTATCTAACGCCCTACTTAATCCGTTCCGATGCGATCCATTCATCTATCTTGACTTTGTCGAAATGTAATTTATCGCCTTCCCTTATGGCAGGCAGTTTTCCGCTGACCGCCCAATCCTTGACTACAGATGAATCGACCTCAAGATACCTGGCGACCTCTTCGACTTCCATCAGTTGCGCCCCGCCCTGCGATGAAGCCTTGCCGCTTACGACCATCTGGCAATTCCCGTTCAGGACGGCCCCCCTGCCTATCTCAAGCAGCGGCGTCCTTATGTTGCCGTCGACGCGAGCCGGCGAGATCAGTTTCAGGGACCTCTTCGCGACCACTTCGCCCGTCACTCTTCCGGCAATGGTTATCTCGTCGCCGACGATGTTCGCGTTCACGAACGCCTTCTCACCGATCATAAGCGTCCCCTTCGTGTTAAGGGTGCCTTCAAATCTCCCGTTTATCTGCAGGTTCACCGGGTCATTGAAAGACATCGTTCCCTGCATGCTGGCATCGACATCCAATATCTTCTCCTCCGCTTTCTTTCCCTTGCCCAGCATCTCGACACACCCCCTTTCCGCCTTATTATGAATCAGTCAATATAGACCAACCGGCCTTTCTGACGCCGTCGAGTTCGCGTATTTTAGAGATTATCTCGTTATCGTATTCGTTGGTAAGGAGCTTGACGCTGATCTTTATGATAAGGTCCTCGGAAGACGAGGATCTTTTCACGTCGAAATCCTTTATCTCCACGTCATACTCGGAAAGCAGGGACCGGATCTCCTGAAGTTGCGACGCGCCCGCTTTTGTATCTATCTCTAGAGACTTGTACCAGTCTCTCCTTATCATCCCCCTCTCTACCCTGTTGAGAAAGAAGAGAGCCGCTAAGACTAAAATGGTGGTAAAGGTAGCGGGTATAAACAAACCCGCGCCGACCGCGAGCCCGAGACCCGCGACGGTCCAGAGGCTTGCCGCAGTCGTAAGGCCGCGTACCGAAGCCTTAAATCTTATTATAGTGCCGGCGCCGAGAAAACCTATTCCGCTCACCACCTGCGCGGCGATGCGTCCCGGGTCAGGGGTGGCGCGGTCACTGTATATATCGAAGATATACATCGAAGTAAGCATTATGAGGGTAGAGCCTACGCCGACGAGTATATGCGTCCTGAAGCCGGCGAGCCTTCCATGGACCTCGCGCTCATAACCGATAAGTCCGCTCAGGATGGCCGCAATAAACAACCTCAACATCATATCGATATCGTTAAGTCCCATCGTCGTCTCCTTCTAGATCCCGAGATCAGGTCTGGCCGTTAAAGTAAGATCCGACCTTTTGCCCTTTTTTTCAAAAAGGACCTTGCCTTTTTTGTATAACAAATATCCGGTCGATGCGATCATCGCGCCGTTATCGAGCGAAAGCCTCATCGGCGGAAATGTAACTTCTATCCCGTTCGCGACACCCGCGCCGGCCAACTCTTTTCTCAAAAGCCTGTTCGCGCTTACGCCTCCGCCTACGATCAGGCGATCTATTCCCTGAGAAATTCGCAGAATTTCATCAGGACCAGTCCTGGGCAATCTTTCAGATTGACCAGGGCCCCTTGTCCCGCTTTCACGGGACCTCTTCCCGCAGGCCGATATCGATCTCTCTACAATTGCGCCGATCGCGGCTTTCTGGAAACTCGCCGCTATATCCGCCGTCATTCCCGCGGTCAGCCTCCGATCCCGCACATAATATAATACCGCAGTTTTTATTCCGCTGAAACTAAAATCGTATGAATCATCGCCAAGATAAGGGGAAGTAAATTTGACCGCATCCGGATCGCCGCGCAAAGCGGCCTTTTCGATGGACGGCCCTCCCGGGTACCCCAGTCCCAGTATTTTCGCGACCTTGTCGAATGCCTCACCTATCGCGTCATCCCTCGTCTGGCCGAGTAATCTGAACTTTCCTATATCTTCGCAGAGGACAAGGCTGGTATGTCCTCCCGATACGACAAGGCCCATAAACGGAAATTTTATTTTAGGGCAACCGATCAAACCCGAGTAGATATGGGCCCAAAGATGGTTTACGCCCACGATCGGTATATCGAGGGAATAAGCAAGGGATTTGGCAAATGATATCCCCACAAGCAGCGAGCCGACCAACCCGGGCCCCTGGGTCACTGCGACCAGATCGAGATCTTTCAGGGTTATACCGGCCGATCCGAGGGAATCTTTTACCACATAATCGATGACTTCCAGGTGGTAACGTGTGGCTATTTCAGGGACCACTCCGCCGTATCTCCTATGGAAGTCAAGAGAAGAAGCGACGGTGTTGGAGATGACATCCTTCCCGTCTTTTACTACGCTGGCGCCCGTCTCATCGCATGATGTCTCTATACCAAGGACAAACATTATATCTACCTCGCTAAATTAGATACGTATGTCATCTCTATGCCCTTGCTCTCGATAACCGGGATCATCTCTTTCAAAACGGCGATTGTGTTCGGACGGTCGTGTCCGATCGCTACGGCATCACCGTTCCTTATGGCAAGGTTCATCGCCTTCTCGAACTGCTTCTTTATATAGGCGGGATCGCTTTCATTGTCGAGGAATATCGACCTCTTGATGAACCTTATGCCTGCCTCTTTTGCCGCGGATTCACAGACGGAATAATTTGTGACAAGACTGTCGAGAAAGAACATATTATTTTTTTTCAGTTCGCCGAATACCACTTTCATAAGCCTGCGGTCTTCGGTGGCCTTAGACCCCTCATGGTTATTTATCCCGGACGCGCCCGGAACGGTCTGAAGGGCATTGCAGAGATTAGCCCTTATCTCGTCATCGGCCATGCTGGTATAAAGGGTGGCAAGCTCGAGCCTCATCTTCGCCTTCGGCTCCATGGGCATGTGAAGTATCACCTCATGGCCGTGGCCCTTCGCCTTTTGGGCAACGAGCGCCGAGTATGGCAGGCCCGGCAGTACGGAAAGTGTCACGGGTTTATCTATCTGAAGGATGGCATCGAGACTTTTCGTGTTGTATCCCCAGTCGTCCAATACTATCGCCAGCTTCGGCCGCACAGGCCTTACTTCCGGCGAGGGCTTAGGCATAGGTCTTGCCGCTATCCTGTGGATGAGGGTCAGGCGTAAGATCGGGTTGCTCGAGGAACGTTCCGCAATAAGAAAAGATACTTCCTCCCTGGATTCCTTCCTGATCGTCTTGGAGACCGAAAGTAATTTAAATCCGGCCCTATCGAGCGACTTCCTGAGCCTCTTTTCAAAATCATCAAACGAAAAAGAATCGGAGACCCAGTACCTCTTTTCGAGATAGACATGTTTTACCTTTCCGACAAGGTCCTTACCGGAGATCTTGCCGGCGGCCAGCTCGGAAGAGAGGACGCGCTCAAGCGTCCTGTCGTGCAATAAGTCCCTGGCGACATTGAAGAGGAAGACCGCGCAAATGATCGCCGCGATGATTACTGCAAGGTTATAGAGATTTATCCGGTTCATTTTTTCATTACGCAGGATTTATATATCCTCATCGTCTTTATGACGTCGATAGCGCTCTGGAGCTGGTTATCGTATTCCTCTTTCTTGACCGAAGGTTGTTGAGGCTGCTCCTCAAGTTTCTCGAAGACCTCCGCCGGGCTCTGTTTCGACAAGTCTTCCTTTTTGGTCGGTTTCAGCTCGACCACGATATCAGGCATTATGCCCTGCCCGTGGATGGAGCGGCCGTTCGGCGTGTAATACTTGCTTGTTGTAAGCCGTATCGCTGAGCCGTCGGAAAGCGGTATGACGGTCTGGACCGATCCCTTTCCGAATGTCTTCATGCCGACTAATACGGCGCGTTTATGGTCCTGCAAGGCGCCGGCTACGATCTCTGAGGCGGACGCCGAACCCCCATCGACAAGGATAACCATCGGATAATCGGTCCTCGGTTTCTTCTCCTTTACCCTGAATTCCATCTCTTGTTTGTTATTGCGTCCTTTGGTATAGACGATCATCTCTCCCGTCGGGAGGAATTTCCCGGAGACCTCGGCGGCGACATTCAACAGCCCGCCAGGATCATTCCTTAAGTCAAGGATAAGGCTGTCCATGCCCTGTTTCTCGAGTTCCGCTAACGCGTCCTCCAGGTCCTTGGCAGAACGTTCCTGGAATATGCTGAGTTTTATATAGGCTATTTTATCTTCGACCATCCTGGGGTTCTTTACCGACTTGACCTTGATGACATCCCTCGTTATCGTGAAATCGAGGATCTTGTTCTCCCCTTCGCGCAGGACTGTCACCGTGACAGGCGTCCCGGGTTTACCGCGGAGCTTCCTTACCGCTTCGAGAAGCGTGATCCCGCGTGTTATATCCTTGTTTATTTTTACGACCCTGTCGCCTGCCTTGAGGCCCGCCTTGTAAGCGGGCGTATCATCAATAGGGGCAATAACTGTGAGGATATCGTCCTTTATCGCTATCTCGATGCCGATCCCGCCGAACTCGCCTTCGGTCTCGACTTTCATCTCAGCATAGGACTCCGGGTCCATGAATTCGCTGAATTTGTCGAGCGACTGCACCATGCCCTTAAGGGCCCCGTATATCAGGTCTTTCGATTTCACGTTATCCACATATTCGGAGCGCACCATAGAAAGGGCATCGGAAAAAAGTTCAAGTTGTTTATATATATCCCCTTCTTTTTCCGGCGCGGCCGGCGCGACTTGCGCGGGTTGAACCTTTCCCGCATTTTGCGGCGCCTGTTCCTTGGCTTTATCCGTTGTCGCCGCAGGAAGGCAATTCGAAAACGCCAAAAATACCGCCAAAACCCAAACTACAAATCCGACTTTACGCATCCTCTTCTCCTTGTTTTTTCGTGAGTTTATCCCTTAATATCCGGTTTACGACCGCCGGGTTCGCTTTTCCCTTCGTCCTCTTCATTACCTGTCCGACAAGGAACATGAGCGCGTTATCTTTGCCCTTCAAAAAATCTTCCGCAGTCTTCCGGTTTTCCGCGATCACTTCTTCCGAAACTTTATCGAGCTCGCCGCTGTCCGATATCTGCGCGAGCCCCTTTTCTGATATTATAACGCCGGCATCTTCCCCGGTATCGAGCATCTCAATTATTATATCTTTCGCCATTTTGCCGCTTATCTTTCCCGAATCGACCTCTTTCAAAAGGCCGGCAAGGCCCTGAGGCCTCAGTTTTGAATTTCTGACAGACAAATTTTTTGCATTAAGATAACCCGAGACATCGCCCATCAACCAGTTTGAGATGATCTTCGGTTTGTCGTAAAATCCCAGGCACTCCTCGAAATAATCCGCCGTCTCTTTCTCCTGCGTCAATACCTCAGCGTCATATTCCGGCAGGCCGAAGGCGCTCGCGAATCTCGCCTTCCTCGCTCCGGGTAATTCGGGGAGGTTTTTCCTTTCCATCTCTATTAAATCATTTTGCAGCATGAACGGGACAAGGTCCGGCTCCGGGAAATACCTGTAATCGTGCGCTTCTTCCTTCGATCGCATGGATACTGTTATCTCTCTATCCGGGTCCCACAGGCGCGTCTCCTGGACTATCCTTTCCCCGGTCTCAAGGCGCTTGACCTGCCTTTCGAACTCGAACTCGAGCGCCGACTTTACGGCCTTGAAGGAATTCATGTTCTTTACCTCGGCCTTTGTGCCGAGGCCGGTCTCGCCTTTTTTTCTGATGGATATGTTCGCGTCGCAGCGCAAACTTCCCTTTTCCATGTCGCAGTCGGATACGTCGAGGTAACGAAGGAGTAGCTTGAGATCTGTCAGATACCGATAGGCCTCTTCCGGCGAATTTATATCGGGCTCGCTGACTATCTCGAGAAGCGGCATACCGGACCGGTTAAAATCGACAAAGCTTGAGTCGCCGCCTTCCTCGTGGATGAGTTTTCCCGCGTCCTCTTCCATGTGCACCCTTTTAATCCTTATTGTCTTTTCACCGCCGCTGATTTTTATCTTCAAATGGCCATGCTCGGAAAGCGGCTCGTCGTATTGCGATATCTGATAATCCTTCGGCAGATCCGGGTAGAAATAATTTTTCCTGTGGAATGTTATCTTGTCGGATATTTTGCATCCGACGGCGACGGCGACCCTGATCGATCCCGTCAACGCCCGCTGATTTAAGACAGGCAGTGCTCCGGGAAAACCGAGGCATACGGGACAGGTATGTGAATTCGGCGCTCCGCCGAACCCGGTCGCGCAACCGCAGAACATCTTAGATACGGTCTTAAGCTGAACGTGGACCTCAAGTCCTATGACAGGTTCATACGCCATTTAAAGTCCCGGGCTCCTCTTGTGCCAATCTGTATTGCTCTCGTAAGTATAAGCGATGCGGAAGAGTTTCTCCTCCTTAAAGAAATTCCCTATAAGCTGCATGCCGATGGGTAAACCGTTTTTCGTAAATCCGCACGGTATGGATAAGCCGGGAACTCCAGCCAGATTTACGGAAATAGTGAATATATCCGAAAGGTACATCGATAACGGGTCTAATACCCTTTCGCCTATTTTGAATGCGGGCGTCGGTGAAGTCGGCGTGAGTATGCAATCACAACCGCTCTCAAAGACCCGCTCAAAGTCATTTTTTATAAGCGTGCGGACCTTTTGCGCTTTGAGATAATAGGCATCATAATAACCGCTCGACAAGACGTATGTGCCGAGTATTATCCTCCTCTTCGCTTCCGCGCCGAAACCTTCGCCGCGCGTCCTTTCATACAAGTCGAGGAGATTTTCGGGATCCGCGCACCTGTAGCCGTACTGGATCCCGTCGAATCTCGCGAGGTTCGATGACGCTTCGGCGGTAGCCAATATATAATAGACCGCGACCGCGTATTCGGTATGCGGCAGCGATACGTCCACGATCTGCGCGCCCTTGCCCTTAAGCAAAGCTATCGCCTCTTTGACAGAGCCCTCCACCTCCTTATCCATTCCGGAGACAAAATATTCTTTAGGTATCCCTATCTTCATGCCCTTCACGTCATTCTTCAAATAGCCGAGATAGTCGGGGACGGGAATGTTTACCGACGTCGAATCTTTGCCATCGTAACCGGCGATGACGCCGAGGAGCAGCGCGGCGTCTTTTACGTCTTTGGTAAGCGGGCCGATCTGGTCAAGGCTCGATGCGAACGCGATAAGCCCGTAGCGCGAAACCCTGCCGTATGTCGGTTTCATTCCGACCACGCCGCATAATGAGGCGGGCTGTCTTATCGAACCGCCGGTATCAGAGCCGAGCGCCATTATCGCTTCATCGGCCGATACTACAGCCGCGGAGCCGCCGCTCGAACCGCCGGGAATCCTCCCGGTATCCCAAGGATTTAATGTGGGGTAATACGATGAGTTTTCGCACGATGAACCGAAGGCGAATTCGTCCATATTGGTCCTACCGCATATTATCGCGCCTTCGGATTTCAGTTTTTCGATAACGGTCGCGTTATACGGCGGTTTGAAACCGCGGAGGATCTTCGATGCGCAGGTGGTAAGCTCGCCTTCGACGCAGATATTGTCTTTAATGGCTACGGGAATCCCTCTTAACCTGCCCGCAGCCGGCAGGCTTTTACCCTGGTCCAAAGCCTTTTCTTTATCGAGGTGGATGTAGCCTTTTATCTTCTTATCGACGGACTGCGCGCGGGAATAGACCGACTCTATTATCTCTTCGGGTTTGACAGATTTCTTATCCAGCAGGCTCAAGAGTTCGCCGGCCGTGAGGGAATAAAGATTATCCATGTATGCGAATTATTCTTCTATTATCCTCGGGACCTTGAAGAAATCACCCCTCTTCTGGGGGGCATTGGCAAGCGCCGCCTCGCTCTTTAACGACGGCTTAACCTCATCCGCCCTGAAGGGGTTTGAGGCCGTGTGCGGATGGTTCGTGGGCGGGATCCGGCTCTGCTCGCCGAGCTTCTGGTTCAGCTTGTCGACATAACCGAGTATCCCGTCCAGCTGGCGCGAGAAGAGGCTGACCTCTTCATCGGTCAATTTTATCCTCGCCAACCGCGCGACATACCTTACCTTCTCTTCCTTTATGCTCATCTTATCCTTCGCTAACTTGCTAAGTTATCACAAGTTACGCAAAATGTCAATCACCCTTGTGGTATGCCAAGCAACACTGGCTGCAAATTTACAGCGGCATAAAACTTGAATTTTTTTCCCCTCATCGCGCGCTTGCGGGCCCCTGCGAGGCCCGCGCCGCTTGAAATCCTCTCGCTCTCGCAGGCATCTGTAAGCGGGCGAGCCGTGCCCGCTCGAGTCTTTCCATGCGATGAGGGTAAAAAATCTTCGTTTTCCAGGCAATAAATTTGCAGCCAGTATCATTGCAATAACACAACGGCCTACGCGCCGTAATATTATGTTCAAGACACGCAGGCCGCTGGGAGTACGTCAAGAACGGCGATCTTTGTCCTCACAGGGATTGGGAAATTTGAGCGGGCACGGATGCCCCGCTAATACTTAAGGCAGAGCGAGAATTTACCGAAGCGCAGCGAGCGCGCAGGGCGAGCCAGCGACCCGGTGAGGACAAATCGCCGTTCGTGGCTTATTTAAGGAGGGCTGCTCGCGAGGATTAAAATATTACGGCGCTAGAGGGCATTGGCGATGCGGGCGAATTCTTCGAGGGAGAGCCGCTCGGCCCTGATACCAGGGTCTATGTCGATCTTTTTGAGCAGCTCTGCCAGGGCATTTTTGTCGAGCGTGATCGCCTCGCTCGAAAGCAGCGAATTGAGCAAGGTCTTCCTTCTCTGCCCGAAGCCGGCCCTGACGACGGCAAAAAATTTATCAGCGTCACTGACATCTACCGAGGGCCTCTGGAGGACCATAAGCTCGACGAACGAGGAATCGACTTCAGGCTCAGGGTAGAAATAATCCCTTCCTATGTCCAGCAATTTGCGCGGCTTTGTATAGAACTGCACGAAGACCGAGAGCGAACCGTAATCTTTCCCTCCGGGGCCCGCGCATATCCTCTCGGCCACTTCCTTCTGCACGGTTATATACATGGACTCGAAATTAAGCCTGCTGGTGATCAATTTCTCTATTATGGGAGAGGTTATATAATACGGAAGGTTTCCTATCACCTTGATCTTCTCGGGGACCTCGATGAGGGTCTTCTCGATGTCGAGCTCCAGGAAATCGTCGCAGATGATATTGACATTGTCGTATCCCTTGACCATATCTCTGAGGGCCACGCAGACATTCCTGTCCTTCTCTACCGCCAACACGTTCTTTACCCCGCGGGCGAGACGCCGGGTAAGGACGCCGAGTCCCGCGCCTATCTCCATCACCCAATCGTTCTTAGTGAACCTGCAGGCCCTTATCATCCTATCGACGACAACCTCATCGACCAGAAAGTTCTGGCCCAGATATTTCTTAGGGGAAATGTTGTATCTCTTTAATGCGGATTTCAATTCGGCTTCGGCGATCAAGTCCGGCCTTTCTTCTTTTTGAAGATACCGACGGCGAGTTTAACGGATTCTATGAGAGGACCGGGATCGGCTATCCCTTTACCGGCTATATCGAAAGCGGTGCCGTGGCCGGGCGATGTCCTGACAAACGGCAGGCCCAATGTGACATTTATGCTGTTATCGCGGGCTATCATCTTCAGCGGAGTCAACCCCTGATCGTGGTACATCGCGACCACGCAATCGAGCTTTCCGCGGTAAGCCAGGTAAAAAAGCGACTCAGAAGATACGGGACCTATTATATTTTTAAAGCGCCTCTTCGCTTCGTTCACCGCAGGCCTTATGACCTCGATCTCTTCCCTGCCTATCTTCCCGCCCTCCCCGCCGTGCGGATTCAGGCTCGCGACCCCTATCCTCGGCTCGGCTATCCCGAAATAATCCACAAGCGCTTCATGGCTCAGTTTGATAGACTTGATTATCTCTTTTTTGGTAACCGATTTTGGGACGGCTCTGACCGGTATATGCCTTGTCACAAGCGTAACCTTAAGCGGCCCGCCTAGCAACATCATCGCGAAATCTTTGACCTTGAATCTGCCGGCGATATATTCGGTATGTCCGATAAAATTTATACGCGGGAACGCGGACGAGACCGCCTCTTTGCTTAAAGGGGCGTTCACGAGGCAATCGGCCTTCTTCTCTTTTATGAGCCTGAGCGCGAGATCGAGATAGGCGAGAGAGGCTTCACCCGAAAGTTTGGACTGGCAGCCGAATTTCACTTCACTGGGAGCGATGATATAAGGGTCGACAATAGAGACGTTTCGCGGCAGCGCCGCCGGAGTCGCGGGGAGCCTTGACGCGGCTGAGAGGACAGAACTATCGCCGACGATAATAAAATCGGCCTGGGCCCGCCCTTTGCGGGCCAGGCCGCCAAGAAACCCTGCTGCCTTCAATACCACCTCGGGCCCCACACCGAAAGGATCGCCGATCGTTATCGCGACGACCGGCCTGGCCTTCCCCGAGCGTAACGAGGGGGAACTATTTGATCTGTATGAAGGCGTCACGTTTTAACTTCGCCATCCACTCTTGATACCGCTTCTGGGCCTTCTCCCTGAAGATTATATTCTCTATGTCCGCGCTCGCCTCAGAAAGCGACCGTTCACGGCGCTCCTTCTTCTCCTCAACGCTGAAGATGTAATAGCCGGCATCGGCCTTTACCGGTTCGCTCACCTCTCCCGGCTTCAAGGCAAATATCACTTTTTCAAAATCATCGCGCATCTGCCCTCTCTCGACAAATCCAAAATCCCCGTTCTCCTCTGCCTTAGCCCCCTGCGAGTAAAGTTTAGCCAACTCGCCGAAATCCCTGCCTTCCCTGGCGAGTTTTACTATATCATACGCTTTCTGCCTAACGAGATCTTCGGACGCGCCTTCAGGCGCAGCCGTTTCGTCGAAACGAAGCATGATGGTGCGCAGATGCGCCGAATCCGGCGCCTTCAGCTCTTCCGTGTGTTTTTTGTAGTAACTCTCTATCTCAGAGGGCGTAACGACTATCTTATCCCTTACCTCATGATTGACGAGCTTGCTCATCATTATATTTTCCCTGTAGCGCTTTCTCAGGATTTCGGTCGAGACCCCGGACTTCTGGACTTCGGCGTAAAAAACCTCTTCGGACGGGAAACGCGATTTCACATCCTTCAATCTTTCATCTACCTCAGAATCATCTACTGTGACACCGAGCCTCTTCGCTTCCTGCAGAATGAGCCTATCGTCTATTATCTGGCCTAAATATTCTTTGCGGGTCTCTTCGATCTTTGCTTTAAGCTCGGCTCCCGAATACTCCTTTTTCAGTTCCTCTATTGCCGAAGAGAGAGCCACATCCAGGTCCGTCTGCGTCACGACTTCGTCGTTTACGACCGCAAGTATCCTGTTTCCGGCAGATATCGTCTGGCAAAACGCCCCAGACTGCAACCCGAGGGCAAAAACCAACAATAATATCTTTATTCCCGACCTCATTTATTCGGCTCCGATCCCACCAATTTCTCGTTTATCTTCACGCGCGCTTTGGACCTCAAATTCTTGACCAGGTCATCGAGCATGCGCTGTTGGGCCCTATCCTTCAATTCCTTCTCTATGGCATCCCTTACTTCGGAAAGTTCCACTGTCCGCGGCTCGATCCTGTCGGTCAACTTGATTATATGGTAGCCTAACTTGGTCTTGATAATTTCGTTCGTCTGCCCGAGTTGAAGTTTAAAACAGCTTTCTTCCAGCTCGGGCATAAGCTGGCCTTTTATAAAATAACCTATGTCGCCGCCCCTGTCTTTCGAGGGGTCTTTTGAATATTGCTTCGCGAGCTGGGCAAAATCGCCGCCTTCTTTCAATTTTTTAAGGACTTCGTTCGCTTCAGCCTCGGTATCGACCATTATGTGGCTCGCCCGCAATTTAAGCGGCGTGACAAAGTCGTCCTTATGGACCTGGTAGAATTCTTTTATCTTATCCTCGGTAACGGCGGATTTACTGACTTCCACTTCCATCAGTTTAGCTATAAGGATCTTCCGTTTCGCCTCGTCCAAAAGCTCCTTTACCTCCGGTTCCCTGTTGATGCCCCGCTTAAGCGCCTCCTTGTAGATGAGCTGCTCATTTATCATATCGTCGAGGAAATCTTTCTTGCGTTGGCTGGCGAGCGCCTTATAGTAAGCCGGCATCTTTGAGACCCTCTTCTCGAAATCTCCGACGGTTATGACCTTCCCGTCGACAGTAGCGAGGGGTTTCGATTTCGCGTTACCGCATCCGGAAAACGCGAAAACAGAAGCCATGAGAAGGGCGGATAGGAATAATATTTTTCTATTTTCTTTCGTCATTATCTTCTTTCCGGTAAGTAGTTGCATCAATATATTATCATAATCGGCTCTAGCTAGGCAAGCCCTTTCGAAGACCGGCTATGGTACTTCTCAAAAGCCTGCAATACAGGTCAAAACCCACCGCCTGGATGAAGCCGTGCTGCTCGGTGCCCAGAAGGTTGCCGGCGCCCCGAAGTTCAAGGTCCTCCATGGCTATTTTGAATCCGGAACCGAGCTCGGTATGCTCCTCTATCGCCTTAAGCCTCGCCTCGGCATCCTTGGGCAATTGCCACCCCTTAGGGTATAAAAAATACGAATACGCCTGTACGATGTATCTGCCGACCCGCCCCCTCAGCTGGTAGAGGTCGGCGAGGCCGAACATGTCGGCACGGTTGACGAATATCGTGTTCGCGTTGGGTATATCGATGCCGGACTGGACGATAGCGGTAGAGACGAGGACGTCTATCTCTCCTTTTATAAACCCTATCATCACATTCTCGAGTTCGTGCGCCGGCATCTGGCCGTGCGCCTCCTCTATCCTGGCATTAGGGACCATTTCTTTCAGTCGTTCCGCCAGCTTATTGAGTCCCTGTATCCTGTTATTTACGAAAAAGACCTGTCCGCCGCGTTTCAATTCGCGCGCTATCCCCTCTTTTATCGCGCGCTCGTCGAACTCCGTGACTTTTGTCGCGACCGGAATCCTGTTCTCGGGCGGCGTGTCGATTACCGACATATCCTTTATCCCCATAAGCGACATATAAAGGGTACGCGGTATCGGTGTGGCGGTAAGGGTCAGCACATCGACCAAAAGCCTCATCCTCTTCAGCCGTTCCTTGTGTTTTACGCCGAACCTCTGTTCCTCGTCTATTATCACAAGCCCCAGGTTCTTGAAATAAACGTCATGAGAAAGAAGCCTATGCGTTCCAATTATTATATCGACCGAGCCGTCCTTTATGCCGGCGATGATCTCCTTCTGCTCCGCCCCGCTCCTGAAACGTGAGAGCATCTCGATATTCACGGGAAATTTTTTCATCCTATCCTTGAATGTCGCGTAGTGCTGCTCCGCGAGGATCGTAGTGGGAACGAGCATCGCTACCTGTTTATTGTCCGCGACGGCCTTGAACGCGGCGCGGAGCGCGACCTCGGTCTTGCCGTATCCCACGTCGCCGCAGACGAGCCTGTCCATCGGCTTGGGGCTTTCCATGTCGTGTTTTATCTCTTTCGTGGCCCTGAGTTGCGCCGGCGTGTCCTTGAACGGAAATGACTTTTCGAGCTCTGCCTGCCAATCCGTGTCTTTTGAAAAAGTATAGCCTTTGAGCGCCTCGCGCTTCGCCTGGATCTCGATATATTCAAGGGCGAGAGAATATATGCCTTTTTGCGCCCGCGCCTTGGCCAGCGCCCACGCCCTGGTCCCCAGTTTATACAGTTTTGGAGGGCGGCCCTCGAATCCGATATATTTCTGGATGAGGTTCATATCGGCCATAGGCACGAACAGCTTCGCGCCTTCGGCGTATTCGAGGACGATATAGTCGATAAGGCCCTTAGGCTCTTTTACCCGCTCTATACCCTTATACCGCCCTATGCCGTGCTTTACATGGACGACGTGATCACCCGGAGAGATATCTATAAAATTGCTTATCGGCAGGTCTTCCGATATATCGATTCCCGGGATCCTGCGCGTCTTAAGTTTGCGCGGGACTATTCCTTTTACCGGAAGGACTATCGCCATCTGATGGTCGAGGAACGACGTGCCTGTGGCGATGTCAAATGATTTAATATGGACGAGTTTGTCCGCGTCGAACTCGAGGCGCACCGGTTCGTCGAAGGTCACCGGAAAGATATCGAGGATCCCGCCGCGCTGGGCAAAATCCCCCTCTTCCGCGACTTTCGGCTGGCGTTTATAGCCCAGCTCGACCAGCCGCCCGTGCACCTGCGCGAGGTCCGCCTCCTCGCCCTTATATAACTTTAGTGATTCAAACATAAATTCACTCCATTCACAATATGGCCGCAAATTCACAGCGGTCTAAAACTCGGGTTCTTTTCCCCTCATCGCGCGTTCTTCGCGGCTTGTGCCATGACTTCCCACATATTATTAGCTGGCCTCTTCGGCTTTGTATGGCCGCAGGGACGTTCGTCCCTCCCGGCGGAGGGACTCACTCTACCCTGCTCCTCGCTCTCCCGCCTTCGGCGGGAACCGGCCCGCTCGGACCAGGAAAGCCCTGCGTCTCATTCAAAGCCTACGGGCCATACATTAAGTTCAAAACGCACAAGCCGCGAAAGGAAGTACGTCAAGAACGGCGATCTTTGTCCTCACAGGGATTGGGAAATTCGAGCGGGCACGGATCCCGAGCGATAGCGAGGGAGAGCGAGAATTTCCCGAAGCGCAGCGAGCGCGCAGGGCGAGCCAGCGACCCACTGAGGACAAGTCGCCGTTCGTGGCATACCTTTGCGGCTTGCGTTATATTAAATCACATCTTTGCGGGGCAGGAGACTCCGAGCAGAGTTAAACCGTTGGCGAGGGTTTGCCTCACGCATGAGATGAGATGGAGCCTCGCGCGGCTGAGCTCCGCGTCGTCCGAGATGACCTTGTTCGCCTCGTAGAATTTATGGAAGCACGCCGCTAATTCCTGCAGATACGTTATTATCCTGTAAGGGTCAAGTTCCTGCGCGGCAAGCCGCACCGCCAACGGGAACTGCCTCAATCCCTTGAATAAGTTCAGCTCTTCGGGCGCGCAAAGCAGCTCGAGGTCCGCGTTCGCGATATCACCCTCGGATAACTTCGACAAAGCAAGTATGCTGCATATCCTCGCGTGCGCGTATTGCACATAGTAGACCGGGTTCTCCGGCGTCTGCTTCTTCGCGAGTTCGAGGTCAAAATCCAGGTGCGCGCTCGCTTTCCTCATCAAAAAGAAGAAACGCGCGGCGTCCCTGCCCACTTCATCAAGGACTTCCCGTAAAGTTATATACTCGCCGGCCCTCGTTGACATCTTCACCGGCTGCCCGTCCTTATATAAAGTGGCAAGCTGTATTATTACTATAGATATAGCATCGGCAGGATACCCCAGCGCCTGGACCGCGGCCCTTATCCTGTTTATATATCCGTGATGGTCAGGCCCGAGTATATCGATGACCCTCGAAAAACCGCGTTCGAATTTGTCCTTATGATAGGCGATGTCAGGCGTCACGTAGGTATACGCGCCGTCGCTCTTTTTTACGACTCTGTCTTTGTCGTCGCCGAATTCCGTCGACTTGAACCAGAGCGCGCCCTCGGCCTCATATAATAATCCCTTCTCCTTGAGCAGGTCTAAGGTCTTCTCGATATTCCCCGAAGCCCCCAGGGCTTTCTGGCTGAACCAGACGTCGAACTTGACGCCGAAATCCAGAAGTTCCTGTTTTATCTCTTTTAACAGGTAATCGCATCCCCATACGGAAAAGACCTTGATGTTTTCCGGCGTCTCAGCCTTATATTTATCGCCGTGTTCCTTGCGGAATTCCCCGGCCATCTCCTTTATATATTCGCCCTTATACCCGTTCTCCGGGAATTCATATTGATCGCCTATCTCCTCCCTGTACCTGGCGTATATCGACTGGCCGAGTATCGTTATCTGGACACCTTCGTCGTTTATGTAATATTCGCGGGCCGTTTCATAGCCGTTGGCGGTCATTATATTCGCGAGCGAATCGCCGAATGCCGCCTGCCTCGCGTGCGCGACGCTCAATACGCCGGTCGGGTTGGCGCTCACGAACTCCACCTGGACCTTCTTTCCTTTTCCTGAATCGTTATGGCCGAACTTCTCTTTCTCTGACTTTACGTCCTTGAGTATCCGGCGTAACGCCCCGGCCGAAAGCCGAATATTTATAAAACCGTTTAATGGCTCTATTGCGGCGATATCGCCCTTGAGCGACGAAGACGCAAGTTTATCAGCGAATGTTTTGACGATCTCCTTCGCCAATTCGGCCGGATTCGCCTTTAAAGTCTTGGCCAGCCTGAAAGCGATATTCGTCGAAATGTCACCGTGGCTCGGGTCTTTGGGATTCTCAAGAAAAAGATAGTCCACGGAGTAAAGGCCTTTCAGCCTTTCCATTCCGCTTAAATTCCTATCGAGGAATTCAAGTATCGAGTTTTCTATCATATCGGTTTAAATATAATGCCACCCGCATTGACGCGGGTGGCATTGATATTATCTGTCTCCTAGTTGAGTTTCTCCTGCGGCACATCGCCCCAAAGGCTCTCCAGGTCATAGAACTTCCGGGCGTCGGGCTCGAATATATGCACCACACAATTGCCGAAATCCAGCAAAACCCAATTTGATTCCCTGCCGCCTTCCCTGTGCCAGAGTCTTATCCCTTCTTCCTCCAGCTTCGCTTCTATCTCTTCCGATACAGCCTTGACCTGGCGGGTGTTGGTCGCGGTCATTACGATGAAGTAATCACAAAACGATGATACCTTACTCACATCCACCAAGACTATGTCTTCGGCCTTCTTCTCTTTGGCTGTCTCAGCTATCAGTGTGGCCTTTGATCTGGTATCTATCTTACTTCCCTAATATCCTGTACATTCCGGTTCCGCAAGCCGGGCATTTGCCTTTCATGGCGTCGCGGCCGTTCTTCATCTTCTGCTTCTCAGCATCCTTCATCTCCTGCTTCTTCTTGCATTTTACGCAATAACCTTCCATTGAACACCTCCTCTTGGGGTTTTGGAATAGTTTGTAGTTTACCACACCGCATAATGCCTGTCAAGATGGCCGGCCGGAAAGCCCATGGGCCTTTATTCGATCGACTCGTCTATCTCGCCGACTATCTCCTCTGTAAGGTCTTCGAGAGTGATAAGGCCGGCCGTCCGCTTCTTCTCGTCCACCACTATCGCCATCTGTATCCGCATGCGCTGGAAATCCTTAAGCAGGTCGCTGACCCGTTTGTTCTTCGGCACAAAATATGAGGGGTGCAGCAGATCAGGTATTATGACGAGGCCTTTGTTCTGCCAGATATAAAGCAGGTCCCGCGCGTAAATGATCCCCTCTATGTTGTCGATCGAGCCTTTATAGGCAGGTATCCTCGCGTGCCCTTCCTCGACCAGGAGATTAAGCAGCTCCTCGGATGAGGCATCGATATCTACGGCTATTATCTTCTCCTTCGGGACCATGACCTCGCTGACGAGCGTATCGCCGAACTCGAATATCTTATGGAGCATCTTGCGCTCCTCATCGCCGAGGACGCCCTCTTCCTTGCCAAGCTCTATCATGAGCCTTATCTCTTCCTCTGTGATCAGGGGCCCGCGCTTCGCTTCGCCGCCGAAAACTTTTATGATACCGCTCCCCAGGCCATAAAAGACACGGGCTATAGGCGCTAAAACTGCGAGGACGAATTTCAGCGGGACGGCAATCTTGAGGGAAGTCTTCTCCGAGCGCTGGATCGCGAAGACCTTTGGTATTATCTCTCCGAACACAACAAGTATGGTGGCGCCTATTATGGTCGCAAGGATCATACCGACATCTTTTCCATATATATGGATAAGCACAAAAGCGATGAGGACGGAGATGGCGGTATTTACGATATTATTGCCCACCAGGATCGAGGTAATAAGACGGTCGGGGTTAGAGAGGAGCGCATAGACCAGTTTCGCATTCTTAGTACCCTTTGCCAGCAGGTGGCGCAGGCGTATTTTGCTCAACGAGATGAGCGCGGTCTCGGACATGGAGAAAAACGCCGAAAAGATAAGCAATATTCCTATTGCCAGCAGGAGTGGCCAGAATTCCTTGAGTTCTTCCATCATAACCAATTCTTCTTCTTTAGATACAGTACCGTCAATACGGTCAGGAGCGCCGTGAACGCCAATATGAACCAAAGCCCGCTCTCGTGCTGCGAAAACGGAAGGAACTTCAGGTTCATCCCGTAGATGCCGGGGATCACGACAAAAGGCATCATTACGGTCGCAAGGAGCGTCAGGACCTTAATGACCTCGTTGAGCTTGTTCGATACGATGGATACGTACGCCTCAAGGGCGCCTGTTACGATGTCGCGGGAAGTGCCCACGATGTCGTTTATCCTTACAAGGTGGTCATAGACGTTCCTGAAATATACGTAATTAGCCTGCCTTATGAGCGGGAAGTCGCCGCGAGTCAGGACCGAAAAGATATCGACCTGTGGACCGATACTCCGGCGCAGGAACATCGTATCGTTCTTCAGCCTGTATATCTGGTTAAAGGTCTTTGTCGTCGGGTCTTTAAAGAGCTCCGCTTCCATGTCATCGACCCGTTTGTCAAACTGGTCCACGATGGGATAGTAGCTGTCCGCCAGCGACTCGAGTATGGAACACATAAGGAAGTCGCTGCCGCGCGCGATGACCGGAGAACCCTTGTCTACCCTTTCGAGATTAAGGGTTATCGGGTTGACCTGGTCCGTGTGGACGGTGATGAGATAGTTTTTGCCCAGGCAGAAGTCCACCTCGAATATCTCTATTTTTTTCGTATCGATAGCTGCCTTCACGCCCTGGATGACAAGGAAGAGGTAGCTCTGGAAATCCTCGACCTTTGGCCTCGCGTTGACCATGATGCAGTCCTCTATGGTCAGCGGATGTAAGCCGAAGACATCCATCAATGTCTCGATATCGCTGTCCTCAAGGGCTTCCATGTCGACCCATAAAAGGGAGTTCTCGACCGAGAGCGCCTGGCGGAATTCCTCGACCGGTATGTCCTTGCGAAGCTTGCCTTCCGGCGTAAAATAATAGTTTCTCATCGTATCATTCCTTTATCTGTAAAGCCTTCGGGCTATTATGTATTCCCTCACCGGCTCGGGAACAAGATACCTTATCGACTTGCCTTCCTTTATCTTCTTTCTTATAAGCGAGGACGATATCTCAAGCGAGGTTATCGTAACGACATCGATGCCGCTCGGGACGTTACCGATCTCGTATCCCGGGCGGTTGGCCACGATGAACTGCGAGAGTTTGAATATCTGGTCGATCTCTTTCCATGAATAGATCTCCCCCAGTGAATCCGCGCCCGTAATAAAGAAGAGCTTCGCCTCTTCGCCGTATTTCTGTTTGAACGCCTTCAGCGTCTCGACCGAATAAGACGTCGTCTTCGAGTCCATCTCGAACGTCGAAACCTCAAAATCGGAATTCCCCCTCAACGCCAACTCGACCATCTTGAACCTGTCGTTAGGTTCGGCGAGCTCCTCATCTTTCTTGTGCGGCGGTACGTATGCCGGGACGAATATCACTTTGTCGAGGCTTAATTTCTCTCTCGCCTCTTCGGCCAATACAAGATGGCCTACGTGGATGGGATTGAAGGTGCCGCCCAGTATGCCTATACGCATGTTGTCACTCCCTTATCTGTCCGTCCCCGTAAATGATATATTTGTAGCTCGTCAGTTCTTCTACGCCTACAGGTCCGCGCGCGTGGAACTTATCGGTCGAGATCCCTATCTCGGAGCCGAACCCGAATTCGCCGCCGTCCGTAAAACGGGTCGAAGCGTTGACATAGACCGACGCCGAATCGATCTTTCTCAGGAATTCGACCGCGTTATGGTAGTTCTCGGTCACGATAGCGTCCGAGAGCTTGGTGCCGTATTTGTTTATGTGCTCGATCGCTTCATGCAAATCCTTTACTACTTTTATCGAAAGGATCAGGTCAAGGTATTCCGTAAACCAGTCCTTTTCTGCCGCCGCCTTTATGCCCTTGACGATCCTCTTCGTCATAGGGCAGCCCCTTATCTCTACGCCGGCTTCTTTATATTTCTTTATCATCGAGGGCAGGAACCTCGCCGCGATCTCCTCATTTACAAGGAGCGTCTCCATAGAGTTGCAAACCGAGGGCCGCTGGACCTTCGCGTTGAAACATACTTTCTCGGCCATATTAAGGTCCGCGTCCTCATCGACATAGACGTGGCATACGCCCTTATAATGCTTGAGGAGAGGGATCCTCGACCGGCGCGCGACTTCCTTTATCAAGCTCTCGCCGCCGCGGGGTATTATAAGATCCACATAATCGCTCAAAGTAAGAAGGATGTGGACGGCTTTTCTATCGGTAGTCTTTATCAGATTGACGGCTCCATGGGGAATACCGTTCTTTTTTGCCGCGCCATTGAGTACATCGAAGATCGCGATGTTCGAGTTTATCGCCTCGCTCCCGCCGCGCAATATGACGCTGTTTCCGGCCTTGAGGCACAGGCCTATGCAATCGGCCGTAACGTTAGGTCTGGATTCATATATGATCCCGACCACGCCGAGCGGCACTCTCAATTTTCCTATCCAGAGGCCGTTTGGACGCGTCCACATCTTCATGACTTCGCCGATAGGATCGTGCTGCGCCGCGACCTCTCGCAGTGACCCGGCCATCGCCTTTATTCTCTTATCGTTTAATATCAGGCGGTCGATAAAAGCCGACTTCAACTTTTTCGCCTTCGCCTGCCGGACGTCTTTTTTATTAGCCGCGAATATGGCGGGCTTGACCTTCTCGAGGGCATCAGCCATCGATAGCAGGGCCCTATCTTTTATCGCCGACGATATCTGCCCCATGAGAAATGACGCCTTCTTCGCTTCTTGGGCGATGGACAGTATTTCTTTCTTTAAGTCGCTCATTCAAAAACTCCGCTCCCCCTCACCTTAATCCTCTCCCCTATGGGGAGAGGGACGGTAAGGGGTTATTTATCTCGTGGTATGAAGATCGTGCCGACTTTTTCCTTGTTGACGATCTTTATTAAAATTCCTTCTGTCTTCCCGTTCGCGATGACCATGGGTATCCCGGAATCCGTGACTACTTTTGCGGCCCTGATCTTTGTCGACATCCCGCCGACGCACGTCTCCTTGTCTGTGCCGCAAGCGAGCTTTTCTATCCCGCTATTTATCTCCCTTACGGTATCTATCACTTCTTTCTTTCCCATGTGGCTGTAGAGGCCGTCGACATCGGAGAGTATTATAAGGAGATCTGCCCCGAGCAGGGTCGTCACAAGGCTCGCGAGCGTGTCGTTGTCGCCGAATTTTATCTCATCGACCGAGACCGTGTCGTTCTCGTTTATGATCGGGACGGCGCCGTATTCGAGGATAGTCTGGATCGTGCTCTTCACGCTTACGTATCTCTTGCGTTCCTCGAGGTCGTCGCGCGTCAGGAGGACCTGCGCGACCTTGCGGCCGTGGTCCTTGAAATATTCATCATAGGCCTTCATAAGCTGGGCCTGGCCGATGGCAGCGGCGGCCTGGAGATGGTTGAGTGTTTTCGGGCGGGCCTTCAGCCCCAACAAATGCATGCCGGCGCCGATAGCACCCGAGCTTACGAGGACGACTTTTATCCCCTTATCCAGGAGCCCGCAGACCTGATCGGAGATCTTCTTTACGGCGTGTTTGTCCATAGGATGGGATTTCGACGATAATGTCGAAGTCCCGACCTTGACCACTACCAATTTTAAATTCGAAAGAAAATTATCCCTCATCCTATTTCATCCAGTTTTTTTACTATTACCTCTACTAATTCCTTTGTCCCATCGCCGGTCTTCGCCGATATGGGTATTATATCCCTTTTTGTTTTTTCTTTAAACCTTTTCAGGTTCGCTTCCGCCTCCGGCAGGTCCATCTTATTTGCGACGAGTACCTGCGGCTTCTTCTCGACGTGACCGCCGTATTGTTTCAATTCGTTATTTAATATTTTATAATCCTCGACCGGGTCCCTGCCGTCCACCCCGGCCATATCGATTATGTGTATCAGTAATTTCGTCCGGTCTATATGGCGGAGAAATTTATGGCCCAGGCCCTTACCCTCATGCGCGCCTTCTATCAGCCCGGGGATATCCGCTATTTTAAAATGCCGGTCCGGGTCATATTCGACGATGCCAAGGACAGGCTCTTTGGTCGTGAACGGGTACGCGGCGATCTTGGGTTTGGCCTTGGAGATAAACGATATCAGGGACGATTTTCCGGCGTTCGGGAAACCGAGAAGCCCGCAATCCGCGATAAGCTTCAATTCGAGCTGCAGTATCTTCTCTTCGCCGGGTTCGCCTTTTGTCGCTGGTTTCTTCGAGGCGTTGCCTCGCCCGCCGAGGCCGCCTTTGGCGACAATAAAACTCTCGCCGGATGCGGTCAGGTCCCTTAAGATGTGGCCCTTATCGAAATCCTTGACGATAGTCCCGACAGGGACCTCAATGACGCAGTCCTCCCCTGTCTTGCCGTTCTTATTATTGGATGAGCCGTTCTCGCCTTTGTGGGCCTTGAAGTGCCTGCGGTATTGGAAGTCCAGGAGGGTGTGTATATTCTCGTTCGCCCTTATTACGACGTTGCCGCCGTTCCCGCCGGGTCCGCCGTTTGTGACCGGGTAGCGGGAATACCTGTCCTTATATAAACTCGAGCAACCGTCGCCGCCGTGGCCTGCCTTGACCTCGATCTTCGCGGTATCTACAAACACCTTGGCTTTCGGCTTCTTATTTTATTGTGGCAGGATACTGACTGTCTTGGACTTGAAAGTGACTATCCCGTCTTTTAAGGCGAAAAGCGTATCGTCTTTACCCTTGCCTACATTGATACCCGCTTTAAACGGGGTCCCGCGCTGCCTTATTATTATGCTTCCGGCTGTGACCTTCTCTCCGCCTGAAGCCTTTAACCCGAGCCTCTGGGAATTGCTGTCGCGGCCGTTTCTGGTTGAACCTTGTCCTTTATGATGAGCCATTGTCTCCTCCTATACTAAAGTATAGGCCTTCCTGATCCGATTAAGGAAGGGCCTAAGCTAGATCTTTATCTCTTTTATCTTCAGTTTCGTCAATTCCTGGCGGTGGCCCTTCTT
>Ga0156189_166_pt1 | contig 25343 bp, 21 predicted proteins | sample RifCSPlowO2_12_FD_107842 | JGI IMG/M metagenome (GOLD analysis project Ga0156189, IMG submission 107842) | Omnitrophica WOR_2 bacterium RIFCSPLOWO2_12_FULL_51_24 | reverse complement strand
TCCGACCGCGATAGGGAAGACCGGCATATCCTTCGAGCTGGCGAAATTAATCGAGTGCGAGATAATATCCTGTGATTCGATGCAGGTCTACAGGGGCATGGATCTCGGCACTTCGAAGCCCGCGAAGGTCCTGCTCGATTCCATACCTCACCACCTGATAGACATAATAGAACCGTCTGAAGAATTTTCGGTCGCCCGGTTCCGCAGCCTCGCCGAAAAGGCGATAGAAGAGATATTATTCAGGGGAAAGACGCCGTTGCTCGTCGGCGGCAGCGGGCTTTATGTGAAGGTGTTAATAGACGGCATTTTTGAGGCGCCGACGACCGACAGGGAATTACGGGAGAGGCTGCAGCAGGAAGCCGAGGAATTCGGGACCGGGATACTTTACCGCCGCCTTCAGGAGGTCGATGGAGATAGCGCCGGGAAGATACACGCAAACGACCTGCGCAGGATTATAAGGGCGCTTGAGGTATATGAGAAATCCAAAACTCCGATATCGGAATTAAAGAAGAAGACATCGGGCTTAAGCGGTAAATATGACATCAGGATATTCGGCCTCAACATGGAACGCGCGGCGTTATACAGAAGGATCGACGAACGCGTAGACCTGATGTTTTCTGAGGGTCTGGTAAGCGAAGCGAGGGCCTTGCTCGAAGGGAATCTAAGCCTTACCGCTTCACAGGCGTTAGGATATAAGGAAACCTTCGGTTATCTCAGGGGCGAATATGATCTGGAAGAGGCGAAGAGGCTCGTCAAAAGAAATACAAGGCATTTCGCGAAACGCCAGCTCACGTGGTTCAGGCGCGACGAGAGGGTGGAGTGGATAATGGTAGAGGATGGGGAATCTCCCGGAATAATTGCGGGAAGAATAATGCGTGAATATGTTAACAAATAATCCCTTGCCTAAACGCTTGAAAATTTCTTGTGAAATTTTCATCGCAGGCTGCGGGATAAATTCGGCCAGACAACTTACGCTTCCTATGGTCGCGTAAGTTGTGGCCTCATTTATGGAAAAAGCTCTCTTAGTTACGGTAGAGTTTTTCGACAGGGAATATAAAAATACCTGGAAGCTCGATGATGTGAACTTTGAGCTTAAGGAACTCGTCAAGTCAGCCGGCCTTCAGGTCGCCGGGCTCGTCGAGTGTTTCAAGGCCGCGCCTATGGCAGCCCATTATATCGGAAAAGGCAAGGCTGAGGAGATCGGCCTTATCTGCAGGGATAAAGGCGTTGATGTCGTGATATTCGGCGACGATCTATCTTCTACGCAGCAGCAGAACCTTGAGGAGATAATAAACGTAAAGGTAATAGACAGGACGCAGCTCATCCTCGATATATTCGCGGCCAGGGCGCATTCTATTGAGGGAAAAGTGCAGGTCGAGCTGGCCCAGCTACAATACCTCCTGCCGCGCCTGAAAGGTAAGGGTATCATGCTCTCGCGCCTCGGAGGAGGCATCGGGACGAGAGGCCCCGGCGAGCAGAAACTCGAGATGGACCGCCGGAAGATAAGGGAGAAGATAACCAGACTTAAGGATGAGCTTGAAAAGATCCGCGGGCGCAGAGAGGAATTAAGGCGGAAGCGCCATGAGAGCGACCTCGCGATAGTCTCGATCATCGGCTATACGAACGCGGGCAAATCGACGTTACTCAACGCCCTTACGGATTCTGATGTCATAACGCAGGACAGGCTCTTCTCGACTTTGGATCCCACGGCGAGAAGGTTCGTATTGCCGAACAACCAGAAGGTGGTCTTCGTAGATACGGTAGGATTCCTGCATAACCTGCCGCACCATCTCATAGAGGCGTTCAAGGCGACGCTTGAAGAGGTCGTCGAGGCAGATATTCTAATCCATATCCTCGACGCATCGAGCCCGATGGTCCGTGAATTGAGCCAGGCCGTCCATGAAGTTTTGGACGAACTGGGAGTCCATGACAAACCTATCGTTATCGTCTTAAATAAAATAGATAAGGTCCCGGATAAGAGCGAGATAGACCGGCTCAGAAGGGAGTTCGAGAATTCCATCGCCGTCTCGGCCCTTCACAAACAAAACCTCGGTGAACTTGTCCGGAGGATCTCGATGATACTTTTTGCCTCACTTGTATATGTCAAAGCCCTAATACCGCAGTCCGAGGGCAAGCTACTTAACCGGATCTACAGGGAGGCGAGTATTATCAGCAGGGAGTTTAAGGGCGACAATGTCTATCTCGAGGCCGACATGCCCGCCAGGCTAAAAAATTTACTTGACAAAAAAGGCTTTTGTGCTAAACTTTAGTTAGCACTCACTCTAAAAGAGTGCTAATCAGGAGTTATAAATGGTTGTAAGTGACGCAATTTCAAGAAGAAACAAGATTTTAGAGATAGTGGTAGATTCGTATGTTTCTACTGCGGCGCCTGTCGGCTCTTTGGCCGTCTCAAAGAAGTTCAGGGAACGCCTGAGCCCGGCGACTATAAGGAATATTATGGCCGAGCTCGAGGAGGCCGGCTACATTACCCATCCGCATACCTCTGCGGGAAGGATACCTACGGATAAGGGTTACCGCTATTACGTAGATTCTATAATGGAACCCAGGCAGTTGACTCCGGATGAGAAGGAATTCGTGGAAGGGGTCCTGAACCAGGAGGCGGATGAGCTTGGGGACCTGATAAAAAGGGCCGGAAAGATAATCTCAGAGTTGACCGGACAGGCCTCGCTCGTCAGTTTTCCGCGCGCCAAGAGAAGGACATTTAAGAGGATCGAGCTTATTCCAGCCACAAAGACGAAGATATACACGCTTTTGTTTACCGCGCAGGGGCTGGTAAAGCATTCCATATTCGAAGCGCATGATAGCATAGAAGAGTCGGAGCTTTCCAAGGTCTCGAAGTTCCTTAACGAGGAACTCGAAGGCCTTCAGCTCAGCGAGATCGCCGACCATATGTTAAGGGGAGTGTTAGGCGATAGCGATGTATTACAATACTTATTTAAGGAAGCGTCCGAACTCCTGAGCATGTCGCATATATTGGATGAGAGCGACGAGCGGGTCCTCCTTGAGGGCGCGCATCACATCATCGAGCAGCCCGAATTCAGGGAAGCCGAAAAAGTGATGGGGCTGCTTAAGGCGCTCGAGGGAGAGGAAGAGATATTGAGTATAATGGAGCAGGACCTCAATGAAGAGAGGGCGAGAATACATATAGGAGCGGAAAATCCTTTTGATGACATAAAGGATTGCAGTATCGTCATCTCTAATTACAGGATCGGGAGCCAGAACATTGGAAGCATCGGCGTGATAGGACCTACCCGGATGGATTATTCGAGGGCTGTACCCGCCGTAGAATACGTCAGTAATTCCTTTAGCCGTCTTCTGGCGAGATTAAGCGAATAATAAGGAGAGAGGTTTGGCGGAAGATAAGAAAGTAAATATCCCTGAGAGCGAACTGAACGTCCTCAAAGAGAAGGCAGCCAGGGTCGACGAGTCTCTCGATAAGATGCTGCGGCTGCAGGCGGATTACGAAAACCGTAAGAAGAGGCAGGAAAGGGAGAAGCTGGATTTCCTGAAGTTCGCGAACGAAAACCTGATCACGAAACTATTGAGGGTGATGGATGATTTTGAGCGCGCGATAGACTCGGCGAAGAACTCGAGCGACGCGAAGGTCCTGCTGGAGGGTTTAGAGATGGTCAGGCATGATTTTAAGGATATCATGGAGGAGAACGGATTAAAGGTGATCGACCCAAATGGTCAGCCTTTCGATCCGGATAAGCATGAGGCGATAGAGCATATTGAGGACGACGGTCATCCTGCGAACACAGTGCTTGAAGTGATGAGAAGGGGATACGAGCTGAACGGCAAGATATTGAGGCCGGCGGCAGTCAAGGTCTCGAAGAAGAAAGAAGAAAATAAATCAGAGGAGGAAATATAAAATGGCAAGAGCGATCGGAATTGATTTGGGGACTTCGAATTCAGCGGCGGCAGTCATGGAAGGCGGGCATCCGGTAATAATTCCTTCAGCGGAAGGAGCGGGAGTAGCCTCGGGAAAGGCGTTTCCTTCTTATGTCGCTTTTACAAAAGACGGACAGCGTCTGGTCGGCGAACCCGCGAGGCGCCAGGCAGCTATCAATGCCGAAGGCACTATTCAGGCCGCCAAGCGAAAGATGGGAACCGATTATAAGTTTAAGGTATTCGGCAAAGAATATACACCCCAGCAGATATCGTCTTTTATATTGCAGAAGATAAAGCAGGATTCCGAGGCGTATTTAGGGGATAAAGTCGAGGAAGCCGTTATTACCTGCCCGGCTTATTTCGACGACAATCAAAGGACCGCCACTAAAGACGCAGGAGAGATTGCCGGATTCAAGGTGTTGCGCGTAATTAATGAACCGACAGCCGCGTGTCTTGCGTATGGACTGGAGAAGGCCGGTAAAGAGATGAAGATACTGGTCTTCGATTTTGGCGGAGGCACGCTGGATGTCACGATCATGGAGATGTGGAAAGAGGGCGGCTTTAAAGTTATGGCAACGAGCGGCGATACGCAGCTGGGCGGCACCGATATGGATAATACACTTATCGATTACATCGCCAATCAATTTAAACGCGAGACAGGCATCGATCTAAAGAATGACAAGATGGCCATGCAGCGTTTACGTGAAGGGGCGGAAAAAGCCAAAGTCGAACTCTCGAGCACTTTATCAACGGATATCAACCTCCCGTTTATTACGGCAGACGCGGCCGGCCCGAAACATTTGACCATGTCAATTAACCGCGCCAAGCTCGAAGAACTGGTGAGCCCGATCATCGAAAGATGCCGCGGGCCGTTAGAGCAGGCGTTAAAAGACGCTAAAGCGGCGTTTGAAAAAGAGAATGTAAGTTTCGCCGAGAAGGGCGTCGATAAGATCATTATGGTCGGCGGTCCTACGAGAATGCCTATTGTACAAAAATTCGTCGAGGATTATTTCGGCAAAAAGATCGAGCGTGGAGTTGACCCGATGGAGTGCGTGGCTATGGGTGCGGCTATCCAGGCGGCGATCATAAAAGGAGAAGTAAAAGACGTTTTGCTTCTCGATGTTACGCCGCTATCTTTAGGTATCGAGACCTTGGGCGGGGTCAATACGAAATTGATAGATAGGAACACGACCATACCCACAAGAAAAAGCCAGGTATTCTCAACCGCCGCGGATAATCAGACAGCGGTAACTATACGCGTTATACAGGGTGAAAGGCCCATGGCGGACACGGAAGGAAACGTTGAATTAGGCAGGTTTGATCTTGTAGGAATACCTGCAGCGCGGCGCGGGGTTCCGCAGATCGAAGTTACCTTTGATATCGATGCTAACGGCATCGTCCACGTAAACGCTAAAGACTTAGGCACGGGCAAGGAGCAATCGATAAAGATAACCGCGCCCAAGAAACTGTCTAAGGAAGAGATAGACAAGATGGTCAAAGAGGCCGAGAAGTTCGCTTCTGACGACGCAAAGAAGAAAGACGAAGTCGAAGCCGTCAACCAGGCGGACAATCTCGTTTATACGACCGAGAAATCGCTTAAGGATTACGGAGATAAAGTAAGCCAGCAGGACAGGGCGAACATCGAGTCGATGCTTAACGATCTCAAGACCGCGATAAAAGACAAAAATCTTGACCGCATCAAGAAATCGATGGAAGACCTGCAGCAGGCCTCTTATAAACTCGCCGAGGAGATCTACAAGGCGAGCTCGCAGAAGGGCCCTGCGGGCCCCCAGGGAGGCCAGCAGCCGGGCGGACCGCAGGCGGGACCGGAAGAGCCGCAAGGCGGTCCGGAAGCAGGGCCGGAAAGTGGCCCCAGCAAAAAAGATGACATCATCGACGCCGATTTCCGCGCCGAGGATGATGACGACAAGAAAAAGAAATAATCCTGGGGGACGTCCCATTTAGGGACACCCCACTGTGGTGGAATGTCCCATTATGGAACGTCCCCATAATTATTATGTCTGAAAAACGCGATTATTATGAGATACTTGGCGTCCAGAAGAACGCCTCAGCCGATGAGATAAAGGGCGCCTACCGGAAGCTGGCGCTAAAACATCATCCGGACAGGAACCCCTCAAACCACAAAGAGGCGGAGGAGAAGTTCAAGGAGATCTCCGAGGCCTACGCGGTCTTATCCGATCCGCAAAAACGCGCGCAATACGACCAGTTCGGCCATTCCGGGATAGATTCGCGTTATACATCCGAAGATATATTCCGCGGGGCGGATTTCTCAAGTGTGTTCGAGGACCTCGGTATGGGCGGTATCGACCTCGAGGAACTTCTCGGAGGGATGTTTGGCGGCAGCATCTTCGGAGGACGAAGGTCATCGGGCGGCAGGCGCCGCGGCTCTGACCTCCAGTTTGATCTGGAGATAAACTTTAATGAGGCCGCCTCAGGCGCGGCGAAAGATTTTGTGGTACCGCGGCATGAGGTATGCCCGGCCTGCAAGGGCGAAGGGGCCGCTCCCGGTTCTTCAAGACAGAGATGTTCTAAATGCGGCGGTTCCGGACAGATATCCTCATCGCAGGGTTTCATGATCTTCTCCCGGTCGTGCGACAAATGCGGCGGCGAAGGTTCCATCATTGCCAAACCCTGCCCTAAATGCAGAGGCGGCGGCAGGATAGTCGTTGACAGGAAGATAACCGTAAAGATACCTGCCGGCATAGAGAACGGCATGAGGCTGCGCGTAGCCGGAGAGGGTGAAGTAGGCATGCGGGGAGGCCAGCGGGGAGACCTCTATGTCCTCATTTATGTCAGGCCTCATGAGATATTCGAACGGCACGGAAGCGATATACTTTGCGAAGTGCCGATCTCGATGGTCGATGCCGCGCTCGGCACGGAAGTCGAGGTTCCGACGCTGGACGGGAAAGTCCGTATGAAAGTCCCCGCCGGAACCCAGAGCGGAAAGATATTCAGACTTAGAGACAAAGGCATAAGGGATATACATACCGGTGTCCGCGGCGACGAACACGTCCGTGTGGTCGTAGAGACCCCGGCAGTCGTCAATGATGTCCAGAGGCGCATCCTTCAGGAGTTCGCGCGCGCCTCGGGCGAAGATACATTCCCCAAGGCGGCCTCATTCATAAGAAGATTAAAGAGTTTCTTCCGGTGAAGGGCATCCCTCCCAGAACGTTCCTCATTTTTTGGTTTCCAGTCCTTGCCTATTGTGTTATAATTTTCATTGCTTCTTCTATGGAGCGTCCGCTCCCGGATACGGATATCCCGAACCTCGACAAATTTCTTCATATGGTCGAATACGGGATACTCAGTTATCTGATAATAAGGGCGCTGATGGGAAGCGAGGTAAAATTACCGCACGGTAAGTTGATAGTACTCGCGGTAATTTTTGCCACATTATACGGAGCCAGCGACGAGGTGCATCAGATGTTTGTCCCCGGCAGGACGGCAGAGATTTCCGACCTGCTCGCGGATCTCATCGGCGCATCGGCCGCCGGATTCTTAAAGAGATGACGATAATAAAACCATTCAGAGGCTACAGGTACAATCCCAAAGCGGTAGGCGATCTTTCCAGGGTGATCACTCCACCTTATGATGTCATTAACAGGGATCAACAGGCGTCATATTATAAAACCCATCCTTATAACTTCATAAGGCTCGACCTCGGCAAGACCTCTCCTAAGGATAACGAAAAAAATAACAGGTATACGAGGGCAGGGATATTCCTCGAGGAATGGATAGATAAGGGCATCCTGGTCCGGGATCTTCGGGAATCGGTATATGTTTATGACCAGGAATACATAGACGACGGGAAGAAAAGGCGGCGTCTCGGTTTTATCTCGCTGGCAAGGCTGGAAGAAGACCGCACTAAGGGGTTCCTCCCGCACGAACGTACTTTCAGGGGCCCGAAACTCGACAGGCTTAACCTGATGAGGGAGACCGGGGCGAACATGAGCCCTATATTTTCCATCGTGCTTGATGAGAATAAAAAGATAATCAACATCCTGAAAGATTTCGCCAGGAAGAGCAAGCCTGTTTTCGATGTCAAATTCGACGGGACAAGGAACAGGATCTGGCTTATGGATGATCCCGTTGCAATTAAAAGATTAAAAGTGTCTATAAAGGACAAACGGGCGCTTATTGCCGACGGCCACCACCGCTATGAAGTTGCGCTCGAATACAAAAGATATATGCTCAAACATAAGGCAGCGGCCGGTCCGGACGCCTTAAATTATGTGATGATGTATTTTGCGACCTCAGACCCCTCGGGATTTGCGATCCTGCCGACACACCGCATGGTCGAAGGCATCTCCGCTGAGTCATTCCGAAGAAATCTGGATAAAATCAGCAAGTTTTTTGATATAATACATTTAGGCAGTAAAGATAAGATGTTCGCCCGGATGAGGGCGGAGGGGAGGCATACGATCGGCGTATATATGGGCGGTCTGCGGGATTATCTCTGTCTCTCGCTTAAACGCAGGGACGCCAGCGGCCTGATAAAGTCCAAAAACTCCGCCTATTGGAGGAATCTCGACGTCGTGATATTGCACCGTTTGGTCTTTGAGAAGGCTTTAGGCATAAGAGGGGAGAAAGCGGAGAGGGTAATATCCTTTACCCGGGACCCGCAAGAGGCCTTTGAATGGGCGGCTTCGGGCGATGGCAGGGCAGCTTTCTTCCTTAACCCGCCGGCGCTCGATGAGATAAAAAATATCGTAAAACGCCGGGAGAGGATGCCTCACAAGACAACATATTTCTATCCCAAACCCCCATCAGGCATGGTCATAAACAAGATAAACTAAGATATGTTCGGAAAACCTAAATACACAATAGTAAAAATCGCCAAAAAGAAAGACATACCTGAAGGCCTCTGGACCAAGTGCGAGGAGTGCGGGGATATCGTTTACAACAAGGCCCTCGAGGAGAATATGAAGGTGTGTCCGAAGTGCAACTATCATTTTGTCCTGACCGCGCCTGAGCGGATCGCCGCACTATTGGATGCCGGGAGTTTTGAGGAACGGGATTCCGGCTTAAGGCCGATCGACCCTCTTCTGTTCAAGGGGCCGAAGTCATACGAAGAGAAGCTGAAAGAAGACCAGGAGCTGACAGGGCTCAGCGAGGCTTGCATAAGCGGGAGAGGAGCCATAGAAGGCAAGAGGGTGATATTCGTGGTTACCGATTCGCGTTTCATAATGGGCTCGATGGGCTCCGTGGTAGGAGAGAAGATCGCCCGCGCGACAGAGCTGGCCACTAATCTCAGATTGCCGCTCGTTATAGTCTCGGGTTCGGGCGGAGGCGCGCGCATGTATGAAGGCTTGTTCTCACTCATGCAGATGGCGAAGACATCGGCCGCAATCGCCAAACTTCACGAAGCAGGCGTCCCTTATATTTCCGTACTTACAAATCCCACGATGGCCGGGGTCATGGCAAGCTTTGCATCTCTAGGCGATATAATAATGGCGGAGCCAAAGGCCCTCATCGGCTTCACCGGCCCGCGCGTAATAGAGCAGACGATAAGGCAGAAACTCCCGCCTGGTTTCCAGCGTTCTGAATTCCTTCTGGAGCACGGCCTTTTGGATATGATAATCCACAGGAAGAACCTGAAATCCAGCGTAGCCCAGGTCATAGACTACTTGACTTGAAGTTAACTTCCGTAGTATCATTGAGTTAAATTTATCCCAAGGAGGTTCTAATGGCGCAGGTAAGTCTTAGGCATGTCTCAAAGGTCTATTCCGGTAACGTAAAAGCTGTCTCGGATGTGTCGCTCGGTATCGAGAACAAGGAATTTGTGGTATTTGTAGGCCCTTCCGGATGCGGAAAGTCCACGACATTGAGGATGATAGCCGGCCTCGAGGAGATATCCGAAGGAGATATATTTATCGGCGACAAGCTGGTAAACGATGTACCGGCAAAGGACCGCGACATCGCGATGGTCTTCCAGAACTACGCCCTCTATCCGCATATGACCGTCTATGAAAATATGGCCTTCGGCCTCCGCCTGCGCAAATACTCAAAGGCCGAGATAGATCAGCGCGTAAAAGAGGCGGCCCAGATGTTGGGCATCGCAAAGTATCTTAATAGAAGACCTAAAGAGCTATCCGGCGGCGAGAGGCAGAGGGTCGCGGTAGGACGGGCGATTGTGAGAAAACCGCTCGTCTTTTTATTTGATGAGCCGTTGAGCAACCTCGACGCGAAGATGCGCGTACAGATGAGGACCGAGATAAACAAGCTGCACACCAGGCTGCAATCGACGATGATATATGTTACTCACGATCAGGTCGAGGCTATGACGATGGGCAACCGCATCGTGGTAATGAAGGACGGCATAATCCATCAGGTCGCGGATCCGATATCCCTATATGACAAACCGGTCAACAAGTTCGTCGCGGGTTTTATCGGAAGCCCGCCCATGAATTTCTTTATGGGCAGGATAATAAAGTATGACGGGAAGTTCTATTTCGACGAAGGGACGTTCAAGGTCAAGCTCGTAGAAGATGCCGTCCCCAAAACCAGGCCGTACGAGGATAAAGAAGTCATTTTCGGTATCAGGCCCGAAGATATCTATGATAAACTCTTCGTCCAGGAGGCGTCTCCCGAGAACACCGTTACGGCCAGAGTGGACGTCGTTGAACCGATGGGTTCCGAGGTCTATCTCCACATGGCAACTCCTAAAAATATTTTCATAGCGCGGGTCGGAGGGCACGACAAGCCCGAAGTCAACCACGACATCGACCTTGTCTTCGACATGAGCAAGACACATTTCTTCGATAAGGACACTGAGAAAGCGATAGTATAGCTTGAAAAAGGAAAAACTGTTTTCAGGGATACTTGCGGTCGCAGGTTTTCTTGCCATCTCCTCTCTCATAATCTCGGCCTGCCACAGATTTCCCGTAGAGTTCTGGGTCTATGGGGTGGTAAGCTCTCTTCTTATAGTCCTTAATATCCTCATTTTGCTGGCATGGGTCGCTTTCGGGGAATGGGGCCTCTGGATATTCGTGTTCCTCTCTTCCGTACTTACGCTTATCGTCTCGCTCGGCACCAACACCAATATCACGACGATGGCCAATACCACTCTCAATGGCTCTAACAACACCGGGATGGCCATGACGTACAGGGTAAGCACCCTCAATATTAACATTCAGATATTTATTTTTTTCGCGGTCGGTCTCTTTGTGACTATCTTCAAGAATGGCATGGTCTCATATGTCCTCTCCATAGGCAGGCAGATCGATACCCTTGAAGAGGAGAAGAACGCGCTCGTAGCCGAGCATTCATCCATAAAGGGGACGAACGACGCGCTCAAGGAGAAGGTCATAAGGTACGCGGCCCTAAAGGACGTAACCGGCAAGCTCAGTTCGACATTATCCCTGGATTCGGTGGCAACTATCGTCATAGACAGCGTCTCTGAACTGGTCGAGAGGGTCGATGTCTCTAACCTCTTTTTGGTCGACGACGAGGCGCACGAGCTGGCGCTCAAAGCGGCACGGGGCAAGGAAGGGACAGTATCGGTCAAATCGAAGAAGGGCGATATCTTCGATATCTGGGTGCTGAAGCAGAGGCAGCCGCTTCTGGTATCGGACACAGATAAGGATTTCAGGTTCAATATCGACCTTATTCCCCAGGAGCTCAGGAGGGATTTCAAATCCGTCATAGCCGCCCCGCTTATCTCGCAGAAGAAGGTTATCGGTATCCTCCGTGTCGAGAGCAGGGAACCCGGGGCTTACGTATCCGACGACCTGAGGCTGCTTGCGACCATCTCCGACCTCGCCGCAACCGCCCTGGAAAACGCAAAACTATATCACCGTATAGAAGAACTCGCGATAACCGACGGACTGACCGGGCTTTACTGCAACAGGTATTTCAAGGAGAGGCTGGATGAGGATATCTCGAAGACCGTCCGCTTAAAACAGCCGCTCTCGCTGCTCATGTTCGATATAGACGGTTTCAAGGGCTATAACGATAAATACGGGCACATCGCAGGCGATATAGTCCTGAAGTCGGTCGGAGGACTTGTCAAGGGTTCTCTGGGGGCCGGCGATCTCGCAGCCAGGTACGGCGGAGAAGAGTTTGTCGTTATTCTCCCGGGCAAGGGCACAGCCGACGCGCAGAGATTAGCCGAGGTGATAAGGAAAAAGATCGAGACCGAGAAGTTCATCTTGAGGCAGGTCGAGACTCACGTCACCATCTCTATCGGCTGTACCACAATGCCGGGGACTTCGACGGTCTCAAAGGATGACCTGATCAAGTCTGCCGATGCGGCCCTCTATGAAGCGAAAAAGAGCGGAGGTAACAGAGTATGCCTCTCTTGAGCGCCGATCAGAGAAAACGGACATCATCCAAAAAAGGCATCTTCCCGGTATTCATCATACTTGCGCTCATCCTCCCGTTGTACTGCATACTCTCCCGCAGACAGCCTGGAGTTTATCTTTTTACGCTTAATTTTTCACTGGTCGTGATAATAGCGGCGGCCTTCGAGTTCGGGGCAGCCCGGTCCTATCTGATCTCCGCCTTAGTAAGTGTGGTGACCTTTGTATCGATGTTTTCCAGCAGGGGTTTCGGGCTGCCGCATTTCGCCTCGATCATATTCCTGAACCTGGTCCCGATTATCCCATCGTATATCAACAAAAAGTATACCGAATATTTCTCCTTGAAAAACTCGACATTAGCCGACTCCAGAAGATCATATGACGAATTCACGGCCGAATTGAACGTGCTCAAGGAACTGAACATATCCCTGCAGAACCAGGTCCACGATATCCTCGACCTTTACGAGGTCACCAAGAATATGAGCGCGTCCCTCGAGATGGGAGAGATGCTCAGGATCTTCAGGGAGGCGGTCAATAAGATCTCAAAATCCGTCATCACAAAGGTCATATTGATCGATGAATCTCAAGATAAACCGGCGGCGAAGGTAACTTACGAGATACGCAATCCGTCTTTCGGGAAACCGGCCTCAAGCGATATCCGCAGCGGGCCCTCCGGTGAGTTTGAGCAGATCCTAGCGGAAGCGGTCTTTGCGCGGAAAGAGATGATATTGCTAAAATCGCCCATAGATAAGAACCATCCTTTTGTCCCGTATCTCGGCGACTCCGGCAGGTCCTTTATTGCCCTGCCGCTGCTTTCGGAGAAGATCCCAATCGGGATACTAACAATAGTCGGCGCGGAAGAAGAGCATACCGAGAGTTTCTCGATCCTCGCGGAACAGCTCTCGCTCGAGCTCAAGAAGATAAGTCTGTACGAGAGGATCCAGGAGCTCGCCATAACAGACGGCCTGACCGGTCTGTACGTGAGGAGGCATTTCATCGAACGGCTGAACGAGGAACTCACGCGTTGCAAGAAACACGGCTTAGAGCTTTCGCTCCTGATGATAGACCTCGATCATTTCAAGCAATGCAACGATACCCATGGCCATCTCGTTGGAGATATCGCCCTGAAAGAGATAGCCAAGATAATGAGAGAATATGTCCGCCAGGTGGACCTCGTCGGAAGATACGGCGGGGAGGAATTCGTGATAGCGCTTCCAGATACGGACAAGAAATCGGCGATGAACGTTGCAGAGAGGATGAGGATGTCTGTCGAAAAGCATAAATTCAGGGCGTATGACGAGACGATAGCGATGACGATAAGCGTCGGCGCGGCTAATTTCCCGGAGAACGGCGAGGATGTGGTTAAGCTTATAGACCGTGCCGACCAGGCCCTCTATAAGGCGAAGGCAGAAGGCAGGAATAGGGCGGTATCCTACAATGACTAAATTCGCTATCGGAGTAGACCTCGGCGGAACTTATACTAAGCTAGCCCTCATAGATACGAGCGGCAGGATATCACGCAGGGCGAAACTGTCCACGACCGCCTATAAGACAAGGGGAGAACTTGTCTCGGCCATCGTCTCTGAAGTCAAAGCTGTCCTGGAAAAGACGCACCTTTCTCCTAACGCGCTGCTTGGTGTCGGTATAGGGGTCCCGGGACTTGTGGATTTTGACCGCGGACTTGTCTATACACTTACTAATGTCCCCGGCTGGAAGAATACGCCGCTTAAGGGGATACTCGAGGCAAAGCTGAAAGTCCCGGTCCTCGTCGACAACGACGTCAACGTAATGACGCTCGGCGAATGCAGGTTCGGCGCGGGCAAAGGGGCGAAAAACCTGGTCTGCATTACTTTGGGGACAGGTGTCGGCGGCGGGATAATGATAGACGGCAGACTTTACCGCGGCTGCACTTTTTCTGCCGGTGAAGTCGGGCATATGCCGCTTAAGGAAGAGGGGCTATCCTGTAATTGCGGCGGCTACGGGTGCCTGGAACGTTACGTCGGTAATAGGTATATCGTCGAGGAGATAAGGGGCAAGATCCGGGGCGGAAGTCCTACAGCCATAAAGGGACTTGTGAATGGCGACCTTTCGGCGATAACGCCTGAAGTCATAAGTAAAGCCGCGCTCAAGGGCGACAGACTTTCGATAGATTTTTGGAATACAGTGGGCAAAAGGATCGGCGTTACGTTGGCAGGGATTGTAAACCTCCTGAACCCCGAGAGGATAATAATCGGCGGCGGGGTTGCGGAAGCGGGAGAGCCGTTATTCAAGTCCATCAGAAAGACGGTACACGAGAGGGCTTTGCCTGTTCCGAAGAAAGCCGTTAAGATACTTAAGGCGAGACTCGGTAACGAAGCCGGCGTTATCGGCGCCGCAGCGCTTTTCTTTAACCCTAAAGGATAGACCCTAATGAAGATATTCATCGATACAGCCAATATCGCGCAGATCAGAGATGCGGCTGATATGGGGATTATTGACGGCGTCACTACTAACCCCACGCTCGTCGCAAGAGAGAATAAGCCTTTTCTTGAACTGATAAAAGAGATATGCGAGACCGTGGACGGCCCGATAAGCGTCGAAGCGGTAAGCCAGCATTGCGATGAGATCGTTAAAGAAGCTAAGCAGTTGGCGAAGATAAACAAGAACGTGGTCGTCAAGGTGCCGCTCGTGAAGGAAGGACTTAAAGCGGTAAGGATTTTGAATAAGGATAAAATTCTTACCAATGTCACGTTGTGTTTTTCCGTGCCGCAGGCGCTTCTTGCCGCGAAGGCCGGCGCTACATACGTCAGTCCCTTTATCGGCAGGCTTGACGACATAGGGCACGTTGGCATGGATCTGATACGGGATATAAGGAAAGTGTACGATAATTACGGTATAAGGACGCAGATAATAGTCGCTTCAATAAGGAATCCGCTTCATGTTATAGAGGCCGCGAAGGCCGGCGCTGATTGCGCCACTATACCGTACGATGTCCTGATGAACCTGATGAAACATCCGCTGACGGATATCGGCGTTGAACGTTTTTTAAACGACTGGAAAAAAGTCCCCAAGCCCCATGGTCGCGGAAGATAACCGGAGATACAGTTGAGCCGTAAGTTTTCAATCTTTATTTTCGCCGTAATGATAACCATTGCCCCGCTGTGGCGGGACCTTGCCTCGTCCGGCCTTGTCCCCGCGGCGGAAATAGAAGAGCCCAAATCCCCCACTTTTAATTTCGAAAAGGAGAATAAGGAGCCCGTCGTGATAAACGGAGATACGGTCGAATATTCCGAGGAGGGCAAGACCGCGATAGCCAATGGCAATGTCGTTATCACCTATCAGGATATAAAGTTGACTTGCAAGAAAGCGGTCTTTCACGCCGATACCAAAGAGGTCTCGGCAGAGGGGGACGTTAAGCTGACGCAGGGTAAGAACTTATTGAATGGCGAACACATAATATATAACGTAGAGACAAAGGGCGGGACGATAGTCAAACCCAATGTCTTCATAGACCCTGCTTATTACGGCGCCGGAAAAAACGCCGAAAAGCTGGATGAGAATCACTATTATATCAAACAGGGTTACGTTACCACCTGTGACCTGGAGAAACCGCATTACAGGGTCCAGGCCAAACAATTGAACGTCTATCTGGGCGATAAGGTGACCGCAAAAAATATCCTCCTCTTTGCGGAAGACGTGCCGATATTTTATTTCCCTTATCTCAGCATTCCGTTAAATGATCGCCGCCCGCCGGTCACTGTCATCCCCGGCCGCAACAAGGACTGGGGGTATTTCCTCCTTACTTCCTGGAAATACTACCTCAGCGATAAGGTAAAGGGCCGCATCAATATAGATTACAGGGAGAAGAGGGATTTTGCCTACGGTATCACGACTAATTACAGTAACGATAACTACGGAAGCGGCGTCTTGAGATTCAATTATTTTGATGAGCGGCAGCAGCATGTCTGGAGCTCGCGGCCCGATAAACCAGCGGGATATGCAGTCTCTCCGAAAGGCAAAATTATAGACCGCTATAGAGCTCAACTCAGGCACAAATGGCAAATGGATCCGGCCACGGTAGGCATTATGGAGTTCAACAAAATGTCTGATGCCAACGTGATAAAGGATTATTACATCCGGGATTTCCAGAAGGACATGGTCAACGGCAACTACGCCTCGATCATAAGGACCGACAAATATTACACGACGAGCTTTTTGGTCCAAAAACGCCTCAATAGATTCGAATCGATGATAGAATATCTTCCTCAGCTGCAATTCCAGACGCGAAGCCTCAAGATAGGACAGACCGATTTTTATTATGACGGCAGCGGCTCGGCCGCCAACCTCAATAACCTTAACGCCGCGCCGGTCAACGGCGTCGCCAGCGCCAATAGAGTAGATACCAATAATCAACTTTCATACCAGTCGAATATTTTAGGGTGGCTCGGCATAAGGCCTTTCGCCGGTACGGAGCAGACCTACTTCAGCAGGGGCCTGACCGGGGATGAGAGAAACCTTATCCGCGGAAATTTTTTTACGGGGATCGACCTCAATACGCGCTTCTACAGGACTTTCGACATCAAATCAAACGCGTTGAATATGGAGATAAATAACCTTAGGCATGTGATATCGCCCACGGTCAGCTACTTTTATGCCCACAGGCCCACTGTCCCGCCGGGAAATTTGGCCCAGTTCGATTCGATAGACGGCCTTAACTTCACCAATGTCATATCTCCGTCGCTGGAAAATAAACTGCAGACGAAGAGGATGGTAGGGGGCGCAATGCAGGCGGTTGATATCGCAAGGTTCGTAGTAGGCAACAGTTACAATTTCAGATCCGGGGATAAGAGACGCGGCCGGCTCGGCAGTTACTCTTTCTTGGCCGAATCCAAACCGTATAACTGGATGAGGATCCTTTCTACCGCTACCTATAACCCGCGCATTTCGAAATTCGATACGTTTACTTTCAATATCGTTGGAGATCCGGAATACAATCTCGGCGATACGGACCTCAGAGAGGCCGTTTACACGGATATAACCCAAAAGAAGTGGAGTTGGGGTGCCGGATACAGATGGCAAAATGAGGTCAGCAGCCAATTGGAAGGCCAGTTGATGTTCAACCTGACGCCAAAATGGAAGATCTCGGCTTATGAGAGGGTCAACATCAAACGGTTCGGTACGGGCCCGGACGGAGCCCCCAAAAAATTCATCAACAATGTAGCCGAGCAGGAATACAGGATAAGCCGAGATCTGCATTGCTGGATCGGCGAGTTCATCTACGATATATCCCAGTACCACGGACATACTTTCATGGTGGTCTTCCGGCTCAAGGCCTTCCCGCAGATGCCTTTCGAATTCCAAAAGAGCTATGCCGCGCCGAAGTTCGGCTCTATTTTACCACCGGATTAAAAATGGAGATCATATGAGAATAACGGTTATCGGAGCAGGATATGTGGGATTGGTAACGGCCGCGTGCTTAGCGGACCTCGGAAACGATGTCATCTGCAACGACATAGACAAAGATAAGATATCGAAACTTAACCAGGGCATGGTGCCTATTTACGAACCGGGCCTCAATGATCTCATAAAAAGGAACCGTAAGGAGAAGAGGATAGTATTTACTACGAGCCTTAAAGAGGCGGTGGGAAAGAGCGAGGTCATCTTCATTGCCGTCGGCACGCCCCCGAAGGAGAACGGGGAAGCCGACCTCACGCATGTCGAGGCCGTTGCGATGGGTATCGCCCGTTATATGACCTCATATCATCTGGTGGTGGAGAAGTCGACCACACCGGTCGAGACGGGGATGTGGATAAAGCGCACCCTCGAGGCGAACGCGCGAAAAGGCGTCAGGTTCGATGTAGCCTCGAACCCGGAATTCCTAAGGGAAGGTTCGGCGATAGAGGATTTCATGCATCCCGACAGGATAGTTATAGGCGTCGAGAGCAAGAAGGCAAAGGATATACTACTGGAGCTCTACAGGCCGCTAGGCGCCAAGGTTATTGTTACAAACATCAACAGCGCGGAGATAATAAAGCATGCGTCGAATTCGTTCCTGGCCACAAAGATATCATTTATCAACGCTGTCGCGAATGTCTGCGAGAAGGCCGGCGCGGATATCGAGGAAGTCGCCAGGGGGATGGGCTTTGACAAAAGGATAGGCAGGGCCTTCCTGAACGCCGGCATCGGCTTCGGTGGTTTCTGTTTTCCGAAGGATATAGAGGCCTTTATACACATATCCGACAAGCTCGGATATGATTTCGAGCTGCTGAAAGCGGTAAAAAGGATAAACGAGAAACAGAGAACGGTTCTCATCGGCAAGATAGAGAAGGTTGTATGGAACATCAAGGGCAAGACGATAGCGGTCCTCGGGCTGGCGTTCAAACCCAATACCGATGACATGAGGTTCGCCCCCGCCGTCGAAATAATAGAAAGGCTCATAGGCGAGGGAGCGGTGATAAAGGCATACGATCCCCAGTCAATGGAGAGGGCGAGGGCCATTCCCGAACTCAAAAATGTAAAGTTCTGCCGGGGGCCCTATGACGCGGTAAAGGGCGCCGAGTGCGCCGTGATACTCACGGAATGGAACGAATTCAAGGAGATCGATCTCAAGAAAGTAAAGAAGCTGCTGAAACAGCCCGTTATCATCGACGGCAGGAATATATACGATCCTAAAAAGATGAAGGAACTCGGTTTCAGGTACTATTGCATCGGGAGGGCGGCCGCATGATAGACGGGGTAAAGATAAAAAAATTGAAGATAATCCTTGATGACCGCGGCAAGCTCATGGAGATCATGCGCTGCGACGACGAGGTCTTCGAGAGATTCGGCCAGGCGTATTTCACGACAGCCCTGCCGGGTGTTGTAAAGGCTTGGCATTACCATAAGAAACAGGATGACCACTTCGTCTGTGTCGCGGGAAAAATAAGGCTCGGCCTCTACGACGTGAGAGAGGGGTCGAAGACGAAGGGGGAGGTCAACGAGTTTACCCTCTCGCTCGAGGACCCGTTCCTGGTCAAGATACCAAAGGGCGTCTACCACGGCTTCAAAAGTGTCTCCGGGGCGGAATCGATGATAATAAATATACCGACGATGGCGTACAACCCCAAGGAACCCGACGAATACAGGATAGACGCGTTCGATAACGATATACCGTACGATTGGAGGAAATGATGGCCCCCAGAGGAGTGATACTGGCCGGAGGATTGGGAAAGAGGCTCGAGCCCCTGACGCGCATAACCAACAAGCACCTTTTGCCGGTCTACTGCAAGCCGATGATATATTATCCCATCCAGACGCTTGTCGACGCCGGCATACGCGATATCCTGATAGTGACCGGCGGAAATAATGCCGGAGACTTCCTGCGGCTCCTGGGAAACGGCGCCGAGTTCGGGCTGAAGCATATAAATTATACCTACCAGCGCGGCGAAGGCGGCATCGCGGAGGCGCTCGACCTCGCGAAACATTTCGCCCAGGGTGAGAAGATAGTCGTAATATTGGGCGATAACCTTGTAGGCAAGAGCATAAAAAAATACGTCGATGAGTTCACGAGACAACCTTGCGGCGCGAAGATACTCCTGAAGAAAGTGCGCGATCCGCAGCGTTTCGGGGTAGCCGAGGTCAAAGGCGGTAGGGTGATAAATATCGCGGAGAAGCCGAAAAGGCCGAAATCCGACCTCGCCGTTACGGGGATATACATGTACGACCATAAGGTGTTCGAGATAATAAAGCCCCTTAAACCGTCGAGGAGGGGCGAGCTCGAGATAACCGACGTCAATAACGAATACATCAAACGCGGCGAGATGACCTTCGACATCCTCGACGGGTGGTGGACCGACTGCGGGACCTTCGATTCGCTCCTCCGCGCCGGCAAGCTGGTCGAGGGGGCGTTGTGCAAGGGGGGAAAAAAGACATGCGAATATTAGTCACGGGCGGGGCCGGGTTCATCGGTTCCAATTTCATAAGATATCTCCTGAAGAAGAACATGAGCTGCGAGATAGTGAATCTCGACAAACTGAGTTATGCCGGCAACCTCGAGAATCTCAGCGACATCGAGAAGAACGATAACTATACTTTTATCAAGGGCGATATCTGCGACCACGGGACCGTCGAGAAGGCGATCAAGGGCTGCGATTACGTCGTGAATTTCGCGGCCGAGAGCCATGTCGACAGGTCGATACACGGAGCGGATGAATTTATAATGTCGAATGTCCTCGGCACGAACGTCCTTCTCGAGGAGGCCAGGACGAGCGGCGTATCGAAATTTATCCAGGTCTCGACCGACGAGGTCTACGGCTCGATAAATGAAGGTTCCTTCGACGAAGAGAGCGTCCTCGCGCCGAACAGCCCTTATTCGGCGAGCAAGGCGGCCTCCGAGCACATGTGCCGCGCGTATTTCGTCACATTCGGCCTGCCGGTGGTAATAACCCGCAGCTCGAATAACTTCGGGCCTTATCAATACCCGGAGAAGTTCGTGGCGCTCAGCATAACAAACCTGATCGAGGGGAAGAATATACCGCTTTACGGCGACGGAAAGAACGTCCGCGACTGGCTCTACGTCGAGGATAATTGCGACGGCATATATTTCGTCCTGAATAAAGGCGCGGCGGGGGAGGTCTACAATATCGCCGGCGGGTATGAGATGATGAACATAGATATGGTGCATGATATCCTCGGGGCTATGGGCAAGGACAGGTCGATGGTCGAGTACGTCAAGGACCGGCTCGGCCACGACAGGAGATATTCCCTCGACGATTCAAAATTAAGGGATATGGGCTGGAAATCCGGCCACACATTTAAGGCGGCCCTGGATAAGACCGTGAAGTGGTACGTGGAGAATCCCGATTGGTGGATGAAGATAAAGCATAAAGGCGCATACAAAAAATATTACACGAAGCAATATAAGGGAAGAGATTGAAAGTCCTCATCACCGGCGCGACCGGCAAGCTGGGTTGCGAACTCTGTAAGGATTTTTCGGCCGAAGGCGATGTCGCCGGCCTGGCGCGCGGCAACCGCGAGACAAAACTGTGCCGCGCCTCCGAGATACTGGCGGCAGATATAACCGACAGGGACCGCGTCATCAGGATCGTCCGGGACTTTAAGCCCGGGATCGTAATAAATTCCGCGGCGATAGCCGATGTTGATTTCTGCGAGCTGAATCCCGAACAGGCCTTCGCGGTAAACGCCGAAGGCGCGAAGAATGTAGCGGACGCCGCGACGGCGGCAGGCGCCCTTCTCATCCATATCAGCACGGACTACGTCTTCGACGGCGAGAAGGGTTCGGCCTACACGGAAGAGGACAGGCCGAATCCCGTAAGCGTCTACGGGGATTCGAAACTCGCGGCCGAGGATTACATAAGGTCGAGCTCCGGAAGGTACATAATAATACGTTCGAGCTGGATGTTCGGAGGGTGCGGAAAAAATTTTGTCGATTTCGTCGTCGACGCGGCGAAGAGAGGCGAAAAGATAAAGGCCGTATACGAGAAGTCCGGAAGCCCCACTTATACGGTGGACCTGGCGAAGGCGATCTTTGACCTGGCAAAGAAGCTGGAAGAAGAGAAGGCCCCGTCAGGCATTTACAATGTTACGAACGCGGGGGTATGCTCGCGCTACGAATTTGCGAAAGAGATACTGGATTTATGCAAATTAAAAGCGGAAGTCATCGCGATAACCGCCAAGGAAGCCGGCGGTCCGGCTGCCAGGCCGAAATTATCGGCCCTCGACAACACGAGGATAGGCAAAGCCTTGGGTTATAAATTGAGGCATTACAGGGAAGCGTGCAAGGATTATCTTAAATAATAATGAAAGGGGATAAACGACTGATGGTGACAAAATTTGCCGAGAAGATAAGGTTGAGGAAGGCCAGGATCGCGGTGATAGGCCTTGGCTATGTCGGGTTGCCTCTGGCGGTGGAGTTCGCCAAGAAGGGATTCAAGGCGCTGGGCGTCGACCTGGATAAGAAGAAGGTAAATTCCATTAATGCAGGGAATTCCTATATATTGGATATTCCCAGCGAGGAAGTAAGGCCCTTGGTAAATAAGGGATTGCTTAGGGCGACGGACGACTACTCTAAATTACGGGAGGTCGACGCGATAATAATCTGCGTCCCGACCCCGCTCAGGAAAACGAAGGACCCTGACATGTCTTTTATCATCGCCGCGGCCGACGCGATCGCCGCGAACCTGAGGAAGGGACAGGTGATAGTACTCGAATCCACGACTTATCCGGGGACCACCGAGGAGGTCATACTGCCGAAATTAGAGGCGACCGGCCTGAAGGTCGGAAAGGATTTCTGCCTCGGTTTCTCTCCGGAGAGGATAGACCCGGGCAACCCCGAATTTATGACCCATAACATACCGAAGGTGGTAAGCGGTATAAGGCAGATATGCAAGGACAACATAGAACTCCTGTATTCGCAGATCGTCGGGAAGGTCGTACCCGTCTCATCGGTGAAGGTGGCGGAGATGGTCAAGCTCCTCGAGAACACATTCAGGTCAGTCAACATCGGGCTTGTCAACGAGCTGGCGCTCATGTGTGATGACTTGAAGATCGATGTCTGGGAGGTCATAGAGGCGGCGAAGACCAAACCGTTCGGGTTCATGCCGTTCTATCCGGGGCCGGGCTTAGGCGGGCACTGCATACCGATAGACCCGCTGTATCTGGCGTGGAAGGCCAGGATACAGGGCTTTGAGCCGAGGTTCATCGACCTCGCCTCGCAGATAAACGCGGATATGCCCGTTTATGTCGTGAACAGGACCGCGCGCGCATTGAACATGAGGTTCTGCAAGGCGCTGAGATGTTCGAAAGTACTTATCGTGGGCCTTTCATACAAAAGGGACGTCACCGATACGAGGGAATCCCCGGCGTATGAGGTGATCACGAAGCTCAAGGACCGGGGCGCTTCGGTCTCATATTATGACCCGTTCGTGCCGGAAACGGGCTTTAACGGCCACAGGATGAGATCGGTGAAGCTTACGCCGTCTGAACTCAAGAAGTACGACTGCGTCGTAATAGTGACCGACCACTCCAACGTGGACTACGATATGATCGTGAAACATTCGGATTTCATACTCGATACGCGTAACGCCTTGAGGAATATAAAGACGAACCGCGGTAAAATAGAAAGGCTCTGATATTATGGCCAGGTATCTTGTCACCGGAGGCGCGGGATTCATCGGTTCCAACATCGTCGATGAACTTGTCCGCCGCCGCGAGGAAGTGAGAGTCCTCGATGATTTCTCGTCGGGAAAAAGGGAGAACCTCGAAAGGATCTCAGGCGAAATCGAATTAATAGAAGGGGACATACGCGACTTCGCGCTTTTAAAAAAAGCGCTCAGGGGTTGCGATTATGTCATACACCAGGCAGCGCTTCGTTCCGTGCCGAAGTCCCTGAAAAACCCGCAATTATATGACGAGGTAAACGTCAAAGGGACCCTCAATGTATTGATCGCTTCTCATGAGAACAAGGTAAAAAGGGTGGTCTTTGCGTCTTCCAGCTCACTCTACGGTGACACGACTAAACTCCCGCAGAGCGAGGACCAGATACCGCAGCCGATATCCCCTTACGCCGCCACCAAGCTTGCCGGCGAACATTACTGCAGGGTATTCGCGAAATCCTACGGCCTCGAGACCGTTGCCCTCAGGTATTTCAACGTATTCGGGCCGAGGCAGTCGCTCGAATCCGAATATGCGGTCGTGATACCTAAATTTATCACCTGTATGCTCGGGGACGAACATCCCCCCGTTGACGGCGACGGAAAACAAAGCCGCGATTTCACGTATGTGGATAATGTCGTCGACGCGAACCTTACGGCGGCGGCGCGGGACGGCGTCTCGGGCGAGGTCTTCAATGTTGCATGCGGGAAGGCTTATAACCTGCTGGAATTGGTAAAGATCGTCAATGAGATATTGAATAAGAACATAGAACCTAAATTCATGCCGCCGCGGCCCGGTGACGTCAAGCATACCCTCGCGGACGTAACGAAGATGAGGAAACTTTTGAAGTTTGATCCCAAGATTGATTTTGTATTGGGTTTGAGAAAGACCATCGAGTACTTCCGGTCCGTAGGCGAAAAAGGCTAAAGATGAAGGTCCCCTTAGTAGATTTACTGAGGCAATATAAAAGGCTGCAAAATGAAATAGATTCCGCGATAAAAGCCGTGCTCGAGAAGAGCGCTTTCATCCTCGGAGAGAATGTCGCTAAATTTGAGGAAGAGGCCGCGGCTTATTGCGGGACAAAATACGCTGTTGGTGTCGCGAACGGCACCGATGCGTTAGAGCTCGCCATAAAAGCCCTGGGTATATGCGAGGGCAATGAAGTCGTCACGACGCCTTTTACTTTTATCGCGACGACCGAGGCGATCTGCCTTAACGGCGCGAAGCCTGTTTTTGTAGATATCGAACCGGAGACCTTTAATATCGACGCGACCCGCATAGAGAAGGTCATAACTTCAAGGACCAAGGCGATAATCCCGGTCCATCTCTTCGGTCAGGCGTGCGATATGGACGCAGTCATGGATATCGCCAAAAGACGCAACGTAAGGGTCATCGAGGATTGCGCGCAGGCGATAGGCGCCGAGTTTAAGTCAAAACGCGTCGGGGGATTTGGAGATTTCGGATGTTTTAGCTTTTTTCCGAGCAAGAACCTCGGCTGTTTTGGCGACGGGGGGATGGTCACGACTAACGACAAGGCACTCGCCGACAGGATAAGAATGCTGCGCGTTCACGGGCAGGCCGACAGGTACCGCCATGAGATCGAAGGGCGTAATAGCAGGCTCGACGAGCTCCAGGCCGCGATATTAAGGGTCAAATTGCGTTACCTTGACGGATGGAACGACTCACGCAGGAAGAACGCCTGCCTTTATAACAAATTATTCGAAAATTTAAGCAGGACCGGTAAATTGACGATTCCCGTCGAGAAAAAAGACCTGAAGCACGTATATAATATTTATAGCATAAGGGCGACGGGCAAGGTCCTTAGCGAAGCTAAGGGCAGGGACAAATTGAGAGAATCGCTGACCGCTAAAGGTATCGCCACAGCGGTATATTACCCGATTCCGCTTCATCTGCAGGCGGTATATAATTCATTGGGTTGGAATAGGGGGGATTTTCCGGAGAGCGAAAGAGCTTGTGAAG
>Ga0156189_165_pt1 | contig 25977 bp, 22 predicted proteins | sample RifCSPlowO2_12_FD_107842 | JGI IMG/M metagenome (GOLD analysis project Ga0156189, IMG submission 107842) | Omnitrophica WOR_2 bacterium RIFCSPLOWO2_12_FULL_51_24 | reverse complement strand
AGGACTCGAACCTCCCGCACGCGGTTTAGGAAACCGCTGCTCTATCCTGATGAGCTACAGGCCCATATCCTAGAATTCTATTAAAGAGAAGACTTGGTGGCCCTTAAGGCGTTCGCGGCCTTTAAGGAATGTCAATTCTATCAGGAAAGCGATCTCTACCACCTTACCGCCCATCCCTTCGACGAGATCGAATACCGCCTTCATCGTGCCGCCTGTTGCCAGCAAATCGTCGATTATCAGGACATTGTCACCGGCGCTTATCGCGTCTTTATGTATTTCCAATATATCTTTCCCGTATTCCAATTCGTACTCAACCCTATTTGTCTCGTGGGGCAGCTTGCCTTTCTTGCGGACAGGGATGACGCCGGCTCCTAGTTTATAGGCTATTGCGCTGCCGAAGATGAAGCCCCTCGCCTCGACCGAGACGACTTTGTCTATCTTCTTGTCCTTATATCTTTCGACGATGCAGTCTATCGCCTTCTGAAATTTCTTCCCGTCTTTAAGGAGTGTAGTGATATCCTTGAATATTATTCCTTTTTTTGGGAAGTCGGGTATGTCGCGGATCGAGCTTTTCAGTTCTTCAACGATTTTTGAATTATCCATGCTTCGCTACTGTAGCTCCTGTTTTGTCACGTTCTTTCTGAGTTTCCTCAACGCCGTTTCCTCTATCTGCCTTACCCTTTCTCTTGTGATCTTGAATTTGTCCGCAACTTCCTCGAGCGTATGGGGGACGTCATCCTTGAGGCCGAACCTCATATTGAGTATCTCCTGCTCCCTCTTGTTCATCTTTTTAAAAAGATTGGTGATCTTCTCCGCGCGGAGGAAATTGGATAATTCCTCGGTGGCCGAAATCGCCTTCGTGTCTTCGATAAGGTCCATTACCGTCCCGCTGTCATCTTCGCCTATCGGCGCCTCGAGTGAAGTCGGATGCGTCATGACGCGTTCAAGTTCCCGGGCTTTCTTGACGGATGTCCTCATTGCCTTCGCGATCTCAGCGGTTGTCGGTTTCCTGCCGAATTTCTGTGAAAGCCTTTCGATGGTCTTCTTCCACTTTGAAGTCAGTTCCATCATGTAGACCGGGATCCGGACCGTCTTGCCCTGGTTGGCGACCGCGCGGAGGACATATTGTTTTATCCACCACGCGGCGTAAGTCGAGAAGCGGAACCCTTTATTCGGATTGAATTTCTTGACGGCCTTCATAAGGCCGAGGTTCCCCTCTTCGATAAGATCGAGGAGGGGAACGCCGAAGTAGCTGTATTTCTTCGCTATGCTGACGACAAGACGGAGGTTGGATTGTATCATCCTCTTCTCCGCCTTGGCATCGCCTTTTTTGGCCAACTTGGTCAATTCGATCTCTTCTTCGGCAGTCAAAAGCGGTATCTTCTCTATTTCATTAAGATACGTTTTGATCGGTTCCATAGCTGGTTATATTTTCTCCTTAAGTACGGCCTGCGCCGCGGCAAGCCTCGCGATCGGCACCCGAAACGGCGAGCAGCTCACATAGTCCATTCCGACTTTGTGGCAGAATTCCACGGAGCGCGGGTCACCGCCGTGTTCACCGCATATACCGACCTCGAGGTCCGTTCGGCCTTTTCTGCCGCGCTCGATGCCTATCTTTATTATCTCACCTATACCTTCCTGGTCTATGGTCTGGAACGGATCGTCCGGGAGTATGCCCTTCTTCAGATAATCCGGGAGGAACCAGCCGATGTCGTCGCGCGAGAAACCAAAACCCATCTGCGTCATGTCATTGGTGCCGAACGAGAAGAACTGAGCGACGGTAGCGAGCCTGTCGGCGACTATTGCGGCCCTCGGTATCTCGATCATCGTACCGAACATGCACTTTATCGACTTAAGGTTGTATTTTGCGACGACCTCGTCATAGATCTTCTTATATATTGCGAACTGGTCGTTGAGTTCTTTTACGTCACAGACGACTGGTATCATTATCTCGGGATAGGGTTTCTTTCCTTCTTTGATGAGCTCTGCAGCCGCCTCGAATATCGCGCGTATCTGCATCTCGCTTACCTCGGGATAGGTTACACCGAGGCGTACGCCGCGATGTCCCATCATGGGATTCGACTCGTGCAGGTTCTCTGCGCGCTTTGCAAGCTCGTCCATGGATATATTGAGGTCTTCTGCGAGCTGTTCGAGCTTCTCCTTCTCGCGCGGGACGAACTCATGAAGCGGCGGGTCAAGTAATCTTACGACTACCGGATAACCGTCCATCGCTTCGATCGTGCCTTTGATGTCTTTCTTGACGTACGGGAAGAGCTCATCTATCGCCTTCTTCCTTTCTTCCAGTGTCTTCGAGACTATCATTTTTCTTAATATAAAGAGCGGCTCGTGAGAACCCTTGCCGTAGAACATATGCTCGGTCCTGAATAGGCCGATGCCTTCGGCGCCGAACTCGCGCGCCCTTGTCGCATCTTCGGGTGTGTCGGCGTTAGTCCTTACGCCGAGTTTCTTTATAGAGTCGCAGACCTTTAGGAAATCGTTGAGTAACCGGTTCTCCGAGGAAGCGTCTATCATCGGCAGTTTGCCTTCATAGACGTTTCCTTTAGTCCCGTTTAAGGTGAGCCAGTCTCCCTCCTTTAAGGTCTTGCCATCAGCTTTCAATTCTCTCTTATTGTAATCGACATGGAGCGCGCTGCAACCTACGACGCAGCATTTGCCCCAGCCGCGGGCGACGAGCGCCGCGTGCGAAGTCATGCCGCCTCGGGCGGTAAGTATCGCCTCGGCGGCCCTCATGCCTTCGACGTCCTCGGGATTGGTCTCCTCGCGGACGAGTATAACTTTTTTGCCCTGTTTCTTCCATTCGACCGCATCAGGCGCGGAGAAGACTATCTGGCCGCAAGCGCCGCCCGGGCCTGCCGGAAGGCCTTTTGCCATCGGTTTATGCGCTAATTCGACTTTCGGGTCGATTATCGGATGTAATAGCTCATCAAGCTGCGCCGGTGTGACGCGCATTACCGCAGTTTGTTTGTCTATCAGTTTTTCCTTGAGCATATCCACGGCCATGCGGACAGCCGCCGGGCCGTTGCGTTTGCCGGAACGGCACTGGAGCATAAAAAGCCTGTCCTTCTCTATAGTGAACTCGATGTCCTGCATGTCGTGATAATGTTTTTCAAGCCGCCTGCGGAAATTGACGAGCTCCCTGTAGAGATTAGGCATCACCCCTTCAAGTGTCTTGAGGGATTTATTGTGCTCAGACCTTGAGTACGAATTAAGCGGGCCGGGCGTACGGATACCCGCGACCACATCCTCGCCCTGAGCGTTAATGAGATATTCTCCGTAGAAACCATTCTCGCCGTTTCCGGGATTGCGGGTGAACGCGACGCCGGTCGCCGAGTCCTCGCCCATGTTCCCGAACACCATAGTCTGGACATTGACGGCCGTGCCCCACTCGTCCGGGATGCCCTCGATGCGCCGGTAGCTTATCGCGCGTTTTCCGTTCCAGGACGCGAATACCGCTCCGATGCCGCCCCATAACTGTTCCATAGGGTTGTCGGGGAATTCCTTCTTCAGCACTTCCTTTATCCTCGCTTTATATTGGTTGCAAAGGGTTTTAAGGTCATCCGCGGTCAGATCCGTGTCGCCGGAATAACCCTTGTCCCTCTTTAATTTATCCATTATCCTCTCGAGCTGCTTGCGTATGCCCATATCGTCGGCAGGCTCGATGCCGGCGGCCTTTTCCATGACCACGTCCGAATACATCGTTATCAGCCTGCGATAAGCGTCATAGACGAAACGTGTATTCCCGCCGCTCTGCTTGATCAGGCCAGGTATCGTCTTCTCGGTCAGGCCGACGTTTAAAACCGTCTCCATCATACCGGGCATCGATTTACGCGCGCCCGAACGGACCGAGACCAGGAGCGGGCTCGCCGGGTCTCCGAATTTCCTGCCCATCAATTTCTCGACCTGTGCGAGCGCCTTATTGACCTGCTCTTTAAGCGCCGCAGGATAGGTCCTCTTGTCATGATAATAATATGTGCAGACTTCGGTGGTGAGCGTAAACCCCGGAGGAACCGGAAGTCTAAGGTCCTTGTGGCCGGCCATCTCCGCGAGGTTGGCGCCTTTGCCGCCCAAGAGATTTTTCATGCTTTCGTTGCCGTCGGCCTTGCCGCCACCGAAAGAATAGACGTATTTTTTGCTGCCCTTCGATCCTGTTGCCATTGCTTTTAAAACTCCCCCTTTCTTTATTTGCTCCTATGCTAACTTTTCTTCTAAGTAATTTTTTAAATTATCTATGGGAACTCGTTCCTGCTGCATCGTATCCCTGTGGCGCGCCGTTACCTGTTTATCTTCCAGAGATTGCACGTCCACGGTTACGCAATAAAGCGTGCCGACTTCGTCCTGCCGGCGGTAAAGCTTGCCGATGGCGCCGGTGTCATCATATACCGTAACCATATTCTTCTTTAGATCCCGGGCGATCTTTTTTGCCAACTCGACTATTTCAGGGCGATTCCTTAAAAGCGGCAGCACTGCCGCCTTTACCGGCGCCAGATCTTTATGCAGTTTTAAGACTACCCGCAGGTCATCCTTGACCTTCTCTTCATTATAGGCATCCACCAGTAACGCCAGGATGGTCCTGTCTACCCCCCCGGAAGGCTCGATAATATAAGGGTAAAACCTTTCTTTTTTCACATTGTCAAAATATTGCAGGTCCTGTCCGCTTGTCTTGCTATGCTGCTTCAGATCAAAATCCGTGCGGTTGGCTATACCCTCTAATTCGCTCCAGCCAAAAGGAAAGTTATATTCTATATCGGTGCAGGCCTTGGCGTAATGCGCCAGCTCATCCTTTCCGTGCGGGCGCAGGCGCAGATTATCTTTCCTGACGCCTAGCTTAAGGTACCAGTTAAAACGCGCCCCGATCCACTCCTCTAATTTTTTATCCGCTTCTTCGGGGCGGACAAAATATTCTATCTCCATTTGCTCAAACTCACGCGTGCGAAAAGTGAAGTTGCCTGGCGTGATCTCGTTACGGAAGGCCTTGCCTATCTGAGCCAGGCCGAAAGGCAGTTTGGGATGCTTTGAGTCCAGGATATTCTGGAAATTCACGAACATCCCCTGCGCGGTCTCGGGCCGGAGATAGATCGCGCTTGCTGCTTCTTCGATCACGCCCTGATAAGTTTTGAACATCAAGTTGAACGGCCGCCCCTCGGTCAATTCGCCGCCGCATTCGGGGCATTTCTTGCTCCCTTTCAGGTCCGCGACCTTGAACCTTTTTTTACAGGATTTGCAATCGCTCTTCAGGTCGAAAAAGTTCTCTACGTGGCCCGAGGCCTCCCATACCTTAGGGTGCATGAGGATAGCTGCGTCCATCCCGAACACGTCATCCCGTTCGTAGACCACGGACTTCCACCAGGAACGCTTAAGGTTATTTTTCAGCTCCACGCCGTAAGGGCCGTAATCCCAGGTATTGCTTAAGCCGCCGTAAATCTCGGATGAATGGAAGATGAAACCCCGGCGTTTACATAATGAAACGACTCTATCCATCAAGTTTTCATTCGTAGTCATAGGTTTTCATTTTTATCATAGATTGAGCAAAATATCAAGGAAATCATTTTTTCAACCTTTGTATTTCCCTTATGAATTTTTTTGATCTCAGCGGCCTTTCAAGGTGCGATGTCAGGAGCCTGTCCACAAGCGAACCAAGCTCCTGCTCTATTGATTTTGATATCCTGAACTTCAACAGCGAATCCCATGCCGCGTCCTTAAGCCGGCTGAAGGTCTGCGCGGTGCCCATCGATACCTTTATCCCCTTTACCGAAGGACCTTCGGCAGTCGGGCCGAAGCCGAGGAGCGTGAGGAGCCGTATCTCAAATATACGGGCTATCTTTGTGGGCTCCATCCCCTTCGCCAGAAGCCTCAGGCAGCCAATCAGCAGTTCGAATATCGCCTCGTTCTTCTCCGCCGGCTCCGTAAGCTCGTCGACAAGTTCTACGAAATAGGTCGCGTAGGCAATGGCGGAAAGGTCCTTCCTTATCCCGAACAGCCCGTCAACGAGGTCGCACTGGGTTATATTCTGGAGCTCGCTCTTCGTTTTTTCATAGAACACTATCTTGTTCAATCCGAACAATTCGGAGGAGCTCCCGTATCTCGACCTGTCGCCGCGGATCCCCTTTAAGATCCCCTTGATCTTCCCGAAATCTTTAGAATAGAAAGTCGCTAAAATGCTTGTCTCTCTGAAGTCGCGCCTGTTCAGGACGACGGCCTCAGTTGTCTGTATTGCCATCCTTTTTCTTTATTGTGAACCTTTCAGGCAGCGGGATAATTCCTCCCGAGATGATCAATTTAAGAGCTTCTTCTATGCTGATGTCCAGAGGGATTATCTCATCCTCGGGCACCAGGATAAGAAATCCCGATGTCGGTGTCGGAGTGGTCCCGATAAGTACGCTTATCAGCTTCTTTCCGGTCCCGTCATGGATAGTCTCCTTGCCTTCCGAAGTCACGAACCCTACCGCGTAGATGCCTTTCCGCGGATACTCGACAAGCACCGCTCTTTTAATGATACCCTGCGTCTGTCCGAGAAGCGCGTGGCTTATCTCTTTGAACGCGCCGTATACCTTGCCAAGCATCGGGAACAGGGAGATCTTCTTTTCCAGATAAGAGAAGAATTTTCTCAGCAGGATGAGCCTTGTGGCGAAACCGATAATTGAGATCGCGATGACAAGAAATACAAGGATCAATACCTTCGCTAAATTTTCGAGTACAGCGCTGTCCAAAATATAAAGGTGGAGGAATTTGACCATCGGCTCAAGCAGGATGTCATTGGTCTTGTCTATGATGAACTTCACGAGCCAGATAGTGATCGCGGCCGGAAGTATCACGGCGACGCCTGTTATGAAATTTTTCCTAAGAGTTTTGAGCATCTTATCCTTTATATAGAAGTTGGAATATCAGGAGCGTGACAAGTATGCCGGTTACCGACCCGGCTACCGCTTCCCATGCGGTGTGTAACCCTTTCCTTACTCTTGATGTCGCCAACAGCAGCGCCATCAGAAATGCGAGCGCCGCGACCACGCCGTTGCCGGAAAGCAAAGTTATCACGGTAAAGACCGAGAAACCGAGGGCCGAATGGCCGCTCGGCCATCCTCCCCTGAGAGGCGTCCCCTTCCTTAACGCTATCTTTAGTATCACTACAAGCGAAATGACGACGGCCAAAGCCACAAAGGTTATGTGCCATGGGGATCGCATTATCCGCGACATCCCCTCGGAGACGTCTATTATCTTTACCGTCTTGAAAAATATGAGATAACCCACCACGATCGCGTAGACGGCGGTGACGAATACGCATCCCGCGGCGATATCCTTGGCCATCTTGGCCATATGGTGGAATTCCTTGGTGAATATGTCGACGGCCAGTTCGAGCGCCGTATTGAACATCTCCGCGACTATCACCAGCGTGACGGCGCCCAGGAGCAGGATAAATTCCACGGGAGGCAGGCTTACGATCAGGCCGGCCGCTATGACGCCCGCGCCTATGATGAAATGGATCCGCATGTTCCGCTGGGTCTTCAGCGCGTGTTTCAATCCATCGATGGCGTAATTGAACGAATCGGTGAGTCCGCGTTTTTTCATAACCTTTTCAGGACCCTCTCTTCCATGATCCTCATCGTTTCCTTTTTTGGAGAAGTCGTATCGTCGTATCCCGAAAGGTGCAGTATGCCGTGAATCATATATAATTTCAATTCGTCCGCCAGCGTCGAGCCGAAACCCCTGGAGTTCCTTGCGGCCGTCTCCGCGGATATTATGATATCGCCTGTCTCGAAGGCGAGCACATCGGTGCTCTTGTCTCTTTTTCTGTATCTTTTATTCAACCTTCTTATCAAGGCATCGTCCGTAAAGAGTATGCAGATGCTCCCAGCCCTATTGCCGAGGATAGATAATATCTTTTCGGCATATCTTACGGCCTTCTCTTTCGAGAACGGCAATTTGACGCCTTCCGTCAAGACGGCGACGTGCGCGTCGACGCGCATGCCTCTAGGCACCGTTTTTTTCCTTGCCGTCAGGGTACTGGACCCTCGTGTGGTAGACGCCCGTAAGGACTTTGGTGAAAGTGGCCGCTATCATATTGAGGTCCTTTAAGGTGAGGTCGCACTCGTCCAGCTGGCCGTCGATAAATTTGTTGTTTATTATCCTGCGGACAAGTTCCTCGAGGTTTGCCGGGGTAGGGTTTAACAGGGTGCGCGAGGCGGCCTCTACCGAGTCGGCCAGGTGCACTATCGCCGTCTCTTTTGTCTGAGGCCTCGGGCCCGGATAGCGGAACCCCTCTTCCTCGAGTTTATTCAGGTCCTCTACGGATTCCAGCGCGCGCTGGTAAAAATAATATATGAGCCCTGTTCCGTGATGCTGCTCTATAAAGTCCATCAGCGAACTGTTAAGCCCGGCCCTCTTGGCCTTTTCGAGGCCGTCCTTGACATGGTTTATTATTATCAGGCTCGACATGGTCGGCGCGAGCTTATCATGCTGGCTCTCCGATATCGGCTGGTTCTCGGCGAAATATTCGGACTTCTCGACCTTGCCGATATCGTGATAGTAAGAGCCCACCCTTGCCAGGAGCCCGTTCGCGCCTATGGCGTCACAGGCGGCCTCGGCGAGATTTCCCACTATCAGGCTGTGATGGTAAGTCCCCGGCGCCTTGAGTATCAATTCCTTGAGCAGCGGGTTATTGGGGTCCGCCAGTTCCAACAGGGAGATATTGGTCGTGATCTTAAAGAGCGATTCGAATATGTGGAGCGTGCCCAGGATTATTATGCCGACCGCGAGGCCGTTCATCAGGAACATTGTCGCGTCCTTGAGTATGACGTTGCTCTCGAGATTATTCAATATCCCCAGCCCTATTACGCAGACAGCGTTTGAGACTCCGACTACCATGCCCGCCTTAAAAAGCTCCGATCTCTTTCTTATCGTCCTTACGGAGTATATGCCGATCACGCTTCCCGCGATGAATATCAGCGTGGAATCGAACCTTTCGCCTACCACCAACCCGGCAAGAACGCTTAATACCACGGCGATAATCATGGCCGGCCTTACGCCCAACAGAAGTCCGATAAGTATCGGCACTATCGCTACAGGCACAAAATATGCGGGGCCGCTCGAAAGCGAGATCGCCTTGCCTATCGCCGCGATCACGACTATCATTAAGGCGACCAGTAAAAGGCGCCTGTTATTGGAATATATCGCGGGTTCGTAATATTTTATGTAAAGCGCGGGGATGATCACAAGCAGCGCTACAATGAAAAAGATCCCCAATATCGACAGGGCGAACTTCTGCTCGGATACGGAAGCTGCTCGCAGCGCCTCGAATTTCGCGACATGAAAAGGCGTTACCCTTTCTCCCCTATTTATTATAAGCTCGCCCTGGACGACATCTATTAGTTTTTCCTGAGTAGGCACAGAGGATATGGCTTTCTCGCGGCGGCCGGAGGTCTCGACTACATTCGATCTCAAATTGGCGGATACGGCGGCTGAGGCGATATCCTTCATCACGGCCTTAAGTTTACTGTCGGTTATCGGTGAGTCCGCGAATAGCGATTGAGCCGGGTTCTGGATATCGGCCGGGGTCTTCAGGTTCCTTACGTCGGCGTCATATTCTGTTTTTGCCGCCTGGTTTCTTATCTTTATCGCCGTCTTTCCCTGCTTCTCGAGGATCTCTTTCTCGTCCGATGATATTACCCCCTGTGAGAATACGGCCTCAAGCTGGCCGAGGATCATCGGTTCGGCTTTTTCGGGTTCTGAAGAAGCCAGCAGCGCCTTAAGGTCGTTATCCGGGAGATTAAGCTTATTTACGGATTTAAGTCTCGCGAGCCTATGTTCAAATCCGAGATTTTCTGTCGTTTTTACTTCTTTGAGCGCGCCGAATATAGTCTTTATGTTTTGCGCGGAATTTTCATATATAATGGGGTCGATATCGTAGATGTCCTTCACCGAAAGGGCTGCATCTTTTTTCAGTCCCTCGGTCTTTTCCGTATCTTCGCCGGCGTTGAACGAAAAGTCCAGAGGGGCATAAATATTCCTGTCCGCGACCTTGCCCACCTGCGGCTGGCCGCCGTAGGGTATCTTTCCGATATATATGACAGATACAAGCGCTATACAAGTCGCGATGGCTATAAACCATTTCATGGTTATGTCCCGCGGCATAGGCTTGAGTCTCTTGAAGATGTTCATATATTGCATCTTATTTGCCGTTATATTTCTCGTATGCCCTTATGATATCCTGTACCAATTCGTGGCGGACGACATCGTCGCCGGTAAAATATGTGAACTTAATTCCCTCAATTTCCTTAAGGACTTCCTGCGCCTGCAGGAGCCCGACCGCCTTTCCTCCCGGGAGATCGCTTTGCGTGAGGTCGCCGGTTATTACCGTCTTTGAGTCGAAACCGAGCCTCGTTAAAAACATCTTCATCTGTTCGGCAGTCGCGTTCTGCGCCTCATCAAGGATTATGAAGGAATCGTTCAAAGTCCGGCCGCGCATGAAGGCAAGCGGGGCTACTTCTATTACCCCTCTCCCCAGGAACCTTTCGACTTTATCGAGGTCCATCATCTCATAAAGCGCGTCATAAAGAGGACGGAGGTATGGCGAAACTTTCTCCTCTATATCACCCGGAAGAAAGCCAAGGCTTTCTCCGGCCTCGACCGCGGGCCGGGTAAGGACGATGCGGCTCACATGGCCGAGTTTTAAAGCGTTTATCGCCATCGCCATAGCCAGATACGTCTTACCGGTGCCTGCGGGCCCGATGCCAAAGACGATATCGAATTGCCTTATCGCGTCGACATAGGCCTTCTGGCCGGCTGTCTTAGGGGTCACGAATTGTTTCTTGGACATTATCTCTATCTTATCGAGATAGATAGAGTGGAGGTCCAGGACGGAACTGTTATGCAGGGCTTTTATGGCGTAAAGGACCTCGTGCTGATGCACGGGCCGTCCCATCCTGATTATGTCCAGGAGTTGTTCAAATAACCGCGCGGCCTTCTCGACATTTTTCCCGTCGCCGCCTATTGTGAGATTCTCGCCGCGCGCGGTGATCTTTACCTCAAACTCCCGCTCCATCGCCTTGAGATTCTCATCGTGACGGCCGAAAAGGACACGGGCCTCCTCATCGCTTAAAAGCTTGAAAGTCTTATCCATAGACTATTATTTTGTATATTCGTTTCCTTTGATTTTCGCCGGCCCCGCCTTAGGTACTTTGATGACCATACCAGGGCGGATCTTATCAGGCGATTTAAGCATATCCTTATTCAGGTCGAAGAGTTTCTTCCATTTCTTTGTCGTTCCGAACAACTTCATTGAGATCTTCTGGAGGGTCTCACCCTTCTGGACTTTATAGTCGGTGAACTCTTCGCCGGCCTCGACTTTTTCCACGACAGGCTGCTCGGAAGGCGCGGTATCAAAGTTCGTCACAGGTTCGGCCGTCTCTTCAACTTTTTTAGGTACCCTGTTCTCTTTTTCTATTGCGGGAACCTCTACCTGGACCTCCATATAGGTCTTGTTGGGATTTCTTTCTCCGACCGCGGGCGGTGTCCCGACGAGATAACCGCGGTTACCCGAAGTGCCGGTTAAGTCCTGATCGACCCTTTCTCTGGTCACCATCTTGGTCGTGACCGAGCATCCCGTCAAAACCGTGCTCATTACCGCTAACGCCAAAAACACTAACAACTTCTTCATGCCTCCCCTCCTTATTTTTTAGGTTTAGTCCCTTCCCTTAGTGGATTGGGAAGGACCACCCTTTAGGCTTAGTCCCAATTCCTTCAATTGTTTTTCCGATACGTCCGACGGCGCGCCGGTCATGGAACAGACGGCTTTCTGCGTCTTCGGGAACGCTATTACATCCCTGATACTTTCCGATCCGGTCATCATGGCGATCAATCTGTCCAGGCCGGGCGCTATTCCGCCGTGAGGCGGAGCTCCATAGGAGAACGCCTCAAGAAGAAAACCGAACCTCGACTTTACTTCCTCTTCGCTCAGGCCTATCGACTTGAATATCTTCGACTGTGTCTCTTTGTCATGGATCCTTATGGAGCCTGAGCTGATCTCTACGCCGTTTAATACGAGGTCATAGGCCTTCGCCCTGACCTTCTCGGGATCCGTCTCGATCAGCAGAATATCCTCCTCATAAGGAGCCGTGAAGGGATGATGCTCGGCTTCCCAGTGTTTCTCCTCGTCATTGTATTTGAACCACGGGAATTCCACGATCCACAGGAAATCGAACCTGTTTTTATCTATGAGGTTATATTTTTCCGCAAGGGCGACCCTGAAAAGCGCGAGGAGTTCGTTTGTCACTTCTTTTTTGTCTGCGACCGCGAGGATCATATCGCCTTTCGCGGCGTCCATCTTTTTGATCATCGCCTTCACGCGGCCGTCGTCGAAAAATTTCGCGATCGGGCAGTCGACCGTCCCGTCGGCCACCTTAAAATATGCGAGCCCTTTGGCGCCGAGTTTTATCGCCAGCTCCGTAAGGCCATCTATCTCGCTCCTTGAGATATCAGCCTTGCCTTTCAGGTTCAACGCTTTTATTATGCCGCCGCCGGCGACGACCTTCTCGAAGGTTAGGAATTGTCCGCCCTTCAGGGTATCGGTTAGGTCGACCAGTTCCATGCCGAACCTTGTATCAGGCTTATCTGTTCCGAACCTTTCTATGGCTTCGCGATATTTTATCCTCGGAAATGGTGTTTTTAGGTCTACGCCTATACCTTCTTTGAATATCGCCTTTATAAGGCGCTCGGTAAGGTCGAGCACGTCATCGACATCCACAAACGACATCTCGATATCAAGCTGTGTGAACTCCGGCTGCCTGTCCGCGCGAAGGTCCTCATCCCTGAAACATTTGGCTATCTGGAAATACCTGTCCATCCCGGCGACCATCAATATCTGTTTGAACAATTGAGGGGACTGTGGCAGCGCGTAAAACTTCCCGTGATTAATCCTGCTCGGCACAAGATAATCCCTGGCCCCTTCCGGGGTAGATTTTGTAAGTATGGGCGTCTCAACTTCGATAAATCCTTCGCCCTCAAGGAAATTCCTTGTTATATGGCAGACCTTATGCCTTATTATGAGTTTGTCCCTTGCGGATTTGCGCCTGAGGTCGACAAACCTGTAAGTGAACCTTAGTTCCTCGGATATCTGGCTGTCGTCTTCTATCTCGAACGGCGGTGTCTGCGCGACGTTTAGTATCGTAAGTTTTGAAGCTATTATCTCTATCTCTCCGGTCTTTAACTTAGGATTCTCGGTACCCTTCGGCCTTTGGGAGGCTTCGCCCTCGACCATGATCACATATTCGCCGCGGAGCGCCTCGGCCGCGTCGTGAAGTTCTTTGGATTTTGCGGGATTGAATACGATCTGCGTCAGGCCGTATCTGTCTCGCAGGTCTATGAAGATAAGGCCGCCGTGGTCGCGCCTTCTATGGACCCACCCGGCCAGGATCACCTTCTTTCCCAGATCTTTTGCTGTCAATTCACCGCAGGTGTGCGTCCTAAGCATTTATTTTATTGATATCCTAAGCATTTATTTTATCAATATCCTTTCCATTTCCGTGACGAAATTACGCTCGGGTATCACGCTCTGTTCCTTTGTCCCCATATTCCTGAGAGTTATCGAATGATTTTTGATCTCATCCTCGCCTATGATCGCGACGTATTTTGCGCCGAGCTTATCCGCAGTGCGCATCTGCGCCTTGAGCGATTTGCCTTCGAAATCTGCTTCGGCGGAGATGCCCTGCCCGCGCAAGGCCATCACCAGGGAGAGTCCTAATTCATATGCCTCTTCTCCCATCGTGGCGATATAGAGGCTTAACCCTCCGTCGAGCTCCGGGATATCCTGAATGGCCATAATGGCCCGCTCCATTCCGATAGCGAAGCCGCACGCGCCTTTCGCAGGCCCGCCGAGGTCAGCGACGAGGTTGTCGTATCTTCCGCCGGCGCCGATAGCGTCCTGAGCGCCGAGTTTTGCGTGGACCACTTCGAAAGTCGTCCTGGTGTAATAGTCGAGCCCTCTTACCAGATACGGCTCTACTTTGTAATTTATCTTAAGGCCTTCAAGAGCTTTCTTAACCGTCTCGAAATGAGTCAGACAGTCGGCGCAGAGATATTCTTCAGTTCCTTTAAATATTTTTTTTATTTCGTTCCTGCAGGCATCGACCTTGCAGTCTAAAACCCGCAGTATATTTTTTTCGTAACGGACCTTGCAATCCTCGCAAAGATCTTTTATGCGGGGGCCGATCGCCTGGCGTAACCCGTTCGCAAACGCCTCTTTGTCCTTAACGCAGCCCAACGTGTTTAATTTTATTCCGTAGTTTATGATATTGAATGAATCCAATAACGCGGCCAAAAGGGCTATGACTTCCGCGTCAAGGTAGGGGCTGTATGACCCGATCGCTTCTACGCCTATCTGGTGAAATTGGCGCATCCTTCCGGCCTGCGGCCTCTCGGCCCTGAACATGGGGCCCATATAAAAGAGCTTGGCAAAACCCATCTCATTCTCCAAACTATTCTCAAGGTAAGCCCTGACCACTGAGGCGGTCGACTCAGGCCGTAACGTGATGGAACGCTCGCCCCTGTCCAGGAAGGTGAACATCTGTTTCTCTACGATGTCAGTCCCTTGTCCCAAGGACTTCACGAACAGGGTCGACTCTTCGATTATGGGCGTGCGTATCTCGCTATAGGCGAACGAATTTAAGACGGCCCTGGCTTTTTCTTCCAGGATCGTCCATAATCTCGCCTCTTTGGGCAGGAGGTCTTTAGTCCCCCGCAATGCCTTTAATTGTTCTTTCATGGAAATAATAGGTAGGTTTAAAATCCGCCGGCGCGTAGAGGCGGATTATTTAACCTTCTGCTTCATTATCAGTCCCGGCTTGAAAACCGCTACCCTCTTAGGTGGAACTGGGACGGTAACACCGGTCCGCGGGTTCCTGCCTGTCCTCCCGCGGCGGGATTTGACCTTAAATATCCCGAAATTCCTCAGCTCAACTGTCTCGGCGGCCGCCAAAGCTTCGACTATGATGTCGAGGGTGCGCTGGACTACAAGTTTGATATCGACTTGTTTCAGGCCGGACTCGCCGGCTATCTGCAGTACAATCTCCTTCTTTGTCATTCTTCCCTCCTGACGTAAATTGTTATATTCATTATAGTTAGTAAATTATCACTTTTGGCGGGGCTTGTCAAGAAAAACTACGCCTGCCTGACGCTAGTCAGGTCTTGAACGAAACGACCCCTTCCCCTAGAAGCCTCTCGATATCTAAGGTGAGGGAATCCGACGGTTCGACCTTCAATTTTTCCTCCACTGATATCTCAAACTGTTTTCCATCGGACATCTTGAAGTGCAGGTATACCGGGGCGGTCCCTGGATGGGATTCCAGGACGGTCTTCAATTTAGTGAGGGCCAGATCGTCAATCCCGGTATTTAAACTTATGATAAGTGCCTGTGTATATTTCCGTTGCAGTTCCTCGAGGGGCATTATATCGTTCGCCATTATCTTCGGCCGGTCCTCCCTGAGGTTGATTTTTCCCTTAACGCAGACTATGGCGTCCTTTCTGATGAATTTCTCGGTATTTGCGAATGCCTTTGGGAAGACAAGGACTTCCACTTCACCGGTCAAGTCCTCGATACTCATTATAGCCATCTTCTCGCTCTTCGCTTTTGTGATGGTGAATTTAAGCTTTGATATTATCCCGCCGACGTTCACTTCCTCATCCATCCTTCTCTTTCCGAGGTCTTTGACCTGGCATGTGGAATATGCCTTTATAAGTTTTTCGTATTTCGCGAGAGGATGGCCTGTTATATAAAATCCCAGCATCTCCTTTTCGAAAGCCAGAAGCTGACTCTCGTGCCATTCCGGTATCTTCGGTATCTCGTGGTGCCTGCTGGTATGGCCTTTTGTGTGTGCGCCGAATTCCTCGAAGAAAGTAGATTGTCCGCTCAGGCGCTCCCTATGAAAGTTCGCGCCGCGTTCCAGGCAGTCGTCCACGAGCACCATAAGCTGCGACCTGTAAAGCTTGAAATCGTCAAACGCGCCGCACTTTATGAGGCTTTCGAGGACTTTCCTGTTTGTTAGCCTGAGGTCGACGCGTTCGCAGAAGTCGTAGAGGTTCTTGAAATTTTCGCCCGCATTCCTTGCCGTGACTATCGAATCGATCGCCCCCTGCCCGACATTTTTTACCGCGCTCAAGCCGAACCTTATGGCGTTGCCTGCTACCGTGAATTTAGAGAAACTCTCATTTATGTTCGGAGGCAGGATCTGTATTCCCATCCTCTCCGACTCTTCGATGTAAAACGCGACTTTATCGATATTATCGCGTTCAGAGGTCATGAGCGCCGTCATGAATTCGACGGGATAATTCGCTTTGAGATAAGCGGTGCGGTAAGAGATAAGCGCGTAAGCGGTTGAATGTGACTTATTGAATCCGTAACCCGCGAAATACTCTATGAAATTAAATATCTTCTCTGAAGTCCGCCTGTCTATGCCTTTCTTTATCGCGCCTTCGAGGAATTTCGATTTCGCCTGTTCCATCTCCTCGGGGATCTTCTTGCCCATGGCGCGGCGCAGCGAATCGGCTTGCGACATCGTGAATCCGGCCAGGTCGGATACGATGCGCATTACCTGTTCCTGATAGACTATCGTGCCGTAGGTCTCCTTGAGGATCGGTTCGAGCAGCTTATGGTCGTATTTTATCGGCGCGAGCCCGTGTTTTCTCTTTATGAAGTCTTCGACCATCCCCGTACCGATAGGCCCGGGCCGGTAAAGCGCCAGGATAGCGATTATATCTTCAAAATTTGTCGGCTTCAGTTTCCTGAGGATATCGCGCATCCCGGAACTTTCAAGCTGGAATATCCCGAGCGATTCAGCGTTTGAGAGGAGCTCGTATGTCTTGGGGTCATCAAGAGGCATGTCGCTGAAATCGATCGCGACGCCCTTCGTCCTCTTTATTATCTTCACGGTCTCGTCGATGACCGTAAGCGTGCGCAGGCCCAGGAAGTCCATCTTCAGGAGGCCTATCTTTTCGAGTGACTTCATCTCGTAGCCTGTCGAGATCAATCCGTCTCCGGTCTTAAATAGCGGGATATAATCAGTCAGCGGACGGTCGGATATAACGACTCCCGCCGCATGGGTGGAGGCGTGGCGCGTAAGCCCTTCGACTTCCATTGAAACATTGATAAGTTGTCTTACCTGCGGGTCATTCTTATATAGATTCCGCAACTCCGGCTCTAACTTTAGAGCCCTTTCAAGCGTTATGTCGAGTTCCTGAGGTACGAGTTTGGCAATACGGTCGACGTCGCCGTAGCTAACTCCCATGACCCGCCCGACGTCCCTTATAGCGGCGCGCGCCTGCATCGTCCCGAAAGTTATGACCTGCGCGACATTCTCCTTGGAATATTTCTGGATGACATAGTCGATGACCTCGCCTCTCCTCTCGTAACAGAAGTCAATATCTATATCCGGCAGGCTTACGCGGTCAGGGTTGAGGAACCGTTCGAAGATCAGGTCATATCTTATGGGGTCGAGGTCTGTTATGCCGAGGAGATAACTTACGACACTTCCCGCGGCTGAGCCTCTTCCCGGCCCGACCGGGATGTTCTTTGACTTCGCGTAATTGATGAAATCCCAAGCGATCAGGAAGTAACTGGTAAAGCCGGTCTTCTTTATGATGTCAAGTTCGTGTTCGACCCTGTCCCTTATTACCTTATCCGCGGCGGGATAGCGTTTCTTAAGCCCGGATTCGGCAAGTTCCTTTAAATACTCCTCGCGGGTTTTTCCTTCGGGCGGCGTAAACTGAGGGAGGTGCGTCTTGTTGAAATCGAGCTCGAGGTTGCATTTCTCGGCTATCTCTATCGTGGAATTTATCGCCTGAGGCACATCCTCGAACATCTCCTTGAAGTCTTCGGTCGATTTGAAATAGAACTCATCGGTTGAAAATTTCATATGATCCGGGTCGTTTAAGGTCGCTTGGGTCTGGATGCACAGCAGCCCCTCGTGCGCCCGTGCCGATTTTTTCCGCAAGTAGTGCACATCGCCTGTGGCGACCAGCGGGATCTCGAGTTCTCTCGCCAGCTTTAATAATCCCGCATTCGCGATCTCCTGTTCCGGGATGAGGTTCTTTTGCAGTTCGAGATAGAAATCCCCGTTTCCGAAGATCTCTTTGTACTGGGCGGCGACTAACTTCGCCTCCTCGTATTTGCCCTTTACGATAAGATACGGGATCTCGCCCTGGAGGCATGCGGACTGGGCGATAAGCCCTTTTGAATATTTAGCGAGGAGTTCTTTATCTACGCGCGGCTTGTAATAGAAACCTTCCAAATATCCGGCCGAAACGAGTTTCATGAGGTTCCGGTAACCTTCCTCATCCTTAGCTAACAGTATGAGGTGATACGACGCCTCCTCGTTTACCGGGGTCGCCCTGTCGAAACGCGAGCCCGGCGCCACATAGATCTCGCATCCGATTATAGGCTTTATGCCGTTCTTCATCGCTTCGGAATAGAATTCTATCGCGCCGAACATGTTGCCGTGGTCTGTTATGGCGACTGCCGGCATCTTATATTCTTTTGCTAATGCGATGAGTTCCGGTATTTTGCAGGCGCCGTCCAACAGGCTGAATTGCGTGTGGACGTGAAGATGGACGAAATGCGAGTGTTGCATAATATACCCCTAGACTAAATTTATTCCCACTCGATGGTGGAAGGCGGCTTGGAACTTATATCGTACACTACGCGGTTTACGCCCCTCACCTCGTTGATTATCCTGTTGGAGATCCTCTCGAGCAGATCATAAGGAAGCCTGGCCCAGTCGGCGGTCATGCCATCAGCGCTTGTGACGGCGCGCAGGGCGATCACATTCTCATAAGTCCTCTCATCGCCCATAACCCCCACCGTCTTTATCGGGAGAAGGATCGCGAACGACTGCCACACTTCCCTGTAAAATTCAGCTTTTTTGATCTCCTCGATGACCACCAGGTCGGCCTCGCGCAAAATATCGAGGCGCTCTTTCGTGATGTCGCCGATCACCCTTATGGCCAGCCCCGGACCCGGGAACGGCTGGCGCAAAATGATCTCATTCGAAAGCCCCATCGCCTTTCCGACCAGCCTGACCTCGTCCTTAAATAATTCGCGGAGAGGCTCTACCAGTTTAAGTTTCATATTTAACGGCAGGCCGCCGACATTGTGATGCGATTTGATTGTGGCCGAAGGGCCGCCGAACGCGGACTTCGACTCGATCACGTCGGGGTATAGCGTGCCCTGCGCCAGGTAGCCGATCTTTCCGAGTTTCTTCGCCTCTTCTTCAAATACGCGTATGAATTCATGGCCGATTATCTTGCGTTTCTTTTCCGGGTCGATGACGCCTTTCAGTCTTTTAAGGAATCGCGCTTCGGCGTTCACGTATCTCAGATTTATGTGGAAATGTTTTTTGAAGGTTTTTATGACGCGGTCGGCCTCGCCCTTTCTCAGGACGCCGTTATTGATGAATATGCAGGCAAGTTGCTTTCCGATCGCTTTGTTGATGAGCACGGCGGCAACGGATGAATCCACGCCGCCCGATAATCCGCAGACGACTTTTTCTTTTCCTACAGCCTCCCTTATGTTATTTACGGTATCGTCGATAAATGACTGCGGGGTCCATGTCCCTTCGCACCCGCAGATATTAAAAAGGAAATTCGAGATTATCTTGCTGCCTCTAGGCGTGTGCGCGACCTCGGGATGGAACTGGACGCCGTAGAGACGGCGGTTTTTATCCGCTATCGCGGCGAATTCGGTATTGTCTGTGTGACCGATCCTTTTAAATCCGGGAGGCAGTTGCGAAACGTAGTCGCCGTGGCTCATCCAGCAGATTGTCTTTTCTTCAAGGCCGGCGAAAAAGTCCTCAAAATCGTCTATAAGGAGTTCGGCGTGTCCGAATTCACGTTTCCTGGCCTTCGTGACTTTTCCGCCCAGCATATGCGCCAACGCCTGCATGCCGTAGCAAATGCCAAGGACCGGGATATCGAGTTCGAATAGTTCTTTTTTTGGTTTGGGCGCATGGGAGCCGTAGATCGAGGCGGGGCCGCCGGATAAGATAAGCCCTTTCGGGTTTATCTCCCTTATCTCTTCGGCCGTGATATTATGCGGGACGATCCTTGAAAAAACCCTGTTCTCCCTCACACGGCGAGCTATTAACTGGTTATATTGCGAGCCGAAGTCTAAAACAAGGATAACTTCCTGCTGCGACATCTATTTACCCATTCCAACCCTTTGGACCTGCTGGAATATCTTTCCTTCCGTCCTGATGGATGGAGCTATTATGATCTCTGTCTTCTGGAATTCCTTAATGCTTCTGGCGCCGACTGAACCCATCGATGTCTGTAATGCGCCCATCAGATTCTGCGAGCCGTCGTCATACCTGGCCGGGCCAAACACTATTTCTTCCAGCGTACCGGTCGTGCCGACATGTATCCTGGTGCCGCGCGGTAAGTTAGCGTGCGGCGTGGCCATCCCCCAATGAAAACCGCGTCCGGGCGCCTCTACTGCGCGGGCGAAAGCCGAACCGACCATTACAGCGTCGGAACCGCAGGCTAACGCTTTACAGATATCCCCTCCGGTCCTCATCCCGCCGTCCGTGATTATCGGTATATATTTTTTGGTCTTATTATAAAAGGCGTCTCTCGCGGCGGCGCAATCCACTGTTGCGGTGACCTGCGGGACCCCGATACCCAGAACCCCCCTTGTCGTGCACGCCGCGCCGGGGCCGATCCCTACCAATATCGCGGCCGCGCCTGATGCCATCAGTTCATACGCGACTTCGTAACCGACGCAGTTACCGATGATTACGGGTATCTTCATCATCTTATTGAATTTCTTGATATCGAGAGCCTGATATTCCTTCGAGATGTGCCTCACGGTGCTGACCGTTGATTGTATGACGAATATATCCGCGCCGGACTCCTGCGCTATCTTTCCGAATCTCTCAGCGCGCTGCGGGATCGAGCTTACGACCGCCGGGACATCGGCGTCTTTTATCTGGCGGATCCTCTTCTCTATTAATTTTTCCTGTATGGGCTTGGTATAGATCGATTGGATTATCTCTGTGGCCTTTTCCGGGTCTGCCCTGACCAATTGTTCTAGGACTTCATCAGGGTCTTCGTATCTTGTCTGGACGCCCTCGAGATTTAAGACCGCGATGCCGCCCAGCTTACCCATGGCTATCGCGAATTTTACATCGACCACACCGTCCATGGCGGCAGCGAGGATAGGGACATTAAATTTTTTGCCGTCAATTTCCCAGTTTGTGTTTACTTCGGCAGGATTTATCGTGACTCTTCCGGGGGCTAACGCGATCTCATCGAACCCATAGCAACGGCGGGCCTTACGTTTGATGCCTATATATTCACCCATCTATCGGGAGCCTCCTTGAGGTAGGGTTATATGATACAAAAATCCCCCGTTAAAGTCAAGGAAAAGAACAAATTTACTGAAATTTAAGTCTCGCTTGGCCTTATTTATTACTCGCAGCAAGCAAGAGCAACTGCGTCATAAACCGGCTCTGCGCGAGACGTTAAATTTCAGTATAAATAATACGCCCCTTAAGCTAATAGCTAAGGGGCGTATTTGTATTCAGCAGTTGAGTTATTTAACTATTGCGAGGATGTCGTCGGCATCGATGATGAGGTACTCCTTGTCATCGACCTTGACTTCGCTCCCGGAATACTTTCCGAAGATCACGATATCTCCGGCCTTTACATCGGGCGCTACGACCTTGCCGTTCTCGAGCGTTTTGCCCGAGCCTACCGCGATGACTTTGGCTTCCTGCGGTTTCTCCTTCGCCGTATCCGGAAGGATTATGCCGCCCTTGGTCTTCTCCTCTGCGCTTAATACCTCTACTATGACTTTATCGCCTAATGGTTTAAGGTTCATTTAGATTCCTCCTTTTAGGGTCTAATACATTCCTTCGCCGTAGCCGCCGTGCGGTGGCATAGGAGGAGTCTTTTCTCTTTCCGGCATATCGGTGATGAGCGCCTCGGTCGTAAGGAGCAGGCCGGCAATAGACGCGGCGTTCTGTAACGCTGTCCTTGTGACCTTGGTCGGGTCGATTACGCCTGATTCTATCATATCGACGTAATCCGACCGCATGACGTCATAACCGATGTTTGTCTTTTCTTTCTTTACGTGCTCGACTACTACCGAACCCTCGAGCCCGGCGTTCTGGACTATCTGTCTTAAAGGTTCCTCGAGAGCGCGTTTGACTATCTCGACGCCGATCTGCTCGTCGCCGCTAAGCTTCATCTTATCGAGCGCTGAAACGCATCTCAACAGCGCGACACCGCCGCCCGGGACGATACCTTCCTCGACGGCAGCCCTGGTCGCGTGAAGGGCATCCTCGACGCGCGCCTTCTTCTCCTTCATCTCGGTCTCGGTCGCGGCGCCGACATTGATGACGGCAACTCCGCCCGAGAGCTTCGCTAATCTTTCCTGCAGCTTCTCTTTATCGTAATCCGAATCGGTCTTCAATATCTGGGCTTTGATCTGCTCGATCCTGCCTTTGATATCCGAGGTCTTTCCGGCGCCTTCGATGATCGTGGTATTATCTTTATCGATCGTTACTCTTTTGGCGCGGCCGAGGTCGTTGATTTCTATGTTCTCGAGTTTTTTTCCGAGGTCTTCGGTTATGGCTATACCGCCGGTCAATACCGCGATATCATCGAGCATCGATTTCCTTCTGTCGCCGTAGCCCGGGGCTTTGACCGCGCAGCAGGCGAACGTCCCGCGTATCTTATTGATGACCAATGTCGCGAGCGCCTCGCCGTCCACTTCCTCGGCGACGATGACCAAAGGCCTTCCGGTCTTGGCTATCTTCTCGAGCAGGGGAAGCATGTCCTTTACGTTTGATATTTTTTTCTCATTGATAAGGATGTACGGGTCTTCGAGTATTGCTTCCATCCTTTCCGCGTCGGTCACGAAATAAGGCGAGAGATAGCCCTGGTCGAACTGCATGCCCTCGACGACTTTCAGGGTCGTCTCGGTGGACTTCGCTTCCTCAACGGTTATTACGCCGTCCTTGCCGACCTTGTCCATCGCCTCGGCGATCAGATCACCGATTGTGGTGTCGCTATTTGCCGCGATGGATGCGACCTGTGAGATCTCTTTCTTATCTTTTCCGATTGATTTGGAGAGTTTCTTTAAGTGTTCGATGACTTCTTCGACGGCCTTGTCGATCCCGCGCTTTAAGGCCATGGGGTTTGCGCCCGCGGTCACGTTCTTGAGGCCTTCTCTGTAGATAGCTTCGGTGAGAAGCGTTGCCGTGGTGGTACCGTCACCCGCGTTATCAGAGGTCTTGCTGGCGACTTCCTTGACCATCTCAGCGCCCATATTCTCAAACGGGTCCTGGAGCTCTATCTCTTTTGCGACGGTGACGCCGTCTTTTGTGATGGTGGGTGAGCCGAATTTCTTATCGAGGACTACGTTGCGGCCTTTCGGGCCGAGAGTAACTTTTACAGCTCTCGAGAGCTGCTCGACGCCCGATAAAATCTTGCGCCTTGCTTCCTCGTTATACAGTAATTGCTTTGCCACTTTTGTTCCCTCCCTTTTTATTTTACTATCGCTAAAATTTCCGATTCCCTTAAGATCAGTAGGTCCTCATCCTTGTATTTTATCTCTGTGCCGCCGTAACGGCCATAAAGGACCACGTCCCCGATTTTTACTTCCAGTTCCTTTACCTTGCCGTCATCCAGGAGCTTACCCTTGCCAACGGCCACTATCTTGCCCTTGGACGGCTTCTCCTTCGCTGTGTCAGGCAGGATTATTCCGCCCTTGGTCTTCTCTTCCTGCTCCGTGGGCTTGACCAAAATCCTGTCACCTAACGGTTGAACCGCCATTTGTACACCTCCTTTAATTCGCCCGCAGCCGAATTGCTGCGAATTAACCCTGAAGCCTGCGATGAAAATTCCGTAGGAATTTTCGAGCGTTTAGGCGAAGGGTAAGTTAATTATACCTTGAAAAGCTTAATTTTAGAGGAATTTAGCACTCCTATACGCTGAGTGCCAAATATGGCATATATTATATGATTTCTGCGGATTTTGTCAAGGAAAAAATATTTCAGGACGTAAACAGGGACTATATCAACCCTGTCTTCTTCAAGTCTTTTGCAATTTTCTTCGCGAGGATTTTGCCTACTTGTTCTGGAGTTTCAATCCCAATGCTCTTATCCCCGTTGTATTCACCCGAAAATTTCGTTTCGTTATTTTTAATGCCTTTATAGACCACCTTATCGGCTATCAACATTGAAAAGTCGGCGCCGCGCAATATTTTTGTTATGGTGACTTCAATAGTGATATCGGCGCCATCTTTGACAAAAAGGATCGGATATTTGGAATTGGCCGAATTGTTTTCGATATTCTGGCATATCTGTTCGGCCATCGTGAGGTTAGCTTCGTCTGCCTGCTTGACTACTTTTGCCCACTCCTCATCGCTGTATAAGATGTTATCGACGAATTGATTGGCCATTGCCGTGACGCCGATCGGTTTATTTTGGTCCGCCCCCGCCCCTTCCCTGTATTTTTGTATGCCTTTGACCAATTTTTGGTCCATTATGGCCTTCTTGTAACGCAGGCTCGAGATATCCTCCTTGAAAAAAACCGGCTGTATCCTGACCTTCAGCAGCCTGGCCGTTCCCCCTGACCCAATGTCACAGCCTATAAAAGAAATCCCTATTATGATGCAAAGGAAAGCCGTGATTAAATAAGATGTCTGGCGCATTTCCGTTACCTTTCTTTTGAGGATCTGTCGTAAATTATCCGTAAACCGTGCAGGGTAAGGTTCGGATCTACTTTTCTGATTAATTTAGAATATTTAGTCATCAGCGCGGCATGGCCGCCGGTGGCGATGACGATCGCTCCCGGGTATTTGGCTTTGAGCTTGGCGATGATGCCGTCGCATAGCGAACCGAAACCGTGGAATACCCCGCTTCTCATGCTGTCGACCGTATCGCGGCCGATAAGCCCTTTAGGCGGCGAAAGTTTTATCTTCGGCAGGAGCGCAGCCTTTTCCGAGAGGGCGTTAAGGGATGTCTCGATGCCAGGGACGATTATCCCGCCCCGATACTCCCCTTTCTTTGATATCACGTCAAAAGTTATCGCTGTCCCGAAGTCGATGACGATTGCGGGATATCCGCAAAGTTCTTTAACCGCGACCGCGTCAACGAGCCGGTCCTGCCCGACCTGTCTTGGGTTGCGGTAGAGATTTTTTATCGGCGCTTTGATATTCCCGCCCAATACAAACGGGCGTATCTTATATTTTTGAGCGACCATCTTCTTTATGATAGGTGTCACCTTCGGCACGACGCTCGATATTATTGCCGCATCAATATTCTTTGGCAGCTTAATCGCCTTCTTATAAAATACGCTCTGCGTTGAAATCTTCCAGGATGATTTAAGCTTCTTCCCTTGGAATGCTCCGAAAGCGATTGTTGTGTTTCCGACGTCTATTGCAAGCAGCATTATCTCACCATTAATACATCACCGGCCATGATATGTTCGGTAAAACCGCTGTCGAGCCGGACGACCAAAGCGCCGCTCATGTCGAGGTCGACCGCCACGCCCTCTATCTTCTTGTTTTGGCAGACGATCTTTACTTCTTCGCCGAGAGTGTGTGAAAAGCCTCTCCATTTCTCGATTATCTTCTTGAAGCCCTTCTCCTTAAATATAGAATATTGATGCTCGAGTTCTCTTAGAAGTTCCTGCGTGAGCTCGACGCGCGCAACGCTCTCGCCCACTTCTGCCTTGAGTGATGTCGCCTCTTTCGGCAAGTCGGCCTTCGCGGTGTTGACATTTATGCCGATGCCGAGGACGATGTATTTTACGGTGTTTATCTCGGCGCTCATTTCGGTAAGTATCCCGCAGACCTTGCGGTTATTTATCAGGATATCGTTCGGCCATTTTATGAGGGCTCCGAGGTGCGTTGCCTTGCGGATAGTGTTCGCGACAGCCACCGCGGACATAAGGGTTATTTTCGGCGCGTCA
>Ga0156189_163_pt1 | contig 26919 bp, 33 predicted proteins | sample RifCSPlowO2_12_FD_107842 | JGI IMG/M metagenome (GOLD analysis project Ga0156189, IMG submission 107842) | Omnitrophica WOR_2 bacterium RIFCSPLOWO2_12_FULL_51_24 | reverse complement strand
GAAAATCCCGGTAGATGCCACGCTTTATCTGGTTGCCTTCGGCATTGACTTTTATCGTCTCGGTCACGGTCATCGTCGAGTCCTTGTGGACGATGATGCGGCTGTCGAATGATAATATTCGTTCGGAGGCGTAAGAAGCGGGAAAAAACAGAAAAGTTAAAACAGATAGGAGAAGAAATAATAATGCCGAGAAATATTTGTGCTGGAACCTGTCCCTTCTAAACACGTCCCCGATCATAGTTTTACCTTGGGGGTTTGCCTTTCGGTGGCGTATTCTATCTCGAAAAATTCCGCCTTATCGAAATTGCAGGAGCCGGCGACAAGGTTGCTGGGAAAAGTCTGCGAGAGGATATTATAATCGCGGGCCGCGCCGTTGTAATATCTCCTCGCCATCTGCAGCTGGTCTTCTATCTCGACGAGGTTCTTGTGCAGGTCGAGAAAACTCTGATTGGCCTTAAGCTCGGGGTAGGCTTCGACGATGGCAAAAATGGATTTCAGCGCGCGGGAGATACCGTTCTCTGAGTCGGCTTTATTCTGGATCCCTTCAACCGAGATGCTCCTGGAGCGCAATACAGTCACCTCTTCAAGCGTCTTCCTCTCGAACTGTTTGTACCCCTTCACCGCCTCGACGAGATTTGGGATGAGGTCGGCGCGGCGTTTGAGCTGGACGTCTATCCCGCTCCATGCTTCCTTCATGAGGTTTTTGTATTTAACGAGGAGGTTATACGTGAAGACAGACCATATCACCAGCCCTACTACCAGCAACAATCCGGCTAATCCTAAAGGATAGACTTTCCCATCAATTAAGGAAAGGTCTAAACTTAACATTTTAGCCCCCTTGGATGATCAACGATACCTATGTCGCTCGGAGCTCTTCCGATAGACCTCAAAAGTGCCAGGGTCTCTTCTATCTGGATACCTATCTCTTCGGTCTCATGCGCGCGATGCGGATATATCGAGTAAAGGCCGCGGTATTTGAGCGGCGTGAGGTTGAGCATAACGGAATTCGCGCCTGCTAACAGGCCTTCCTTGCGCGCTTTTTTGTCCAGCGTCTCAAGCGCCGTAGTCACTACCACATTCGCCCTCCGCGGTTCGATGAAACGCGCCAGGGCGAGTATTTTAAGTATATCTTCTTTCGCCGGCGGCTTGGCTCTCGCTAACGGGGTACCCGGATGCGGGATAAAAGGCCCGAAGCTGAACATATCGGCATTCAGTTCCTTTGTCAGATAGAGATCGTTAACGGTATCCTCGGGGCTTTGGCCGGGAAGACCGATAAGCCCGCCGGTAATAATAAGATAACCAAGTCCGGCGGCGTCCCTTAAAGTGCGCAAACGCGTCTCCAGACGGCAGCCCGGATGGAGTTTTTCATAAATGGAGGGATTGGACGTCTCGAACCGCAGCAAAATACCTCTCGCTCCGGCATGGAAGAGCGTTTCGAGATCCCCGCGCGGCATCTCCCCGAAACTGATGAATATGAGCGCGGCGGCTTTGGCCTTTATTTCCCTTATTATCTCGGACAGCTCGGCCGCTGAATAACCCGCGCCTTCTCCGCTCTGCAGGACCAGCGCCTTGAAATGAAGGCCGTTTACCGCCTCACACGCGGCATCGACGATCTCCTGCCTGCTCATCCGGTAACGCTTGAGGCCCATGTTGGCAGAAGATATCCCGCAATAATGGCAACTCCTCCGGCAATAATTTGATATCTCTATTATGCCGTGGACGCAGCAGGCGTTCTTGTGGTATTTCTGGCGCAGGAAATTTGCCGCCTTGAATAAAATATTGAGTTCCTTCGGGTCCTTTAAACCCAGAAGATAAAGGAGATCTTCCTTCGACAGGTCTCTCTCTTCCAGCGCCTTGTCTATTATGCCGCCAAACCTTTTGCTTATGCCTTTTTCCCCGAGGTCGAGGCGGGAGAACCTCAGGTCTAATTCCTGCAGCTCGAAGAACGTCTCCTTCCATGTCGAGAGGATGTCTTCGGCTTCGGTGCGCGGGATCTTCTCTATGACATACCCGCCCTGCGCGTAGATATAATCGCCGCGTGTCAGGCCTTCTATCTCGCTTATCGCCTTCTTGCGCTGGCCGAAATAATCCACGGTCGCTATATTATCATTTACCGATTCGACCCTTCCGGGTATCGCGTAGCACATTTATCTACTCGCAATCAAAAGACAAAAGCCTTAACTCCCGCGCCGGGCTCTTCTCTATCTCGATCCGGGCGCCCTCCAACAAAGTCCCTTTAGCCTTCTCCTCGAAGAAAAAATTCAGGATGTCCCCGTTTATCTCGGTGAACTCGCCCATTCGCAGGTAGACCCTGGTTATCTTTTTCGCCTTCTGCTCTTTCCCAAGCCTGAGCAGGTCCTCAAAGATATCCTTTACTAGATGCATCTCATGCATCATGCATCTCATGCATCCGTGAATTCCTTTTTTATCTTCGTGATTATCTTATCGGCCGCGGCCCTGACTTCAGGAGAAAGGCATTCGCCGTGCCTTACTTCTTTGGGCTGGATCCCGATAAATTTTATTTCCGAAGCGGTATCTTCCTTCAAAATATGATAGATGACTTTCAGCGGGATGGCGTGTGTGGAGAGCGACGCTCCGGGTATATCCCCTTCGTTTATTACCTTCACCTCTCCCGCTTTTCCGCCGAAGTCCGCGGCGTCTATTATCACGATCCTGCCGGGCTTGAGCCCGGCCGCCTCTCCGATGAAATTTTCCGGATTATAGCCCGCATCAATGACAGCGAGAAGCTTGCTGTTACTGAGATAAGAGGCTATGTAAGGCCCTACGCCGTCGTCAGAGCGGAGGGTATTTCCTACGCAAATTATTACGGTTAAGGCCGCGGCCGGCTTCAGCAGATCATCTATTTCAGCGGTTAACAAATTTGACATCTAAGAAATGGGCGGAACAGGAGATGCACGGGTCGTAAGCCCTGACGAGCATCTCCATCGCGAGTGTGATCTCCTCGTCTTTCTTATCGAGGATCTCGGGGACGAGCTTTCTCATATCATGCTCTATATTGTTGAGGTTCTGGCCAGTCGGGATGACGCAATCGGCGTTCACGATCTTCCCGTCTTTGTCTATTTCGTAATTATGGAAAAGTATCCCGCGCGGGACCTCGACCGCCCCCACTCCGTTTCCCGCCTTTACGGGAATAGTCCCTTTCTCGTTGAGGCCCACAACGATCGCCTCGTCCTGGTTGACGCCTTTCTCTTTAAGATCTTCGAGGATGGAGATCGATTCTTCCAGGCAGTGGACGCATTCGACCGCCTGCGCCGCCGTGTTCAGGAAGGGATTTGTGGTTATGGGTTTGATCTTCAGGAGTTCGGCGGCCTTTTTCGCCCTGGGATGCAGTTTCTTGTAATTTAAGTTCAGCCTGGCAAGAGCTCCCACCATATAGGATTCGCGGCTGGCTTTGGCGTGCTTCGCCGAGGAATGCGGCACGACAAACTCGTTGGTCAGTTTAAGATAGTCCTTCTTGGAGATACGCAGGCCGTCGGTGGAGCCGATATCCCCCTCAAGCAGGGGATATTCGTCGGCATCGTTTACGAGCGCGACGTACTCGGTCTCCCTTTCGAATCCGGGAAATTTCAGCGTCGACAACAATTCCATCGTCGCTTCCATATCCGGCCGCAGGCCCTTGAGCATATCGAGCATGGCATCGAGGTCTTTTTCCTTGGGCAGCTTGGTAAATCCCCCGACGATCGCGGATATCGGATGGACGTGCCTTCCCACCAATATATCGCAGACGTCGTTAAAGGTCTTCTTCATGCGCAGGGCGCGGCGGACGACTTTATGATGCGTATCGATGAGCGGCACAAAACTTTTTACTCCCAGCAGGTCGGGCGCGACCAGCAGATATATATGGAGGATATGGCTATCGAGCATCTCCTGATGCAGCAGGAGCTTGCGCAGTTTTATCGTCTGCTCGCTCGGCCTTAAACCAAGGGCATCTTCGCCGGCCTGAATGGAGGCAAGGGTATGGCCGCAGGCGCATATCCCGCATATCCTTGAAGTGATATGCTGGGCCTCAAAGATAGACCTGCCCCTTAACATCCCCTCGAAGAACCGCGGCGCTTCGACGATATCCAGGCGGCACTCTTCCAACTTGCCGTCCTTGACGTTTACGACTATATTTCCGTGGCCCTCGACGCGGGTCAGGTATTCTACGTTGACTTTGACGTTCCTGCTCATTTTTTGGGCTTCTCTTCCTCTAATTCCCGCGGTTTATTGTACATATCCACCTTATTTACGACCCAATCGAGCGGGATCTTATATTTCTCGAGGATATCCATCTGGCCGGTCTTCGCCGGATTCGAGACCATCCCCCTGCACCCGTAGCAGATATTCCCGTTATTTATGCACCACGAGTTGCAGCCGGCCTTTGTGACAGGGCCGAGGCAGGTGATCCCCTTGTCATACATGCAGACGTTCTCGTTAAGTTTACATTCGACGCAGACCGCGTAATCCGGCGCCTCATATGGTATACCCTGCAAAGCCGCCTTGAGGACTTTGACTATCTCCGGCGGATAGACCGGGCAGCAGTTTATAAAATAATCCACTTTCACCACCTGATGGACCGGCCTTGTCAGGATAGTCGGAAAATATTTGGCGCCGTCCTTATAGACGTATTCCTTTATCTCATCGAGCGGGAATTTATTCTTCATCCCGTTGATCCCGCCTATGGTGGCGCATGAACCGTAGGCTATCACTACCTTGGCCTTCTCCCTTATCTTCTTTATGCGTTCGACGTCATGTTCGGTAGTGATACTGCCCTCGATTATCGCGATATCGTAATCCTCCGAACGCTCCGACATCACCTCGCGGAATGTGACCACGTCCACTAATTTCAGTATCTCGAGGAGCGTCTCGCCGAAGTTGGCCATCTGCAATTGGCATCCCTCGCAGCAGGTAAAATCAAAAAACGCGACTTTAGGTTTCATTATCAGATGGCCTCTTTTTTGTATTTTATCTGTTCGTAGGTGAATACCGGCCCGTCCTTGCAGCAATAATAATTCTGTATCTGGCAATGGCCGCATTTACCTACGCCGCATTTCATATTCCTCTCGAGCGAGACGAGTATCTGCCTCTCCGGGATGTTCTTCTTCAATAATTCGATTATGACGAATTTATACATAATGGGCGGCCCGACCACCACGCCAAAGGTGCGCGCCGGGTCAAGCGTCACGCCCGGGATAAGCGAAGTGATGAGCCCTATATTACCTTTCCAATCCGGGTCGGCGCGGTCGACCGTACAGCTGAAGTTGACATCCGTCCTCTTGCTCCATCCTTCCACTTCGTCGCCAAAGAGCATATCCTGCGGCGTCTTGCAGCCTAAAAGGATATGCACTTCCCCGAAATCCCTTCTGTTATCGATAACAAAATTTATGAGCGAGCGCAGCGGGACGATCCCGAGGCCGCCTGCGACAAAGATGAGGTCGTTTCCCTCGAGTATCTGCGTCGGGAAACCCTTGCCGAACGGGCCCCGTATGCCGACGGTATCCGAGGCCTCAAGGTTATGCAGGACGCCGGTGAGTTTTCCGGCTTTCCTTATCACAAGCTCGAAAGACCCCTTTTTGGTGGGCGATGAAGAGACCGATATCGGCGCTTCTCCAACGCCGGGGACGGACACCATTACGAACTGGCCCGGTTCGTGGTTAAGATTTTCGCCGCCGGCAAGGGCTATCTCGAAGTATTTCTCCTGCTTTGTCATCTGCTTCGTCCGCAGGATCTTGCCGGTCTTGATCAGATATTCGGAATCGGTTAATTTAGCTGTTTTCATTTCTTCTGTTCCGCCGCGAGGGCGTTGATCGTCTCCTTCAAACTTATCTTGGCCATGCAGGTCCTCGTGCATCTGCCGCAGCCTGTGCAGAAATACCTGCTGTAACGTTCGACAGGATATTTGAATTTCCTGAAATAGCGGTGGCGCTGGCGCGCGCCCCTGGTCTTGCGAAAATTCTCGCCGCCGGCCACTTTGGCAAAAGGTTCGGTCTGGCAGGAATCCCACCCCCTGGTCCTGTCGCCTGTATTGAAATCGAGATTTATGTTATCGAGGATATCGAAACAGTAGCACGTGGGGCATACGTTGGTGCAGTTCCCGCAGGCAACACAGCGCTTGTCGAGATCGTCCCACACTTTGCTGTCAAAGGCCTTATCGAAGAGGCCGGCAAGTTCGGCATGTTTGACATTGACCTCGTCTTTGAATATCTCCCTCTTCCTCGCCCTCACATCCTCCAACTCGTTGAGGTGTTTCTGCTCAGCGGGCACTAATAGCCTCGTCTTTTCGACGATCTCCTCTCCCAGCCCGGTATTGACATGGACTATAAAACTGTCGTTGAGTTCGGTAAAAAATAGGTCGTATCCGCCGTTGGGGATATGGTTATCGACCACCTTGCAGCTGGCGTATTCGTCGCAATAATCGTTGCATTCCAGCCCTATGATGATCAGTTTATTCTTGCGCCCCAGATAATTGGCGTCCTTCGGCTTATCCGAGAAGACCATGTCAAGGCACTGGATCCCGGCCAGATCGCATGTATGGACGCCGAATATGATCATCTTCTCGTATTCGAGTACGGCGTCGAAAAGACTCTCGGCCTTGTTGAATTCGATAAGTTTCTCTTTTTGCGGCATGAAGTATTTCTTAGGCGGGAGGATAGTGGGAATATATTTCACCGAGATCTCTTTTCCGGATTTGACCTCCCGGAAAGAGAAATTTTTGTAACCCGCGGCTACAGGAGCGACGACTTTCTCGATCTGAGCCAGCGCGGATATAAAATCGTTGAAATTTTCTTTCTTTAGAAGGAGGTATCGCATGGGTAAACTCGTGAAAAAATCGTTGCTAAAATTAAGTAATTATAACATCAAAGGAGGGAAATGTCACTAAAATTATTCCCCCTAAACATTAAATCTTATGCTTATTATGTCCCCGTCCTCTACGATGTAATCTTTGCCCTTGAGATGGAGTTTCCCCGCTTCTTTGGCCTTCTCCTCGCTGCCCAGTTCCGCGAGATCGGCGAATTTTGTGACTTCGGCGCGGATAAATCCCTTTTGCAGGTCGGAATGTATGGCGCCGGCGGCTTCGGGAGCGGAAGAACCGCGCTTGACCGGCCATTGCCTGACCTCATCCTCACCGACGGTAAAAAATGAAACGAGGTTAAGCGCCCGGATACAGAGGCGGCTGAGCATATTTATCGCCGGCTCCTCTATCCCGAGCGCGGAGAGGAATTCCTGCCGCTCTTTTTCCGTTTCGAGAGAGGCTATCTCCGATTCGACTTTGGCCGAGACGAGCATCACTTCTATCTTTAGGGATCCATAGGCCTTGTTGAGGCCGTCGAGGAGCGCCCTGTTATTCAGGTCGTCTTCCGAGACGTTTACCGCCAGTATCATCTCCTTGAGGGTAACGAACGGGTAGCTGGCGATGATCCTTCTCTCTTCGGGTTTCAGGTCGAGTAATCTCAGGGGGAGCTCTTTGTCTAAATGGGGTTTGATGCGCGAGAGGAGTTCTTTTTCCTTGGCCTTGGCCTCATCCTTGGCCTTCTTCAGGTCTAATTCCAGTTTCTCGAGGCGTTTATCGATGAATATGAGGTCATGCAGTATAAGTTCGGAATTGACGCTGTCTATATCGCGTTTGGGATCGACCGAGCCGTTTATGTGGTAGACCGAATCGTCCTTAAACTCCCTGACGACATGGCATATGGCATCGGTCTCGGCGATGTCCTTGAAGATATCGCCTTTGGTTATCGAGTCCTTCTCTATCTTCGGCAGGAGCTCGATATCTATCCTGGCTCTCACCTGTTTCTTAGGGTGGTAAAGAGCCACAAGCTTATCGAAACGGGGGTCCCTGATCTCGGCGATGCTCTTGATGTTCTTGCCCGAGGCGAGATCCTTCTCCGAGATCTTGTGGTTGGTCAGGAGTTCAAATAAGGTCTTTTTGCCGGTCTGGGGCAGGCCTATAATACCTATCTTCATAGATAGGGATTATATCTTAAACCGGCGCGGAAGACAACCACGAAAACTTGGCGTTATTCCTTTTCCACTCTTTGACGATAAAATAGCCCATGAAGCGGTGCGCAGCGTTCCTGAGGTGCAGCCTCAACAGCAGGGAGACCGCCCTGGAAAGCGAGTAGAATTCCGTGTACGCCTTAAGCACGCTTAACTGCAGTTCCTTTGCGGATATGAGCTTGGGCTTGAAGACGAAATGCTGCCCGTCATAGAGGCTCCAATCCTTGGTAAATATCCTTTTCTGGGATTCGAGGTCTTCATAGATCTTTGTCCCCGGGAACGGGGTAAGCGCCATCATCTGGATGGTGTCGATCTTCTGTTTTAGCACAAATTTGAGCGTCTCCAATACGGTCTCTATATTGTCGTCGTCCCCGCCGATGACGAACATCCCGTGGACCTTGATCTTGCTTTTGTGGAACGCCTTGATCGCGTTTATTATCTGGGCTACCGTCTGCTTCTTGTCGTAGGCGGCAAGGGTCTTCTCGTTGATCGACTCGATGCCGACGCATACGGAACCGCAGCCGGCTTTGGACATAAGGTCGAGCAATTTATCATCCCTGGTGACGTCGCAACGGACCTGGCACGACCAATTCCCTATTTTGTTCTTAAGCAGGAGGTTGAGTAATTTGTATGTGCGCCTCGGAGCGGCCGCGAAATTGTCATCACAGAAAAAGATCGACTTCTTATTATTATCCGTTAACTCTCCCATCACGTTCTCGGCGCTCCTGAAACGGTATTCGCGCCCGAACATCTTCGTGACCGAGCAGAAACTGCAGTCGTAAGGGCAGCCTCTCGAGGTCGAGATAGGCGTGGCCAGACAGCGGCTCCTGTCGCCTTTTATCAATGAAAAATCCGGGTACGGCAGCGAGTCGAGATCTTTAACGGGGCGCCCTTTTACTATCGGCTCCGTTATCCTGCCTTCGGCGATATCCGCTATCATTTCTTCGGCCTCGCCGACAACGACCTGTCTCGCGTATTTTATCGCTTCTTCCGGCAGGAGGCTCGCGTGAACTCCGCCGATTATCACTTTTTCCCGGGGAAATTGGGCGGCTATCTCGTATCCGCGTTTCGCGGTCGAGGTCAGGATCGAGATCCCTATCAGGTCCGCTTCCAGCTTAGAGTAATCCGGCTTGAATATATCCTCATTATATATCTCGACCTCATGCCCGCGGGCTTTAAGTATGGTCCCCAGATATATCGGTCCCAATAACGGCATGGATATCTTGCTGTATACATTCGCTTCTGTCGAGCGCGGTTCAATAAAAACTATCCTCATCTTGTCCTGCTTTCTCCGTGAAAAAAAGGCCCCGAGATAACCTCGGGGCCGTTGTTTGCGGGTCTTAGACCCTTCAGGGTTACGCCTTTGTTACATTTTTGGCTTGTTCGCCTTTGTCGCCTTTTTCGATGTCGAAATTGACTGCCTGGCCCTCTTCCAGAGTCTTGTAACCGTCACCCTGGATGGCGCTGTAATGCACAAATACGTCATTACCCGACTCAGGGGTTATGAATCCATAACCCTTCTGATTGCTGAACCACTTTACCTTGCCTATTGCCACTGCACTACCTCCTTTCGATAAAAATTATAAATAAGGGCAGAACAGAAAAAACCGTAAGGTTAGGCTATCTTGCCTTACGGTTTAATTATAATACACCATCTCCCGCTCTTTGTCAAATAATTATTTAAACGCTCCGCGGACCCGATCAGACCTTTCCTTAAATGGTATCAGGAAAGTCTACCCTTTAGGGTTAGCGCCGAGGTGGAGCTTCAGAAAGCCGAAGAAGTAATGAAGTGAAACCCCACCACCGGAGCCGGATCCTTCCCTGCATAAAGACGTAGGAGCGCCTTCATTCCCCGAATTTACAATAATATGAAAGCGCTCCGAATAGCTCATACGCCGCCTATATCCTTATTTAAAACTTTGATAGCGAGTTCATCGTTTAAGGTCTTCCGGATGACGCGAAGAGGCAATCCCGCATTTATAAGCAGGGTTATCTTGGTAAGGCGACTGTTGATAGCGTCCTCGTCGTATAGGCGGACGTTCCCCTTCTTCGAGATGACGTTTATCAGGCCGAAATTGGTATAGTGGTTGACCGTCTGGTAGGTGAGGTTATGATTTTGGACTATCTCTTTAGCGGATATGAGCTTCTGCTTCATTTAACCCCATTTATTGTAGTTACAATAATTATGATACTTATATTTGTTATCAAACTTATCACAACTACAATAACTTGTCAACAAAAAAAATCAAAGCAACTCGCTTGAGACCGTGTCGCAAAAGAGGAATCCCTTCTTTGTAAGCGATATCCCCGAACCCGCCCCCCTCGCCTTTTTGTGTCTTATGAGTCCCGCGCCTGAAAGCCTTCTGACGGCATCCGCCTCGATCTGAAGGAGATCGTACCCTGTCTTCTTCTTAAACCAATTAAAACCTATGCCTTCCGCCGTCCTTATCTTTACCGCGGCCGTCTCCTTCCCTTTTCGTTCCCCTGTTAACTTTTCGGCCGAGATAATGGCGCTCTCTCCATCCGTTGTCTTCTCTATATACTCCGTAATATCAGGTACGTGTCTCTTCCTGACCCCGTCTATATATGACACGGCCGACGCCCCGAGGCCGATATACTCGTCATTCCGCCAATAATTGAGGTTATGCGCGCATTCGAAACCTTTTTTGGCGAAGTTCGATACCTCGTAATGCTTGAAGCCGTGCCTGGGAAGATATTCCATCACGAGGGAATACATCCCCGCCGAATGATCTTCATCGGCAGGGACGACCTTGCCTCTTTTCTTCGCGTCAAAAAGCGGCGTGCCCTTCTCGTAAGTCAGACAGTAGCATGATATATGAGTGACCGGCAATTTTACCGCCCGCGCGAATTCGGCGGAACAATCATCGAGCGTCTCCCCCGGAGAGCCGAATATGAGATCTATGTTAAGGTTATCAAACCCTTTCTTCTTCGATAATGTGACGGCGTCTATCGCTTTTTTGGCGTTATGGATCCTGCCCAACCTCTTTAATTTCACGTCGCTGAAAGACTGCACCCCTATGCTCAGCCTGTTGACCCCCTCATCCGAAAAGAGGCTGAGCTTTTCGCCGCTCAGGCTTTCGGGATTCGCCTCGATCGTAAATTCCCTGCCGCTTCCGGCGAATTTCCGCGAAGCGCTCCGTAACAGCCTCTTCATGTCGGCGGTCTCCAGCGCCGTGGGCGTACCGCCTCCTATAAATATCGTGGAAACCGGCCTCTCGAGCTTTTCTATCTGCCCGCAGATGACGCCTATATACGCGCCGGCAAGGCTCCTGTCATAGGCCACGCTGTAAAAATCACAGTACGCGCACTTCCTTTTGCAAAAAGGTATATGGATATATAGCGCTGCCGGGGGCATTATCTTTTACTGTTTAATAATTCCGATATCGTCACAAACCTATAGCCTTTTTCCTTTAGTTTCCTTACCAGCCGCGGGATAGTCTTGACTGTTTGCTTACGGTCTCCTCCTTCAGTGCTGAAAACACCTCCGCTATCATGGAATAGAATGATATCTCCCGGCCTGATATGTCTTAAAAGGTATGAGGTAATCTGCTTATCGTGAAATGTCACCCAATCCTTGGAGTTTAAAGACCATAACACGATACCATATCCCATCTCCTTGATCTTTTGTTTCTCCACATTAGTAAGCCAGGCCTTAGGCGGCCTGAAATATCCTGTCGTCTGCCCGGTGACGTCCTTGATGATCTTCTCCGTATCATTTATCTCTTTCCTGAGTTCGTCTATTTTATAATAGACCATGACCTTATGGTCGTATCCGTGGTTTTCTATCTCGTGTCCTTCACGCGCAACGCGTTTTGCGGTCTCGGGATATTTCTCCACATGTTTTCCCACCATAAAAAAGGTCGCTTTGATACCTGCCTCTTTAAGCTCGTCGAGGATCTGCGGCGTCCATACCGGAGAGGGGCCGTCGTCGAAAGTCAGGGCGACTAGCTTATTATCGGTATTGACGCGGTAGATAGTGGATTTGCGCACGATGACCGCCTGGTCAAAAAAGACGGTAAAGAGCGTAATGGCCGCGGCCGCGACAATAACGGCTATCGCCAGGATCTTGAGGTATCTTTTAAGGTTTCGCATATCCGGCTGGAATAAGGGACCGTTAGAAATTCTCGGAAAGGACCTCGTAAAACGCCTGCGGGTGTTTGCAGGCCGGGCATTCTTTGGGAGCTTCCACTCCTTCGGACACGTAGCCGCAGTTTATGCAATGCCATTTGACCGGGGTCTTCTTTTTAAATACTTCTCCGTTCACTATGTTGCTTATCAGCCTTCTATATCTCGATTCGTGGAATTTCTCCACTTTTGAGACCTGCTCGAACGAACGGACAACTTCGGGAAATCCCTCGTCTTTGGCTATCTTCGCGAAATCTGAGTATATCGTGGTCCATTCCATGTTCTCCCCGGCTGCCGCGGCCTCAAGGTTTGATTTTGTGTTATTGATCATACCGGCGGGGTAGGTGGCCGTTATCTCGGCATCGCCGCCCTCAAGATGCTTGAAAAAAACTTTAGCGTGTTCCTTCTCGTTCTCCGCCGTCTCGATGAATATATTAGCTATCTGCTCGTAACCTTCTTTCCTGGCAGCGCTGGCAAAATAGGTATATCTGTTCCTCGCCTGAGATTCACCGGCGAAAGCCGCCAGCAGGTTCTTCTCTGTCCTTGTGCCTTTTAACGATTTGTCCATCCCTTATCTCCCCTATTTACGTTCCCCGAGCTCGCTATCCAGCCTCAACAGGCCGTCGCCGGAATCCTTTATTATCTTCAATTTATCGATGATGAGCTTAGGGTTGGCTTCCTCGTCCATCTGTTCGTGAACAAACCAATCCAGCATCTCCTCGGTCGCGTAGTCGCCCTCTTCCCTGGCAAGAGACAGGATGTCATTTATCATCGAAGTAACCTTTACCTCATGGGCATACGTCTCGCTGAACGCGGCAATCGGAGATTTCCATTCGGTCTTCGGGCCGTCTATCTCGGTGAGGCCCACTATCCCGTTCCTCTCGACGATGTATTCATACAATTTCATCGCGTGACCCCTCTCCTCGTCGGACTGGGCTTTCATCCAGTGCGCGAATCCGCGGAGACTGATCGATTCGAAATACGCCGCCATCGAAAGATAGAGATGTGAGGAGTAGAGCTCGACGTTTATCTGTTTGTTTATTGCCTTTTGGACCTTGTCCTTGATGACCATCGTAATCCTCCTTTGTTTTCGCTTGCTTTTACGTTCCGGCGGGATGATTATATATACCACAAATAAGGGGCTTTTTCAACGGCCAATCTCATCTTTAGCGCCGGCAAGCGCAGGACGGATATCGAATACGGTTACCTCGGGCCGCGCTAAGAACCTCACCCTGATCCCCGCTTTCCCTTCGGTGCCCAGGCCCCGGTTCACGTAAAGGACGGTTCTGCCGACTTTGTATTCTCCGGCTTCATATCTCTTGCCATGTTTTGAGAGCGTGATGATAGCCCCATAGAATGGAAGGGCTACCTGTCCGCCGTGCGTGTGGCCGGCAAGATAAAGATCGACATTTACGCCACCTATATCCTCGATCAGGTCGGGCGTATGGTACAAAAATATGCTGTAATATCCCCTTGGCACTTTCCTTAAAAGATCAAGCCAATATCTTTTATGCTCGAAATTTAGCCCCGAAATAAAAAAGATGTCGCCATCTTTGCTTATCCTTACGGTCTCGCCGTCCAGGACGAGAAAACCGGTCCCCCCGAACAGGTCCAGGCCGCGCAGGTACCAGTAATCGAAGTTCCCGTTCACCGCGAATTTTCCGATATTTGCCTTTAGGCTTTTCAGGGTCGACTTAAAGACCGGCAGGGCTTTCGGCGTATTCATAGTGTCACCGGTAAAGACTATTATGTCGGGATCCAGGGAATTGACCATACCTATCAGTTTCTTCTCATTTATTCCCTTCGGGTCAGTATGCAGATCCGATATCTGGACTATGCGGAGAACGGCATGGGTGAATTTTCCGGTATCGAGCTCAATCCTCTTTACCTCTATCCAGTGCGGCTCTATAAAAATGCCGTAGAGAAAACAGAGGATGCCGGTCACGGCCAGGATATGGACTGCTATGGCTTTTTTCGTAAAAAAACCCGAAGCTCCTTCCCTGCGCCGTAACTTGTGGAGGATAAAACCGGATATCAGCAGCCCCTCTTTTATATACACGGCGAGGACGATAATGAGAAAAATGCCCAGCGATACGAATTGCCCAATAAATGTCAAAGCAACCTGCCTCTCTGTAAAATGAAGATACCTTTGAGTTTTATATCCATCGACGAACCGCCGACAAGGGCCTCGAATTCTCCCGGCTCTGCGACCCAATCCTTTTTATCGGCATCATAAAACGCGAGGGATCTTTTGTCGAGTTTGAATGTCACCTTTTTTGTCTCCCCGGGCTTCAGATCCACCCTTTTAAACCCTTTGAGTTCTTTTACCGGCCGCTCGACGCTCGATTCGGCGTCTTTTATATATAGCTGAGCTACCTCAGCCCCTTCCCTTTGGCCCGTGTTCTTGAGGTCAAAGCTTACCTCGAGATCTATTTTACTGTCGGTCATAACGCCCGGCGTTATCGAGAGGTTGCTGTATTCGAAGGTCGTATAAGAAAGGCCGTAACCGAACGGAAAGAGAACCCTGGTACCCTTCCTGTCGAAATGGCGGTAACCGACAAATATGCCGTCTGAGTAAAATGTCTTTCCGTCTTTTCCGGGATATGAGCCGTAAGCCGAGCAGTCTTCCCACCGCATCGGAAAAGTCATGGGAAGCTTACCGCTGGGATTGTAATCGCCCAGGAGGATATCGGCGACCGCGTTTCCGCCTTCCTGGCCCGCATACCATGACTCGACCAGGGCCGGCACGGCATCTATCCATCTATCCATCGATATCGGCGCGCCGCTGTTCAGGACCACTATGGTATTTTTATTCGCGCCTGCGACTTTTTCGATCAACTCGTCCTGATAAGCCGGCAGGTCCATATCCTGTCTGTCGGCGCCCTCGCTCTCGTATTTCCAGGAAAGGCCGGCGCACACGATCGCTATCTCAGATCTTTTCGCTGCTTCAACGGCCTCGTTCAATAGCTGGCCGGTCCTCGCCCAGCCGAATTTGACTGACGCGTCGCCCCAATTTTCGTAATATTCTATCCGCAAGTCGTAACTCTTTCCCGCCTCAAGGTTGACCTTCGCGCTTTTCAGCGTATAAGGATGGTCTCCCCAGTTATCTATGACTAATTTTCCGTCGAGATATAAGCGCGAGCCGTCATCGCTTGTAAGCTGCAATTCATATTCGTCGCTGGCAGGAGCGGCCAATTTGCCCTTCCATCTTGCGGAAAAAATATCCGGATGGATATTTTTGGCCGGCGAACCGCCGTGCCAGTTAAAATTCACCTGTTTGTCTGTCCTTGTGAGCGCCGGACTGCCGCTGAGGTCTTTGTTATTAAAGTATTCTCCGGTAAGGCCGTTTACCTCGGCATTATTATATCTCGTAGAAAGCGCCGATGATCCGACGGGGATAACCTCATTTTCCATTATGCATCCCGGCGCATAATTAATTGCCGTTTTATCCCCTATTTTATTTTTTAACGCATCCAAAAGACTTATCGAGTAAAACGGCGTTACCACCGAGCTACCGCCGCCCCCGTGCCTGTTTACGGACGCGTTGGGCCCTATTACCGCTATCGACTTTATCTTTTTCGGGTCTATCGGAAGGATAGCGCCGGAATTTTTTAAAAGCACTATCCCCTCTCTGGCCGACCGAAATGCCACCTGTCTGTGTTCCGGAGTATCAAGGGCGCCGCCGACTGCCGGCAGTTTGGCGTCGAAGAGGCCGAGCCAGAACATCGCCCTTAAGATGCGCCTTACCTTGTCGTCGATAACCGATTCTTTAACTTTTCCGCTATTGACGGCGTCTATCAGGTCATCGTTAAAGAAATCGCCATTCGGCATCTCGAGGTCGAGGCCGTAATTAGCGGCATTAACGGTGCTGTGAGTCGCTCCCCAGTCCGAGACGACAAATCCTTTGAACCCCCATTCCTTTTTCAGTATATCGTTGAGCAGATGATCGTTCTCGGAACAATGGTAGCCGTTTACTTTATTATAAGCTGCCATGACCGACCATGAGCCGCCTTCTTTTATGGCGGCCTCAAAAGCCGGAAGATAGATCTCGCGAAGCGCCCTCTCGTCCGCTTTTACGTCTATAGTCCCCCGTTCCCACTCCTGATTGTTGCATGCGTAATGCTTTACCGTGGCAATGATCCTGTTTTCCTGCAGGCCTTTTACATACGCTACCGCCATCCGGGAAACAAGATACGGGTCCTCTCCGAAACCCTCGAAACTCCTTCCTCCCATCGGCACCCTCAGGATATTGATGCATGGCGCGAGCGACATATTCCTGCCCTTCGCCTTCGCTTCCTCGGCGATCGCCGATGCGATCTCGTAGACCATCCCGGGATCCCACGTCGCCGCCATGCATACCGACGAAGGGAACGCCGTCGCCTGTCCGCGCCTCACGCCGACCGGCCCGTCGCACATCTTCAACCGCGGGATACCCAGCCTCTCGATGGGATATGTGTCCATATCGCTGCCGGCGATGAAAGTGACCTTATCGTATATCGACATCTTCTTGATAAGGCCGTTTATCTTTTTTTCGACCTGGGGGTCATCCGCATAAGGGACGGCGCAGGATAATAATAAAACGAGCGCCAGTGAAAAAATGCGCGTCCTATTCATTCCCCTCTATTTCTTTCATCATATCGCCCATATCCGGCATATCCATGGAGAATTTTTTGTAATCTGCGGGAATCTCAAATAGCGAATCAGGCTGCGGGCCTGTTTTTATATTCCTGTATTCTACGCTCCAGCTGCCATCTACCGCTGCCGATTTTACAGGCAGGTTGGAACCCGATTCGATCCATTGAAACATCTCATCTTTGTTTCCCCCTATCTGATAAGTCACCTTATATTTGTCCGTTATCTTGCCGTTTACCGTATCCTTACCCAGCGGCATGCGCTCAATCTCGCCTTCGACTTTTTCGGAGGAGGCCATCACCTTGCTGGGATCGAAAGCCTGCTCCATATACATCTTCTGCTCGGGCATGAGTATCCATACGACCTTTTTATCCATCCTCGATATAGTCACTGACTGGGGAGTTTCCATCCTGCTCTTGTCTGCGCTTACAAAAACTTTTGTATTGGTAGTCATTCCCTCGCTGGTGGTGACCATATCCGCTGAAAAATCCATCGCCGAAACCTCTCCGGCCAATGATAAACTCAGCATTACCGCCAAACAAAAAAACGCCTTCTTCATCTCTCCTCCTCCTTTTTTATAAATAAGCGGATCCGGACGGTATTCCGGACTTCGCGCAGTTCTTTTAGGATGGGTTCTTGAAGGACGCCGATGCTCGCTAATTTCTCGACGAATTTCCCGTAATCCGCCGCGGGGATCTCGGCGTCGACGTATTGAGGCATGCCCGTCTCTTTATCGGCTTCAATGTTTGTGACTTTACCCTGCGCCAGCTCGACCTGGTTTTTTACTTTCGAAAGGATTTCGGTCGAGTAGGGCTTCAGAGTAAGCTCTATCGGTTTGTTTTCTGCGGCCGGAACCGAGGCAGCCGCTTTACTCTTTAAATCGGCCGAGATGAATCCTCTATCGGCAAAAACTTGCTCGGCTTCCCGCTTGCCGCCCTCGCGCTCGACGGGTTTCTTTATACCGATGGTCGAGAATATCAAGATTATCGTCGCCGCCATAGCCGCGACTTCCAGCGGGACTTTGACTTTTACCGGTACAAACAGGGTACGCATTATCTTTTCAAATGCGGAACGCCTCTCTATACGCTCATGCACCTTTTCGAGAAAATCCTCCGGAGCTTTGACCTTAGGCAAAGAGCTCATCTGTTTCAGATACTCTTCTTCCGGTAATAAATTTTTTGGGTCTTCGCGGTCCATCTAGATCAGCCCCTTTAACTTCTCTCTCAATTCCTGCCTCGCCCTCGCAAGTTTCGATTTCACCGTGCCTAGGTTATAACCCGTCACTTCGGATATCTCCTCATATGGCAGACCTTCGATATCGCGCAATACTACTACCGATTTCTGGTCTTCCGGAAGTGAGCTTATAGCTTCCTGTATCAGTTCGCCTTTTTCCTTGCGGTCCAATTCGGCCGACGGAGAAAGCGACCTGCCGCCTATTTCAACCGCCTGCGCGCCGTCATCCGTCTCTTTGGGCTCATCCAGCCGCACCATATACCTGCTTCTGCGGTATTGCGCGGAAGAGAGCCTATTCTTGCATGTGTTGACCGCTATCCTGAATATCCACGTCGAGACAGATGACTCGAACCTGAAATCCTTCAAAGAGCGATAGGCTTTTACGAACGCCTCCTGCGCGCAATCGTTCGCTTCCTCGTAATCCCCCAAAAAGCGGTAGCATAAATTGAAGACCTTGTCCTTATGCTTCAGGACCAGCTCGTCGAAATCTATGCTCTCTTCACTCATTTAGACAATCTTTAGTTTGAAAAGTTCCGCGGGGATAGGTTTTGCTTTGAGACCGGCATCGACGCAAGCGCAGACGACTTTCGCCTTCAGTAAAAGATCGTCCCCTCTTTTTATCTCCTGTTCGAAATGTATTGAGGCGTGCCCTAATTTCTCGACCGAGGTTATTATCCGGATGACATCCGCATAGCGGGCGGGGCTTTTGTAGTCGACCTCAAGGCGGATGACCGGAAATATAGTCCCTTGACGCGCAAGTTCTCCGATGTCTATCCCCTTCGCGCGGAGGAATTCCGTCCTGCCCTCCTCAAGGTGCTTTAAATATGACGCGTAATAGACCACTCCGCCGCAGTCGGTATCGTGGTAATATATCCTTTTTTCGAGATGGCCGTTCGACATATGTTTTTTTATTTATTGGTCTTTAGATATGCCTTGATGATCTTCTGCTCGGACTTAGGCCTGTCATTCCTGCCGGTAGCCGTGTTCTCTATCTTCTCGACCAAGTCATATCCGGATATGACTTTTCCGAATATCGTATGCTTGCCGTTCAACCACGCTGCCTTGGCGGTAGTGATAAAAAATTGGCTGCCGTTCGTATTAGGCCCGGCATTCGCCATAGCCAGCAAACCGGGGCTGTCAAACTGGACTTTCTGATCGGTCTCATCGCTAAACGGTTTTCCCCAGACCGACTCTCCTCCCCTGCCTGTTCCCGTAGGATCGCCTCCCTGGATCATAAATCCCTTTATGACCCTATGGAATATCAGCCCATTATAGTATCCCTTCTCCGCCAGCTTGGTGAAATTCTCGCAGGCCTTCGGCGCAACTTCCGGCATAAGCTTGATCTCTATCGCGCCCTGGTTAGTCTCCAGAACAACAAACATAGCGGCTATAGCCGATAACTTTTTTATCATTTATCTTCCTCTTTTTTTATACAACCCCATCAGTTCGGCCTCATCCAATATATGCCCCTGCATCGCTTTTTCCAGATCCGGCTTCCTTATCCCCTCATTTAGGTTAAGCGCCGTATCCAAGGCGTATATTTTAAAAAAGTAACGATGGGTCCCTGAAGGCGGGCAAGGCCCTCCGTAACCCTTCCTTCCGAAATCTGTCATCCCCTGTTTTCCGGGAACGCTGTTTTCATCGATACGCCCGACTATGGGGATATCATAAACGACCCAGTGTACCCATATTTTTCCCGGGGCATCAGGGTCGTCGACTATCAAAGCGAGACCCTTGGCCTCTTCCGGTATACCCTCGACGATAAGGGTAGGGTTGACATCATCTCCCTCACAGGTAAATTTCACGGGAATAGATTTGCCGTTCTCAAAGTCCGGACTGGTTATCTTCATTCTCTCGCCTCCTTCTGCTATGTTCTTTCCCGCAAAGGTTAAAAATATAACAACCGTGAAAACGATGATCCCGACTTTATTTTTCATAAACTTATTTCGGCAATACTATATTAAACGTACTTCCTTTGCCTTCTTCCGATTCTACCCAGATCTTACCTTTATGCCTTTCTATAACCTCTTTAGCTATAGATAGCCCTAATCCCGTACCGTCCCTTTCCAGCGCCTTGGCATTTTTTGCGCGGTAAAATTCGTCGAAGATGCGGGGGATATCATCCTTAGATATGCCGATGCCGGTATCGCTGATCTGTATCAATACGGAATCGCCCTTATCTTTTATCTTCATGTCTACCCTGCCGCCTTTAGGTGTATACTTGACGGAATTTGCCAAAAGATTAGCAATAGTCTCCTCTATATAGATCTGCGCACCCGTAATTACATCTACGGCGGGATCGATATTATAACTAAGGCGCATATCTTTATCTTTGGCTCTCGCTTCTACGAAATTTACGGCATTCTCAGCGGTCTTCCTGAGAGAGAAGGGGCCCGTCTCCATTTCTTTGCTTAGCTTTATACGGGTTATCTCTAACAGGGCTCTTACGAAAGACATCAGTTTCCCCGTCCTCTCCGACGACCTCCGGACTAAGTCTTTCTGACCCGGGTTAAGCTCTCCGGTCAAACCTTGCAATACGGGGTCGAGGCAGCCCTGTATGGCTGAAAGGTGCTCTTTAATATCATGGCTGACGCGCAAGACATAGTTGCTCTTTATGCGGTCCTTTTCCTCGAGAAGAAGGTTTGCCTCCTGCAGGATCTTCTCTTTCTGTCTTAATTTAACTGAGATAGAAGTCGCCATATACACCGCTAAATATAACGTGCTGATAAAAGCGACGGATATGCCTAGTATGTAAATCTTATTGGCATGAAGGCTGTAGGCAACGAATCCGTTTAAATAATGGTGTTCCAGAAAATTGAAGTATTCCAAGCTTACCATAAGGATGAAAAGGGCCGTGGCAAAAGTAGCCTGCAAGTAACTGGCGCGGCGGGAAAGCAGGATGCTCGCTATAATCATATGGAAGATAAAGTAAAAGATGAAAGGATTCTCTATGCCCCCGGAAAAATGGATGAGCGCTGTTAAGCTCAGTAAATCGAGTGAAATTTGAATATTAGCGACCCGGTTTGCTATCGTAGGCAAGTCCGGAGGCGAGTTCCTCTTTATTCGATTTAAGTATAGAAAAAAGATTAAATTATATACGCCCAGGATAAAAGCTATAGTATACAGGGTAAGAGACCGGAGGGGAATATTGGCTATCTTTTCTATGGACAAGACGGTAAAGATTACACCCGCAACGGCTATCCATCTTAATCTTATAAGCCAATATATCCTTTCAATGAGCCCTTCTTGTGGCGCAAGATTTTCCATGCGATACTACCTACCCCCAAGAAGCGATTCGACTTTTGAAAGCAACTCCTGCGGCTTTAGGGGCTTTTCCATATAATCATCAACGGGAAGCCAGTCTTCATCCCCCGCCTCATTCTTAAAATCCAAGCCGGTACTCTCTTTTATGGCCGTAAGCATAAGTATGGGGACATCCCTATTCTTCTGGCTTTTTTTAAGGTCCCTGGCTACTTCAAATCCCTTGCTGATGGTTTCCATCATGACGTCAAGTATGATCAAGTCGGGCTTTTCAGCTTCCGCTTTCCTCAACCCATCATCGCCGCTTTTACTGCTGCTTACCAGATAATTTTTACTTTCCAAAACTATCCTCATTGCCTCTACAATATCAGGATCGTCGTCAATGATCAATATCTTCGCCATAAGCTTCCTCCTTAATGAGGTCGTAAGTTACGGAACGAAGTGACGTAACTTACATGACCGAATTAACCCCGCAGCCTGTGCAGAAAATTTCAACGAAATTTTCAAGCGTCTAGGCAAGGGGTACTGTGTCTTTCTACCGTTAGTTATTATACAACCGTTTTGATAACATAGACAAGCGTCAAAAGTCATATCTTCTTTGTCAAAATATATAGCGCGGCTTGAGTGCGATTATTAACATGCAAGGTCTGAAAGATACTGCTTATATGATTTTTAACTGTTTTTTCCGAGATATCAAGTTTTTGCGCTATCTCTTTATTGCTTCCTCCTAAGGCGATCAAGCGCAGGATCTCTTTTTCTCTTTCTGTCAGATCATTGTAAAATCTATCGCCTTCCTTTATCTTCCTTTTATCCAGCATCGCAAATTCTTTTAAAACCTTAGCGGCTATCATCGGCTGAAGAAGAGCCTCGCCCTTATAGACTTTGTAGATCGCTTCTATCGCCTCCTCTATAGAAACATCCTTTAATAAATATCCCATTGCCCCGGCTTTTATCGCTTCAAAAATATGCGGCTCATCTTCGTAAACGGTAAGGATGACAACATCGGCGCTAGGCAAAATCTTCTTAATTTTATAAGTTGTGGCGATACCGTCGATCTCTGGCATATTGATATCCATCAGGATTATGTCCGGTCCCGTCTTCTTTAGCATATCCAGCATCTCTCGGCCGTTACCTGCTTCCCCCACTATCTGGATATCCCGCTCCAATTCCAACAATTTCCTCATGCCCTGGCGGAATAGATTATGATCGTCACATAAAAATACCCTTATCATATCAGACATTTTTATATCCTCATTTCATGTTACTTCCGACAGCGGAATCTTGAAGGAAACCTCCGTTCCCTTTTGTAACCGGGAAGTTATGGCGAATGTGCCTCCTAAAGAAACTGCTCTTTGCTGCATGCCTATCAAACCCCACTTCCCGTATTTCGAGGCAGATAGCCTTTCAGTATCTACATCAAAACCCTTGCCGTCGTCCTTAATATTTATCTTTAAGTTAAAGTCAGGATCATATTCCAAGTTCAAGTCCACATTTTTTGCATGACTGTGCTTTTTTATATTGATAAGCGCCTCCGTTATCAAGCGAAAGATCGAATACCTTTTTATGGAAGGAATATCATTCAGCGAATCGGGAATATCCAACTTGACCAGTATGTTATTCGCCTTTTCGTAATCTTTTATATAGGAGATTAATTTACCCGATAGGTCAAATAGTTCGCCTTCCGGGGACCTGAGGTTAAATATCACCTGGCGTGTCCTATCCAGGATATTCCTTGTATTGTCTCTTAACGTCTTCAATTCCTCGAACCCCCTCGCGGGTTCGATCTTAAAGAGTTTTTCGCAAAGCTCAAGCCTTTTTATAACGTTGGCCAAATCCTGAGCGCAACAATCGTGGAGGTCCAGGGCGATCCTGTTTCTTTCCTGGCTAAGCAGGATTTTTCGACGAAGGCCCCATGACTTTGGATAGCCCTTTAATTTATCTTTGATCATAGTTTACCTATATAAGAACTATTATATAGGCCTCTCCCCTGTTATGGCAAGGGCTATCTGTACTTTAGAGAGGGGTTTTATAGGGGGTGAGTGGGACTGGACATCTATAATCAATCTTAACTTGAAATAATAACTCCTATCTTCATAATCGCCTCCTTAAAACCACCCAAAACGAATGAGGGTTTTGTTAGCTCTTAATGCAAAAATACCTGCCAAAGTAATGAGGCAAATATTTAAAAAAGGATTAAAAGTGTCGTAGACTTGTAAGCCCAGAATAATTGTCGTAACAACCAAAAATAAACAGAATGTCGCGAGCTTCTTTCTTTTTGCCCGATACGGCTTAAGCTCATTTATCGGTGCCTCTGGCGCCGGAGAGTCGGGGCGAAGACTTGCCAGAATGGCTTCGATTTTCGGCTGCACGAAGAAATGGACATAAGAAAGCAACCCCATGAGACCAAAGAGAAGAACTGTCTTTACTAAAATAATCCAGTTTGTCCATAACGCCTTAATCCCCAACGGGCCAAAAATCAATAACAGGACACCTGTCATGAGCGCCGCGGACTGGAAAACAAAACATCGATAAGCTCCATGTTTGATAATATTTTCCATATAACGGTCGGCATGATAATTGAACGAGGGACCCAACAGCGCCCGTTCGTTTACGACGATTAAGTTGAACAGGGGAATAGACATAAACACAAAACTCATAACGTGGAAGAACTTCAGTATGCTATAAAGGACATCCATCGAACCACCTCCGCTGTAGTATGGAACAGGTTTTTATTTCCCATAAAATTATCAAGCTCATGGCACATGAGGTATCCTATTTCACTTCTACAACTTCATCATTTTTGTATACAAAACGCGGCGTTCCGTTTTTCTTATGGATCTTGGTCATGTATACATCGAGCTTACCGTCTGTGCCCTTTTTCATCCAGAAGTCAACATCATACTTGGTGGCACCGTCAGCCGTGATGAAATCGGTGCAGGCAAAATAGGCATCTTCTTTCTTGATGTAGCTAACCTTGCCTTTATGTACCCTGACGAGTTTAAGAGCAATATCCTTCCCTTCTTCCGCATCGTGAAGCGGGAAAATACCGTTATTTGCCCTTGTAACACTATCGATGTGTTTTTCTATCGCGGCTATTATTTCGCTCGCTCCAAGCACGGTTTTTTCTCCGGGATGCTCGAATATGTCCGTGCCGGGATGCTCAGCCGCAAAAGATATACCGCAAAGACATCCTATAAATGTGAAAATAGATAAAAAGCAGATTAATTTCTTCATTGTAGCTCCTCCTTTTCAGTGGACGTTTTGTCATGTTGGTATTTTAGGTTCCATTGCGTATCATTTGTATTTATTTTTCCAGCCGCAATCCACCACCGTCTCACTGCAATAATCGACCAAACGGCCTCAGCGAGGCCAAATGGCCAAGCCCCTCGAAGGAATCCATGTGCACTTCATCCGGAAGTCAATATCATAAGGCGTCTTTCTGGGCATCCGTAATAAAATCGACCTTCTGATGTTTTCTTTTTACAACATCAGTCCACGACTTTTAACTTAACCTTTCGTTCAAAATAGTTGCCTATCATTCCTTCTTTTGGTTTACCTTTGACAGATTCACCTTTTGTAGGCATAACCTGGAGCATCAATTCTGCATCTTGGGCAGCATCAGAAGGTTGAATTGTCATTGGAAGAACCGTAATTTTTGCATTTTCATATCCTTCTAATCTATCCCCGACAAGTCTACAAGACATCGGTAAATTCACATCCCATCCGGGCGCGAACTTTGACAAAGAAGTTGTTCCGATGGTTCTAGTATCCACATAAAGCCAAGCATTTCTGTAAGGAGGCTCCTCTCTGTCTTCTTTTGAGCGACCAATTACTGTGAGGATTGTCTCTTTCTCGCCCCTCCTGACCTCAATGAGGAAGCTCCCATCAATCTGTTTTAACGACTTTTTTGTCTCTTTGTCCAGAATATCAATAATAGTCAACCCATCGTCTCTCCAGGGTCCGTTATTCACATGACACGAAAGACAATTTTTCGCCTCTCCAAGTATCCCCACAGCAGGTGGGTATGCCCATACCTCCTCTGAAAACGCTGCTAACACCAACAATATTGAGATCTTAATTATTTTTTTCTTCATTTTTAGCTCCTTTTTTTACTTTTTCTTTATTTTTTCTAACTGTCCAATCAGTTCTGATTCTTCTATTCCGGGGTAATGGCTTACATATATGATTTTTCTGTTTTTATCTATCAGGAAAATATTCCTTAAAGGGCAGGCGCCCGGATAATATTCTCCGCTAAATAATCCTGTCACTTTACCCTTTGGGTCGTATAGGAATCTAAATGTTATCCCCTTTTCACGAATTATATTTTCAACAGTTTTTCTATCTTCTCCAAGGACGCTTACAGCGATTACCTCAACTCCCTTTTCTTTATAGAGATTGTTAACTTTTTCTATTTCTGGAAGTTTCATCTGACAACCACCGCAGAGATTGGTAAACCATAAAAGGATGGCACTGGTATCTTTTTTAGGCTTCGAAAGCATGAATTTTCCGCCATTAAAATCATTCAGGGCAAAATCAGGAACTTGATTTCCAGCTTCAGGAATGAATTCAGACGCACCTTCAGCTCCGGCTTGTTCCTGTCTCAACGTGAAAACTACTGAGGTCAAAATTAATACAATTATTAGCAGCCCATGCAGGTTATGATGCTTCATATCAAATCTCATGTTTTTGTCTTATTTCACTCCACACTTTTTCAAAACCCACATCATCGGGCACCAATTGGTAAATGCAGATTGAAAGAGATTGAGGCCGACAAAGGCAGTGAACCACAGCCATTTTGGGTTTACAAAGTAGGCCAGGATAAGGCTGATTAAAACAAACATCCCCGCAAAACCTCTTAAAGCCCTTTCCATAGTCATATCTTTCGCCCCCCTAATTTAGAAACTATGTCTGGTAAGCACATATATGTTACTATTTTTGTGCTGTTGGCCAAAGGTTGCATTGTCTTTAACCCCGGCAAATATGTTGGCCCCTAAGGCGAGAAGCATATTATCTGTTACATTGATACTAGCTTCAGGCGTAATAAAAAAATCTTCTTCGTCAGGGCTATAAAAAGTAAATAAAGAGAGTTTTACTGTTTGATATTTTAATAATTTGGTAACTCTTAGAGTAATATACTGATGAAGCTCTTTTTTCCTAAAAAATGCTGGAGGAAGATTGGCTTTATATTCTTTATATTGAGGCATAAGTTCACCATAATATTGCAAACCAACCGTTAGATCATTCTGAAAGGCCTTTTGATAACCGATTAAAAATTTTGACTGTGAATTTTCAATCCCTGGATCCTTTCCATTTCTATCGTCCATTGAATCATAGTAGCCGTATTCCGCGCTTATAACACCGCCTAAGGCGCTCTTCTGTAAACTTGCCCCGTATGCGGCAAGCTCCGGATAGAAATGCGCTATTGTCGTTGGCGATGTGAAATTATCCGCCCTCATTGCCGGATCTCTATAAAATCCTTTGTACGCGTATGCGGATAGATCAGCTCCGCCCAAAGACCTATATATCCTTAATGCATATTCCGTATTTACAAATGTGGTTTTTGGTTTCTCGACTTCTCTATTCATAATATTTGGGTAGGGGTCAAAGAAGAAGAACCGTCCGATTGAGGGCAGATTATCCGGAGTAAAA
>Ga0156189_153_pt1 | contig 26927 bp, 22 predicted proteins | sample RifCSPlowO2_12_FD_107842 | JGI IMG/M metagenome (GOLD analysis project Ga0156189, IMG submission 107842) | Omnitrophica WOR_2 bacterium RIFCSPLOWO2_12_FULL_51_24 | reverse complement strand
TACTTCTTAAATATATCTTGACGTCGGTATTGGCGGGTTTGTCTTCTGTCCAGGAAACGGTTCCCCATGCGGCATCAGCATCAGTCGATGATCTGGCTACATGCGGCGCGGAGACCAAAAAACCGCTCGCAGGGATTATCCTTATATTGTCCCAGTAGGTGGTGACAGTCGAGTTACCGCCGCTTCTTTTTAACTCCAACGCCGTTTTTACGACAGTGGACGTCATCCACTTAGCCCAGTCGTTCCACCCTCCGACATCGCCGCTGGCATCATAGACATTGCGGCTTAGAAATTGGAAATTCGGGGTGGTAACAGGAAAATCGGGAGTTACCTTAGGCGTAAAACGATTATAGATAACAACTCCCTTCTTGCCCCTCGCGTTTCCCCTGTATTCCCCGTTTCTACCTATCATGGTTAGGGTAGCTGCGGGAAGAAAATCTTTTCCGGCCCACCAAACTCTGTTAACGTACGCTGGATTATCCAGCGTGGTATCGGTTGCGCTGTTTACGATGAGTTCGAGCATATCCTCGTCATCACCCTGAAGGAGATCCTGATGTACTGCGTATGTCCATCCTCGTTGGCCCGTATCTTCATTATCAGTGTCTTTCTGCAGAAGGGAAAATCCCCTCGCTCCCCTTTGGGCAGGCAGATTTATATCATCCATCCTCTCTCCGGCAGCATAAATCATTGGGGTTGCAAACGGCGCCTCAGACTGCCAATAGGTATAGTTCCCCGGCCAAGCATCTAAATTAAAGGGGGAGGCACCGTAGATCATTGTTCTTGTAGTTGAATTCTTTGGGTGGACCTTGCAGATTCGCTCGCCTATTTGATAGAGGCCATCACTATTTATGTCATAACCGTATCCTCTTCCGCCGTCTCCGGTATATGGGTTATCTACTATCTCCGTACCATTTGCATCAACGGGTATGCCGGCATATACACCGGACCCGTTAGGATTTCCATCTGTATCAAGCGTACCCGTATATAGAGTTCCTTCTCCTACCCAGTATGTCCTGGGTTCCCAATTTCCTCCTGATTCTATTTTGCTTGGTGCGTAGTCAACGGCGGTCCAGACCCTCATAAAGACGTCTGGCGTTCCGTCAACTAATTTATGGTCCGTACCCAAGGAAGGAAAATAATAAAACGGATTAACTTCAAACCGCCTTCCTTCGTGCCAACCGGTAACTATCGTCAACTCATTATCTGAGCCGTCAGCTGTGTATCCATTGTTGAAATCGCCCCAGGAGATAAAAAAGAAGTTCGACCCACCGTCATCCTTTATAATATTAATCCAACCCTTGGGATTATCAGGATCTGCCGGCGTATCTTCCCATTTTTTTGCTAGAACAAGGGCCTTTAGCATAGATGAGGTATAACCCGAATCGCTGTCGCCATCAATCCATAAACCCAGTTTTAAAGAATCAGACTGAGTTGTGTATCCGCCGGCCTCCAAATCGTCTGTTGCATTTAACGGACAAGAATCCAGCCATGTGACATTTCGCATTTCGCCGTCGCGATAATCAACGCCACCGGATGGCGGTGGTGTCTGAGGAGTTTCGGGAATTCTTACGTATCCCGAAGGTATTCCGGTCGCATAATCATTAAACCAAGCGGCATAAAATTCGTCCTTGGTTGTCTGTGTCCATGTCCCAAAAAACCTTATCACGGCAGATATTCTCTTTTGCGCTAAAACCTGCGTTCCGATCGTTACTTTCGCGGTGCAGGTTATGTTGTAATTGCCGGCATTATTATAGATAGTTGGAGTGACCGATGCCGGAATTGTTTCTGTTGGAGCCTCATAACCAAACCTCTCTGCCGGTACAAAAGAAGCAGTATTCCAGTCTGAACCTCCCCATTTCAGGTTTATGGCATTCTCGCCTGTATTATCATAATAATCTATCCTTATCCTGTGCCAACCAGGCGCTTGGAACGTATAGGAAAAAGTATAGTTAGAAGCATTGCCGGAAGCTTGAAATTGATCTTTCCATCCGAGCTCTCCTAAAACATCTGTTTCCTCTATAAAAAATCTTATTCCATCATCTATCTTGATCCGAAAGGTAATTGGACTGCTTACTTCGCTTGGTAAAATCTCTATATATCCTTCATAGCGAACCGCGAAAGTATTCAAACCAAAATCTCCCGGTGAGGTAATTAAATGTCCACCTGCAAATTCAGCATCATGACTTTCAAGCCAACCGCTGTCTTGATCCCATGTATCCCCATCGCCACCCTCTATATAATGCTCCTCAAAATTCCCCAATTCTATAATCTCACCCTCAAAACTAGCCGCGCTCTCATCTATTACGACACTCGGAGATGTGCCTGTGATGTTGCTGAAGTATTTGGCAAGCAGCCCGCCCCTCATGATAGGCTTGTTTACGGTGACCTTGTCTTTTATTAAATTATATGAGGTATTGGCTGCCGCAACGGTAGCGCCCCCATTTATAAAAGCGGCCTTTACCTCTTCGATTGTAGCATAGGGCCGATCTTTGCAGCCTGCATTTTCTACGCCATTGCCGGGTGGGGGACCTATAATCAGAGTGGCATTTGAATCATAATCCCGATAATCTATAATAAGAGCTATATCCCGATTCGTAAGGCCGGCGGTACGTAATATGTTTATCTGACTATTATCGAATTCATCAAAGCTGCTAATATTTACCTTATCTGCCTCGGAAATAACATTCCCCGACGTATCAGTACTGAAACTGAGCGTATAAGTACCCTGGCCAAAAGCGACATCGGTGCCGCTGGCAGCAACATAGCCATTAATATAAGCGGTTAAATTGCCGTAAGAATCGGTCTTGACACGGGAACGCATATCCGCTAAGGCCCTATTTATCCCCGCCTCGGCGATATAGCGGGCCTTTACGGAATTGAGGAAATTGGTCGTTTCCTTCCGCGTCAAGAGCATGTTAAGGGCAAAGCTTGTCCCGATAAGCACTAACAGGCCCAAAATGCTTATCACCAAAAGTAAAGCTACGCCCCTTTTCGTATTCCATAATCCCTTTTTAATCACGTTTCGATGTTCCTCTCTCCGCACGCTTCTTCCCGACGGCCTCCTCACTTATAAGTATGCCCTATCTGATGTTTTTTTCAAGGCCGTTTTATGCTTAATTTACATCCGTAAGACAGCGGATTTTTATCTCTGGCTTCCGGGAATATAAATATTAGTTACGAATTGCTGGATCTTCGGGTTATTAGGATTTATTGGGTAAGGTTCCCTCACCGTAATCGTTACCTCAACTGACCTGGGCAATCTACCGGCCTGCGCGCCGCCTATGCCGGAATCCCATGTATTGCTCCAGGCTGAAGTTGTAGGATCGTAATATCTGAAATTTAACTGGGTTACGTATTGCGAAAGCCTGCTGCTAGAGGTACTGTCGCCTGCCCCGAAGGTGAAATTTCCGGGCGCGGAAGTCTGCGGAACATAAATTCTTTCAAGCTCATCATCTGAAACGTTCGCTGTTCCTTTTCCGTTTAACCAATAGCCCACCTTGCATAGATCGAATATCGCGTTGGGATTATTAATGCTCGGGTTAGACGCGGCGACGAAATACAGTTCATCGCCTATATTGTTAGTCCGCCAACCGCTCGGACTTGAGCTATCAAATCCTTTAAAAGTTATGTCAACGCTAGGGGCGCCGGAAATGTTTCCGCTGGACGGGAGAATGTATGCGCCCCTCAAATCTCTTGTAATCATATCCAATATAACTCGGGCGTTCTCGTAAATATTTAAATGCGATTTAGCCCTGCTCCATGAGTCAAGCCCTGCCTTGAACACGACAAAAAGAGAGGTCGCAAGTATGGCAAATATGACGGATACTACCAGGATCTCTATTAAGGTGAGGCCCTTTCTACGGGCTGAGCTTAGAGATAATTGTGACAAAATCCTCATTGCGGGGCTTTCCTTTGTAATACCACAATACGCCTAACGTGACCTGCTGGCAATTGGCCGGTAACCCCGCGGTAGAAACCTGGACCGTATAGCTAAACCGCGGATCGGAAAATGCCGCAGGGGTCCCTATCGCGGTAACGGGATAGCCGATCCTCTTTAGATCTTCCATTTTAAATTGCGCGAATATCGTCGCTTTTGTCAGGTCAGCCGAACGGCTTGCCGAATCGAAACCTACCGGGAAGAGCGCCAATATAGCGAGGATGCCTATCAGCAGTATCCCGAGAGAAATGACTATCTCGATCAAAGTGAAACCCTTTGAATTAGATCTGATATTCATCATGGCATCGTAACCGCTCCTGTCGCGGTGTCTACGGTTATCTGTTTACTGCCTTTTGCTGAGTTTATCGTCACGCTGGCAGCGCTGCCGCTGGCAAGCCCGCCGTTCGGGGTGAATGTGACCGTCGTGGTAGCGGAGAAAGTCACGCCTGCCGGCAGCTGATATGTCTTGTCGATAGACACGGTCGGCACAGCCGACCTGCATATTTTGAAGGTATGCGGCGTAGTCGCCGTATTGAAAAAAACATCATAATTTTCATTACGCGATACCGCGTAACTCCTGCCGGTCCTGAGGACCGTACCGACTTCCCTCTCAGCGGTCTTGAGCCCGGTCGAGGACGAGAAACCGGTAAAAAAAGGCACGCTCATCGCAAGAAATATCAAGATGATGAAAAGGACTATCGTCATCTCGATGAGCGTAAAACCGCTCCTGCGTCTTTGTCCGATATGTAACATTTTCATTACAGAAAAATTATACCATATATCCTATTAGTGTCAAGGCACAAAAACCGGGCAAATAAAAACCCCTACGCTGATTTGCTTCGTTCTCTTGAACAGAAGCAAATCAATACGCGGGGGGATATTTATCCCGGCAGCGTCGCTGCTCTGTCGCTCGGCAGCCATTTCCAACTAAGCCTCGCTCCCGCGGGAAAACCCAGGTTTTCCCGCGTTCCCCTTTCCTACTACGCAGAGGACGATCTCCCCTGCACCCCTTGAGTAGGACGTAGCGTATAAAGCAAAACCCCCGCATCGCAAAATGCGGGGGTTATTTAATCCCGGCAGCGTCCTACTCTCCCGAGCCGTTGCCAGCTAAGTACCATCGGCCCTGAGGGGCTTAACTTCCGTATTCGGAATGGGAACGGGTGTGACCCCCTCGGTATAACCACCAGGAAATTAATCGACAACTGCATAGAAGTATTTTGGCTGTACAACTCTGAAACTACCACTTTAAATTTTAAAGTGGCCAAGCCGGTCGGCATATTAGTACCGGTAAGCACGCCCCTTACAGGGCTTACACTTCCGGCCTATCAACCTTGTAGACTCCAAGGTGCCTTCGACTCCGCCTAAGGCGGAGGGGATACCTAGTTTTGAGGTGGGCTTGGCGCTTAGATGCTTTCAGCGCTTATCCCTTCCGAACATGGCTACCCAGCCTTTGCCACTGGCGTGACAGCTGGAACACCAGAGGTTCGTTTGCCCGGGTCCTCTCGTACTACGGGCAACTCCTCGCAAGTATCCTGCACCCGCGAAAGATAGAGACCGAACTGTCTCACGACGTTCTGAACCCAGCTCGCGTACCGTTTTAACCGGCGAACAGCCGGACCCTTGGGACCTTCTCCAGCCCCAGGATACGATGAGCCGACATCGAGGTGCCAAACCGGTTCGTCGATATGAACTCTCGGAACCGATAAGCCTGTTATCCCCAGAGTACCTATTATTCGTTGAGCGACGGCAATTCCACATTCAACCGCCGGATCATTAGGACCTGCTTTCGCATCTGTTCGTCCTGTCGGACTCACAGTTAAGCTCCCTTCTGCCCTTACACTCACCGTGCGATTGCCAACCGCACTGAGGGAACCTTTGTGCTCCTCCGTTACTCTTTAGGAGGAAACCGCCCCAGTCAAACTGCCCGTCTAGCACTGTTCCACGCCCTGTTAAAAGGGACGAGGTTAGAATTCTAATACAGTAAGGGTGGTATTTCAACGTTGGCTCCATCCCGGCTAGCGCCGGGACTTCAAAGCCTCCCACCTATCCTACACATACTGGACCAAAATCCAATACCAGAGTACAGTAAAGGTTCTGGGGTCTTTTCGTCTATTCGCGGGAAGACGGCATCTTCACCGCCACTACAATTTCGCCGAACCCCTCTTTGAGACAGCGATCAGATTGTTACACCATTCGTGCGGGTCGGAACTTACCCGACAAGGAATTTCGCTTAAAATCTTGCTCAATTTCATTTGAGCGAGTGATTTTCTTCCTCTAAAAATCACTCCTGCATGTCGCCATGCAGATGGGACCATATCTTTCTGCCGATGTTCTATGGCAGATCCAGCGTATGGTCTCTGAGGATTCTGATTAAGCCGTTTCTGGGTTTCTTTCTGTTCATCGTTTGAGCGATTTCGACTATTTTCATTAATCCGTCACGAGCCAAATGAACTTCTTTTTGCATTAACTCTACACATTGTGCAAATTTCTCAAAATCTATCTGTTTTGCCGAACGCATCCTATACCGTCTAAAGAATGGAATTATCACATTCAACAAATCATCCCGTTTTCTAACAACGTAACGATACAGATGTTCTTTATGGTTGTCATACCTCTTGTTAACCAAGATCTGTCCAACCTTAAAGAATTCAGCGATATCATATAGGCTTTTGATACTTTTGGCACCCTGCGTAACCACAAACTCGTGACTGACTTGATAGCCTGTTTTGTAGCCTTTCCGCTTACCACGGTTAGGTTGCTTTATAAATCCAACTGAAAAGCAACCTTCTCCATCTACAAAACCAATTACCCAACCTAGCTTAATCAGTCTTTCCTGCTGATTGCCTGCAGCCATAACATTTTCACCTCTTAAATATATAGACGTATCTTTCGTCTATTTTCTTTCAAAAAATTTAAGAGGTAGTTTGGCATTCTCAGGGTTTCCAGCATATGGCTAGATTTTACTAAGGCAACGAATTCACCTTAGGACCGTTATAGTTACGGCCGCCGTTTACTGGGGCTTCAGTTCTAGGCTTCGTCGGACGAATCCAACTAACCCTTTCCCTTAACCTTCCAGCACCGGGCAGGTGTCACACCCTATACATCGTCTTGTATCAACGACTTTGCAGAGTGCTGTGTTTTTGCTAAACAGTCATCCGATCCTCTTAACTGTGATCCCCGTCAGCTTGCCTGTACGGCTTACCAACGGAGACACCCCTTTTCCCTAAGTTACGGGGTCATTTTGCCGAGTTCCTTAAAGAGGGTTCTCTCGATCACCTGAGCATATTATGCCCGTCTACCTGTGTCGGATTGCGGTACGTGCACCTACTTGACTCGTAACAGAGGTTTTTCTTGGCAGTATGGTGTGGGCCAGTTCTCCCGCTCCGTAGATTGGGATCCTCGCACCCCTTGAATTTCCGCCTCTCGGCGGACTCTACAGGTGCAACCCCGGACATCCAACACCGGGTAGACTTAACCTCCTGCGTCGCTCTGTACTGATAGCGCCAAATAGATGGTGTAGGAATATTTTGCCCTACTGTCCATCGCTTACGCCCTTCGGCCTCAGCTTAGGCACGACTAACCCTGGGCGGATTAACCTTCCCCAGGAAACCTTAGACTTTCGGTGAGCCCGTTTCGCACGGGCTTTTTCGCTACTCATTCCTGCATTATCACTTCCACTTCGTCCAGTAGTCCTCTCGGTCTACCTTCACTCTAACGTGGAATGCTCCCCTACCACTACCTCATCCGAAGATGAGATAATCCGCAGCTTCGGTTATACGTTTAGCCCCGATCATTGTAGGCGCAGACTCGCGATCGACCGGTGAGCTGTTACGCACTCTTTAAATGATGGCTGCCTCTGAGCCAACATCCCGGTTGTCTGTGTAAGTCCACATCCTTTGCCACTTAACGTATATTAGGGACCTTAGCTAGCGGTCTGAGATGTTCCTCTCGCGTCCACGAGGCTTATCCCTCGTAGGCTGACTCCCGTGATAAGGTACAACGGTATTCGGAGTTTCGTTGGGTTCAGCAACCTGGTGGGGTCCTTAGCCCATCGAGTACTCTACCCCCGTCGCCCATTTACACGAGGCTAACCCTAGAGTTATTTCGGGGAGAACCAGCTATTTCTGGGTTTGATTAGTCTTTCGCTCCAATTCTCAGCTCATCCCATAGTTTTTCAACACTAACGGGTTCGGCCCTCCACGTGATTTTACTCACGCTTCAGCCTGGCCAAGAATAGATCACCCAGCTTCGGGTCTACTGCATGCAACTGGACGCCCTATTCGGACTCGCTTTCGCTACGGCTCCTCAGCTCAATGCTGATTAACCTCGCTGCACACAAGTAACTCGCAGGATCATTATGCAAAAGGCACGCCCTTAGACATTTCTGCCTTGCGGCAGACATAGTCCTCAGACAGCTTGTAGGCTTACGATTTCAGGTACTATTTCACTCTCCTTAAAGGAGTTCTTTTCAACTTTCCCTCACGGTACTTTTGCGCTATCGGTCACAAACTAGTATTTAGCCTTGGCCCGTGGTCGGGCCGGATTCCTACAGGGTTCCACGTGTCCCGTAGTACTTGGGTGCCAAATCCAGCCTCGGTATATTCATTTAATTTACAGGACTATCACCTTCTTTGGTCAGCCTTTCCAGGCTGTTCAACTATGAATATACACAAAGCCGACCTTACGGTCAGATCTGGTCCCGCAACCCTCCGCATTGCTGCGGAGTTTAGGCTATTCCCCTTTCGCTCGCCGCTACTGAGGGAATCAATGGCTTTTTCTCTTCCTCGGGCTACTGAGATGTTTCAGTTTGCCCGGTCTAGCCTCCCGCCCCTATTTTTAAATTTTCAGAGCGGGATACTGGGAGATGAATCCCAGTGGATTGCTCCATTCGGAAATCCTCGGATCAAAATCTGTTTGCGATTACCCGAGGCTTATCGCAGCTTACCACGTCCTTCGTCGCCTGTTTGTGCCAAGTCATCCACCATAAGCCCTTTGTAGCTTGACCACAATTCTCGAAATTGTAGCCAAAAAGACCTTACTACTATGCAGTTGTCAAAGAGCAGGCTCACCCCGATAAATCGGGGTTCGCTCAAATCCGCTCTAACTCATATTTTGGTGGACCTGAGGAGGTTCGAACTCCTGACCCCCTGAATGCAAATCAGGTGCTCTCCCAGCTGAGCTACAGGCCCGGATAAATCTGGTGGGCCCAAGTGGATTCGAACCACTGACCCCAGTCTTATCAGGGCTGTGCTCTAACCAACTGAGCTATGGGCCCCAATTGGTACACCAATATGAATAAAATTAAACAGCCAAGTCCAAGCGAAAAAGCCAGGATTTTAATAAGCTTTCTGTAAGGATTACTCCTTAGAAAGGAGGTGATCCAGCCACACCTTCCGGTACGGCTGCCTTGTTACGACTTAGCCCTCCTCACCAGTCACACCTTCGACCCGCTTGCGCGGATCTTCGGGTGCAGCTGACTCGGTTGGCTTGACGGGCGGTGTGTACAAGGCCCGGGAACGTATTCAGCGCGGCGTAGCTGATCCGCGCTTACTAGCGATTCCGGCTTCATGAGGGCGGATTGCAGCCCTCAATCTGAACTGGGGAATGCTTTAGAGATTAGCTCCGCCTTACGGACTTGCATCTCTCTGTACACTCCATTGTAACACGTGTGTAGCCCAAGGTATAAGGGCCATACTGACTTGACGTCGTCCCCGCCTTCCTCCTCCTCATCGGAGGCAGTCTCTCTAGAGTGCTCTCTTGCGAGTAGCAACTAAAAATAAGGGTTGCGCTCGTTGCGGGACTTAACCCAACATCTCACGACACGAGCTGACGACAGCCATGCAACACCTGTGTAAGCTTCCGCCTTTCGGCGGATCGTTCCGCTTTCGCTTCACTACCACTTACATGTCAAACCTTGGTAAGGTTCTTCGCGTAGCGTCGAATTGAACCACATGTTCCACCGCTTGTGCGGGCCCCCGTCAATTCCTTTGAGTTTCAACCTTGCGGTCGTAGTCCCCAGGTGGAGCACTTAATGTGTTAACTGCGGCACCGACCCCGAAGGGGCCGACACCTAGTGCTCATCGTTTACAGCGTGGACTACCAGGGTATCTAATCCTGTTTGCTCCCCACGCTTTCGCTTCTCAGCGTCGGTAATGGGCCAGAGAATCGCCTTCGCCACTGGTGTTCCTCCCGATATCCACAGATTTCACCCTTACACCGGGAATTCCATTCTCCTCTCCCATACCCAAGTCGCGCAGTTTTGAGTGCAGTTCCACGGTTAAGCCGTGGGATTTCACACTCAACTTACGTAACCGCCTACAAGCCCTTTACACCCAATAAATCCGAGTAACGCTTGCCACCTCCGTATTACCGCGGCTGCTGGCACGGAGTTAGCCGTGGCTTCCTTCAAGGGTACTGTCAATACTTGACATTATTAATGTCAAGTACCATCATCCCCCTCGACAGAGGTTTACGATCCGAAAACCTTCATCCCTCACGCGGCGTCGCATTGTCAGGCTTTCGCCCATTGCAAAAGATCCTCGACTGCAGCCTCCCGTAGGAGTCTGGGCAGTGTCTCAGTCCCAGTGTGGCTGACCGACCTCTCAGTCCAGCTACCCGTCGTCGCCTTGGTAGGCCATTACCCCACCAACTAGCTGATAGGACGTGGGCTCATCTTCGAGTGGCAGGACCTTACGGTTCCCCGCCTATTCTCACAGCACCATGCGATGCCGTGGTCTTACCCGGAATTAGCACCCGTTTCCAAGTGTTATGCCGGTCTCAAAGGTAGATTACCCGCGTGTTACTCACCCGTTTGCCGCTAATCTAGACCAACTCTCGCAGCCTTGCGGCCACTCAAGTCAATCTGGATCCGCTCGACTTGCATGCCTAAACCACGCCGCCAGCGTTCACTCTGAGCCAGGATCAAACTCTCCAAAAAATAAGAGTTAACCCCAACTTTCTCGCTCGGTTGAACTTGGCTATTTAATTTTCAAAGATCGGAAAATTTAGACAATAAAAAAGGCATCGAAGACGATGCCCTGATTTTCAGGATACTACTGCATCCTCTCTTTTTTTAAATCATCCAGAATTGTCAAAGAGTTTTTTCAAACTCTTTTTTCTCCTTCCTGGCAGCGAAGTGCAGTTTTAATGCCATACCAAAAAAGCAGTCAATAATACAACATCTCCTTTGGTAACTGGAAACTATACCATTAAGGAAAGGGCTTGTCAAGTATTTTTTATCAAATTAATTGGAGCCAATATACCGATATCTACCCACTATACTCTTTATCTTTTTCACGGATTTCGTAACGTCTTCCGGGGTCTCCTGGCCGTTGATGACGGCCTGGGCGCCTCTATCGAACTCCTCGCGGACCTTGCTGTTTTCGACCATCGTGAACACCTTCGGATGGACTACGCTACCCATATCGTCGGCAAATTCCTTTAATTTTGACGGGACGGAAAAGATGGCCCGTTTATTTACCGGAAGATTGCAGGTGGTCCTGGATAAATACACCTGTTGTTCTTCAGCGGTCAACCACTTCAAAAAGTCTATCGCTTCTTTTTTATTCTTAGATTTAGCATTTACTATGAAAGGCGCCCCGACGCCGCCCCATATCTTCATCGGGTATTCGCCGGATAGCCGCGGAGGCATAAATACGCCGTAGTCGAGGCTCGGGTTCATCTCCCTGTAAACATTCACACACCAGGAACCGTTGAATGCCATAGCCGCCTGAGAGTTGGCAAATATCTCTTCCGCCCTTTTATTATCCATAGCCGTTATACCGTCCACAAGCATGCCGGCATTTTTCATCTCTTCGAATAATTTCAGTACGCGCACCCAGTCATGGCCGGTGTAGGAGATGTCGCCTTTGATCGTCCGCATTATTTGGTCTTGGCCCATGAGATTCCAGGCGTAAATATCGGCGAAACAATCTATCATCCAGAGCTCGCCCCACCCGCTGACAAACGCGGGTATCCCGGCCTCTTTCAATTTCCTGCCGCATTCTATGAACTCCCCCCATGTCCGGGGCGGCTCTTCCGGATCGAGGCCGGCCTGTTTGAATAACTTCTTATTATAAACCATCTGTATATTATTTACGTCTATCGAGATCCCATAGATGCCGGGCGTAACATTTTGTTCGTTGCCCGGGCGGAATTCGTTCTCGGCTATAACCCCGTTTAAAAATTCGTCCCTCCATTGGCCCCCGTCAGCATCCAGATATTCTGATAGCTCGACCGCATATCCGGAATTTATGAAACGGGAGAATTCCCAAACGCCCCCTAACATCCCGTAGATATCGGGCAACCGCCCCAATGTGGAGGCGAACCTTATCTTATTAGCATATTTCTCCGAGGGACTTACCAACACGAATTTTACCTTGGTCCCGGTCTCATTAAAATACATATCGGCTAAGCTCTCCAATACGGCTTGTCTATCCGCCATCCAATGCCAGATGACTATCCCCTTCGGTTTGGCGGTAAAGACGCCCAAGATCAGCCCGAGTATAAGCAAAAAGATTAACCCCGCAAGCATGGGATTAATCTCTATTACGCCTTTTGGCCTTCTCACGTCTCCCTCAACTCAATTTTTTAGTATCAACTTGACGAAGTTCCTTTTGCCCGCCTGAAGTATCATTCCATTTTTTATACCGATCTCCGAATTCGCATCCGTTATTTTAGTCCCGTCGATCTTTACGCCGCCCCCTTCGATGAGCCTCCGGCCATCGCTATTGGTCGTTGCAAATTTCGCGAGGAGGAGCAACTTGATCACCCATATCTTGCCGTCCTTAAGCATATCCTTCGACAGCTCATATTCCCTGATCTCCTCGGGGATCTCCTTTTCCTTAAAAACTCTCCTGAAATTTTCGGCTGCCTCTGCCGCTTCGCCTTTGGTATGATATGTCCCGGCCAAGATCGACGCCAGCCGCGACTTGACATCTTTCGGATGTGCGGTCCCCTTCTCCACGCCTTTCTTCAGGCCTTCTATCTCATCCAGGGGAACATCGGTCAATAACTCGTAATACGAGAACATTATGCTATCCGGTATCGACATGACTTTTCCGTAGATCTCACCCGCGGATTCGTTGATGCCGATATAATTACCGTAGGACTTGGACATCTTTACAACGCCGTCGGTCCCGACTAAGAGCGGCATCGTTATGACTACCTGAGGTTCCTTGCCGTACGCCTCCTGGAGGTCGCGGCCGACCAGCATATTGAATTTCTGGTCTGTGCCGCCGATTTCGACATCGGCGTCAAGGATGACCGAATCATATCCCTGCATAAGGGGATAAAAGAGCTCAAGGAAGCTTATGGGCTTGCCTTCCTTTAATCTCTTCTGGAAATCATCCCTCTCGAGAAGGCGGGCTACGGTGTAGCGCTGCGCGAGCTGGACAAGATGCTCGAAGCCGAACTTTGCGAACCACGCGCTGTTATGCATGCGCTCAAAGAGGTCCTTGTCGTCGGTCCTGAGTATCTTGCCGACCTGCTTCTCGTAAGTCTTGGCGTTAGCCTCGACTTCGTCTCGGCTAAGGACCTTCCTCGCCTGGGTCTGGCCCGAAGGGTCTCCGACCAGGGCGGTAGCGTCCCCTATCAAGAATACGACCTTATGGCCCAGGTCCTGGAAATGCCTCAGCTTCCTTAATAGTACGGTGTGGCCGAGGTGAATATCGGGCGCCGTCGGGTCAAAACCCGCTTTGATGACAAGCTGCTGCTTCTTCTTCAGCTTCTCAAGCAGGACGGTCTCCGAGATTATCTCGACTGTACCGCGCTTTATTATCTCAAGCTGCTTCGATACGTCCATATCACCCCCTAAAGGGTTAGACCTTAAGGCTTAAAGCGATCCTTCTTTCGGTATCGTCCACGCGCAAGACCTTGACATTGATCTTATCGCCGACTTTATATGCCTCTTCGAGTTTGCCGGTCATCTCGGCCGGCAGCTCTGATATATGGGCCAATCCCTCGAGATCCGGTGCGAGTTCGACAAAAAGACCGAAGTTGGTTATCTTTGTTATCGTCCCTCCGGTGACAGTGTCCGGCTGGAATTTCGTGACAAATTCCGGCCACGGGTCCGGGACCAGCTGTTTCATCCCGAGGGAGAGTTTCCTGTTATCGGCATCGACTGACATGACCACCGCGTCTATCCTCTGCCCCTTCTTTAATACCTCCGAGGGATGATTGATCTTCCTCGTCCAGGAGATATCGGTATTATGGAGAAGCCCGTCTATCCCCTCCTCCAGCTCGATGAACGCTCCGTAATCGATGAAAGAGCGGACCTTGCCCTTGACCTGAGTGCCGACGGGATATTTGTTGGCGACCTCAGTCCAGGGATTCATCTCGGTCTGCTTGATACCGAGCGCGATCTTCTGGCTGTCCTTATCTATGTTGAGGACTACCGCCTCTATCATATCCCCGATAGCGAGTACCTCGGAGGGATGACCTATCCTCTTGGTCCACGAGAACTCCGAGATATGGACGAGACCTTCTATGCCTTTCTCTAGTTCGACAAACGCGCCGTACGGAACGAGGTTAACTACTTTCCCCTTGACCCTGCTTCCTACGGGATACTTGGTAACGACCTGTTCCCACGGGTTCGGCGTCTTCTGTTTGAGGCCGAGGGAAAGCTTTCCGGTCGTCTTATCGACCGAAAGCAGCATCACCTCTATCTTGTCTCCGACAGCGAGCATCTCGCTCGGATGGGATATCCTGCCCCATGACATATCGGTGATATGCAGAAGCCCGTCGACACCCGGGGCGATATTGATGAACGCGCCGAAGTCGGTGATGTTCTTTACGAGGCCCGGGATCAACTGTCCCGGCTTGAGTTCCTCCATCATCTTGCCCTTGGCGACGTCCCTTTCCCTTATTATCGCGTCTTTCCTCGATACGACGATGTTCTTCCTGGGCTTATTGATCTTCACTATGACGAAATTAACGACCTGACCTAAAAGCTGGTTCAGGTTGCCGAAGCCCTTCAGGAAGACCTGGCTCGCCGGCAGGAATGCCTCGACGCCGATATCTACCGTAAGGCCTCCCTTCACCTTCTTGGTCACGCGGCCGGTCACCATATCGCCTTCCTTGCGCTCGGCGATTATCTTCTCCCAGACCTGCATGCGTTCGGCCTTCCTCTTCGAGAGGACTACCATGCCTTCGTCATTCTCCTTGGCTTCGATGAGGACATCTATGACGTCCCCGACCTTGATCGTGTTCGGGGCAAATTCCTCGAGCGAAATGACACCCTCGGACTTGTAACCGATATCGACGACAATATCTTTCGCCGTAATACCGATCACCTTCCCTTTTACGATGTCGCCTTCCTTTACGTCTTTAAAACTGTCCTCGTAGATCTTGGACATCTCTGCATGCTTCTCGTCAACCATTTTACTGTGCAACCCCCTTCTTTCTTTGGATTTTTATTTCTTTTCCCGCTTTAGGCGGGCGTCCGCATCAGGCGGACACTTCGTGCTTCGCTAACTGATTCCCCCATGCGCTTGATCTTCCCGGCGACGTGATCGGCCAGTTTTTGCGCGGCCTCCTTCTTGTCGCGCGGAAGATCGAGTTTTTTGGGATCGATCAGATCTCCTATATGTACAGATACGTGCGTACGTATTATGCGTTTCGCGCCCTTGGGCAGAGCCTTATCCGTCCCTTCTACATAAGCCGGGACGATAGGCGCCCCTGTCATTAGACTCAAATAACCGATACCGGGCTGGGCTTCGTTCATCTCCCCGGTCTCGCTCCTCGTCCCTTCCGGGAATAAAAAGATCGCCTTGCCTGATTTGAGGAGCCGGATCGCGGCCTTCATAGCCCCGATATCCCCTTTGTCCCTATTTACAGGGATCAAATTGCACCTGCCAACCACCTGGTTGAACAACCAGTTATCTAACAAGGTGCGCCTCGCCATAAAATGAAGCCTGCGCGGCGAAGCGGCTGACATAGCCGGCGGGTCGAGATGGCTTACGTGATTACTGGCCAGGATAAAAGCTCCCTTCTTCGGGATCTTCTCCTTCCCGTAAACCCTGAAACCCATATATGTCGTAAGGAACAATTTGCAAGTATTTCTTACAAGGAAATACATCATTATCTATCAGGCCTTTATAAGGCTTAAGACTTTATCAACGACGCCTTCTATCGTCAAGTCTGTCGTATCTATCAATATCGCGTCGTCAGCCTTCTTAAGCGGGCCGATCGCGCGGCTGAAATCGCTCTCGTCGCGGACCTTGAGGTCTTTTTTTATTCCCTCTTCGGTAACGGCCGCTCCTCCATCCTTCAATTCCTCGTAACGCCTGACCGCCCTGATATCAAACGAGGCATCGATATAAAACTTCTTGTCGGCATTCGGCAGGACTACTGTGCCGATGTCGCGGCCTTCCATCACCGCGCCGCCCTGCTCGCCGAGCTTGCGCTGTATGGCAACCATGCATTCGCGGACGGCTTTGGTGCGGGCGATATATTTCACGTTATTAGTGACCTCGGGCGTCCTGATCTGGTCCGTGACATCCTTGCCGTCGAGATATATTTTCAATGAGCCGCCGGACTGTTTTAATTCTATCTCGGTCGCCCTTGCGAGCGAGCCCAGCTTTGCTTCGTCGCTTAAATCCGCCTTGATCCGCAGCGCTTTAAGGGTGAGCGCGCGGTACATAGCGCCTGTATCTATATATAGGAAGCCAAGCCTCTGCGCTACGAGTTTTGCTACGGTGCTCTTCCCTGAACCGGCCGGGCCATCGATAGCGATAACCGGACGCCTCAACTTAACTTCTCCCTCCTCGCCTTCGAGCGCTCAAATTCCTTCCGCAACTGTGCGGCCGACCCGTTCTTGATCAATTTTTTGAGTTTGACGATATTGCGCTCATACCTTTCGAGCGCCTTGAGTATCTGCTTCCTGTTAGTGACGCATATATCGCGCCAGATATCGGGATCGCTCGCCGCGATGCGCGTCGTATCCTTAAATCCGCTCGAGGCGAATTCCAGGGATCTATCGCTCGCGGTATTGACAATAGCTGTTGCGGCGATATGCGGCAGATGGCTTATCTCCGCGACTATCCTGTCGTGTTCCTCGGGAGATTTTATGACGATCCTCCCTACCCCCAGCGACTTCCAGAATCCGTTCAACTTATCCAGTGCAGATTTTTTTGTCTTATTAGTCTTGGTCATTATCACGATCGAGCCTTTGAACAGGCCTTCCTGCGCGAACTTTACGCCGCGCTTCTCCGAGCCGGCTAACGGATGAGAACCGACGAAATATGCTTTCTTATGAACTATGCGTTCGAGCGATCTGACGATCTCGGACTTGGTACTTCCCACATCCGTTATTATGCACCCTTCATCCAAAGAACCGGATATCTTTTTCGCTATCTTTGGTATCAGACTTACCGGTGTCGCGATTATGACCAGGTCTGCGCCGCGGACGCCTTTTCTGAGGTCCAGGGTCCCTTCATCTACCGCGCTGCGCATGAGCGCTTCCTTTATAGAGGAAGTCCTCCTGCCTATCCCGACTACGGTATCGGCAAGCCCCCTTCTCTTTATCGCTTCGCCTATCGAGCCGCCGATAAGGCCGACCCCTATTATAGCTACCTTCCTAAATATCACGCCCGACCGCCTTCGCTACAGCCTTGAGATCTTTCATCATCTTATCGAAATTATCCGGCATGAGCGACTGCGCGCCGTCTGAAAACGCCTCTTCGGGCCTGGGATGGACCTCTACCATAAGCCCGTCCGCGCCCGCCGCTATAGCGGCCTTGGACAAGGCCGGCACATATCCCCATTTCCCTGCCGCGTGGCTCGGGTCGACTATGACCGGAAGATGCGTAAGTTTTTTCAATACGGGAATGGCGCTCAGGTCCAGCGTAAAACGCGTCTGGTCCTCGAAAGTCCTTATCCCGCGCTCGCAGAGCATGACGTTGAAATTTCCATTGGACAATATATATTCGGCCGACATCAAAAGCTCGATTATCGTCGACGATATCCCGCGCTTCAAGAGCACCGGCTTCTTAGACAGGCCCACTTCCTTTAACAGGTTGAAGTTCTGCATATTCCTCGCCCCTACCTGAAGTATATCGACATATTTTTCGATCAGATCGAGGTCGCGGATATCCATTATCTCGGTTACCACCGGAAGGCCGGTCTTCTCGCGCGCTTCTTTTAAATATTTCAGGCCCTCTTCGCCCAATCCCTGGAAGCTGTAGGGCGATGTTCGGGGCTTGAAGGCGCCGCCGCGCAGGATCGAGGCGCCGGCTTTCTTGACATCCCTCGCGATACGGATCAACATCTCGCGGTTCTCGACGGAACACGGCCCGGCCATCACGGCTATCTTCTTGCCGCCTATCTTGACCTTGCCGGCGTTTATTACGCTGTTCTCGTGTTTGAATTCCCGTGAGACTAATTTGTACGGCGCGAGGATAGACATGACCTTCTCGACGCCCGGGAATACGTCGAGCGGCGTGGACCGGAGCACATCCTCCTCGCCTATCAAGCCGATAATGGTGCGCTCGACGCCCTTTGATATCATCGGCTTGAGGCCGAGCGCCTTGACCTTTTCTACGATATGTTTTATCTGGGATTCCGTCGCTTCCGGTTTTAAGACGATTATCATCCTAATTCTCCTTAATGAGGCCATAAGTTACGGAATGCGAGTGACGTAACTTATAAGGCCGAATTAACCCCGCGGCCTGCGTAGAAAATTTCAACGAAATTTTCAAGCGTTTAGGCAAGGGGTACGGTGTCATTCCTTCAGTGCCTTTTTGAGGGCTTCGATGAATCTCCTGTTCTCCTTATCGGTCCCTATGGTAACGCGTATATAACTATCAAGCTTATACGGCTTCATATCCCTTACGATGACGCCGCGCTTTAGCATCTTCTGGAATAATTCCCAGCCGTCGCGTTTTACATCCACAAGTATAAAGTTGGTCTGGCTCGGGACATACGCGGCGCCCATTTTATCCAAAGCGCCGTAAAGGAACTTCTTCCCCTTGAGGACTGCCTCTCTGGTCTTCTTTAAATATGCCGCGTCATCAAGGCTTGCCAGCGCGGCAACCTGCGCCAATGAGTTCACGTTAAACGGCTGGCGTACCCTGTTCATACAATCTATAAGTTCCGCGTTCGACAGGGCATATCCGACTCTCAATCCCGCGAGGCCGTAGGCCTTTGAGAAAGTCCGGAGGATTATCAGGTTCCTATCATTGAGGTACCTTATCGTATCGGGATAATCTTTGGCGTCCACGAAATCGTAATACGCCTCATCCATTACGACGATCACGTTCTCCGGTATCCCTTCCAAAAATTTCCTTATCTCTTTGTCGCTGATATAAGTCCCGGTCGGATTGTCGGGATTGGCGATAAAGACGAGTTTCGTCTTTTCATTGATCGCTTTTCTCATGCCGTCTAGGTCATATTTGAGGTTAAGGCTGGGGACTACCATCACCTGACGCCCGTATGCCTCTACGATCAACCGGTATTCCAGAAACGTCGGGTCCGCTACGATAGCGTTCTCATCCTCGTTCATGAAAGCCTGGACTATGACCGCTATCAGTTCATCCGAACCGTTACCGAATGTCAAATTATCCGGTTTTACCTTTAATTTTTTCGCGAGTTTCACTTTAAGGTAATAGCAATCACCGTCCGGATACCGGTTCAGGTCTTTGAGCGTTTTCTTTATGGCCGTGACCGCTTTCGGCGAGGGGCCTAGCGGGTTCTCGTTGGATGCGAGTTTATAGACCTCATCCAACAAGAACTCTCTCTTGACCTCATCTATAGGCTTGCCCGGTTGATAGGGCTCTATATTCATTACGCCTTTTTTCGCTAACCTGCTCATCGTGCTTCCTTATGCTATGGGATTAGGCCCTTCCCTTAGTGGAGGGGTAAGGCCTATCCTGTGGATATGACCCCAGTATCTTCAGGTTCGTGCAGATGCCTTCGAGTTCCTTGATCGCCTTCTTTATCCTAACATCCTCGTGGTGGCCGATCATGTCTACGAAGAAGCGGTACTCCCATACCTTCTTCTTCGACGGGCGCGATTCTATCTTCGTCAGGTTTATCCTGTTCTTCTTGAACGGTACCAGCATATCGTGGAGCGCGCCGACCCTGTCCTTTACCGAGAACATGATCGATGTCTTGTCTTTGCCGGTCGGTTTATTCTCCGTCTTTCCTATGACCAGGAACCTCGTCATATTATGCGGGCTGTCCTCTATCGAGCGCGCGAGGATATTGAGCCCGTAGCATTCTGCCGCGAGACCGGATCCTATCGCGGCCGCACCCCTCTCCTTTACCGCCATCTCGGCGGCCTTGGTCGTTGAAGTAACCTCGATCAACTCAACTCGCGGAAGGTTAGCTTCAAGCCACATCCTGCATTGTCCGATGACATTCGGATTGGAATATATCCTCTTTATCTGGTCCATCCGGCACTTAGCCAGAAGGTTATGCGATATCTCAAGTGATATCTCCGAGCATATCTTTAAGTCCGACTCCATGAACATGTCAAGGGTATAGTTAATCGCGCCCTCGATCGAATTCTCGATCGGGACCACCCCATAATCAGCCCTGCCGTGTTCGACTTCGGCGAAGACCTCTGTAATGGTATTCACCGGCAGATATCTCACCGACGATCCGAATTTCTTAAGCGCCGCTATGTTGGAGAAACTGGCAGGCGGTCCCATGTACGCTATCTTGAGCGGCTTCTCGAGCGCCAGAGAACCCGACATTATCTCCCTGTATATCGCCTGGAGGGTCTCGTTCGAGAGCGGCCCGCCATTCTGCGAGGAGACTTTCTCATACACGATCCTCTCCCTGTCCGGAGAGTATACGCTCTTACTTGCCTTCGCCTTCAGCCGGCCTATCTTCTGGCTTAGGCGCGCCCTCTGGTTGAGCGACTTGACTATCTTCGAGTCTATCCGGTCTATCCCCTTCCTTAACTTTTCTAAGTCCATCCTCCACCTCCTGCAAACCTATGTCCGCCTCTGTAAACTCCGAAAGTTTTGGAAGCTCGTTCAACGAGCTCAACCCGAACCTGTCCAGGAACTCCTTCGTCGTACCGTAGAGTATCGGCCTGCCCGGCGCGTCCTTCCTGCCGGTTATCCTGATAAGCAATCTGTCGGCGAGCGTCTTTATGACACCATCGACATTTACGCCGCGGATGTCTTCTATCTCCGCCTTGGTGATAGGCTGCCTGTAAGCGGCTATCGCCAATGTCTCGAGCGCCGGCTTACTGAGCTTATCCTTTGACTTGACCCTGTAAAATTTCTTGAGATATTCTGCGAACGCAGGCTCGGTCACCATCTGGTATCCGCCCGCGACCTCGTAGACTTTGAAGCTCCTTCCGAGGTTCTCATATTCGGATTTAAGCTCGAGGAGCGCGGTCTTTATATCCTTCGCGTCGATCTCCTCAATGACCTCTTTCATCTGCTCGATAGTTATCGGCTTCTCCGAGGCAAAGAGGAGGGCTTCGATTATCTTTTTAGCCTCACTCAGTTCCATTCTGCGCTGCCTCCCTGAGCTTCGGGCTGATCTTATCCGTGTTGCGCACGACCTCGATCTCGCCGAAGACGCGGCGCTGCCTTACGACAACTTCCTTTACCCTTATAAGTTCGAGGAGCGCCAGGAAAGTCGCTATAAGCTCAAGCCTGTTCCTGGACTTCTTGAACAAATCCCTAAAATTTACGACCGGCTGTTCGACCAGAAGGTGAAAGATCTCGTGCACCTTTTCCTCGACCGTATATTCGTCTTTTACCACCTCAAGGAAAGCCTCTTTCGAGACCGACTTCAATATCGTGGAAAAGGCGTTTATCAGGTCGAATATCGATGCCTCGAAATACGGCCCTTCGGTCTGGTCTATATACTGCGTCTCATCTACCGAACGCGGGAAGACCATAGACCTCCTGCGCTCGAGTTCCGAAAGTTCGCCGGCGGCCTCCTTAAATTTCTTGTATTCAATGAGCCTGTGCACGAGTTCGGCGCGCGGGTCCTCTTCCTCTATCTCTTCGGGCGGCTGTTCCTCGGGCGGCAGGAGCAGCCTCGATTTGATGTGCATCAGTGTCGCGGCCATCACGATGAACTCGCCGGCGATATTCAAGTCCAGCAGCTTCATATATTCGAGATACTGGAGGTATTGCTCGGTGATCTTCGCGATCGGGATATCGAAGATATCGGCTTCTTCTTTTTTTATAAGATAAAGCAGAAGATCGAGCGGACCTTCAAATACATCGAGTTTTACCTTATATGTCATATACCGACCGCCTTCTTTATCTCGTCCAGAGTCCCGCGGGCAAATGCCTGAGCTTTCCTCGCGCCTTTTTCGAGGATCGCCTCAAGCTCTTTCCTGTCCTTAAGGAATCCGTCCCTTCTCTCCTGGATCGGCTTTAGGAGCTCGACTATACAATCCGCGAGTTTCTCCTTATCCTCGACACAGCCGATCTCGGCCGCCTTGCATTTTTCGGAAATATCGGCGGCCAATTCCGGGAAGAAGAACTTGTAATACGAATAGACGTTACAAATATCGGGATGGCCGGGATCCTGCCTCTTTATCCTCTGCGGATCGGTTATCATCGACTTTATCTTCTTCTTGACCTCACCGGGCGTATCCGAGAGGTTCACCGAGTTGCCGTAGCTCTTGGACATCTTCCTGTTGTCGACGCCCAATAACCTCGGCGTCTTGGTCATTATCGCCTCGGGCTCGGGAAATATCTCTTTTTTATAAAGAAAATGGAACCTGCGTGCGATCTCGCGCGTGAGCTCCAGATGCGGCAACTGGTCATCGCCGACTGGCACGGCATTCGCCTTGTATATCAATATATCAGCCGCCTGCAAAACCGGATAACCGAGAAATCCGTATGTCGCGAGGTCTCTCCCCTCGACTTCCCTGAGTTGCTCTTTATATGTCGGGCAGCGTTCGAGCCACGAGAGCGGCGTTATCGTTGAGAGTATCATATTTAATTCCAGGTGTTCCGGTACGTGCGACTGGACGAATATGACCGACTTCTCCGGGTCGATGCCGCAGGCGAGAAAATCAGCGACGTTGTCTATTATGTTATCCTTCATCGCGGAGGGGTCAGCGTATTCGCTCATGAGCGCGTGATAATCCGCGACCATGAAGAAACAGTCATACTCCTCCTGCATCTCTACCCAGTTCTTAAGCGCGCCCGCAAGATGCCCGAGGTGCAGCCTTCCGGTCGGACGCATTCCGCTTAAGATGCGCTTTTTCACGTCTACAATTTCCTCGCTGTCTTCTTCAGCTCGAATATCTCTATCACGTCGCCGACCTTTACGTCATTGAAGTTATCGAGCGAGATACCGCATTCGAACCCTTCCGCGACTTCCTTGACGTCTTCCTTAAATCTCTTTAAAGAACTGATCTTCCCCTCGAAGACCTTGTCCTTCTCCCTCCACAGGCGGCAGGAAGCGCCTCTTATCGCCTTGCCTTTGGCAAGGAAACAACCGGCTATCGTGCCGGCCTTAGTAACCTTGAATACCTGCCTTACATCAGCGCGGCCCACGAAGACTTCGGAGATGGTCGGCTCCAGCATACCTTCCATGGCGCTCCTTACGTCGGAGATCGCCTCATATATGATCCTGTATAGCCTAACGTCGACTTCTTCCAATTTCGCCTTCGGCGCGGCTTCAGGCGTAAGGTCGGCGTGGAATCCGATTATGATCGCGTTCGAAGCGGCGGCCAGCATGATATCCGATTCGTTTATGCTTCCGACGCCTGAATGTATGACATCGAGCTTTATATCTTTCGTCTCAAGGCCCTTTAGCGATTGCTCGAGCGCCTCGACCGAACCCTGGACATCAGCCTTGACGATGATCTTTAGTTCCTTCGCCTTTCCTTCCTTGACCTGTTGGGAAAGTTCCTCGAGAGTGATCCTCTTTACGGGCTGCATGTGCGTCGCTTTCGCCTCATCCTGGCGCCTGTTCACTATCTCTCTCGCCGCCTTTTCATCCGGCACTACGAAGAATATATCACCCGCCTCAGGGACGCCTGCCAGGCCCAATATCTCTACCGGCTTTGAAGGCAGAGCTTCATTGATCCTATGCCCGAGGTCGCTTATCATCGCCCTGACTTTGCCGTAATGCCGCCCCGCGACAACTGTATCTCCGGGCCTTAATGTCCCTTTCTGCACGAGGACGGTCGCGATAGGACCGCCGCCCTTGGATAATTTTCCCTCTATGATCACGCCTTTCGCCGCCCTCGTCGGGTCGGCTTTGAGCTCGAGCATTTCTGACTCGAGGATCAGCATCTCCAAAAGTTCGTCGATGCCTTGACCTGTCTTAGCCGAAACCCCTACAGCGATCGTCTTACCGCCCCAGTCCTCTGTCATAAGGCCTATATCCATCAATTGCTTCTTTACCTTGTCGGGATTCGCGTCGGGCTTATCTATCTTGTTCAACGCGACGACGATCGGCACATTCGCCGCGCGCGCGTGGTCGATAGCTTCTTTTGTCTGGGGCATGACGCCGTCGTCGGACGCTACGACTAAAATGACTATATCCGTTGCCTGAGCGCCGCGCGCCCTCATCGCGGTAAATGCCTCATGGCCGGGTGTATCTAAAAATGTAATATGGCCTTTTCCGACCGCGACTTCATATGCGCCTATATGCTGTGTGATCCCGCCGGACTCCTTCTCGGCCAGGCGGCTCTTCCTTATCGCGTCCAGGAGCGATGTCTTGCCGTGGTCGACATGTCCCATCAATGTTACAACCGGAGCGCGGGAGATAAGCTTAGTTTTGTCCTCGACATCCAGGGCCTTTGTTATCTCCTCTTCCCGCGTCAACGGTTTTTCAAATTCATATCCGTAATCGGCGGCTATAAGGCTCGCCACTTCAAAGTCGACCGCCTGGTTTATTGTCGCCATCACCTTCAGTTTCATAAGTTTCATTATTAATTCATTGGGCTTGGCGTTCATTTTGGCGGCGAGGTCTTTTAAAGTGATCGGGAATTTACATGAGACCTTTACCGGCTCTTTCTTGACCAGGGGCGCGGGAGGAGCTGGCGGAGCAGGAGGAACAACCGGAGCTTTTGCTTCAGACTTCAGGGCCGTTTTTACTTCCGGTTTTGGAGACGGCCTTTCGGCCCGTGGGGCCTCAAGCTTGCGGGCCTCAACCTTCGGCACGACTTTCGGCGCGGGCTTGACCTCAGGTTTTACTGTTGCCCTGGCCTCAACCTTAGCCTTAACCTTCTTTACAACGGCAGCCTTGGGTTTAGCCTTGACCTTAGCCTTAACCCTGGTTTCTGTTTTTACTTTTTTCTTTGGTTCTTCTTTGGCTTTTTTCATTTTTTGCGCGCCAACTCTTTCGCGCTATTTAGTATCTTATCGGCGGTCTTCTCGCCTATGCCTTTTATCTTCGTTAGCTCCTCTACGGACGATCCGGCGATCTTTTCAACAGTATCGAGTCCGGCATCTTCCAAAAGCTTCCTGGTCTTCGGCCCGACCCCTTCAAGCGATGATATGTCTACGGCTACTTCGGCTGCTTCGGGCGCTGCCTTCTCTTCCGGGCCGAGCGCCGTTTCGGCGGCCTTGACCTTAGGCTTGATGTCTATCTCCCAACCGGTAAGCTTCGATGCCAAACGCACATTCTGGCCTTTCTTCCCGATAGCGAGGCTCAATTGGTCGTCGTCGACCGTGACCAGCGCCTGTTTTATCTCCTTATCGAGTTTTACGGTTGATATCTTAGCTGGACTAAGCGCCGCGATTATATATTCCTTTATGTCGTCGCTCCAGCGGACGATATCTATCTTCTCGCCCTGGAGTTCCTTTACTATATTCTTGACGCGCGAACCCCTCATCCCGACGCACGCGCCCACACAGTCGATCTTCTCGTCCTTGGAAAATACGGCGATCTTGGTCCTGTCGCCGGCTTCCCTGGAAATGGACTTTATTTCGACTATCCCTTCGTATATCTCGGGTATCTCTAGCTCAAAGAGTTTCTTTACCAGCCCGGGATTGGCGCGCGATAGGACTATCTGCGGCCCCTTGCCGGTCTTCTTTACCTCTACCACAAAGGCCTTTATCCTGTCGCCCTGCCTGAAGTTCTCCTTGGACGACTGCTCGCTCTTCGGGATGAAACCCTCGGTCTTGCCGAGGTCAACGACGATATTGCCCTTCTCGAACCTGTATACCGTCCCGGTCACGATGTTGCCGACGCGGCTGTTGTAATCGGTGAATATCACGTCACGCTCGGCCTCGCGTATCTTCTGGATGATTATCTGCTTGGCGGTCTGCGCCGCTATGCGGCCAAAATCCTCGGATTTTATCTCTTTCCCGCCCGAGAATACGCTGATCTCTCCGCTCTTCCTGTCTATTTTTACCTCGACCTCTTCGGTCTGGGAACCCAGCGCTTTCTTTGCGGCGCTGACCAGGGCGCTCTCGACGGCCGACATCAATATCTCGCGGTCGATGCCCTTATCCCTTTCCAGATGGTCCAAAACCGATAATAATTCTCCGTTCATATCTCTTCCTTTTCTAAAATTCGAAGTGAAGCTTAGCTTTAGCTATCATGTTGCGGGGGATGGTCACTTCATCGCCCGACGGAAATTCTATTTTTATGCTCTCCTCGCCTACCCACTTCAATTTCCCGGTAAACTCCCTTTTATTCTCTACCGGGCCGTAAGTTATGACATATATATCCTCGCCTATCGTCCTCTCGAAATCGCTCGTCTTGACAAGCTTCCTGTCGAGGCCCGGCGACTGCACCTCGAGCGAATAGGGCCCTTCTATCGTGTTCGCCTCATCAAGGATCCCCCCGATCTGACGGTTCAGGCTGCCGCATTCGCCGATCGTTATGCCGCCTGCCTTGTCTACAGCAAAACGCAGGACCATGCCCCCGCTCTCCCTGCGGTAGGTAAGGTCGATCAGTTCGACGCCCGCCTCCGAAAGGAGCCGGGAGGTCAGTTCCCTGACTTTCTCTACTATAATGTTCTCTTCCATACCTAGTTAGGGCTTTTTGCCGATAGAGGGCAATAAAAAAAGTGGGTAACTTTTTACCCACTTCTCCTTTTAAAAAG
>Ga0156189_138_pt1 | contig 31792 bp, 29 predicted proteins | sample RifCSPlowO2_12_FD_107842 | JGI IMG/M metagenome (GOLD analysis project Ga0156189, IMG submission 107842) | Omnitrophica WOR_2 bacterium RIFCSPLOWO2_12_FULL_51_24 | reverse complement strand
CTTCAGCCGCGTTGCGGGTATCGAAGACTCCTACGCGGGCAAGACTCGCCAGCATAACCAGAGCCTTCGCTGGCGCGGCGCGGTAGCAACGTCGGCTGCAAGCGGTTGTTAGGCGGCCTTCAACCGCGAGATTTCAAAAGTCGCCACCGGAAAAACCAACCTGAATACACCCTTGCGCCTCCTACTTCAACGGTTCGGTCTGATGAGAGCAATTCGCAGCATATCCTTTGTTAGCTCAGTTATTCTATATGACTCCGTTGCACCGTCTTTAATTATCTGAAGAATACTTTTGTCGTTCGGATCAACTCTCCACTGTCCAGGCTTGAAATGGTGACCATCATTTGGAGCCAAATAGTGCCATTCACAATCACCATTTTTGTAGAAGATATATTGCATTCTGAATCGGCTTGCCGGAAATTCTTTGAAATCTTTCGGGCGGTATATTTGATCCGTATCAGTTTGCAGTTCTTCTTCGCGCGAATGGACCCAGTGCTGAAACAAGTATTCTGTGTTAATGCGGGTCAACGTTTGGGTAGAGTCTGATGCCATAGTATTTACGGAACCAGATTTTGGAGAGCAGCTATAGGAAAACAGTGCCAAGAAGACGAGCATTGCAAATAAGTAAAGTATTCTCATTTCAAACTCCAGGATATACGTCAAAGACGCCTAACGTTTGAACTCAGCGGCCAAGCCCTTCATAAACACCCTGGCGCGGTCCGCTGGAGTGAATTGTTAGGTGTCTATTTTCCTAGTTTATAGGACTCGATCTATTAAATGGATAAAATATTTTTGTTGCTTTACCTATAAACGATTTTCTTGGGATGAAGCCAAGATATCTGCTATCTTTGCTAGCGCCGCTATTGTCCCCGAGGACAAAATAGCTATCTTCTGGTATTTTTACTGGTTGGCCAGCTTTGGCATATTCGCCTGCATTATAATAATGATTCTTTCTGAATACTGCGGGCTCTGTTATTACAACTCCATTTATTAGGGCTTTTCCGTCCTTTATTTCAATCGTTTCTCCCGGAAGACCTACTACTCTTTTGATATAATTCTTGTCGAATTTATCAGGGGCTATAAAAACAGCTACGTCCCCTCTTTTTGGCTCGGATTGCTTATATATTGTTTTGTTCACAAAGATCCTATCTCCTATCATTAAAGTAGGCATCATTGTACCCGATGGGATCTTATATGCTTCTATAACATTTGATTTGACATATGAGCCGATGAGCTGTGATGGGCTTATGACAAATAAAAAGAATAATATGCCAAGTATGAGCAGGATTCTTTTCCCAATACTTATATTCCTAGTGAGATTATTTTTTACGTTAAAGTTTTTTGCGCATATATAAGCGTCGACAATAACATATATGCTATAAGCAAATCCGACAATGGCTAAAATAATCGCATAACCAGCTAAGGAATTGCTTATCTTAGTGGCGGGGTTTACCATATACAAGAAACCCGGAATTACAACGATGAGGGGTATACAAAATAATACAATTCCCCTTTTAATTCTTCCCACATATATCTGGCCTAGCCCGCTCAATATTACAGATAGCATGACTGCTATTAAGGGTTCTTTTGGTTTAAGATTGGCCATTGTTTTATTTCCTTTTTATTTTATTTATCGACACCTAACGAATAGTAATCAGCGGTGCGTCAGCATCCGCTGGATTTACTTGTTCTCGGAACCGATCCACGGTTCCATAAAAAGAGCGCCTATATTATTGCTTTTCCTTCTGATATAATCGAATTGCGTTAACGATCGAGTCGAATCTCGTTGACTCGTCGTTTCGCTTGTTCGATTATATCATATGTGTCAAGGCCTTAATATAATTTTTGTCTTATTGTATTGGATTTATTGCAGTTATGTTTATTTTATTTGATCGGTTACCCGAGAACATATAATATACGAATTCGCTTTTTGTGGCACTTTCCACTACCTTGAAGTTAAGTATAGCATGCTGATTTGATTTTTCAACACAATTTTATTGACATATTTCGTACTTTGCCTATAATAGCGTGAAAAGCGAAGTTCGTTTTTTCCGACATTTTGTACAAGAGGCCTTTTATGATCGAAGATATCTTGTCTGATTTCCAGAATTTCCTTATTTCACGTGGATTCGCGGATAAGAAGCACGCCCCGTTCTACGCGCACTGGGTGAGCAAATTCATCGCCTTTTCAAATAATGAGGTGAGTCCCTATTTTTCGGAAAAAAAGCAGAAGTTTCTTGAACAGTTATCCCGTTCTTCCGGGGTTACGGACTGGCAGAAAGAACAGGCGAAAACGGCCTTAAAGCTTTACTTTGAGCAGTTCGATAAAAACGCCGCGAAGCTTTATTCAGATTCGGTCCTCCCGCCGGCAAATGATAAGATCGACCCTCCTTCTATCATCAAAATGCTGAGTGAGGCGATCAGGATTAAACACTATTCATACAAGACCGAGCGCGCGTATATCAACTGGGTAAAGATTTTCTTTGAATATTTAACTGATGTTAAAAAGAAGGACGTACAAAAAGCGGGCCTCACAAGCGTGGACGTACGCGACTACCTAAGCTTCCTCGCCTTAAGAAAAAGGGTTTCTTCTTCGACGCAAAATCAGGCATTTAACGCCCTGCTATTCCTCTTCAGGGATGTGTTAAAAATCGAACTGGATTCTATCGGTGAGTCGGTTCGCGCGAAACGCGGCCCCAAGCTTCCCGTCGTCCTGACCAAAGACGAGGTCCTTGAGATATTCAAACATGTGTCGGGAAAGGATAAATTAATATTGCAGTTGCTTTACGGAACCGGGATGCGTATTTCGGAATTAACGTGCCTGCGGGTAAAAGACATAGATTTCGGGACAGGCCTGATCTTCATAAGGAGCGGCAAGGGTGACAAGGACAGGAGCACCATCTTACCGGAATATCTTAAGAATGAATTGCGGGCGCATCTGGAAGAGGTAAAAAAACTGCACGAGAAGGACCTCACCGCCGGTTACGGAGAGGTGCAAATGCCTGATTCACTCGAGCGAAAATATCCAAATGCCGCGAAAGAATTCGGATGGCAATTCGTTTTCCCGTCGGCAAGACTCTCGCCGGATCTCCTGGATGGCAAGATCAGGCGTTTTTATATGACCCCGAAGGCAATACAGAACGCTATGGCGAAAGCGGTAGAGAAAGCCGGCATAATCAAACATGCCACCGTTCATACTTTAAGGCACAGCTTCGCGACGCACCTTCTGATAGACGGGGTCAATATAAGGCACGTGCAGGAGCTGCTCGGGCATAACCATGTGGAAACAACTATGATATATACTCACGTAATACGCGATATTACTAACGTCCCGCAGAGCCCGTTGGATAAGCTTTACGCGGCCGAAGGCGCGGCCGCCCCTCTTAAGGGGACGATTTAAGTGTATATTTCGCGCCGGTGGCCTATTTTTATCACCTGTATCAATATCTTCCTCGCGACCACGCAGTAAATTACTCGATAATCGCCTACCCGCAAAGACCTTAACCCCTTAAGCTCACCCATAAGTTTTTTGCCCATTAAAGGTTCTGTCCGGAGCCTGTCTAAGGAATAGGCTATACGGTCGGCGACGTTTTTATGTTTTTTTGTGAGTTGTTCGAGATATTTAAAGGCTGATGGCGAGATCTCAAGGTTATACATAACCTAATTTTGTCTTAGCCTTATTCCAGGAAATGCCCTTCCCCGCCCGTAGCTCATCCTGAGCTTTTCTGATTTCCCTTAAGAGTTTTCTGTCGGAAAGAATGTCTAAAGTCTCAAGAAGGCTTTCGTAATCTTCTTCTGAAAGGACAATGGCCTCAGGCTTGCCGCGCCTTGTTATGACGCAGCGGTCGAAACTTTTTTTAAGCTCATTAAGTATCTCCGGCAGTTTCGGCCGAAGTTCGGTCAGTGAGATCGTAACTGTACTCATCTTCTACCTCCGGATATACTATACATGATTATGTACATTATGTCAAGCGCATTATAATTATTTAACCATACCCTGAGAAATTACGCCGATGGATTTTTGGTAGTCGGCTAGCGAGGAAAGATAGTCCGCGATCGAGGAGGCGTGACTTTGTTTGGCCGAGACGAGTGAGGTCTCGGCGTCGGTGACTTCTATAATAGAGCTGAGGCCTTCTTCATAGCGCGCCTGTAATATCTCAAGGTTTTCGGTGGCCTGCTGAAGGAGTTTTTGGGTGGCGGCGACGCGCTCTTTCGCCTCATCGAGCGAGAGGATCGCTTTTTGGACCTCTAGACCTACACTCAAAGTCTCATCCTGGATGCCGAGTTGCGCCATCTTCAGGCTCGCCTGCGCGGCCTCTATCTCGGATTTGGTCCTAAAACCGTCGAACCACGGCCAGCTGACCTGGGCGCCCGCGTTCCAGTTCCTGACATTTCCGACACCCGGGGTATCGGTATCGCTTACCTGATGGTTACCACCGAGGGAGACCGCCGGCCAGTTGCCTTTCTTCTTGGCTTCGAGGTCCGCCTGAGCGGCGCGCGCCTGCGCCTGCATTTTCTGCAACTCGACGCGGTTCGCTGCGGCCTGCTTCAGTGCCTCCTCGAGATTCGCTTCGGCCGGTTTGAAATCTTTTATCTCGGCCACTTCGTAGTCCGTACCGCCGGAGTTACCCATTATGCTGTTGAGCGAGGCCTTTGCGAGTTCAAAATCCTTATTAGCTGTGACGAGATCGAGATTCGCGTTTGCGACGGAAAGTTCCGCTTTTGTGACGTCATATGGCTGCTGGAACCCCACTTCGTAAAAACCTTCCGCGCGCTCCAGATGGACCTTCGTCATATCGAGTTTATCTTTCGCCGTTTCAAGAAGCAGTTGCGCGCGCATCACGCTAAAGTACGCCTTCTCGGCGTTAAGTATCGTGTTCTCCTGTGTCTCGAGAAACTCATATTGCGCCGCTGAGAGCGTCTCGTTCGCCGCCCTGATCTGATTAAGGGTCTTGCCGAAATCCCAGATAAGCTGGCTTATGCCGGTGTTCTCGGAGATTACGTTATATCTCTTGTCGAAACCAGGAAGGGAGCTTGCCGTAGCGCCTGATACGGCAAAAGAACCGAAGGTAACCTTCGAAGTGTCGTAATGCGTGTATCCGCCTGTCGTCGAGACCCGGGGAAGATAACCGGATTTCGAGATCCCGGCCTTCGCCCTGTTCAACTCTACCTTGCTTGCCATTTGCTGGAGTTTTGGGTTATTGGCGAGCGCGGCTTTAACGCAGTCATCGAGGAGGAGCGTCCTGGCCTCCTCGGCATACGATGCCGCTGGAACGAGCGCAGCAAGGACAAAAGACAATATTATTACCTTCCTTACATATGACATCACATCGTCCTCTTGAATGTAAAGGTCGCTATCGTCAGCATAATCGCCGTAAAGATTACCAGGAAGACAAGATCGCCTTTTATCGCGACTATATCCGCGCCTTTAAATATCAGGGCCTTAAGCGCGTGAACCGCATAGGCCTCGGGATTCACCTTCGCAAACGCCTTGAGCCAATCGGGAAAACTCTCAATGGGATAGACCGCTCCGCTCGGGAAAAAGAATATCACGTTTAGAAAACCTCCTACCAGCCCGACGATCCTCGGATGATTCGCCCTGCCCAAAATGATGAACATCATGCTAAGGAGTCCGAGGGCGGATAAGATGATTATAAAAAATAACATCGCAAATGATTCGAGGCCGCCTTCCAATTTTATGCCGGTCAAAATCATACTGCCTACTAAGACGATAAACGACATAACCGTAGTGATAAAGACGCCGCTTATTATGATACCCACGGTGATATCCCGTTTAGTCAACGGGGTCGAGAGGTAGCTTTCATGAATGCCGAGAAACTTATCCATGGCCAGATTAAACGCGCCTGTGATCATGGTCCCCATAAATATCGCCATAACCACTACCCCGGGGACCAGTGAGGCATCGTAATCTATCTTCTTGAATAACTCTACTGTCCTGAGATGCGCTTTTGTCGGGTCCCCGCGCACTGAAAGATATTCTGATTTCAGGTAGGCCAGCGACTGGGATACAATACTCGAAACCCCGTTCGCGGAGATAGGATCGGCGTTATCGAGGAATAGCCCGATCTGCGGCTTGGTGTTCTTTATCAGATCCTCGCTGAATCCGGCCGGGATTATCAGCGCCGCCTTGCAAAAACCATTCTTCGCCAAATCGAGCGCCTCTTTCTGGTCGCTTAACCGGATGACCTCTATTGCCCTGGGCCCTTCCTGCATCGCCTGAAGAAGCTCGATAATCCGCCTGGAATAAGGACCATTATCTAGGTCGACAACCGCGAGCGGGAGGCCTTTGAGCTGACCCTGAAAAGAGTTTCCGATTATCACGAGATACAGCAGCGGCAATAAGATGCTCGCGACCATCATAAATGGATTTCTCGTAAATCTCCTTAAATCTCTTTCTACAACAGCGGCTATTCTCATTCCAGCCTCTAAAATAATTTTCTCGGAACGCCGGCGCCTATCAGGAAATTCACCTTCTGCGGCTCTCCTTCCCTGATCGATTTGCCTGTATAATGTATAAATACATCTTCTAGGGATTGCTCATGAACCGCGAGATACAGGATAGAGACATTCGATTTCTTGAATTCGTCTATCAGCATAGGCATCGCCTTCGCTACATCTTCCACGTAAATTATTAAAGTTGAATCCTTCTGGGCTACATTCTTAACGAATTCCACAGATTTTAACCTTTCCAATGCCGCGGAGGTTATCTCGCTTAAAGAGACCTCGATGATATCGTAACCGCCTATGTTTCTCTTTAAATTTGAGGGGGAATCCAAAGCCATAATCTTGCCGTAATCTATAATCGCCACTCTATCGCATAATAGATCGGCCTCTTCCATATAATGTGTAGTTATAAATATGGTCAACTTCGCCTCTGAGCGTATCTTCTGTAATAAATCCCAGATCACGCGCCTCGACTGCGGGTCAAGGCCGATAGTCGGCTCGTCGAGAAAGAGCATGTACGGCTTATGTATGAGCCCGCGCGCAATCTCGAGACGCCGCCTCATTCCGCCGGAATATGTCGCGACTAAATCATCGGCCCTCTCCTTCAAACCTACGATATCCAGGAGATATCTTACTCTTTCGCGTCTTTCTTTCTTTGGGACCTCGTAATATTTACCGTAGATATCCAGATTCTCCCACCCAGTCAGATCCAGATCGCTTGTCATCGCCTGGGAGACGACTCCGATCGCCCTTCTTACTAAATCAGGGTTCTTCCTGATATCGTAACCTTTTATTTTCGCGCCCCCTTGTGTCGGCCTCATCAAACATGTAAGCATCCTTATAAGGGTCGTTTTGCCGGCGCCGTTAGGGCCAAGAAGGCCGAAGATCTCCCCCTCTTCGACGGTAAAGCTTACGTCGTTTACCGCGACTGTGGCCGGCGGAAATTTCTTGATTATATTTTGCACTTCAACCGCATATGCCATAAAATTTTACCTTGTGATAAACGAAACCGTGGCGGTCATTCCCTGTTTTAAAACGCCTCCGGGCTCGCCTATCTTAACCTTTACTTTGAATGTCGTTATATCCTGCCGCCCGCGCCTTACGTCACGCTGTGTCGCGAACCCGCCCTCGCTGTTTATCTCAGAGACCCGCCCTGTGAATTCCTGGCTGGGGAGTGAATCTACTTTTACCTTTACGAGATCGCCGAGCTTTATCTTGGAGACCTGCGTCTCGTCCACATCGACGCGCACCCATACATCCTTGAGGTTTACTATCGTAAGGATGGTCGAACCCGCAGAGACATATTCTCCCGGCTCATAAGCCTTTAGCGTTACGTTTCCCGATAACGCCGAACTTATCACCGTATCATCGAGATTCACTTTCGCGACTTGCAGCGCCGCCTCGGCTTGTTTTACGTTCGCCTCGGCATAGGACTTCTGCGCTTCAGCCCTGTTTAAGCCGGCGACCGCCGTATCGTAAGCGGTCTGCGCCTTGTCCTTGTCGTTTTGCGAGACGAGTTTTCTATCAAGGAGTGCGCTGTATCTGCCGAGGTCGCGTTTGGTATCCTCTAAATCGACCTTGGCCTTTTCGATGTCCGCTGCCGCTGTGAGCACACTCGCCTTTACCACCTCGAGGTTCGCCTGTGCCTGATCGAACTGGGCTTTTTCCTTCCCGCTGTCCAATACAACGGCAATCTCGCCGTCCTTAACGTAATCGCCTTCCTCAAACCTGACCTCTTTAATCCGCTCTGTGATCTTCGGGGCGATGTTCAGTTCGGTCCCCTCGATCATACCGGTCGTCTGGATTATCTCCTTCGGCAGTCTCCTCGGCATAAGATAAGCGACCGCCGAAACCAATATGCTCAAAACTATCAGAAGGAACGCCACTTTTTTTAAATATTTTTTCATTTTAACAGGCCTCCAAAAAATATCCGTTTTACCGTGTCAGCGGCGCGCTGGGCCGAAAAACCGGCTTGACTAAAGTGCATCACAAGCGCCGGAACTTGCATCATACCCAAAAGATTAAGGGCGGCAACCGAAGGATCGATGCCCTTGAACTCCCCGGCCTCGATGCCTTCTTTTATTATCCCGGCGATCAATTTGGAATACGGCAGTATCGCTATCTTTATCAATTGTTCTTTCATTATCGGGGTATCGCCCCCCCTGTCAAGTACGCCGTGGAATATGCTCTTCTTCCCGGTGAAACTTCCGAAGTGAAAATCTATGAGCCGCTCTAGCTTCCGCTTTGGGCCGTGTATTATGCCGATCTCACCTTCGAGGGCCTGCCTGTAATTAGCCGCCCTCTCCTTGATCATGTTTATGTAGAGATCCTGCTTGCTCCTGAAATAATGGTATATTATGCCTTCGGAGACGCCGGCGGTGCGCGATATCTCTCCCGTGGTCGCCCTCTCAAAACCGTGTTTGGCTGCCACGAGAATGGTCGCGTCTATTATCTTCTGCCTTGTGTCTGTATGTACGGCTACGCCGTTTGCCATTTCTTCTCCTGATCAAAACCCTTATTGAGTGAGTGCTCACTCAATATATAATTATAACGATAAACATCGATTATGTCAATGGGAACTTAACGAGGGGTTAGTGCGGGATATTTCTTTTATCCCTGTGTATAATTGATAATAATATGGATGACGCTATAATGCCGAATATGATCCCCAGCGAAACAGTTATGGGTATTTCATAAACTTTCGATATAAGCATCTTCACTCCTACAAAACACAGTATAATCGATATTCCGAGTTTGAGGTAACGGAAAGCGCCCATCATCCCGGAAATGACGAAGAATAGAGAACGCAGGCCGAGTATCGCGAATATGTTCGACGTATAGACTATAAAAGGATCTGTGGTGATCGCGAGCACTGCGGGGATCGAATCCATGGCGAATATGACGTCGCTGGATTCGATCATGAGAAGGGCTATGAACAGGGGCGTCGCGGACCATAAACCGCTATGAGAAACAAAGAACCTGTCTCCGTGATACTCGGGGTTGACGCGGAAGAACCTCCTGAAAAGACGCAGTACCGGGTTCTTCTCCGGATCGAATTTCTCCTCCTTGCGCATCGCGAGCTTTACGGCCGTAAATATAAGGAACGCGCCAAAGACGTATATTATCCAATCAAAAGCCTTGAAGAGCCCCACGCCCGCGCCTATAAAGATGCCCCTCATGATTATCGCGCCGAGGATGCCCCATTTCAATACGCGAGGCTGATAGGAAGGCGGTATTCTGAAATATTCGAATATCATTATGAAGACAAAGATGTTGTCGACGCTTAAGGATTTTTCTATAACGTACCCTGTAAGAAATTCCAGCGCCTTTACATTGCCGAGCATAAAATATATCCCGATGCAGAACAATAACGCGGCGCCGACCCATACAGCGGCCCATCCCAGGGCCTCCCTCATGGATACCGTGTGGGCCTTTTTGTTCTGGATAAAAAGGTCATAATAGAGCATCGCGGCTATCGCGATGCCGAATATTATCCATAGCTCAAACCTGGCTGTCATATGAGATCATCTCCCGTAACGAAGCGTTCATTTTAATATGACTTTGAGGAAATGCAAAAGAAAATAGGTAAGCCATGCCGACGTGAAAGGAACTATAAGCCACATCACGAGGTTCCTTATTATGTGATGCTTTTTCAGGCTTTGTTTTATCCCCAGATCGGCGCAGCCGAGGCCGGTCAGGCTCGCGGTCACTGTCACCGATACGGAGAGCGGGATCCCTTTTATGGACGCTACCAGGAGCGCGGTGGCACAGATCAATTCGATAAATATCGCTCTCACAAAACCTATCTCTCCCATCTCCCTCTCGTCGGTCTCGAGCGCCGCCTTGCCGAAGATCAAAGCGCCCGCCGCGATACCCACGCCTGCTATAAGTATGCCCCATCTGGTATCGATAAAACCCACCGCGACCACGGGGGCCATCGCCTTGCCGACGCCGTTCGCTCCGCCGGCGAAGGCTACATAACAACCCGAAAAGGAAAGCATCGCACCGAGAATAGCTTTCACCTTCCCCTCTTCCTTAAGGCGGTGAAAGTCTGTTACGGCTTTTAGGTTGAGGGTTTTACCGATAATAAACGCGATGCCGAAGGCGATTATGGGCGAAAGGAACCACCAGACGAGGATGTCGACGTACCTCTCTGCGGCCATCGTGTCATAATAGATCCCTACCGCCGCGATCGACGAGACGATAGCGTAAGTCGTTGGGATCGATACCTTGAAGATGCTGGATACGAAATCATAGGCGGCGGAGACTGCCATCACGACAAAGACGATATAAAAGCAGGATTTGAAGGTCCGGATCGGGACTATGCCTTCGCTTAAAGTCTTTAGGACGGGAAGGCCGAATATTATAGCGCCGAGGATCACGAAGATCGCGATCAGGGTGAGCGCTTCTTTCTTAGTGCGGACGCCGGTCCGGTAGGCCGCCTCCATCTCGGCGGCCGTGTTGTTCGCGCCGACGTTCATCGCGAGGAAGACCGCGATAAGGATTATAAAAAAGGTCATGGCTAGAATTATACCATATTCCCTTTTACGATCGTATGTTTTACTTTTAGGTCCTTATCGAAGATGACGATATCCGCGTCTTTTCCCGCCTCCAGAGAACCTTTTTCCTTTTCGATACCCAGGACGCGCGCAGGATTCAGGCTTGCCATCCTGACCGCCTCGGGAAGGCTTACCCCGGCGAACTTTATCATATTCTTAACCGCGTCGTCAAGGCCTATGACGCTCCCGGCTAACTTTCCGTTCTCAAGCCGCGCCTTTTTGCTCCTCACGCGCACTTTTAGGCCGCCGAGCATAAAGACCTTTCGTCCGTCGCCTATTCCGTCGGATATCAGGATGACCTTATCGGCCCCTTTCGCCTCGACCGCTAATTTTATCGTAGCGGGATCGACGTGGATCCCGTCAGCGATGATATCTGCCGTCATATTATCGATAGTAAGCGCTGCGCCTATGAGGCCGGGCTCGCGGTGATGGAAAGCGGGCATCGCGTTAAAAAGATGGGTTACATGCGTCGCGCCTTTTCCGGCGGCAGCCTCGACTTCTCTATAACCGGCGGTCGAGTGGCCGATAAACGGTTTGATGCCGCGGCCGGTCAAGGCCTTCAATAAACGCATTCCGTTTTTTACCTCGGGCGCGAATGTCATTGCCTTGATGATGCCCTTGCCCTCGGAGAAGACATCCTTCATCGCGGAGTGGCTGAACGGACATATGTATTTACGGTTCTGGGCGCCGCTTACCCGCGGGTTCACGAACGGTCCTTCGAAATGGATGCCTAAAAGATTTGTATCGGGATTATCCTTGATGAAATTTTTGACTGCTTTTGCCGTCTTCAAAAGCATCGAGGGAGGAGATGAGACTGTCGTCGCGAGAAAACCCGTAACGCCGTGCCTCGCCAGCCGGCCGCACATCTCTTTTAGATCTGAACTATTGAGATCGCCGGCCCTGTCAGCGAAGAGGCCATGGACATGGATATCTATGAAACCCGGCGAAACGAAAAGGCCTTTGGCATTTAAGATCTCGTAACCCCTGAGAGACGCTCTGCCGACCGACGAGATCTTTCCGTTATTTATGAAAAGTGCCTTGTCCCTCTCGACCCTGCCGGGTAATACAACGTCACCGTTTATTATGCATAATTTATTGGAAGTAGGCAGCAATTGAACTTCTTCGACCCATTACTCATTGAATCTGACCAGATTTTTCCCGTCAAAATATAGATACTGGGTCTTGCTAAGATAGCCGGCGTCTACCGGAAGGCCGCTGTATCTGCCGTAATATGTCCACTTCTCTTTGGCGTTGCCCCATTTGCCGTTATTGTCGTATTCCTTCAGGTCCGGCTCGCCCCACTGGGCGATGACCTGCTCCTTAGTCAGGCCGGCCCTGAGGAATGATGTGCCGAAGGGATGTTCCATTATCTCTTTGGGAGTCGGAGGCTCGATGCCGGCGCAACCGTTGATATAGATCAATATGACAGATAAGACAGCAAACGCAGAATATCTGAGGAAGCTCTTTGGCATCTTCTTACCTCCGTTTTTTGAGGACCAGATTCGTCCTTAACGATTTAATATTATAGTCCCCTTTGGATTTAAAGTCAAAATTATAAAATTTCCCCTTCCGTCCGAATGAACCGTTTCTGTCCGCAAGCCCGCAGAATTCGTCGAAAAGAAGGGCCCTTGTCCTGGCCCGCGAGGTTATCGTTGAGTTAAAGGAAGGGCTTGTAACTTTAAATATCAGTTCGTCATCGAAAGTCCTGCGTTTCGGGTCAAAAGTCTCAGCATGCTGAATATATCTCGCATCAACTTGGATATCCCCCCGCCTTTCGGACCATGAGACATCCTCCCATACGAAGTCATTGATTCCCGATGGCGTCCAGAGGTCTATGATATAAAGTCCGCCGTCCTCGAGCGATGCGGCAACAGACTTCAGGTGCGACAGTATATCTTCATCGGTCAATAGGTATCTAAACGAATCGAGCATACAGATCGCGCATCCGAACTTGCGACCCGGATCGAAAGCCTTAATATCCGACCGCAGGCATTTCACACCCAAACCCTCGGCCGCTGCCTGTCTTAGGACAAAATCAACCATCTCCTTCTTCCCGTCGATGCCGACAACCTCATATCCGCGGCGGGCGAATTCCCTCAGATGTATGCCTGTCCCGCAGGCGATATCAAGTATGGAGCGCGCCTTTACTTCAGAATACCTCTCGATGCAACTCTCTATGAAGTCGCACTCCGGCTTCCTGTCCCAATCGTAGGCGACGTCGCAGTATTCGGGGTATGAATATGCGTCTTCCAATCCAAATTTTGATTTAGCAAAATTTGGGCTCAATGAAGGCCGTACCTGTCCAAGGCGGCTTCAAACATCATATTTATCATCCTCTCGTATGAGATTCCCATAAGTTCCGCGACCATGGCGAAATAATCATCCCGGGCTAAAGATGGGAGCGGGTTTATCTCCAGAGCGTAGATTTGTTTTTTCAGGTTAACGCGGAAATCGATCCTTGCGAAGTCCCTGCATTCCAGCCCCCCGAACGCTTCAAGCGCGAGTTTTTTTATCCTCCCCTCGAGTTCTGCATCGATATCCAAAAGGTCCCTGTACTTCAGGCCTCGCTTAGCCATGCAGCTTTTATTGAAGATATGGCTGCTTAAGCCCGTCTTTTTCTCCACATGCCGCTGCACCACCGGCAGGATAACCGGATCCCTGTTCCCTATTATGCCTACGGTAAATTCCCATCCGTCTATAAATTTTTCTACGAGGGCCGGCTGCCTGTATCTTTTAATTATCTTATTCACTTGCTTCCCGAGAGAAGCCGTGTCCCTGACTACCGAATCGGGGCCTATCCCTTTAGCCGAGCCTTCGTATCTTGGTTTTACGATAAGGGGGAAATTAAAACCTTTAGGAAAGGCGACTCTGCCATATTCGGCGCATTCGAAGTATTTAGGGGTTGGTATGTTATGATACATGAATATTTTTTTTGAGATTATCTTATCGAGCGCGATAGAGAGCGTAAGCGCATCCGAACCGCTATAAGGGATACCGAGGATATCCAATAGGACCGGGACCTCGGATTCGCGGTTCCTTCCTGAAAGGCTTTCCGCTATATTAAAAACTATGTCACATTTGAGGGAATTCAGCTTGGCGAGGAGTTGTTCGGATGAACCGATAGGTATGACCCTGTTTCCGCCCGAATTCAGGGCCTCTTCGACGGCGGAGATAGTCTCCTCGCTGTCATGTTCGGCCCATAGATCGCATGGACTTCCCGGGGAGAGTTTATGAGATTTAACATCGAATGTCAGACCGACAAGGAGCCCCATCACTCCATCTCTTACGTTACAAGCGTAATTAAGCTACTCTTTCAGCCCGGTAAGCGCGATCCCCTGTATGAACGTCTTCTGCGCGAAGAAGAACATTACCAATATGGGCAATATGACCATCGCCGAGGCGGCCATCAACAGATGCCACTCTGTCCCCCCGTGCTGGCTCTGGAATATCTGCAGCCCAAGGGAAAGGGTATAGGTCTTCTTATCGGTAAGAAATACCAACGGCCCCATGAAATCATTCCAGGCATACAGGAAATGAAAAAGCGCAACTACGGTGAGGACCGGCTTTGACAGCGGCAGGATCATCCTCCAGAAGATCTCGAACTCATTGCAACCGTCCACTCTCGCCGCATCCGTGAGGTCGCGCGGGATCGTAATGAAAAATTGTTTTAGCAGGAATATATTGAACGCGGCTCCGAATATATAAGGGAACCAGAGCGGCTGCAATGTCCCTATCCAGCCGAACGCCTTGAATACCCCGTAAAGCGGGACCATCACGATCGAGAACGGTATCATCATCGAAGATAACGTCAACATGAATATGAAATCCCTGCCGGGCCAGCGTATCCTCGCGAAACCGTAAGCGACAAGGGCGCTGGTGAATGTTGTGCCTATGACGCCGAGTATGCAGACTATAAGCGTGTTCTTCGCGTAGTTCAGGAACGGTATCTTGACGAAAACATCCAGGTAATTCCTGAACCAGAATTTTACCCTCTCGGTTATCTCCCGCGGCGGGACAAAAGTCCAGTAGGGCTCAGTCTTCTCGTATTGGGTCGGAAGTTTCTCTATCACCTGCACCCAACCCGGCTGAACTTCTTTTTCCGTATCGATAGGATAATAATCTTCGACTATCCTGTCGGCTATCTGGACCTGCAGGAGGGCCTTGCCGCCCTTTATCTGGGAGTTGGGGATAAATATCCTCTCTCCGTTCTTCGGCCCGTCCTTGACGACAGCGATCACGCCGGCTTCGTGCGTCACGATACCCTTCTTTACTTCGAGCCGTTTTCCGGAAAGTTGGATATAATAAGTCTTGGGTATCCATGTCGGCGGAAGGGTCATCGTCTGCTCTACGGGCTTCAGGGATGTTACCATGACCCAGATAAAAGGCAGCGCGAAGACGATCGAACAGGCGGTCAAAGCTAAATGCGCCAGCAATCTCATCCCTTTTCTCTCGGGCATAGGATCAACCTCCGTAATAGATTTTTTCTTTGGAGACGCGCGTAATGAGCAGGGTCAATATAAGTATTATGACAAATAATATCCACGCCATTGCGCTCGCGTAACCCATGCGGAAATCCTCGAACGCCGTCTGATATAAATAGAGCGCATAAAAAGTCGTCGAGCGCTGCGGTCCGCCGCCGGTCATGATGTAAGCCTGGGAAAAGATCTGGAAACTGCCTATGATCGCCATAATGACGTTAAAATATATTACGGGCGATATCATCGGTATCGTTATATTCCAGAGTTTGTCGAACCAGTTCGCCCCATCGAGATCGGCCGCCTCGATAAGAGAGACCGGCACGTCCTGCAGTCCGGCGAGATATATCACTATCATATTGCCCAAGCCCCAGAGGCTCATGATTATGATGGCGGGTTTGGCGAACCTGATGTCCATAAGCCAGTTCGGCGGGTGCGGGATGCCGACTCTCATCAGGAAATTATTGAAGAGCCCGTATTCACCGTTAAAGATCCACATCCAAAGTATCGAACCCGCGACCATCGGTACCAGGGAGGGTATAAAGAATATCATCCTATAAAAGGCCATTCCCCTTACTTTCGTATTGAGGAGCATCGCCAGAGAGAGCGAGGTCACTAACCCAAGTGGTATCATGAAGATAACGAAATAGCCGGTATTCCACAATGATTTCCAGAAGATCGGGTCGGTAAAGAGGTCCTTGTAATTGAGGAGTCCTATGAAACGCGGCGGTTGCAGCACGGAATAATTACAGAAGCTATAATAGAACGAAGCCAGGATCGGATATATCACAAATATCGAGAAACCGACCAGCCACGGCGAGGTAAATAGGATGCCTTTTACCAGTTCTCTCTTTTCTTCTTTTGTCATCTCTTCTTTTCTACTCTCTTTGATATCTCGAGTTCCCTGTCCAACCTCCTCTGCATCGCTTTTCTCACGTCCGAAAGAACGTCTTTCGGAGAGGCCTTAAGGTCCCTTACCAGCTCATAGGCAAAGATCATCTCGCGCTGGTACTCCGGCCATATGATCATCTTCGGCGCGATAAAAGCGTCCGGGCTTTCGGCCAATGCCCTGAAAACCCGTATATACGGGTTTTTATGCCTGGCGTAAAAACCTTCGCTCACTTCCTTAAGGGGCGTAAATTTCCTCTGCCCTTCGCACAACAGTTCCATGGCTTCCTGCGTATTTACGAAACCGATGAACTTGAATCCTTCGGCCGGATGTTTGGCTCCCCTGGGGATGACGAGTACGTCCGCCTCGATATAAGAGACGTCCCTAAGTTTCCCCTCGTCGGACGGGAATGGGCCAACGGCCCAATCCATTCCTGCGGCATATTTGTCTATAAAATTAAACATCCACACGCCCTGCGTCGTCATCGCGACTTTTGAAGAGAGGAAAGCATTCTGAGGCGAGGCGAATACTCCGAAGCTGCTCGAAAATTTTTTTATGTTCTCGACACCGTACTTCTCGGAATATGATCTCACCCATTCATAAGCCTTAATGTTACGGGGTTCGTCGGTTGTGACCGTATCCTTTCCGTCCCATAACTTTCCGCCGAACCAATAGCCCCATAACCATGGCCACCAACCCGGCTCTGACGGGAGAAAACCCATCTGTATGATCTTTCCCTTGGCCAGGAGGTTCTTGTAATTCGTCCTGCTCTTTAATTCGTAAAACGATATCGGTTTGTTATTGCCGGGCAGCTTGATGAGGGTAAGTTTTTCCGTCATCGCATCAAGTTCCTGGATCGTCTTGGGAGGCACGTTCGGGTCAAGCCCCGCTTCCCTGAAAAGCCTTTTGTTCCAATGCAGCGTGATAGATGCCGGAGTCGACGGAAGGCACCACATCTTTCCCTTATACTTGCATATCTCCCAGAAGACCGGCAGGTAACGGTCTTCCGTTATGCCGGCTTCGCGCAGATAATCATCTATGCAGAGGATGGCGCCCTTTTCCGCGTAAGCGGTGACAAGCCACATCCAGACGCCCGCGACATCAGGCGGATTGCCTCCGGTCGTAGCCATAAGTAACCGCCTGTCGATCTCGCTTACCGCATTCATCTCGACCTGGATGGCCTTTCCGTCTTTATTCCTGAATTTCTTGGAATTAAAAAGATCTATGACCGCCTGCATCGCCTCAGCCTCGAAGCCGGTCCATTTTTCCCAGTAAGATACTTTAACTATATCCGACGAATCCTGCTCCCTGGCGCAGCCGGCCAGTTGAAAAGCCAAAACCGCGATGGACAATAAAACGATGGATTTTTTCATCCAGCCCTTCTATTTTCCTTCTTTTAACAGCTCGTTAGCTTTCGGCACTATAGTGTCGACCGCCGCCTTTACCGATTTGAGGCCGTTAAACATAAGGTCGAATTCCGGAGTTATGTAGAGGTCGCGGATCTCGCGCCACTTGGAATTGAACGGGTCGTATACCGCGTACTTTACCGCCTCATTAAGCATCTTCTTGTTGGCCGGCGGTTTATTGCTTCCCGCAAAATGCTCGCTTTCGGCTATCTTTTTGTTGGCCGGCTGAGCGAGCCCGGATTCCGCAAGTATTATCTGGCCGTCATCGCCGCTTAACGCTTTCAATACCTCCCATGCCTGATCGGGATACTTGGACGTTTTGAGTATGCTGTATGCGGTCCCGCCTGTCCCGAATCTCCTTATTCCCTTTGGGCCCTTGGGGAACATCGCGACATCCCAGTCGAAATCCTTGACCTTTCTTACCATAGGCGTCTCCCATATCCCCGAAAGGAACATCGCAACCCTTTGCATCATGAACAGCTGGATGACACCGAGGCCGAGGTTGCGCATCGTGCTCGAGGTGGGCGATACCTTATGTTTATACGAAAAGTCCACCATAAACTGCAGGCCCTCTATCGATTCCGGCGAACCCATGAGGCATTTTGTGGGATGTTTGATATCATCGACGAGTTTTCCGCCGTTCGAGAGGATGAAGTTGGGCCACATATCGCTGTAAAAACCGTACTGGATTACTTTGCCGTCCTTGTCTACTTTGGTCAGTTTCTTCGCCTTGTCCAAAAGGTCGTTCCAGTCCCAGTCATCGGTAGGATAGGGGACACCCGCCTCATCGAAGAGTTTCTTGTTGTAATAGACGCAGGCGAAAGGCGCCGTATCCCTCGGGATGCCGAGGATCTTGCCGTTAACCGTATATCTGTCAACGACTTCCGGGAAGAAATCGCCGAGGTTGAACGCCTTGTCCTTATCCATGAAAGGTTCGAGGTCGACAAAGACATCTTTGCCGGCGAAAGATACGAACATATTTACTTCGGATGCGATGATATCCGGCGCTGACCTTCCGGCGATCTCGGTCAGCACCTTGCTGACGTAACTTCCGAACGGTATATGCTCGAGTTTTATCTCGATATCCGGATGAGATTTCTGCCAGTTATTTATCGTGCTTGAGATTATCTCTATCTCCTCCGGGCTCCCCCAGAAGGCGACCTTTATCGGTACTCTCCTGGGCTTTCCTGCTCCTTCTCCGGTTCCGCAGCCGACTGCCTGTAATGCGAAAACAAGGATGATAAAACACGCCAAAAATCTACGGGATCTTTTCATCGTATTCTCCTTAATGAGGCCATAAGTTACGGAACGCAAGTGACGTAACTTATAAGGCCGAATTAACCCCGCAGCCTGCGCAGAAAATTTCAACGAAATTTTTGAGCGTTTAGGCAAGGGGTACAATGCCTTTAAGCATTCATAAATATCCTTTGCAAAACGAGGCAGGCCGCGCCCATTGCGACGGCATTTCCGCCCAGCCTGGCAGGCACTATCCTTAAATTCCTTATATTCTCCTCGCGCGCCCAGGAATGTACGGTCCGCTTTACGGAATCCATAAACACCGATCCGGCCTGCTCTATCCCGCCTCCTATAACGACGACTTCAGGGTTCAAGAGGTTCACCAAAAAAGCTATTTTCTTGCCGAGCTGACCGCCGGCATTCTCCAGCAATTCGTTGGCTAGTTTATCTCCGGTCCTGGACGCCTCGATCACCAGATTAAGGCTTATCTTCTCGGGACTATTTCCGGCCAATTCGAATATCCTCGATTTCGTTCCCTTATTTATCGCTTCATTAGCGTAATGGCCGATGCCGAGGTCCAACTCCCATGTGCCGAGACCGAGAGATTCCTGCCTTCTAGTTTCCGAGTCTTGCGAGGCGGGGTTGAAGATGCCGACTTCCCCGGCTGAGCCTTTCGATCCCCTGTATATCTGCCCGTTTACGATAAGGCCGCATCCGACACCGGTGTACATATATATCATATCCTTTATCTCCGACTCGAAACCGAACCAGCGCTCGCCGAAGACGGCGCACGCCGCGTCATGCTCGACCAGAGTCGGTATATCGAATTCCTTTTCGAATATATCCTTGAGCGATATGCCCGATATAGAGACCATCGAAAGGCCCATCGCGCCCAGCCACCTTATCGTCTGGCCTTCTACATCGATGACGCCGGGTATCCCGATCCCGAGTCCCTTTACCTTCCCGGGCTCGATCTTGGATTTGGCGAGTATCTCCTCGACCGTCTCGACCAGCTTGTCGATTATCACCTCGCTGTTATCGGAAGGCCTCTCCTTCTTTACCTCACAGATGACCTGCATCTTGGGATCGACAAGGATACCCACGATGTTCAACGCCGTTAGCCCCACGCCGATTATATAACCGAATTTCGTATTGAGTTCGACCAGTGTCGGCCGCCTGCCGCCTGTGGATACGTCAAAACCTTTCTCCGTGATCAACTCTCCCTCGATGAACTCGTTTATGTAATTGGAGATCGTGACGATATTGAGGCCGGTCTGGCGTGAGATCTCGGTCCTTGAGATCGGACCATGTTTTACGACAAGTTCGAGGATCGAGAGATTCTTTCTCTGCTTATCCGACAGGATCCTGTCAACGGCCAATGTGTTCTTTGCCTTTATGGTCCTCATGGCTTAGCCCCTTATTTTATGTTGACGGAATAATGCGTCTAACTTAAATTGATTTTCATAAGGACAGGACCTTCGTCGCTGTGCTTGAAGGGTATTATAGCCTCGCCCGATCTATATGAAAATTCCAGTTTCTTGCCGTCCGAGAAGACATGTTTCGGTCTCTTCCTGATGGCTACCGTCAATTCGCCGTCCGACTTGGGATGGCCGTGCAATTCTACGAATATTGAACCGCCCTTTTCAAAGGCGCTCAATATCTGCGACGTCGAGAAGATTATCCTCGCGGCGCTGCCGTGTATCGGGAAATTCACCGGTATGATAAGGCCGGTCAATCCCGCCAGCGTAAGCGGCATGCTATAAGGCATCTTCCTCTCGTCTTTCGAGACCGGGTCCAGAAAAGTTATATAGCCGGATTCGGAATTCCTGTAATAATTCGCGACAAATAGGAGCGCGCGGCCTTCGGTAAAGGACTCTTGGGCGATCATCTTATCGTTCGTCGAAGAGGCGTTGCCGCGGATATCATCCATCTTCAATATGCGCGCCCATGCCTCTATGTTCTCCTGCGTAGAATATCCGAACGCGGTCCCAAGTACCAATGCCCATCCGCCTCCGAAATGTTTGACGAAACCGCAAGTGCTCCCGTCGGGAAGAAGCGCCATCGGTTCCGAATTAGGCTCGTTGAAGACCTGCACGGGATTAAGGACCGCTATCTCTTTGACGTCGAAGAATTCTATCGTCGGAACACGCGGCGCGACCTCATCCGCCTCTCCAAGTTTGAGGAATTGCTTTAAGGCCTCGCATGGTTTGAGCGAGAGATCATACTTCGGGACCCTCGGCAGGATGACCAGATGCCCGCCGTTTCCTACGTAATTCGCCAGAAGTTTCTGCGAATCCGCATCCATATATTCGAGCGAGACGACCCACGCCTGTTTGTACTTGGCCAGGTCCTTCGGCTTGGTAAGCTCGAGGTCCAGGATATCGTAATCGCAGTTTAGCATCTTCAGGACCTTTGCCATGCCCTCATAAAAGATGTTATCTCTTATCGTTTTCGGGTCATAGCTCAGGCCCATCTTCTCCAGATCATAATAATGGGTAAGTTCGGTGTAGTAATAGGGTTTATAGAAGAGAAGCGCTACTTTAGAGTCGGCCTTAGCCTTTGCGGCGAGCGCCCCGAATGTCGAGGCAAGTTTCCCGAAACGCCTTATGACCGGATATAAAGCGGTCTCCTTGCCGTCGTAATCCAAAGGCGTCTGCCAGTAGAACGTCGAGCCGGCCGCGGATTTGCCCTTGGGGTTCTTCCCCTGCGAGAACATGTAGAAATTCATCCCGGCGGCGCCGTATGCCAAAGCGGATTTGTAGAAGAGTTCCAGTTCATCGGGATAAGTGACGACGCTATGCTCCCTCGTCCCGGCCTGCATCTCGGCGACGAAAACCGGGCCGCGGTTTCCCTGTATCGCCCTAGTGAACTGCTGGATTATCGCCGCGTCGTGGAAATTCCTGTAAGAGATGTTCTCGGGGATATGGTTGACCGCAAGCATCACCTTAGGATAGAGCTTGGCGACGTCCTGATACATGGTTATATTAAGCGGATACTCGATCGCGCGGCCCGAAACCCATCCCGGGAGGTTATGCGTGAACGGTATCTGAATGCCCTTCTTCGTGACTTCCTTTAAAAGATACTCCACATACGCTGCGTAATAGTAACGCCAGAAGAGATGCCAATCGAGGGAAGCGGTAAGTTCGGTCAGTTTAGAGTGGCTGCCCGAAGGCGGGACTACAGAGGAGAAGCTTTTATATTTTGTCTTGTAGAGCGCGTTTAAGCGGTTTATCTTTTTGTATTTTCCTGAGAGATACTTCTTATAATAATCGAGCGCGGCGGGATTATAATCGGCTTCTCTATCGAGCCATGTGAATACCCCTATCTCATTACACAGCTGCATCGAGAGTATTATCCCGCCGGCCTTTGTTATCGAGTTCTCTTTTATTATCTCGAGGACCTTGTCGTACCATAGCTTGGCATACTTCAAGTACGTCGGATGCATCAGCGTCACGCGGGCATGGCTGAAAGGCTTGCCTTCCCTGCTGAGCGAGAGTATTCCCGGATGCGACGAGAGCAGCCATTGCGGTATGCCGTGATCCATGTATTCGGCGAGGATATAAGGGCCGGGCTTGACGATAAGATAAAGCCCGTTCTTCCGGCATAACTCTATGAAGCCGAGGAGGTTTCTCTGCGGATTCGTGTGGCCGGAGAAATCGAACTTTCCCTCTTCGTATTCGTGCCAGTCCCAGGGGATATAGGTGCTTACGGTATTAAGGTTAGCGGCCTTGGCTTTCTTAAGATGGACAGCCCAGTTCTCCGGCCTTATCCTGAAATAATGGACCTCGCCTGAATATACGTAAAAATCCTGTCCGCCCAATTTGAAGCTATCTTCTGTTATCTTAACGTCCATTAGTTATAGCCTCGGCGATCTGCTTCATAGTATAGAGAGATATTCCTTGATCTCGTAATCGGTGACACGGGCCCTGTATTTATCCCACTCTATCTTCTTGTTTTCGATGAATGAGGTGAACGCGTGTTCACCAAGCGCCTTCCTTACGACCGAGCTCTTCTCGGTCTCGCATATAGCCTCATAGAGGTCGCCGGGCAATGGCCTTATCCCGCGCTTCGTCCTCTCTTCCGTCGTCAGCTCGAAGACGTTCTCCTCTGTCGGGGTCATCAATTCATAATTCTTATCGATACCTTCAAGGCCGGCGGCAAGCATGACGCTGAAAGCGAGATACGGGTTGCATGCCGGATCCGGTGAACGATATTCTATGCGCGTCGCCTTCTCTTTTCCGGGTTTATATTCGGGAATCCTCACCAGCGTCGAACGATTCCTCTTCGCCCACGCGATATATACCGGCGCCTCATAGCCCGGGACCAACCTCTTGTAAGAGTTGACCCACTGGCTTGTGACAGCGGTTATCTCGCGCGAGTGCTTCAAGAGCCCCGCGATATAGCTCTTCGCTATTTTCGAAAGATGGTATTTGTCCTTCGCCTCGAAGAACGCGTTCTTATCGCCCTTGAAAAGCGACTGGTGGACGTGCATACCGGACCCGTTTACCCCGTAGACGGGCTTTGGCATGAACGTCGCGTAGAAACCATAGCGTTGCGCGACTTCTTTTACGACGACACGGTACGTCATGGCCGCGTCGGCCATCGTAAGAGCATCGGTATATCTCAAATCTATCTCGTGCTGGCTTGGCGCGACTTCATGATGGCTATATTCGACGCCTATTCCCATCGCTTCGAGCATAAGGACCGTATCGCGCCTCAAGTCTGAAGCCGGATCAGGCGGAATAAGGTCAAAATACCCGCCCGCATCAAGCGGCTCAGTCCCCTTGTTATCCTTGAAATAGAAGAACTCCAGCTCGGGCCCAACGTAAAAAGTAAATCCTAATTTCGCCGCGCGCTTCAGGTTTTGCTTCAATATATATCTGGGGTCTCCTTCGAACGGGCTGCCGTCCGGCCTTACGATATCGCAGAACATCCTAGCGACCGCGAACTCGTCCTTGGGCCTCCACGGCAACATACAGAAAGTATTCGGGTCCGGCCGCGCCACCATATCCGACTCGTCGATGCGCGCGAAACCTTCTATCGAAGAGCCGTCAAATCCCATACCCTCTTCGAGCGCACCCTCGAGCTCCTCGACGGTTATCGCGAACGACTTCACGAACCCGAGAATATCGGTAAACCATAATCTGATAAATTTTACATTGGCCTCCTTCGCCATCTTCAAAACATATTCTTTGTCCTTGATCGATTTAGCCGGCATTTGTTTCTCCTTTCCTTAATATCTGTTGGTTATCGGGATCCTGCGATCCTTGCCGAAAGCCTTCGGGGTTATCTTTACCCCGGGCGGGCTCTGGCGTCTCTTATATTCGTTTTTGTCTACCATCGCGATGATCTTCTTGACGACTTTCGCGTCGAAACGCTGCGCGACGATCTCGCTTACTGACTTATCCTCCTCGACATACAGCTTGAGGATCGCATCCAGCACATGATAAGGCGGAAGCGTATCCTGGTCTTTCTGGTTCGGCTTGAGTTCGGCGCTCGGCGCCCTCTTTATCGTCGTGATCGGTATTACCTCTTTCCCTGCTATGGCGTTCCTGTATTCGGCCAGCTGATAGACGACGGTCTTTAATACATCCTTCAGGACCGCGAAACCGCCCGCCATATCGCCGTAGAGCGTGCAGTAACCCGTCGACATCTCGCTCTTATTCCCCGTCGTCAGGACAAGCCAGTTGAATTTATTCGAAAGCGCCATCAGGATATTGCCGCGTATCCTCGCCTGAAGGTTCTCTTCGGTTATGTCGGCTTTGGCGTCTTTGAACTCCTTCTTCAGCATCCGCGCATATGCCTGATAGATAGTATTTATGGGTATAGCCATCGTCTTCAAACCCAGATTCCTGGCGACGGCTACCGCGTCAGTGCGCGTCTCTTCCTTGGTATACATCGAAGGCATCGTAACCGCGGCGACATTATCCTTTCCGAGCGCGTCGACGGCTATGCACGCGGTCAAAGCCGAATCTATGCCTCCGCTTACTCCGACTACCGCCTTCTTGAAGCCGTTCTTCGTCATATAATCTCTAGTGCCCAGGACAAGCGCCTTGTATATCTCCTCGACGCTGCCCAGTTTTTCCAGGCGGCGCGGCGGGAAAGGCGGCCTAATCTTGACTTCGCATCTCTTGAGCGAGAGTTCCTTAATCCTGTAATTATTGACGGCCGTCTTTCTCTTCGGCGCCTTCCTGTATTTGAGGTACTCCTCGGGGTTGAGGTCGAAGAGCGCTATATCTTCCTCGAACTGTTTTCCGCGCGCTAAAATACTACCCTTCCATCCTATCACCATGCTGCCGCCGTCGAAAACCAGTTCGTCCTGGCCGCCTACAAGGTTATCGTAGAGGATTATCGAGGCTGTCTGCTGCGCCCTCTCGACAAGCATCCTCTCGCGCGCCTGGAGCTTGCCCGCATGATAAGGCGAAGCTGAGATATTTATGATGACCTGCGCGCCCATATCGACCGCCTCGAAACTAGCGGGGCCGCAACACTCCCAGATATCCTCGCAGATATTCAGGCCGATCTTAAGGCCCTCGAACTTGAACGCAAAGGATTCGTTACCGGCCTTGAAATATCTTTTTTCGTCGAATACGCCGTAATTCGGAAGGAGTATTTTATGATATATGTGGATAAGTTCTTTGTCGCGGATAAGGGCGGCGGAGTTGTATAGCCCATCCTTTGTCTTGTCGAGACAGCCCGCAATTACGATGATATTATCGGTCTTGTGGACAATCTCATTTAGGGTTTTCATGGCGTCGTCGGCAAATTGGGGCTTTAAGAGGAGGTCTTCCGGAGGATAACCGGTTATAGCGAGTTCGGGGAGGATAACAATGTCACAACCCAATGATCTTGCGTCAGTTATGAACTTTATTACCTTTTCTTTGTTGCCCTGAAGGTCGCCTACGGTGGGATTCATTTGAGCCATGCCTAAGCGGATTGGGTCCATTTTTACCTCGCTAATTTAGCCCCCTATTATACCAGACTTTCCTTAAAATGCAAGAAAAGATTTTTTCCCGTGGAAATAGACAAGAGGCATAACCCATGCGGATTATGCCTCTTCTGCCATCTGCTATTAATAGCAGTCGTAAGACAAATTATATCCTGAAGAAGTTTTTTACTCTATTTCCCTTCCTTGCCAAGGACGACCACCATGGCAATAGCAAGCGCAAAGCAAGCAATGCTAAACCCGAGAAATGAGGAAGGTTCCAAGCCCAGAACGGTGGGCTTCACGGATAACCTAAGGAGAACCGCTATAACTAAGCTGACGATACCTGCTCCTAAAACGATGTTTGCCAGTCCTTTCATTTTCTGCTCACCTCCTTCTTTTATTAAGGAAATATTAGACCTTTCCTTAATTGACAGGAAAGTCTATCCTTTAGGATTAAATTCACTGCTTTTTCAGCTCGCTTTCTTCCACCGGCCGCTTAATATACAATGACGGCTTCGATTTTAAATCGATAGTCCGCATCTCATCCAACCTTTTCCTGTTACCATCAAATGCGACACTTAAAACCGGCCGTAATGGGAACCCTTCATTCGTAGCTAAAACCCTGCATATCTCGCCGCTATTGATCTCAACCCAGGAACCGATCGGATATATCCCTACGGTTTCGATCAAAGCTTTTAGAACTCTTGGGTTGAATAAAACCTGGTTGAAAGAAATAAGTTCTTTTATCGCATCAGACGGTGATGATGTCTTATCTTTATGCGGGCGTTTATGGGTCATCGCCTCGTAAACATCGGCTATGGCTACTATCTTCGCATATTCGCTGATATCATCATTCGAAACGCCCTGAGGATAGCCTTCGCCGTTTATTCTCTCGTGATGGTATAAAACGCCTTCTATCACCTCTTCGGAGAAGGCTGCCAGACCCTGTAAATACAAAGCGCCCTTCTCGGGATGCCCCCGCATCTGATGCAATTCCTCAACCGTTAATTTCCTGGCTTCTTTCACAAAATCAAAATCCTTGAACATTCCCACATCGTGAAACAATCCCGTCATTACGACTTCCATTAATTTTGACTTATTATAATTTAACGATGAACTGATATAACCTGCAATAATGCCCGTGTCCACCAGATCAAGGATGCGAAAATCTTCTTCGTCGGGATAGGGTTCCGCTGCTAAACTTAATAGTTCCTGTCCTCCCAAAAGGATGTGGTCGGAGATCCTTCCGGCAATATCCACGATCATATCTTTTTCTGTCTCCCGGTCTTCGGCATAACCCGCCGCCATCTTCTTACAGCACTCTATCGTTTCATTATAGATATTCTGACCTTCTCCTTTTTCGGGAATCGCCTTTTTTACGATCTCGTGGATGTTCGCCTTGCTGGGCTTCTCAGGTTCGTTATGTTTCATTGCCTCGATAAATGTTATATGGTCCTTAGCAGCCTCTCCGCCCTTCTCTCCCTCCATGCCTTTTTCTTTGGATCCCGGATTTTCCTTTTCTAATTTAGAGGGTTGCTGCGAAGGAGGCGCTTTCGATTCTTCCCCTTTCGACGCCTCCTGCTCCTGTTTCAACTTCTTTAAAATATCGGAGATCCTGACCATTTTTTTATCTAGCTCTGCTGCCTCATATCCTCAATGACCGCCTGCGTTATGGACTCGTCTACCGCATCCGCCTTTTTCCCGAAGCCGATCAAAAGACTCAAGTCGCAGATGTTGTTTATTTTTCTCGGGATACCGTCCGTAAATTCGTAGATCAACCTGCACGATGTATCTGTAAAAACGTCTCCCTCTCTCTGGGCTACCCGGCACCTGTGTTTTATATATCCGGTGGTTTCCTCAAAATTCAAATTTTGCAGGTGGTACCGCAACGAAAACCTCTGCTCCAACTGTCTTATATTTTTTATCTTCTCTTTAAGCTCGGGCTGTCCTAACAATAAAAGGGTAAGGGGGAATCTCTCATTTGAATGGAAATTGAGGATCAGGCGCATCTCCTCAAAAGTCGTCTCATCGTTTATCGCCTGGGCCTCATCGATTATTATTATCGAATGCCTATCCTCCACCAGGTTCCTGTATAAGACATCGTTCAATTTATGTAAAACATCCAGTTTGCTGTCGTCTTTAGAAACGTCGCAGCCCAACTGATATACGATCTCCTTTAACAAATCCAAGGACGGGATAGCCGGATTAACTACCAAAGAGACGCTGTATTTGCTGGATTCTTCATTTAATTTTCCGATGAGGACCCTGCTCAGGAGGGTTTTTCCGCTTCCCACTTCCCCCGTTAATAAAACCGCCCCTTTCTGCTCTCTGGACGCATATAACATCCGCATGAGCGCTTCTTCATGTTGAGCGGAACAATATAAAAATTTGGGGTCCGGCGTATTTTCGAAAGGCTTCTCCGAAAAACCCCAATATTCCTCGTACATTTCTCGCAACTCCTTCTTTGGCAATAAACTACATCAAAAACCCGCCTTAGTCAAGCGCTATCGATGTCATCCCTAGGCTTCCAGATCCTTGGTCACTTCCTCGATTATCTCTCCTCTTATCATATCGACGCCTTTCCCGAACCCCGTGAACAAAGAAATTTCACAGATATTATTTATCCTCCGCGGTATTCCGCCGCTGCGTTCATATATGAGCTTAACGGCGTCCGGAGAGAAAAGCGCCTTCTCCTGCCCCGCCACCTTCAGCCTGTGGATCATATAATTTTTTGTATCTTCCTCGGATAATTTATCTATATGGGACCTTAACACTATTCTCTGCGAGAGTTGTTTTATGCTATCCACGCTCTTTTTTAATTCCGCCTGCCCGGAAAGGATCAGGGTAAGCAAGAATTTATCTTTGAGTTGAAAATTTAAGAGCAGCCTCAATTCTTCGAAAATCGCCTTCTCGGTTATTACATGCGCCTCATCTATTATTAAAACTGTATTTTTCCCGTCGTCGTAATTATTGCGCAGGATCTCCTCGATCCTCTCCAGGACATAATCTTTCAGGATCTCTGTCTTCTTCAGGGGCAGATCCTGAGCGCCTAAATAATACGCGATCATCCTTAAAAGTTCTAAGTCGCTGAGCTGCGGGTTTGACAGATACGCCACTTTGGTATCCCCGCGATCGGTAAGCTTCTCGATAAGGGCTTGCGCGATCATCGTCTTGCCGCAACCGAACGCCCCTGTCAGCATAACGGCCCCCATTTGTTCTTCTATGGCATATACAAGGCGCGAAAGCGCTTCTTCATGTTCCTGTGAATAATAGAAGAACTTTGGATCCGGCGTGTTCTGAAATGGTTTTTCGCGCAATCCCCAATATTGTTCGTACATCTAAACGCTCCTCTAAACCCCCAAACCTTCGACCGCCTCGCTTACCACATCGCCGGTTATGGAGGGGCCCTTATTGACGAAACCGGTTAATAAGCTCATATCGCATATCTGGTTTATCCTGCGCGGGATGCCTCCGGAATTCTGAGCGATCACTTTTATTGCGCTGTCTTCGAAGATCTTTTTGCCGTAGCCTGCGACATTCAAGCGAAGTTTTATATACTCTGATATCTCCTCTTCGGATAACGGCCCCAGGTGATGGCCAAGGGCTATCCTCTGGACCAGCTGCTTGGTCTTGTGGATCCTCTCGTCTAATTCGGGCTGTCCCATAAGGATAAGCGTCAATAAAAATCTGTCCTCCAGCTGAAAATTTAAAAGCAGCCGTAATTCTTCCAGGACCTCCAGATCCGTTATGACATGCGCCTCATCTATGATCACCAAAGTCTCCTTGCCGTCCTTTGCGTTATTTGTCAATATCTTGCCTATAACTTCCAGGAAATAATCGGATGACATCTCATTAAGCTTCTCGGGAAGATTTTCTCCCCCCAGCAGCCTTGCTACGGCCCTCAGGAGCTCGACGGCTTTCAGATGGGGGTTGGTAACGAACGCTATCTGATAAATATTCTTGTTTAAACTATTTATCAGCGCCCTGCCCACTATGGTCTTGCCGCAGCCGAAGACGCCTGTTAATATGGCCGCGCCCTTTCTATTCTGGACAACGTAGAGCAGCCTCGATAACCCCTCTTCATGCTGCGCCGAACGGTAGAAGAAACGCGTGTCCGAGGTATTTTCAAAAGGCATCTCCTTTAATCCCCAATATTCTAGGTACATACGATTAATCCCCGGTATTCTAAATACATGGAATTTAACGCCTCATTTTAATTTTCTGGTCAGGTTTATTATGATCAATACCGCCATGAATGTTAAAATAAACTGGATAAAAAGCAAAATCGCATCGGTCGTTGCGGCATTTTGCAATACCACCGCGCCAATGGAACTACATATGCTTATCAGGTATATGAATAAAACTGACATCCTATAGTTTAAACCAAGAAAGATTAACCTGTGAGAAAGGTGGTCTTTTGCGCAAAATGTTATCGCCTCGATTATACCCTTGGTCACCCCGTCAAGCCATCTCCTTATGACAATGTATGTCAAATCGAAGACCGGAACTCCCAATACCAAGATAGGGATAATAGAAGCCTTAACCGGATTCACCGACCACTCGCCCATTATCCCTAGCGAAGCAAAAGTAAATCCCAAAAAAAGGCTTCCCGAATCGCCCATAAAAATTTTTGCGGGATGGAAATTATACCGCAAGAATCCCAGCGTTGAGCCGATTAAGGCTGCTGATAAACCTGCTAACGCCCACTGCGAAGTCCTTAGGGCAATTATGAAAAAAGCCGCGGCGGAGATAAACGCCAACCCGCCGGCTAAACCGTCCATGTTATCGACCGCATTAAAAGCGCTTGTCACTCCGGCAATCCACAAAAGCGTCAAGAGGAAACTAACGGCAGGGAGGTCATGGAATAGCTTTAAACCGATACCCTGCCTTGCTAACAGCAGGGTAACTATAAATATGAATATCAACTTATATACGGCAGAAACCCTTCTTATATCGTCGAAGATACCTATGATCAAGACCAAAAACCCGCCCAAAAGTATCGTCCTCGCGCCGTGATCGAATCCGTTCATTATGATAAGGGGGACCGAGTAACTTATAAATATCGCCACGCCACCCAATCGCGGAGTGGGCTTTTTATGGAATTTATTCTCCGCGGGTTCATCTATGATCTTGAATGCGGTTGCGATAAAACCGACAAGTGGAGTGACGAGATACGATACCAGGAGAGATACTAAAAAAATTATAACGTAATTCCAGGGCCTTTCCGGCATACCGTGTTTTCGCTCCTATCCTATGATTTTCTTGCCCATCAATATATCCCGGCTGTCCCGGCCGTAATTAAAGAGCAGATCGATCGCAGACATGCATTCAATAAACGGCTGATATAGTTGGTTATACGCCGGATGTTTAAAATCCTGCGATACCAACCTTATGTTATCTTCTTCAAAGACCGCTATATCCTGGTAATCTTCCCCGTGTTTTCCGTATATATATGTGTCCGCGCCCAATTTCCTGCATGCCTCTGCCAAAAATTCCGAGTCCCTGCTTTCAATCCCTAATTCCGACGCATGCGCGATCTTTACGTTGATGCCTAATTCCCGCATCAAGTAGAAGATAACTTCCTCGCAGATCTCTATCAGCCGGCGCCACTCTTTCCTATAAAGATCCTCGAAGAAATCACCGTATGATTTAAAACAAGGCGCCTTATGGTAATTGTAATAAATGGACTTCCAATGCCTTTCTCCCCAATCCGTATTATTATCTATTTCCGCGTCAAAGAGCGATACCGGGAATTTCCCTTTCGTCAGGACCGGAACGGTCAACCAGATCCAGCCGTCCTTGGTGCGGATCCTGTTGCGATTCATCCAGGCAAAAGG
>Ga0156189_120_pt1 | contig 33406 bp, 22 predicted proteins | sample RifCSPlowO2_12_FD_107842 | JGI IMG/M metagenome (GOLD analysis project Ga0156189, IMG submission 107842) | Omnitrophica WOR_2 bacterium RIFCSPLOWO2_12_FULL_51_24 | reverse complement strand
CGAGGACCGATTTATCAAGTTTGAAATCCGGGATACCATAACGGAGGATGCCGCCTGCTTTGTCATCTCTCTCGAATACCGTGACTTTGTGGCCGGCTTTGTTGAGCTGGTCCGCGCAGGCTAGGCCCGCAGGCCCCGAACCAATAACCGCGATTTTCTTTCCGGTGCGCCTTTTCGGGGGATTGGGCTTTATCCAACCTTGTTTGAACGCGTGCTCGATGATATCGAGCTCATCCTCGCGTATTGTGACAGGGTCGTCATTTATCCCGAGGACGCACGCGAATTCACACGGCGCCGGGCAAATCCTGCCGGTTATCTCCGGAAGGTTGTTCGTCGCCTGGAGGACATCTATCGCCTTATCCCATTGGCCGCGGAACATGAGGTCGTTCCACTCGGGTATATAGTTTCCTATCGGGCATCCCCAATGACAGAAGGGCACGCCGCAGTCCATGCAGCGCGAGCTCTGCTCCCGGGACTTCTTCTCCGGCCGAAGGACCGCTACCTCCTTAAAATCCTTCACGCGCTCGCATACCGCGCGATAAGGCGGGGCCTCGCGTTTTACTTTCAGGAAACCCTTGACATCACCCATCGCTTACCTCGACAAATACCGGCTTCTTCTTTACTATGCCGCCCTCAAGCACGCGCTTGTATTCGGTCGGCATGATCTTGACGAAGTTTTTGACCTCTTTCTCCATATTATCCAATATCTTCTTCGCTTTCTCGCTGCCGGTATATTTATAATGATTTAACAGAAGGGAATGGATCGCGAATTTATCCTCGCTGCCGATCCTTTCGAGCTCCACCATGCCCATGTTGCAGCGCGATCTGAATTTCTTATCCTCGTCGTACACATAGGCGATGCCGCCTGACATGCCGGCGGCGAAATTACGGCCCGTCTTTCCGATAACGATGACGCGGCCTCCGGTCATGTATTCGCACCCGTGGTCGCCGACGCCCTCGATAACCGCAAAAACACCCGAATTGCGTATGCAGAACCTCTCGCCCGCGACCCCGCGGATATACGCCTCGCCCGATGTAGCGCCGTAGAAAGACGTATTGCCTATTATGATATTCTCGGAGGGCTTGAAAGACGCCCTTTTCGGAGGATAGACTATTATCTTGCCTCCGGAGAGCCCTTTGCCGATATAATCGTTCGATTCGCCCTCGATCTCAAAAGTTATTCCCTTAGCGAGGAACGCGCCGAAGCTCTGCCCCGCCGTCCCGTTAAATTTGAAATGCATCGTCCCGTCGGGAAGCCCGTCTTCCCCGTAGCGCTTTGATACCTCGCCGCTTAACATCGCGCCTGTCGTCCTGTCCGTATTCCTGATGGCCAAATCGGCTTTTACCGGCTCTTTATTTTCGAGCGCGTTCTTTGCCAGTTCCATCAGTTCGAGGTCAAGGACCTTATCTATGCCGTGGTCCTGCTTCGTTGTGCAATGAGTTCCGACATGAGGCGGGACCTGCGGCTTATAAAGTATATTTGAGAAATTCACCCCTCTCGCCTTCCAGTGGAGGACCCCTTCGTTCCTCTCGAGAAATTCGGTGCGGCCGATGAGCTCATCTATCTTGCGCACGCCGAGCCCTGCCATGATGCGGCGCGCCTCTTCGGCTACAAAAGTAAAGTAGGTCTGCAGGTATTCCGGCTTTCCGCCGAATCTCTTCCTTAATATCTCGTCCTGCGTGGCGACGCCGACCGAGCAGTTGTTGAGATGGCAATGCCTCAGCATGACGCAGCCAAGGACGATAAGCGCGGCGGTCGCGAAACCGAATTCTTCGGCGCCGAGGATCGCGGCGATGACTATATCGCGGCCTGTCCTCATCTGTCCGTCCGCCTGCAGGCGGACGCGGCTCCTCAGGTCATTTAAGACGAGTGTCTGGTGCGTCTCGGAAATCCCGAGTTCCCATGGCAATCCGGCATGTTTGATGGAGCTGATAGGTGACGCGCCCGTCCCTCCGTCGCCTCCGGAGATGAGTATCATATCCGCGTGGCCCTTCGCCACGCCGGCGGCTATAGTGCCGACGCCGATCTCGGAAACGAGTTTCACGCTTACGCGGGCGCGTGGATTCGCGTTCTTCAGGTCAAAAATAAGCTGGGCCAGGTCCTCGATGGAATATATATCATGATGCGGCGGAGGTGAAATTAACGTGACTCCCGGCGTCGAATGGCGGACCTTCGCTATCGTGACGCTTACTTTATGGCCGGGAAGCTGGCCGCCCTCTCCGGGCTTCGCGCCCTGCGCGATCTTGATCTGAAGTTCGTCGGCATTAGTCAGATAATTACTGGTCACGCCGAACCTTCCGGATGCGACCTGCTTTACCGCCGAACGCAAACTATCGCCATTGGGAAGGGGAATAAACCTTATCGGGTCCTCCCCGCCCTCGCCCGAGTTTGATTTACCGCCCAGGCGATTCATCGCGGTGGCCATCGCCTCGTGCGCCTCTTTACTTATCGACCCGAAACTCATGGCTCCGGTCACAAAACGCTTGACTATCTCCGATGCCGGCTCGACCTCTTCCAGAGGTACGGGGCTGATGCCCTTTCCGCCTCTGGTAGAAAACTTTAAGAGCCCGCGTAATGTGCAAAGGCTCTTTTCCTGATTATTTATCAGCTCGGCGAATCTCTTAAACGCTTCGAAATCGTTATTGCGGACCGAATCCTGTAATTCCGATATCGATTCCGGATTCCATAGATGAAATTCACCGTCTCGCCGCCATTGGTAAAGCCCGCCGACCGCTAATTGCGGCTTCTCGGCCGACCTTTCGTGAAACGCCTCGCTGTGTCTTTCTATCGTTTCCCGCGCGATCACATCGAGTCCGACACCGCCTATCCTCGAGACTGTGCCGGTAAAGCATCTCTCGATCACTTCATCGTTTAATCCGAGCGCCTCAAATATCTGCGCGCCGCGGTAGCTCTGGAGGGTCGAGATGCCCATCTTCGAAAGGATCTTCAATATGCCGTGGACGAGGGCATGGATGTAATTCTTTTGCGCCGTCTTGAGGTCCATATCAAGCTCTTTTTCTTTGATGAGGCCTTCTATGGACCTATAGGCGAGGTATGGGTTCACGCAATCCGCCCCGTATCCGAAGAGGAGCGCGAAATGCGCGATCTCTCTCGGCTCGCCGCTTTCTATTATTATGCCTGCCTGCGTGCGCGTCATCTCGCGTATAAGATGATGATGAACCGAAGCCACTGCCAATAGTGCCGGCAGGGCCGCGTATTTTTCGCCTACACCCCTGTCGCTTAAAATTATAAAACCATATCCGTCCTTTATCGCCTTCGAGGCCTCTTTGCAGATCCTATCCAGCGATCTCCTGAACGCAACCTTCCCCTTTTTAGCCTCGAATAACGTTAAGATCGTCTTGGTCCTGAATGTCCTGTTCTTTATATGCCGTATCTTCTCGAGTTCTTCGTCCCTTAAGATCGGATTTCTTACTTTAAGGCGGTGGCAATGGCTCGGGGTCTCATCGAGGATATTTTTCTCGCTGCCGAGGTATGTATCGAGGGTCATGACGAGTTCCTCGCGGATAGGGTCTATCGGCGGGTTCGTAACCTGAGCGAAAAGCTGTTTGAAATAATCGTAGAGCATCCTCGGCTTTATTGACAAGACGGCAAGCGGAGTGTCATCACCCATCGAGCCGGTCGGTTCGGCGCCTGTCTCGGCCATCGGCTTAACTATTGTCCTCAAGTCCTCTTTCGAATAACCGAAGGCCTTCTGCAACCCGAGGATATCCTTTATCTCTGCGAATTTAAATTTTTTCGGCGCAGGAACATCTTCAAGCCTCTCGAGATTTTCCTTTAGCCATTTCTTATACGGTTTGGCGGTTGAGACCCTGTCTTTTAATTCTCTGTCGTCGATAATGCGGCCTTCATGTGTGTCGACAAGGAACATCTTGCCGGGTTTGAGGCGCCCATTTACGAGGATATTTTCAGGCGCGATATCCAGGACACCGACCTCCGATGCCATGACTACTATACCGTCTTTCGTTACGACATAACGTGCCGGCCTCAGGCCGTTCCTGTCGAGGGTCGCGCCGATAAATCTGCCGTCGGTAAACGCGATCGCGGCGGGCCCGTCCCAGGGCTCCATCAGACAGGCGTGATATTCGTAGAAATCTCTCCTTTTTTCGTCTATCTGGTTATTAGCCTGCCCCGCTTGCGGGGCCTGCCATGCCTCAGGGATGAGCATCATCATCACATGCGGAAGAGAGCGGCCGCTTAAGACGAGCATCTCGAGGGCGTTGTCTATCATCGCCGAGTCACTTCCGCCCGGGACGACGACCGGGAATATCTTATTTATATCCTTTCCGAAGAGGCCGCTTCTAAATAATCCCTGGCGCGCGGCCATCCAGTTTATGTTTCCGCGCAGCGTGTTTATCTCCCCGTTATGGGCAAGGTAGCGGAACGGCTGTGAGAGGTCCCACGTCGGGAATGTGTTCGTGCTGTAACGCGCGTGGATGAGCGCGAAAGAGCTCGCGATGCCCTCATCTTTTAAGTCGAGGAAATACTCCTTGAGCTGAGTGGACATAAGCAGCCCTTTATAGCTCAATGTCCTCGACGATAGCCCTGTGATATAAAAATATTTTTTCTGCCGTATCTTTGAGCTGCGGATGAGGCTCTCTGCGCGCTTCCTCGCCACATAGAGCTTTCTTTCAAACGTAAGTTCATCGGGAATTTCAGGGGATTTTCCAACGAAGATATGTTTTATGGCCGGTTCTGTCTCCCTCGCGGTCTTTCCTATCATGGTATCATCAACGGGGACGTCTCGCCAACCGAGAAATTTAAGCCCTTCCTCCTCGATGATCTTTCTGAAATTATCCTCGCAGAATTTTCTTTCCTTATCATCGGTCGGGAGAAATATGAGGCCTACCCCGTAATCTCCGGATTTCGGAAGCCTGATACCTATCTTCGAGCATTCTTTCGATAGGAACCCGTGCGGCACCTGAATAAGCACGCCGGCGCCGTCGCCTGTCTTCGGGTCAGAACCGGTCGCGCCCCGGTGCATCAGGTGCTCAAGGGCAAGGATGCCCTTCTTTACGATATCGTAAGACTTACGGCCCTTGATATCGCAGACGAATCCTACGCCGCAGCTGTCGTGCTCGAACCGCGGGTCGTATAATCCCTGTTTTTCCGGTAAGTGTGCGTGGCCCATTTATCCGGATATTCTCACATTCAACAGTTTCGCGGTGTAGTAGAAACCTATCTTCGGGTCCTTCAGGACCGGCGGCATGAAACCGGATTCCTTGACCGGGTGGAAACCCGGCCCCTCGATGAGGATCGCGAGCGTATTCTCATTGCGCAGGAACGGCTCCGGGATGTAAAAATCGTTCTGCGGCCCGACCGACTCGTATTTGCCGAGCGCTCTCCCGTTCAGATATATGACGCATCTCTCTAAGGCGTGGTCTATCGTAAGCTTGAGGGCACAGACGCCGCCCTTGCGGGGCAAGAGCTTAAACTTCCGCCTGTACCATAGGAGCTCGCCCATATCCTTCGCGAATACGTATTTCTTCGCCGGAGGCGAAACCCTCCATCCGCTCTCGCTGCATTCGGATTTATGATAGCCCTTGATCAAGCCGCCCGCCCTTTCGCGTATAAGCATCTTCTTCAGGATGATGCTAAAGGCCCTGCCGGATGCCCTGCCGTGTATCTTCACCGGCTGCATTATGCCGCTCAGCTTTTTTATCGGCCCTTCATGCGGATGCGCCTTTGTGTGATAGGCGTTCTCATACCTTACGGCAAGGACGTTCTCGCCCTTCTTTACGGCCCCCGTAATATCAAGATCGGGGCTCCCTATCCCGCGCCAGATGAATTCACCGTTTATATAGACATAGAACCTGTCTATGTCGTTGGTCACGATCTTCGCGCGGCACTCTGACGGTTTGCCCTTTAGTCCGAACTTCTGCCTGTACCAGATAAAACCGTGCTCCAGGAATCCTGCCTGTTCCAGCGCCTTCGGCAAGGCTATCGTCTTCCACGATGAATCGTTATAACCGCATTCTTTCTCTTCGATGTCAGAGATGAACCGGGGAGAGTCAAGCCATGTTATTTTCGGAAGCTCTTCCACGGCGCAATCATACTCGAAAGTCGCCGACCCGGTCTCCTTGTCGTATTTGAATTTCACCTTCACGTTGTTGATCCTTATCGCCTTGGGCACGAAGGCCGTAAATATCCTCGTGCGCTGGTTGCTGCCGTTCTTGACCTGCGCGCTTATGCCGATGGACTTCCGGTCGACGAGGATATCCCCGATATAATAGTAATCGCTGACCACTACCGCCTCTTGCCTGTCCCATACCCTTGCGGCCTTTTTATCGTCAAGGAATACGAAAAAGACCCCGCCCACCTTTATTATGCGGAGCCCCCCGTTATCGTTCTCTATGATATAACCGTCCCTGGCCTTCTCTACCCTGAAATCGCCCTCGACGACCACCGGTTTCGCGGAACCGCATTTGAGATAGGTCCTGCTTTTAAGTTCCGACTTTCCGACGAGAAACACAAATTCATCGTTGCCGATCTTTTTCCTCAACAGGAGCTCGCATGTCGACTGTTTCAGTACCATACCCCCATCGCCTATGGGTATATCGATGGGTAAGAGGAATGAAGACCGGGGGCCAAGCTCAAGGTCCCCTTTCATGGGCAGCCTCTTGTTCCTCTTCTCTGCCGGAGAAAAATATTCTATCTGGACCCTGTGGGTATCTTCCGTGAGATTGCGGATCATGATGAATCCGCCCTTCCTCCCGGCCGTTTCGACGACTTTGACGTTCTCGAAAGTCCCCGAGAAGTCGGGCTTGACCGCGCCCTTCTTCCGGTCTACGAGCGCCACGGTATTGCCGGCGTCGATAAACTTTGCCGCGCCCTCCTTCTTCTCCGCCTCGAAAAGCACGTCCTCGAACGAATCGAGGAACTGCGCGGTATTGCGGGCCATGTGATATTTTGTCGGAGAGACCTCGCCCCACTCCCTTATAGGCGAATGGCCGAAATCATACGTAGTGCAGGTGCCTATACCGTCTAAGTCGCCCTTGCAGTTCCAATAAGGGAATGTCGTGCCGCCGACAAACAGGAATTGGTTCATTACTGACGCGCCCTCGGCTATGACCGTCCTAAGTATCGCCCTCGTGACCTCCGGCTCTATCTGATAGAGAGGTCTGCCGAACTGCGCGAACCAGCCGGTCTCGAGCTCCATTATCATCAGGGGTTTTTTGGGCTGTTCCGCGACCGAGGCGTCTATCGCCTTGTCGAAATCGTTGAACTCCCACAGCCATATCCACGGGATGTTCGGGTAATACGTCCTCGCGTCGATTATCTCGCTCTTTCTCAAGAAACTTCCTTCGACCGCAAAAGTCGGAATGTCTATACCCGTCTTACGCACCATCTTGAGCAATTTAAGGTGATAGCGCAGCGCGTTGTCCCTGTATCTCTTTACGCCGCTGAATGCTATGAGGTGGTCGTATTCATTCTCTATCTGGAACAATATAATGTTGCCGCCTTTAGTGATCAGATGCGGCCTGAGGATCTTTGCGATCTCCTTATAATACTTGCCGACAATCTTAAGATACTTGGGATCGTCTTCGCGCAGATTTATTTTTTTGGCCAAGAGCCAATCCGGGAACCCGCCGGAATCCCACTCCGCGCAGATATACGGGCCCGGCTTTATGACAAGATAAAACCCGTATTTCTCGGTCAGTGTTATGAATTTCTCGAGATCGCGGTCGCGCGCCCAATTAAATTCGCCCTCTTTCGTCTCGTGGAAATTCCACGGTATATACGTCGCGACGAGGTTTAAGCCCGCCGCCTTCATCTTCTGAAGCCTGTCTTCCCATAATTCATGCGGCACGCGGAAGTAATGGAACTCTCCGCCGTAGAGCAACACGCGTTCTCCGCCTATGATCATGCTCTTTCTGTCGAAAGAAACAACACCCTTATTCACCGAAACCTCCTATTTGATCTAGTTGAAGAACACCTTTATCTCTTTTATTTTTCTCTCTCTTATAAGATCCGCGTACGGCCCGGGGACGCTGCCGGTAAATTCCTTTGTAGTGCCATCCTCGAGCGTCACCAGATACTTGGCTCCCTCGCTCTTCCCGAATATATCTCTTCCCTTGGGGTTGACGTAAGTCACGGGGATCTTTCCCAGGAAGATGAATTTCACCGTGCCCTTCTTTACCGTCTCCTCGCGTAATTTCCCGCAGGGAGAATAATAACTGACCTTGCGGTCCTTTTTAAGGAACATATCGCCCTTCAAGGCCGGCGAGAGGCTGAATACCAGTTTACCGTTCCCATCCAGCGCAAACGGCTTGCCGCCGGTAACCATTATAAGCCACATATGGACGAATTCCGCGGTCGAACCGGAGAGCCTCGCGTAGAACCCCTGGCCGTGGACCTTCCTGTCGGGATGGACGCTGCTTGCGATAAACGATGAATTTTCGAATATGCTGCGCCCGTAGACCTCGGGCTTCAGGAAAGGCACGAGCACGTTCTTTAAGTTCTCATAATAGTCCTCATAAAGCCCGGCCTTCAGGAGTTCAAGCATATATTTGTATTCCATGTGCAGCCAGATCGATTGGTTCTCCAGCCAGCCCGGATTGAAGGTCTTTGTCCTGCCTATCTCATACGGTTCTTTTTCTAGCGAGGCATTCACGAAAAACATTTTAAGCTTCTTGTCAACCAGATCACTCTTCATCAGATTGCGGTGCAGCTTCGCCGCGACCGACTTATCCTCCTCCACTTTAAGCGCGTGGACCTGCGCCTCCAGGAATAACGGCAGCGGTCTCGAATTGAACTTCATGACTTTTATGCATGGAAGACCTTTGTGGTTTATCTTCGGCACTTCTTTCCCGGAGTTGTCGACATAGGTGATCTGTTCGTATTCGGCGGGGATATTGATGAAATATCCGGAATAAAGCCCGGTCTTCTCGTCAAAACTTTTGTTTATTGCGGATTGTATTCTCTTACCCGCAATTATAAGGTATTCGGAGAGCTCGTCAGCCGGGACCGGGACCAGCCTGCCGATTATCCCGAACTTCACCTTCTTCCTGAAATCCTCTTTTATCGCGGTCAGCTTATCCCATACGCCGAAATCGTCTAATCTTCCGTCGAGATAATCGCTTAAGATACCCCTGGAACTTCTAACGATATCGGCAACCTCCTCGGGAAGCTCGAGAGCGGCGTTGTCAACGTTCTCGTCAACGTTCGCGTTGAGGTTTTTCGAGATCATACTGATGAGTCTCTTTAACTCGAATGTCTCGTTGGAGGACGAGCCGAAGAGACCAGGCAGGCCGTTTAACGCGTCATACCAGTTTGGCTTATCTGTCTCCATCTCGATGCCGCAGCCGTCCGGCCCGATGGAGTTTATCTTGTTGACCGCGATGATGAAAAGTTTCGTTATGAGGTTCGTTCTGTAGATATCGCCTTTGCCGTTTACTTTGCGAACGAGCGTCTTGTCCGACTTCCTGCCGGAAATCATTTTCTTCTTTTCTTCGTCGATCCTCACCGCGCCCAATTGGATAGGTTTGCCGTCCCAGACAACGTATTTATCCTCCCTCGGAAGCACTATGCAAGGGCCGTCGTGGAATGTGAAATCCCTGCGATCAAAGAAGAGCTCTTTCCTCCTGTCCGGATATACCGCAAGGAAGCTGTCGATGAGGTCCATGTTATAATGCCAGTGGTCGCTCCAGAACCCGTCGCTATGCTGTGAATTCTGGATCGCGTCGGAATTCTCAAGTATCCGGGAGAGCATCTCCTCTTTTGATACGGCCGGCTTTATCGAATCGGAGTCGATGAACTTGAAGATGTCGCCGGGGGTGAAAGGGTTTTTGAGAAATTCATCCATCCTGTCGGCTGCTCTACTGAAGATATCTATAAGGAGTTTTTTGCCCTTAGCTTCGCTAAGGACCGTGCCCTTCGCTTCGCTCAGGACCTTGCCCCCTTTGTATACAAAGGACATCCCGCCCACGCCGTGCGGATTGAACCCGTCGATCTGTATGAGATTTACGAAATTCACTATATTGGTCATCCCGACATCGGGATTGAAGAACGCATCATTGCGCCTATTTTGATTCACGTCCCTGTAATTGGAATCACCCTGGGAATAGACGGTAGGCGAGAGGTAGAACTGATTATAATCCCTTTCCAGGTCGCCGTGTTTTCTGGAATAGACATAGAATACCTTGCCTCTATCCTTGGCCACTGCTATCGGGAAGCCGCCTCTTAAAACGTTATCGAGAAAATTCTGAACGGAATACCTGTCGAATTTCTCATTTTCGCTTACGATCAAAGAACAGCTCATTATCGATTCAATAAGGACCCTGTTCCTTTCGAGCTGTATCTCCGCAAAATCCGCAGTAAGGGCGCGCGCGACCTTCTCTGTATCGCCGAGAGAGTCAAGGGTCCCGCAGGCGCAGTATAAGGCAAGCGCCTCCGACGGCCTGAGCGTAATATTCTCGTAGCACATAGCGGAAGAAAATTCGCCGCTCGTGAGCTCATTCTTAAGATCGTATGCAAATTTGGACTTGACGTTAAATTTTGAAGGAAAGATAAGGTCCTCCCTCGTGCCGAAGATCTGCGAGGTATCGACCAGGGGACGCTTCAGCTCCGCCTTCTTGCCGTCCACTTTGACGCATGCATAGTAATGTCCCCTCTTCACCATCGCGACCTCGGGGCCGTCTTCGTGGGTCGTCCTGATGTGAAAATATGGGATCATTTTTTCGAGGTTCTCTACGAAACTAAAGGATCTGACGAGGTATTTCATCCTCTTGAGGCTGACATCATCCATCCCGAACGGGATGACCCGCGGGATACCGTCGAGGAGTTCGATCTTTATCGGCCGTTTGGAGATATTTTTTATCTCCACCTGCCTTATCAGGCCGGGGAACGGTTCCTGCACTACATTGCAGTATTTGATTTCGACGCTTATTCCCAGTCTCTCGTGGATTTCCTTGAGTATGACGGAATAAGGGGTTATTATCATCGTCTGGGACGGGATGTATCTCTCTTCTTTCTCGTATATCCGGAACGGCTCATATAAAGTAAATCCACCCTTGACCCTTATCTTGATAAAAGTCCTGAAGCCTTGCGTCCCGACCAGCTGATACGCGAAATTCGCCGGCAGGAATTCCATCATCGCGCGGTCTTTGCTCTCTATGCCCAGGCTGCAGACCGCCTGATTCCTGTTCACATAAAAGACCCACATCGGGATCCCGTCCACTCCGGCTATACCGGGCAAAAAACTCGAAAAGGCCTTTGAGTAGTTGTAGTTCTCGATGATAAACTCGTTATCATTGCCGATCTTGTATGCGGCCGTTCTCCTCATCCTCTTCTCCTATAACCTGTCGCAACTCTTCCTTATTATTAATTTCGCCGCGATACTCTTTGACACAAAATTCGGGTCCAATACAGCCTCGGTGACCGCTTCGCCCATCTCCCCATACGGCTGCCTGAGTGTCGTGAGCGGAGGCTCGGTCTTGGACGACGCCGCAAGATCGTCAAAACCTACTATCGATACATCCCGCGGTACCTTTATCTTTTTTTCTTTAAAGAACTCGAGGCCGCCGTAGGCCATGAGGTCGTTAGCATAAAATACTGCGTCGGGTCTTTTCTTTTGTGAAAATAATATCGCCGTCGCTTTTTTTCCGCCAGCGGCCTTATAATCCCCGTTCACTATAAGGCCCTGTTCCGGCCTGAGCCCCTTCGCCTGGAGGGCGTTTAAGAAACCCTGATACCTCACATGGGTGTCATACCTATTGCCCGGACCCCTCACGAAACCGATCTTCTTGTGTCCTAGTCCGACCAGGTATTCCCCTACCTCAAAACCCGCCCGGAAATTATCGACATCGACATATTTCGTCTCTGCGACTATCCTGTCTCCTACACATACGAAATTTACTTTCTCGCCGTGCAGGAAGATCCCTTCCGGAGCTTCAAGGTCGGGCGCGATAAAGGCAAACCCCTCTATTATGCCCGCCTTATGATAATTGACCAGGTTCTTGAGCCTCTTTATGTTCTCCGGTTCGTTGTCGTTAAGGCTTACTATTATTACGTCGTATCCCTTCGCCCTGCAATTGTCGCTGATAGCGTCCATCAGGTTGATGAAATATTCTGTCCGAAAGAAGTTTTCGTATTTGGTCAGGATACATATCATGCGCGCCTTCATCTGGATGTTCTTCGAGAGGCCGCGGCCGAAGGGGTTTACGCTGTAGTTGAGCTTTTTGGCAACCTTGAATATCCGCCGGCGCAGTTCTTCCTTGACGTAAGGATGCCCGGCCAGGGCCCTGGATACGTGCATCGGGGATATGCCGACTATCTTGGAGATCTCTTTAAAGGTTACTTTCTTCATATTATGTTATCGATAACATATTGAGGTCACTTGGGAGTCGAACTCAAAAATGGGGAGAACTTTATTTCCAAATATGATTTCTTTATCTCTGTGAATGATCGGCTCTCGCCGGCCGGCGCGTTCGCCCCATAGCCCGCCAGTTCTATCTCCTGCGTGTTCTGGTCCGGGCTGGCGAGGTCATAGAAATCTGGGTCCACTCCGTCTTCGGCGACCGTATTCTCGCCGCCGCCGCCATGCCATTCCTCCGCTTCCCTGTATATCTCCCGGACGTGCCCATGGTCCTCGATGCCGGTCGCGACGATAAATCTCCAGATCCTTCCCTGGGGATTCCCTATTATCTTATGCGGCACCTGGATCTCGATAGTAGCCACGTTTGAATCCTTGATCTTGAAACCGGGCGTATCGGTCTTTTCGCCGGAGGTCTTTGCGACAAGTCTCCCCTTCGCGTCCCAGATCATACCTCTATACGTTCCGGATATGACAATAACGTAATCGGCGGCAAGCGAACTTGAGACCCTCAACTCGCCGAACGTACCGCTATCCGAATCCATCGTATCGATGTCACCCTGCTGTATCACCCTCATGCCTTTTCTGCCGCCACCGGCGCCGTCGGTGTCTACGGCGATAACTCGGTAAGGGGCCCACCACTCGCCGGGCATTGTCATCTTAATAAGAAAATAAACGTTCCTACTGTCCCATGTGACCCTGAACTCCTTGAGATCAGCAGCTCTTGCCATGGCGGGATTTTTGGGATAGGTGTATCTGCCGTTTCCGGTGTCGTCGCCTAAGGCGTCTTCCCATATGAATTCGCCTTTGCTTATCGTTCCCGTATCAAGCTTGGTCGGAGCGACACCGACCCAGTCGGATACCGAACCGTCTACCTTTATGGAATGGCCGGATAGGGTTCCGTACGTCTCTCCCGCATCAGCGGGAGAGCAGAGCAGGAAAAGAGATACCAATACCAGATAAAAAATAGGCTTCCTTCTCATCCTCCTGCCCTTTCTACAAAAATAGACCTGTTATTTCGAACCGAAATTAACCGTCAAGAACGATTTCCCGATAGTTGCGAAACCTTTCGGATCGCCCTCTTGCGCGTTAGGATCAAAACTACCCAGTTCTTTCTCCTGCGTAGCCTTGTCGGACCCGGCTAAATCATAGACATTCGGATTCACGTTGACTTCAGCTCCGCCGCCGCCATGATACTGGCTTTGCGTCGCCTCGACCCTTCGGGCGACATCGCTATCCTGCTGACCTGTAGCAATAATGAATTTCCACGTCTCTCCTGCTGGACTAGCCCCTTGGGGCACGCCTATTAGCTTCAACGGAATAACGACTTCGATCGCATTCCAGTTAAAGTCATCGACCTTGAACCCTGGTGTATCATCCGGCTGCGCCTCTTTGCGGGCTATCACCTTGCCCTTCTCGTCATAAATACGGCCCTTATAACTCGAGGAGATCGCCACGACATACTGACAAGCAAGTGCGGGCGCGACTTTCAGATTGGCGAAAGTGCCTGAATCGAAACCGCCTTCATCCATATCACCCTGCGCCAAGACCTCTGTCCCGCCGGCGGCCCCTTCTTTATGTATCCCTACTATCTTGAAACCGGTCCACCAGTCTCCGGGCCTGTCGGTCCTGATCAGGAGATAAAGGTTATCCTTATCAAATGTCACCCTGAATTCTTTCAGGTCCGCGCCTTTCTTGAGCACCTTATCCAGGGGATAAGTATAACTTCCGCTTCCTGCATCATCGCCCGCCGCATCCTTCCATATGTACTCTCCATTGCTCACCGCGGCTGAGTTCTCCTGTTCCGGAGCTACGCCTGTCCAGTCTCTTATATTCTTGTCGGCCGCGATGGTGTGCCCGGTAACCGGGATCTTCCCCGCTTCATCGACAGTAAGAGCTTTTACGGCTGTAGCCGCAGGCTCCGCAGCATCCTCGGCAAAACATACAGACGAAAATACCAGCCCAATCACTAAAAATAACGCTACTCTGCCCATTTTACTGCACCTCCTTTTTATGGGGACTTCGCCCCCTCGTCGCTGAATGTAACGGTCAGATAAGACCTCCTGATGGTCACAAACGTGCCGGGATCCGCGGAGTCACCTTCCTTTTTGTAGCTGTTCAGTTCATATTCCTGCGTCTTCCTGTCAGGGCTCGCAAGATCGTAAACATAGGGGTTCGAGCCGTTTATCTCGCCTCCTCCTCCATGCCACTCGGACGCATCCTTATCTATTTTCCTGAAAATTTCGTTATCTTGCAAGCCGACTCCGACTATAAATCTCCACGTCTGTCCCGAGAGGAGAGCCGGGCTTGCCCCTATAAGTTTCAATGGGATAGCCACCTCAACGGCATTCCAATTCGCGTCATCTACCAGAAATCCGGACGTATCATTGTTATCGCCTTCCTTACGAGCGATAAGTTTTCCTTTCGCGTCCCAGATGCGGCCCTTATAGGAATTGGATATCCCTATGGCGTATTCGCAAGCCAGTTCCGGCGAGACCTTAAGGTTGCCGTAGCAACCAGTGTCAGGACTAATGTCATCTAAGTTGACCTGTGCCAATACCTGAGTACCGCTATTTCCGCCTTTAGCGCCATCCTTGTCTATCCCTATTATCCTGTAAGGCGCCCAGTAATCTCCGGGGCGATCGCATTTTATCATTAAATAGAGATTCTCGCTGTCCCAAGTGACCCTAAATTCCCGCAGGTCCGCGCCTTTGTTCACCGCTCTATTCGTCGGATACGTGTAATGGCCGTTCCCGGTATCATCGTTTTTCTCATCTTTCCATATATATTCTCCGTTACTGACCGTCGCGGCGTTCTCCTGTTCCGGCGGAACGCCGACCCAATCCCTTACATTCTTATCGACCTTTATGGAATGGCCCTTGACCGGCTCGGCGATCATGATTTTGACCGTGTCGGCCGTGACCTTGACCGTGTCGATGGTGACCCCGCCGCCCTTCTCAATTTCCCTTACTATCAGCATATGGGCTGAGCCCGGTTTATATCCTTCGTCTATCTTCCACTCGGCCGTGTATAACCCCATATTGGGCGACATCTGCATAAACTGCCCGTTATCGATAGAATATTCTATTTTATCGACTTCCTTGTTAGCTCTCGGTTCGACCATGAGCGTAGCCATCCTATAGACGCTCGCGCCCTCAAACGGAAATACTATGGTGACCTTATTTACAACCCTGACGCTTATGCTCTTTATGTTTATCTGTCCTATCTTATCGGTCGCCTTTACGTTTATAGTGTGGTTTATGCCTTTTAATTTGGTCGTATCCCAATCGGCCGTATAGGTTCCGTCTCCTGCGGGGGTCATCGATCTCCAGTCGTCTCCGTCCGTGGAATACTCGACTTTTGCGATATTTTTCTGTTTATCCTCCGCGACGATTTTGACCACATCGCCCACTGATGAGTCAGATTTAGGCTCTACTATGGCGGGTTCGGGCAAGGGAACGTTCGAGACTTCTCCCTCAAGGGTCATCGCGAAAATATGGATCTTCTTATCCGCGGGCAAACCAATAGAAGAAAGGATCTTCTTCTTGTCGGGCTCCAGCGTCTGTATATAGAGCGCCACGCCCGGTTTTCTGTCAGCGGCCACTTCATGATGGTGTGTAGTCATCATGACCGTTTCTTCGCCGAAGACAGGGTTCCCTCCCCACCAATCTGAAAAACCGGTCACAACCTTCTCGGAGGTGCCGTTGGTATAGTTGAGAATAAACGGTTGTCTCGACCCGCCGTTATGCATAGTGGCAAGTATGTGCACTTTTGTATAATTACCCGGGGCGAAAGCTATCTTTTGTTTGTTGCATTCGACATTATTTTTTGCGCCGTCGGTCTTTTCGCCTAATCTGAACTTTACCTTCTCGGCGCCGTTGAATATGAATTCGGAATTCGAGTCCGGCAGCTCTTCGGCCGGGAAGTCATAGCCCGTACCGTCACCGCGGTTTTTATTCCAGGAGATCCAGTCATGGTCAAAGGGTAATCCCACGTACTGGCCGGGTTTGTTATCGATTGTCACCTTGGCTTTAGCTTCGGCTGTCTGGTTCCCCGTATCAGTGGCCGTGAATTTAAGCTCATGCGCGGAACCATCCGGAAGCCCTGAGGCATCCCATGTCGCCTGATAATCCCCCTCGCCTATGCTCTCCATCTGCAGGACTTCTCCTCCGTCTACAGAATAGGTGACTGAGGTGACGACCTTGTCGTCGGTCGCGACGGCTTTCAGGGAGAGCTTGCCCATCACAACATTTTGATCTTTCAGATTGGCCGTGATAGTCGGAGGCCCGTCAATATTATCGATGGTGACCCTGATGAAATCGGAGATATAGTAACCTTTCTTGCTTTTCGCGCGCACGATAAACGTATGCCTGCCTTCCGATATCTTGGTCGTATCCAATTCCATCTGATAGAGGTCTTTTTTCTGGGAGAGCCGGCCCAAAGACTTCCCTTCGATAATCAGTTCCACGGCCTCAGGCTTCTCTCTCCCTTTTATCTCGGCCGATATGGCGACCTTGCCATTTAAGGCCTGCCCTTCTGTCGGCTCTTTGATCTCAACCGTCAAATCGCCTAAAAGCGAGCCATATTGCCGCTGCAGCTGAAAATAGACCGGCTTCTGTAATTTCCTGTCGATCGTCATCGTGCCCATCGTCTGCGGCTCGTTTATCATCGTGTGCCAATCGGCGATAGTCCACCACGTTGCGCCGGCAACATACGGAAACTCCCTAAGGGCCCCGAAGGTTTCCTTTGCCACTTCGATCTGTACCTCCTCCTGCGGGAAATCCCCGTAATGTGCCCACATGCCGTATTCGGTGGATATTATCGGTTTGTCGGGAAACGCCTTATGCGCTTTCTCCAGTGCGACTTTCGTGTCAGCGTCATACGAACCGCCGTAGAATATCCCGTAATAAGTGGTGAATCCCAGCAGGTCGCATTCCTTCTGGGTTGCATCCGTCGGATCGCTTCCAGAGGCCGATTGCGCTACGAGGCGCGTCCCGTCGACCTTGTAGGCGTTCTCCCTGAGGTCTTTGATAAAAGCGGCTCTCTCCGCCTGCCAGCTGCACTCGTTGCACGTGCTCCAGATTATGACCGAAGGCCTGTTATAATCGCGGTATATCATCTCGAACCACATCTGTCTTGCGATGCCGCGGACATTCTTTTGGATTAAAAATTCCGGCCCGCCGAACCAGAAAACGGGTATCTCTTCCCAAATAAGAAGGCCCATCCTGTCGGCGATCAGGTAAGTCTCCTGCTGGTTAGGGTAATGGGCAGTCCTTACGAAATTCACGTTGGCATCTTTTGCGAGCCTGAAATCCTCGACAATGCTGGCCGGACCGTAAACCCGCGGGCCGGGCTCTCCGTAGAATACCGCGTGCCGGGCGATACCGCGGAGGAAAACCTCTTTTCCGTTCAGGAGAAGTTTCGCGTTAGCCTTATCGACGCTGATCTCCCTGACGCCGAACTGCGTATAGAACTCATCTGATTTTGTCTTTTTGTCCCCGAGATTTACCTGCAATACATAAAGGTTCGGTGCCTCCGGCGACCAGGGCTTGAGTCCGCTTGACTTCAGGGAGAACCTGAATGCCTTTGCCTCGCCGGCCTTGAGGGTTATCTGTTTAGAGGTCTCGCCCTGAACGGAGACGGTTTTACCTGTAATCATCTTCTTTGCCGACGCTTCCTCCAAATTGCTATCCTTTACATTGGCTTGAAGGACTTTAAGCGACAGAGATGAGTTGACTTCGGCATCGCTCCGGTTATAGGCAACCACATCTATCGTCAGTTCAGAATTTTTCTCGTCGACGAGTTTTGGCTTCACATCAGCGCGGACAACAGAGACTAACGGTGATATTTCTATATACACATTTCTGGTTATCCCGCCGTAATTCCACCAGTCGCCTGTAGCATACAGTACTATATTATGATCGTTCGTCTTGAGGGCCTCGGGTGAGCTGTCGCCGTTGGGGAGCCATGGGATATTATCGACGCGGACGGCTATCACGTTATCCTGCCCGTAGTTAAGGTATTGGCCTATATCGAAGGCAAACGGAGTATAACCGCCTTCATGGCAGCCTATCCATTTCCCGTTGATCCAGACGTCGGTGAAATAATTCGCGGCCTCGAACATGAGCTTTATGTATTTTCCGGCCGCATCGGAGGGGATTGTAAAATGGCGCCTGTACCATACACCGTCCATATATCTGTCCGGAGCGGGATTCTCTACGCCCGGGATCTGTTTTTCTTTCCATCCGCCATCATTGTATTCGGCCTTATGCCTATCTGCGCCCTCCCGTTCGACAAGTTTTATGTTCTCCGGCGTCCTATTGTAAAGCGTGAGCTTATGGTCGACGCTTTTTCGTTCGACCTTCCACGCGCCGTTTAGATCTACATATAAATGGTCCTGCTTCTCCCACGACGGGAAAGGTATGCCGTTCTGAAACGGCATATACAGGCCGTCTATTTCTTTCACTTCGAATGTCGCGGGCTGCGTCTCAGGCGCAGGGGGCTGGACCGGCGTCGTCCCGGCGGGTAAGATCGTACACAACGATAAAAAAACTGCCGGTATACAATACGAAAAAATCCTCTTTAGCATGATTGTCTCTTGAGGAGCTCCGGTTTCATTATAAGGGTGGTGGGTTCAAAGTTCTCTTCGTTCAGCGAGCGGATGGCGAGATCGACAGCCTTCTCGCCCATCTCCTGGAGCGGCTGTCTTATCGTCGTGAGCGCGGGTTCAACGTATGCGGATTCGAGGGAGTTATCGAATCCCATCAGTGCTATATCCTTTGGTATCGAGATCCCCTGCGCCTTCATGGCGCGCATCGCGCCGATAGCCATATAATCGCTCGCGGCGAATATCGCGGTGGGCCGCTTCTTGAGCCCGAGGAGTTTCGGAACCTCTCTCTCGCCGCTCTCGAAGGTGAAATCACCGTAGACGATAAGGCCCTCGTCCTGGTCCAATCCCATCTTCTTCGAAAGGGTCTGGAACGCGTTCAGCCTCTCTGGGCCGTCAGCCGAGTTCGGATTACCGCTTATGAATCCTATCCGCCTGTGGCCCTGCGCGATCAGGTGCTCGAGGGCCAACCTCACGCCCTCTAAGTTATCGACACAGACCGAATTGACCTTCTCCTTACCTATATATTTGGTCACAAAAGAGAAGGCTATGCCGTGATCCTTCAGGTCCTGGATATCCTTCGAGAGGTCTCTTGTGTAGTCGATGTTAACGATGATCATAAGATCAATAAGCCATTTGCGGGATAACTGGTAATAGGACTCTCCCTTGGTCTGGTCAAGGCTGAAGAACATCATCGCCTTATCGTATTTCTTGCAGGCGCTCTGGATGCCGTCGATCACCATAAGGAAGTACGTCATGGTAAAGAAGTGGGGATTCTCAGGAAAGACTACGCCTACGGTGGCAGATTTCTTGCTGATGAGGCTGCGCGCGACTATATTGGGCATGTAGCCCATCTCGTTGGCGATCTTCAGGATGCGTTCGCGCAATTTCGGCGAGACGTGTTCGCGGTCGTTCATAACAAGAGAGACCGTCGAATGAGCGACCCCTGCCCGTTTCGCAACGTCTTTTATTGTCACACTGGCTTTATCGAAACGTTTCATGGCTTACTAAACCCCTGAAGAAAAGAATACCATATCAACGATATTTTGTCAATGTGAGCGGTAACATCTTTAAGCCGATATCTTTATCTGCCATTTCTTCCCTTGCCTGAGAGCCAAGACGTCGCAAGCGGTCTTCGCTTTAAACCTGTCTTTACCAAACGCGGCTTCGGGCACGACTGAGGTCTTATTCATCTCGTTTATGCCTTTTATGAATACGGAGTCTATCTTACCGTCCTTTATTTTAATAACGGCCGCTGATTTATCCGGCAATACTACGGCGGCCTTTTTGCCTTCGTAACTGAAATGTCTCGCTCCGGCATTTGTCGACAGGTTGAGCACGAAGAAAAACTGCGTCTTTCTATCCGGATTATCATAGGCCCAGACCTGAGTCTCCGGGTCGCTGACATGTAATTTTTTATTACCGCACCCGATAATATCGCCTATTTCTTCCATCTTTAACAGGCGGGAACATTTCTTCTTTAATATCCGGCAGTCGCTGAAATCCTCGTCGAGATGCGGCGCCTCTCCGATAAATATTACCCTTCCGCCGGCTGATGAGTATGAGGCGAGTTTCTTCTGTGTCTTTCCGTCCATAAAGAACCCGCCGTAAAGCGCAATAAATTTATGCCTCTTGAGCTCGGCCGGCGAAGCGGTCTCGAGATTTACGATCTGAAAATCCCCGTTTCTGTCACGCATTATCCTCTGGAACCTGTCGAGCGCCTCGTAACCGCACCTGACCGGCTCGGCATGGAACCTGTCCCAGTCCTCCTTGGGGATATCCCAGGCGGCAAGATAGGCGTAAGGCGGATATAATCCCCACGCCACCGTAGCATCCGGTTCACATCTTAAGAATTCCGGCCCATTTACTTCGAAGAAAAGCGACATTAGGTTCAATACCTCGTATTTCTTCGTAAGCGAGCCGTCTTCTTTTATCGGAGACGAATCGGGATAAGGCCTCTCGTGCTGGCAGTCTATCGAGTCATCCCATGAAGCGGTATTTACGGCAGTATAGACGTTGAAACCGGTCGCGCCATTGGCAATAGCGAGCAAGGTCTCGAATACGCAGACGACCGGATACTGGAAATGGTAATCGTAAAGTTTGGAAAAACCCCAATTCTCCTCGAAATTTATTCCCCTCTTGCGCTTCGACAAGAGGCTATAGCGGTCGAAAGATACCCTGTCTTCCGAAACGGGCCTGAGCCAGTTCGTGAACCCATAACTTATCCCGGGCCAGTTCTCCGGGATGACGCGCGTAAGCCAATGATCGAGTCCGCGCCCTTCCGAAGGCGGGTTTAAGTTTATCACGATAGGGACTTTCCCGCGCAGGACCGATGAGAATTCTGCATAGACTAATCTCATGTATTCAGACTGCCAGCGGGCCCAGTCGAGATAATCTCTCAGATCAGATATTTTCTTTACAGCCGACAGCCTTCTCGGCGCCCTGACGTTTTCGCGCCTCGCGAACTTCTTATATAATTCAAGGGCCGAATCGGAATAATCGTAGTCGGTTATCGCGGCAGGCCCGTTCGAATAGAGCCCCTCGTTGCAGACCTGGACCGCGATTATATTGCCCTTGGGATATATGCTGTCTTTAATGAGGTTGTCATAGACCGATCTATACCACTCTTTGGTCATCGCCTTGAATTTCTTGCAAAGCGGCGCGGGCATCGGCCTTCCGTAACTGCCCGGCGGGCGGAACGGATCCAGCATCGGCTCTCCCTTATTATTGACGAGCGGCTCTATCCCAGAACCCTTCTCCGCGGCAGCCCAATCCGGCAGCCCGCCGAAGGTGAGTTCGGCGTGTATGTAAGGCCCGGGTTTTACCACAGCCCAAAGCTTCTTCTCCGCGCATAGCTCCAGGAAAAGCTTGACATTGCGGTTCGGCTGGGTCCTGCCGTCAAAATCCAATTCTATCTTATCGCCGGATTTATGCGCGTGATGGCGCCACGGCGTATAAAAAGTCACCGCGTCTATGCCGGCGTTCTTTATCTTCTTCAACCTGTCGTCCCAATTTCCGGCGTCGTCGCGGTAATACGGGTAGTCGGCCGTCACTAAAAAAATCGGCTCCTCCCCGAGGTAAAATATTCCCTCTTTTATCTGGGCTCTTTTATTCATTGGGCTTTGAAGGGTTAATATGTCGATTGGTAGCCCCTACGGGAATCGAACCCGTGTCTACAGCTTGAGAAGCTGCCGTCCTGGGCCACTAGACGAAGGGGCCAAATCTAATATCTTACTTTCTGTTCTCTTTTATTATGCGCGGAAAGGCGCGCGGCGTCGATAACCGCGGCCGACTTGCGCACCTCTTCGAGTTTGATTATGGGGTGCGCCCGGTGCATCAAAACATCGTAGAGGTTCTCGTAATACCGTTCCCAGCAGCTGGGTTCGACCTGATAGGTGCGCTCGAACTCTTCGCCTTTTATCCGCGTCCTGACCTTTATGGGATGCCCGCCGTTCTCGCTTAACAGGGCGCCCTTGGTACCAAGCACATACCAGCGCGGCAGGTTGTACCGCGAGACCTGGCTCGCTTCGAGATGCGCCGTTATCCCGCCGCGGAACCTTATCAAAAGCTTAAAATAGTCATCGACTTCCCTCGACCAGAGGACCGACTTCATATCACAAAAGACCGAGACCGGCTGTTCCTTTACAAGACAGAGCATCTGGTCGATTATGTGCGAACCGAAATCGTAGAGTATCCCGCCGCCGTATGCCTTCTTATACCGCCAGGCAGGATTGAATTCTTTCACGCCGTAATTCTTCAAAGAGCCGTATGAGGTCGCGCGCGACTCGACCGTAAAGGGTTCGCCGACGAGGTCCCCCTCAAGAAGTTTCTTCACGGTCAGAAAATCCCCGTCGAACCGGCGGCTCTGGAAGACCGAGAGCACAACCCTCTTCTTATGGGCAAGCCGTATGAGGTAATCTACCTCTTTCAATGTAAGCGCTATCGGCTTCTCGACGACACAATGCTTGCCCTCCTCCAAAACCATCTTCGCGATCCTGAAATGGCTGCTCGAAGGGGTCGCTATCACGACCAAGTCTATATCGCTATCGAGGAAATGTTTGTAATCCGAGAAAGCTATAGTATGATAATTCTTATCCGCGACCCTCCTGCGCGCCGGTATAGTGTCGCATACCGCGACTACCTGGAAATTCCCAACCTTCTTCATTAGCGGTATGTGGAATTCCTGGGCGCTCCTTCCAAGGCCGCAGATGCCGACCTTAAACTCCATATCTAATATCCTATCCCCCTAAGAAAATCGCGCGATATCCTCGCGCTTTCGAACGGAGTAATGGAAGTCCTGTCAAGTTCTACAATAATCCAGTTAGTATAATTAATCTTTTCCAATGTTGCAAGGATATTCTTCATCCTGTTGCCGAGTATCCCCCGCCCCAGCTCTGCAAAATCCCTTATTTTCGGATCCCAGTCCTTCAGGTGCACGAGCGCGAGCGACGAAGCGTATTTTTCTATGACATAGGCCGGGTCCGCATCGACCGCGGCCAGATGGCCGGTATCGATACATAGTTTCAATGCCTTTGAGAATTCAAGAAGGTTGAGTATATCCCTCTCTTCCTCTACTATGGTATCCAGATGATTATGGAAGGCGACCTGCATGTTGAATTTCGAGGCATACCCGGCCAGCAAATCAAGCCTTTTACAGAGGGATTTGTAGCTCTTGGCTTCCTTCTTCAATCCGTCGTTGGTCCAACCGCCGGTGGTCATAAGCGCTTTCGCGCCGAATTGGCCGGCGAAGAAGACCTTCTCCTTCGCCTCGGCAAGGTCCGCTTTCTCATCACCGGTCACCTTTATGTCGGCGGATAACGTAGCCAACTCAAGGCCCTGCTCGTTAAGCTGCGTCTTTAACGCCGCAACCGAGCCAAGCCTCGTCAGCGGGTCATAAATCTCCACGCCGTCATAGCCGGCTTCCTTTATCTCCCAAAGAGCATCCTTTATGGAGTAGCCGCTTAAATAATTACCCCATGTAAGGGTATGGCATCCTATTTTGAATCTGGCCATATGACACCACTTATTAAAAAATGGTGCTGGGAGGGGGATTTGAACCCCCACAGTCTATTCAACCAACAGCCCCTCAAACTGTCGCGTCTGCCAATTCCGCCATCCCAGCAATGAAGGGAAACCACATCAAATATACCAAAGTTTAAACAAAATAACAAGGGGTTAAGGTCGCGGGAAAAGTCTAAAATTGCACGGAGTGTCCGAGCCAGAAGATAAGCGCTATCGCTATGATATGAAGAATCCACCAGCCGGGCTTAAACAGCAAAAACCGGTACATGAATGCTCTCCTTCATTTCCAGAAAATATTTCCTAAAGAGTACACTGTCGCTAAAGCAAAAAGATGCGCCCACCACCAACCCATATTCGGGTACCTGAAGAAACGCCCTTTAGCGGCTACGTCGGTCTCTGACTTTAAAAATTCCAGGTCAAACAGCGCTTTTCCTACGGCAAATTTCCCCCATAAAATAGAGATGTCCGCCAGGGTCGTCTTTAAAATAATATTCGCCGGGGTCAGGGGATCTTGAAAGGTGGCAAAGGAAAAATGCGACATGGTTATTGTGCCGATTATAACCAAAAAACCATTGATGGTATAAGCCGATGAAACCGTTGACCTGAACCAAAAAAGAAGCGGGAGAAAAAAAACGCTCACTATCCCGGAAATAAGGGGAATAACGTTATCCACGTTCTTTACGAGGGAATGTATTCTGAGGTGCAGAAGCCAGCCGCCGAGAGCAAGGAAAAATAAACCGGCGACAAGCGTCGTTTTTATCATCTTTTTTCTGTTCATATTTTCCTCTATAGGCTTGGTTGCCCCGCTTGGACTCGAACCAAGACAGCAAGATCCAGAATCTTGTGGGCTACCATTACCCAACGGGGCAGAGGATCTCGAACCTGTTGTTACCGAGAAATGATTATACCTGATTTGCCGGAGAAACGGAATAAAATATTACCGGGGCTTTTCGCTTAAGACAACGGCCCTGTCCAAATTATGGGAGATGACCGTATTCGTCCTGCTGTTGCCGAAGAATTCGTTTAGATTCTCCAGGCCGTCATCTGTCAAAACGCATAATATCCTGTCTCTACTATTGAAAAGGGATCTCATCTCCCCTTCCGTGCTGATCACATCCAGCGGGTGATTGCTCCAAAAAGGGGTTTTGTCGCCCAGATTCAACACTATAACGGGGTTGCCCGTATAAAAATATACCCCCCTCACGTATATCTTACTGCAAAGTATCTGTTCTCCCTGATAATCATATTGCCGTACGATCCCGGGCAGGCTATGGTCGCTGAAAGCGGTCTCCAGCCTATTCGGGACCGTGGAAACTCCCGCTAGAAGAAAGGCCGCCATGCCGGCGATATTTATAAAAATAGCCTGCTTGAACTTGCCCCGCATAAGAAATATCCCGCCTGCCGACATGAATATAAAAAGCAGCAGCAGGCTCAAAAAAAGAGGTTTGGACAGATCCGGGTATTCTTTGGCGATAAACGGCACAGCCGCCAAAGCCGTTATTCCGAGCAGGATATTTACAATTCCGGCAAGGAACGTCATCTTCGACCTCCCGGTCAAGGAATCCAAGGAGATGGCGAGGGCGCAGCAGACCGCCGGGAAGATCGGAAGTATGTAACTCGCCAATTTGGAATGCGCGAAAGTCAATATAATGAAGGTGGTGCATATCCAGGAAATAAAAAATATATACTCGTTCTTGTATCTCCTGAAACCCTTCCCCATCAGCAAAAGGTATGCCGTCCAGGGAAACATCCCGCCCACTATGATGACCGGATAGAAATGCCACCTATCCGAGTGGGGATGCTCGGCATAAAGTATCCTGTGCCAGTTATCGCGCATAAAAAACTCCCCCGTGAACTCCCTGCCGTATTTCAAAGAGGCGTAAATAAACCAGCTGCAGCCGAGCGCCAGAAAAATGATCCAATACGGATTGAGCAGAAAAGGCCGCAAGGCTTTAAGATCTTTTGTTATCGCCAGGAACGGGATAATGGCCGCTAAAGACAGGACTAACACCAGCGGTCCCTTGGTCAGCATTGCCAGGGACAGGAAGATCATGAAAAGGACGATATATGCCTCTTTCTTGAACCTATGCCAGAGATAAAAGGCGTAAAGGGTAAGGGCCGCAAAGACTGAAAATGCGATATCGGTGATCACGGTCTTAGAAAGCCCAAAATACAGGAAGGCTGTCGACAAAAAGAGCGCCGCGTAAAAAGATATTGAACCGCTAAAGATCTTCCTCATAAAGAAATAGGTGCCCAATACCCCTATTATCCCGAAGAGCGCCGGGACAAGCCGCGCGGCGAACGTATTTATGCCGAACATCTTGAAGGAGGCCATAAGCGACCAGTAAAACAGGGGCGGTTTCTCGAATTGGGGTTTCCCGAAGATAAGCGGCGTCAGGACGCTGTTGTTAACAATCATTTCTTTCGCCGTATCGGAGTAGAAGACCTCGTCCGGGTCGGTAAGATTAATGGATGTGCTGCCGATAAAATACAAAAAAAGACAGCATACGATGAGGATAAGTACGTTTATTTTTTCGGTCATATTGGACCGCTATCATATTTCGATAAGGCTTTGGCGAGACCGGCCTTAAGGCGCATTATCGTCTTTTCTTTGCCGATGAGAGCGATCGTCTCGAATAGGCTCGCGCCGACCTTGCAGCCTGTTACGGCTACGCGGATGGGATGGATAAAGTCCGCCGCTTTTGTCCCTGATTCAGAAGCGAGGTCCCTTATGCAGGTTTCGAGCGTCTGGGGGTCAAATGTCTTGAGTGAACTGAATTTTGCGATAACCACTTCCAGTTTCGCTTTTACCCCCTCTTTCGCGAGGACAGAGGCAACCGCAGCCTCATCATAAGTTACCCCGTCGGTAAAAAATGGGGCGACCGAATCGGCAAGCTCTGTGATCGTCTTTGCGCGGGGATGAAAAAGCCTCACTACTTCCGTGAGGCGGCCTTTGTCGTAATCATCGCGGATAGCGCCGCTCTCCTTAATCCTCGGTACGACAAGCGGAATAAGGTCCTCGATTTTTCTAGCCCTTATATATTCACCGTTCATCCAGATCAATTTGTTTATATCGAATACCGCACCTGTCTTCCCGACCCTTTCCAGGGAAAATTCCCTTATTATCTCATCGATGGGCATCACCTCGCGGTCCCCTGTCGGCGCCCAACCCAAAAGGGAGATATAATTTACGAGGGCATCCGGCAGGAAGCCCATCTGCCTGTAATCGGAGATAGACGTCGCGCCGTGGCGCTTTGACATGCGGGAACGGTCCGTTCCCAATATAAGCGGGATGTGTGCGAATTTCGGCGGATCGATCGCAAGCGCCTGATAGACCGCCAACTGTTTCGGCGTGTTCGAGATGTGGTCGTCGCCCCTTATAACATGGGTTACCTTCATATCGAAATCGTCGATAACACAGGCGAAGTTATATGCCGGGAACCCGTCGGATTTCATAAGGACGAGGTCTTTCTGCAGGTTCATATCGAATGAGACCGGGCCGTGGACGAGGTCATCCAGGGTTATAGTACCTTTCGGCATTGCAAGGATTATCGCTTTTTCGCCGCCAAGTGTCCCTTCGGCCTCGTAGGCCTTTCCTTCCCTAAACAACTTCTTGGCATAGTCACGGTAGACATCAATCCGTTTCGTCTGATAATAGGGACCTTCATCCCAGCTCATGCCAAGCCACTCGAGCGAGCTTATAATCTCCTGAAGGAATTCATCTTTCGAGCGCTCCTTGTCCGTGTCCTCGACCCTGAAGACGAACACACCCTTCTCATGCCTGGCAAAGAGCCAGTTAAAGAGCGCTGTGCGGGCGCTTCCTATGTGCAAAAAACCCGTAGGGGATGGGGCGAATCTCACTTTTACCATTAATGCCTTGAGACCAGCTTAGCGCCTTCTTTCAGCGCTTCTTCGTTTATCGGAATAAGGTCATGCTTGTCGGCAGGTATCACTTCCTTTAAAGCGTCGACCAGGGCCCTCATCGATACTATCTTTAATTTAGCGTTCAACGCGCCGAGGGCTATCATGTTCGCGCAGCGCGTATTGCCCAAGTCCGTAGCCATCTGCGTAACAGGTATTTCCAACACGTCGATATCATTTCTTGCCGCCTGCCTATCTATCAACGTAGAGTTGACTATCAAAGTACCCGACGGCGTCAGCGAATCCTCATACCTGTCCATAGACGGCCTGTTCATGACGACGCACGCGGTCGGATTTGTCACGACCGGCGAAGGGACCATCTCATCGGAGATGACGACCATCGAATGCGCAGTGCCGCCGCGTACTTCCGCGCCGTATGAAGGCATCCATGTGACCTTCAGGCCCTCGCGCATCGCGGCCCAGGCGAGGACCTTCCCCATAACCATTATCCCCTGCCCGCCGAAACCCGCGAATATTATCTCCTCTTTCATCCTTTATGTATCCTTTATCACGCCGAGCGGAAAAACCTTCGTCATCTCCTCGGAGATGCGGACGCAGGCATCCTTAGGAGAAAGCCCCCAATAAGTCGGGCACGGCGACAAGACCTCTACCAGGGAGAAGCCCTTTTTATTGATCTGGTTCTTGAACGCTTTTTTTATCGCGGCTTTCGTTTTAACTATATTAGCCGGAGTATCGACCGAGACGCGTTCGACATACCTCGGGCCCGGCAGTTGAGCCAAGAGCTCTGATATTTTAAGCGGATAACCGTCGCGCAGGATGTCGCGGCCGCGCGGTGTCGTCGATGTCCTCTGCCCTACCAAGGTAGTCGGCGCCATCTGTCCGTTAGTCATGCCGTAGACGCCGTTATTTATGAATATCACCGTTATATTTTCGCCGCGGTTCGCCGTATGGATTATCTCGGCTGTACCTATGGCCGCGAGGTCGCCGTCGCCCTGGTAACTGAAGACGATCTTATCGGGATGGACGCGTTTTATGCCGGTAGCAACGCATGGCGTCCTCCCGTGTGCCGCCTCCGAGCAATCGAAATCCCAGTATTCGTAGGCGATGACAGCGCACCCGACAGGACAGACGGCTATCACATCTTCGCGTATCCCGAGTTCATCTATCACCTCGCAAATGAGCCGGTGCGCCAGGCTATGCCCGCAGCCCGAACAATAATGCGTGGGCACATCCCTCAATGACCTGGGGCGCCCAAATATTTTTTTCATATGTAGACTTTATTCCTTGCTTTGGGCCTGAGTATATCTCTTATCATGTCCAGGACCGCTTCCTCAGTGGGGATGCCGCCGCCCGCCCTTCCGTAAAAATGTATGGGCCTCTTCCCCGAGACCGAGAGTTTCACATCATCTACCATCTGACCGGCGCTCATCTCGACCACCATAAACGCCTTCGTCTTCTTCGCCAGTTTGTTCAACTCCGCTTCGGGAAAAGGCCATAACGTGATGGGCCTCAGCATACCGACATGCAGCCTTTCGTGCCGCGCTTTAGATATCGCGGAACGGACTATCCTGCTAGTCGTGCCATACGCCACCACCACCAAATCCGAATCTTCGGTATACACGGGCTCGAAGCGTACTTCCTTCGATTTGATTTTATTGAATTTCATCTGAAGGATCCTGTTGAATTCCTCGAGTTCGCCCTCACCAAGATATAACGAACGTATCACATTAGGCTTTCTGCCCTTGCATCCGGTCAGCGCCCATGGCTTGCGGGAATCATGATTCGCCACCCGGCCATGAAGATGTTTTCTGACGACCTCGATAGGCTCCATCATCTGGCCCAGGATCCCGTCCCCAAGTATTATGACAGGATTCCTGTATTCATCGGCCAGGTCAAACGCGAGATGCGTCAGATGCCAGGCCTCTTCTACGGCCGAGGGTGCCAGAACTATCGTCCGATAGTCTCCGTGTCCGCCGCCGCGCGTCGCCTGGAAATAATCCGCCTGCGACGGTGCGATGTTGCCCAATCCCGGACCGCCCCGCATCATATTCACTATAACGGCAGGAAGCTGGCACGCCGAAAGATATGATATCCCTTCCTGCTTAAGGCTTATGCCCGGGCTCGAGCTCGATGTCATCGCGCGGGCGCCGGCCGCGGCAGCGCCGAATATCATGTTTATCGCGGCGAGTTCCGATTCCGCCTGGATAAAGGTCCCGCCTGCCTCGGTCATCCTCGAAGACATATACTGCGGCAGTTCGTTCTGGGGGGTTATCGGGTATCCGGCGTAAAAAGTGCAGCCCGCGTGGATCGCCGCCTCGCCTATTACCTCATTCCCGCACATCATTATCTTTGCCATCTATTTATATACCTCTATGCATATTTCAGGACACATTATAGCGCACATCTTACAACCCTTGCATTTATCCGAATCGCGGAATTTCGCGGGATGCACGCCGCGGATGTTCAGCGAGTCATCCATAAATATAAGCTTCTCCGGGCAGTTTATCGAGCAGAGCTCACAGCCCTTGCACGCTTCTCTATCTATGGTTATCTTCGCCATTTTTTTATCTCCGCGGCTATCCCCTGAGCATCCAATCCGTAATTCTTAAGGAGCTCCGATTTCTTGCCGTGCTCGATGAACTTGCTGGGAAGGCCTATTCTTTTTACGGATATATCATCTATATTTTCGCGTTCAAAAAATTCCATGACCGCACTACCGAATCCTCCTTCAAGGACCCCTTCTTCTACGACCACAAATCTATTTGTTTTCGACGCCAGGTTTTTCAGTAATTCCTCGTCAAGAGGCTTTATGAACCTGACATTTATGAGCGAAGTTCTTATCCCCTCGTTAAATAACAACCCGGCCGCAGCGGCAGCCGGCCAGACCATAGAACCGACCGCGAGTATCGCAAGTTCACCCTCCTTCGACATGACTTCCGCTTTCCCGCAGGATATGGGCGCCGTCGCCTCCAAGACAGGCGGCGCCACGATCTTTCCGCGCGGATATCTGATGGCGACCGGCCCCTTGCATCCGTCGACGGCGAACTTCAACATCGCCTTAAGTTCGGATTGGTCTTTCGGCGCCATTATAGTGATGTTAGGCATGTGCCTCAGATAAGGAATATCGAAAAGCCCGTGATGCGTAGGCCCGTCTTCTCCCACGATGCCTGCGCGATCAAGACAAAGTACCACATGAAGATTTTGGAGGCATACGTCGTGCACTATCTGGTCGTAAGACCGCTGCATAAAAGTAGAATAGATGGCGACGATCGGCATAAGCCCGCCTTTCGCGAGACCTGCCGCGAACGTAACAGCGTGCTGCTCGGCCATGCCGACATCAAAAAATCTGTCAGGATACGCCTTATGGAACTCATCGAGGCCCGTGCCGTCCGACATGGCGGCTGTTACCGCGGCTACCTTGGGGTTCTCCCTCGCGATATCCATTATCGCGTCGGAGAACGCCTCGGTGAAAGACTTTACCGGATCAGGCTGCGCGTCTCTTACCTCTCCGGTCCCGATATCAAAGGGCGCTGTGCCGTGAAACTTCTCGGGATGTTTTTCGGCGAGCGCGTACCCTTTCCCCTTTTTCGTAAGCGTGTGTATCAATATCGGCCCGTCCAACCTTAAAGCGCTATCGATAGTCGCTATCAACTCTTCAAGGTTATTCCCGTCGATCGGCCCAATATATCTCAGCCCCAGTTCCTCAAACAGCATACCGGGTATCAAGAGCCCTTTTACGCTCTCCTCGAGCTTCTTGGCGGCCCGGTAGGCCCTAAAGCCATACCAAGGCACTCTTTTTATGAGCCCCTCGAGGTCCTTGTGGATCTTATTGTATGTGGGATTGATGAGTATCTTATTGAGATATTTTGATAGCGCTCCTACGGAGGGGGAGATCGACATCTCGTTGTCGTTTAAGATTATCAATATATTGGTATTTGAGCGCCCGGCGTGGTTTAACGCCTCGAGCGCCATTCCGCCAACGAGTGAGCCGTCGCCTATGACCGCAACTACCTTATAGGCCTCGCCCGCAATGTCCCTCGCCTTCGCTAATCCCAATGCCGACGATATAGAGGTGGAACCGTGTCCGACCGTAAAGGTGTCGTATTCGCTCTCGTTGATATTCGGAAAACCGCTAAGCCCGCCGAACTGGCGTATCGTCTTAAACTTATCGCGCCTGCCGGTAAGTATCTTATGGGCATAAGCCTGATGGCCCACGTCCCAAACTATCTTATCGTAAGGCGTATTTAAGCAATAATGAAGGGCGATCACGATCTCTACCGCGCCGAGGCTCGGAGCCAGATGGCCTCCGGTCCTGGAGATCGTATTGACAATAAGCTCCCTGACCTCTTTAGCCAGAAGCTCGCGTTCTTCTTTTGAAAGGATCCTCATGTCCTGCGGAGAGTTTATGGAATTCAGGATTTTAAACATAATTTATTTTTTGCGGTTTAAAATGAAGACGGCCAGGTCTTTTAACGGTTTAGCCCTTCTTCCGAAGATCTCCAGTTCTTTGTGGGATTTAGCGATAAGCCTTGCGGCCTCTCTTCTTGCGCCGTCAACCCCTAGCGCGAGAGCGAAACCTTCTTTATCTAATATATCATCTACGACCTGAAACGTAAAGCCGATATATTCGCCGTACCTTTTGAGCGCGTCGATTTTTTTCTTCGGCGCCTTAGCGGCCAGCGCCCCGATCTTACACGAAGCAGAGATCAGCGCTCCTGTCTTGTGGGCATTTATATATGTAAGCGTCGGCAGGTCCGGGTCCACCTGATTATGGATATCCACGACCTGTCCGCCTATCATCCCGTTGCTGCCGATCGCCTCGGCTAGTGACCTTATTATCTCATTGTTTACGGCAGGGTCTCTCCCCCCGGTCAAAAGCTCAAAGGCATAAGTTAAAAGCGCGTCGCCGGCCAAAACCGCGATCCCTTCGCCGAATTTCTTGTGGCAGGTAGGCTTGCCTCTCCTATAGTCGTCATCGTCCATCGCCGGCAGGTCGTCGTGTATCAGGGAATAGGTATGGACTATCTCGACGGCGCAGGCGGCCGGGATGGCTTCTTTTATATTTCCGCCGCACGCTTCGCATGAAGCCAAAGTAAGTATCGGCCTTACCCTTTTACCGCCGGTAAATATTGAATACCTCATCGCCTTGTGGATCTCTCTCGGATATTCATTCTCGCCCGGGAGATAAGATTCCAATGCCGCGTCGATTAACTTTTGTCTCACCTTGAGGTAAATAGCGGTCTTCAATCGGTTTCTCCTTGCTATTCCTCGAGCGCCTTTTCGTCAAACGGCTTCGCTTCCAGCTTGCCGCCGCTTGTCTTGACGAGAATCTCGACTTTCCTGCGCGCGGTCTCCAGCTTTTTCGAGCAGAATTGCGCCAGCTTCACGCCTTCTTCGTATCTTTTGAGCGAATCATCCAGCGACAATTCGCCGGACTCGAGGTCAGATACGGTCCTCTCCAACTTTTTCAGCGCTTCCTCAAATTTCATCTCGGCAGTCATTCGATCTCCTCCTTGGCGACCTGCTTTACCTCGCTTGTCAGCCTCCCTCCAGCGAGCCTGGT